>Ga0194132_10009595_pt1 | contig 13242 bp, 17 predicted proteins | sample TA2KigOf80mmetaG_FD_148612 | JGI IMG/M metagenome (GOLD analysis project Ga0194132, IMG submission 148612) | Freshwater microbial communities from Lake Tanganyika, Tanzania - TA2015054 Kigoma Offshore 80m | ecosystem: Environmental > Aquatic > Freshwater > Lake | place: Tanzania: Lake... | reverse complement strand
GAAGTCGCCGGTGCCGGCCAAGCCGTGTACCTGTCTCGTCTCAGCGCGACTCACGTGGTGGGCTCGATTCAGGGTACCGTCGTGGCCGGCACTGAAGGTGCGAGCTCCAAGCATGGAGAGTGGGAGGCGGATGACTTTCTCCGTGACGTCGATGTCGACGAAACGGGAAGGCCACTCGTGTTGTCCCGCTGGGGTTGGAGGAAGGTCGTCTTCAACGGGAGTAACTGTTTGGTGGCAGCTAGCCGAGATGAGGCACTGGCTTTCCTGAGAGCGGCAGGCGAGGAAGAGCCCGAAGCGTTGATCGATGGGTGCGCATCGAGGGACCCCAGTAACCTGAACTGCTACAACACTGGTGGTTGCAAGAAGCGATACTGCGTGACGAAATCAATCGACACGGGCATTCGGCTTTGCGTGTGCAGAGACTGACGACGTCGTCGCCGAGGGGCATGAGTCGCTGGAGCGCTGATCATGTCGTCGTAACCGTTGACGGTTACATCGCGGTTCAGGTCGTTAGAGGGCATCGTCCGATCGATCCGGAAGTTCGCGTTGTACACCGCCGGAAGGATCTCCCGCGGCCCGCCGCGGCAGGCGTCCGTCCGACGGGGCCACGATGACCGACGTGCGCCGCGAGTCGGTGCGTGTGGGGACGGCATCGGTTCAGGACGGATCGAGCACCCAGGGCCGCAGTCGTTGCGTGACCGAAGCGGGTTCGGTCTTTCCTAGCGACAGCTTAGCCGAGTGCCTCCACCTGCAAGTGTCGACGTGCGACGTCCGGCTCCTTGGCGGATTGCGTGGATCCGAACCGCACTTTGCGGCGATGATGGCGACGCCCCGGTCGTACCGCGCGATGGGGAAGAGGCGAGCGAAGCGAGTGCTGACTATCCTTCCCATTTGGTTCGTCGACAGCAGCACAAAGACGATGATGCTCGACCCGATCCCGACCTTCTTTGATCCCGCCCTGCGCACACCAAGGACGCAGTGCTTCCTGTGCCATCGCGGGAGCACTGGCATCGCGAACGCCGACAGCTCAGTCACCGTCGCCGTGCACCGAACGAGCCGGGCATAGCGGCGACGGGCGTCAACTCCCGACTCGTCGCGAAGTGTATTTCCAGGAGGCCGACCGTGCGCCGGCCGGCACATCCTGTCGCGCGACAGGCGCGTCCAGGACGGCTCGTGACCCCGCAGCCGTCAACGTTCGAAGCGGCGCTTTCGAGTCGTCACGGACCACTGAGTGTCGGGTCCGTGGCGCGCTGAGGCCATCGTCACGCCTCTCGAAACAGCGGCTGCTTCGCGTAGGTCGACGGAACAGAGATGATGGGTTCCTCCAGCTTTACCTCGGGCCGTCGACGACCGACCGTGCGCACGTAGCCGAGCCAACGGCCGCCGTCAGCCTCGACCGCCTGGATCTCAGTGTGATTGTCGGGACTCACGGTGCGCTGCCACGCCAGCCAGAAGCGCCAGCCGTCGGACAGCGCGTCCGCGAGCTCTACCGACACGATGCCCGACCGCTCCCAATGGTGGCGCCACCAGGACGCGGAGTGCAGGCAACAGAGGCCCGGTTCCCACCAGCCCTGGAGGTGGTCCGGTACGCGGCCGTCGAACTCCTGGATCATCCCCGCCCCCGCGATGGCGATCGGCCCCCCGGGTCGGACGAACCGTGCGAGGTAGTTCAGATAGGTGTCGTCGGTTCCGTAGTACGGAAACGAGTCGAGGCTCACCACCGCGTCGAAGTAGTCCGTGGGAAACGGAAGCGCTCGCGCGTCGGCGTGAATGGGAAAGACGGCGTCCTCGACGCCGGCATCACGCACGCGCCTCAGAGTGGTCGACGCGTCGAACCAGAGATCGGTCGCCCACACCTGCACGCCGAACTCGCGGTGCAGGAAGATCGACGAGCTCGCCAGCCAGCACCCGAGGTCAAGGACACGCATGCCTGGGCGAAGCTCCAGCGCTTCGGTGAGCCATTCAGTCAGCCACAGCGCGTTCGCCCCGCCACTGGCGCCCGCCACGATCCACGCGGGGTGGTACCGCGAGGCGCGTGGGAACCGGTCCGTCTTGAGGAGATCAACGTCGGGCATGGGCAGGTTCCAAGGATAGCGCGGTGCCGACCGCGAATACTGGAATCCGCCGCTTCTTATCCCGATGTGTCGACGCGGCCGGCTTCAAATCCTCGAAAGTCGCGATATGGCTATCTGAGTGCCGTTCCAGTCCCCTCGCGCGTGGCTGTACTGCCCTCGCCAATCCGTTTCTGGCTGGTTCACTGGGTCAGGACGAGCCTGGCGACGAAGCCGGCCAGGAGAACGAATGGCGCTGCCATGGCCACGGCGAGCACCCGTCGTGATTGCGCCACCGCCTGCGATGAGCCCAAGTAGAGCAGGCCCACGATGACGGCCATCAACCCGATACGGGGCGACGCGAACAGGTACAGGAGAAACGGACACCCGAGCAGGCCGCCCGCCAACGTGGGTCGCGAGCGTCCACGGACGATGCCCGTCAGAACGAGACCCATGCTGGCGATCACGGCCGGCCAACCCAAGAGGATCGCGACAATCGGAATGAGGTCGGGAAGCACGACTGGCGTCCTCGGTCCTACGTTACGCCCCTGGCAGTCTGTCTTCAACTCCCGAGTTGCCCAATGTGTAGCCAGAGATGGCATCGTCCGCCCGAGAATGGTCGGACCGTCGCCGGTAGACAATACGGCTCGACAGAGCCCACCATGAACGCTGAGCCAGAAGGCCCAGTAAGCCATGCACGAGTCGATACGAGATCTTGACCTCCGACGCGCGACCGCCGGAGACGTCGACGCGATCGCCGACGCGCACCGGGATTCCATCACTGAGCTGGGCGCGCAGCACTACCCGCCGCACATTGTCCTGGAGTGGGCCGGAGTGGTACGCCCGGAGCTGTACTTGGACGCGATGGGCCGCGGAGAAGTGTTCTTCATCGCAACGGGGACGCTCGCGGGCTACGCAGCGGTTCTCGGGTTCTCCAGCGACTACGTCATCGATGGCGGCCGGCACGGGACGTCTGCCTACATCCGCGGAGTCGCGGCGCGCCAAGGCATTGGCTCGCGTCTCTTGTCGCTAGCGGAGTCTTTCGGGAGAGCGCGAGGTGCAACCTCGGTGGAAATCGAAGCATCCTTCGGCGCCGTTGAGTTCTACAGGCGCCACGGGTTCGTCGAGATGAAGCGCGGCGATGTGGCTCTCCCATCAGGCTTCCGCATGCCGTGCGTCTTCATGCGTAAGGACGTGCTGTAGCCGAGCTCCTTTCAGAACAGCCCCGTCCCCCAACACCAGCGCGAATCGGTTCGACAACGGCTCGGCGTCAGGACCCTGCGCGCAGCACTCACGCTTGGCCGCCTGGCCGATCACGAATAGCTTGACAACGCTATACGATTACAAGATAGTCACCCGAGCGCCCCGCCTGGGCACCAGAAGCTCCCCGGAAGTCGGTTACACGAGGGGGAAACGATGGGCGATCGGCTGTTGACCATTCTCCAGGCCGCAGAGCAGTTCAATCTGACGACGAGTCTGCTCTACAAGGCTGTCGAGCGGCACGAGTTGCCCGCGGTTCGGTTCAGGGCTCGCGGTCGCATCCGCCTCCGCTCGCGAGACGTCGAGGCGTGGATTCACGAGCACGTGTTGCGGTCGCCAGCTGAACCAAGTTCGTTCGATGGCGAGAGCGAAGCGGCGCGCGAACTCGGCAGCCTTCTACCACCGGCCGAAGCGAGGCGGTTCGCGTGACAACGTCCTTCGGCATCGAGGCCGCCGCCTCGCGCGAGATGCGCGTGGTCCTGATGGACAAAAACCTCGCATCACTCGGGTTCTTCACGCCCTCGAGTCACCGGATCAAGCGCGAACGGGCCAAGACGGTCAAGTTCACAAAGGCAATCAACGGTTAAAAGGTGGACGTTTTGGCCACGATCCTGCCGAGCGCGCTCCACGGGCTACCCATCACCGCAGACCAGGACAAGTTCCTCGCCCTCCAGGAGCTGCTCCGCCTTCAACGCTCCGCCACGGAGGTCGTGAACCCGGTCCGGTTCTCATCGGCGGCACTCCTCCGGGCACTCGGTCTGAGCGACAACGGGCGCAATCACCGTGAGGTCAGCGAATGGCTCGATCTGATGGCGTCGACGACCATCATTTCCGAGGGCGCCGTCTACCTGGCCAACTCGAAGCGGTGGGCGCGAGACCGATTCCGTGTGTTCGACCGCGCCGTCAGCCGGGGTCAGGAGTTCGCTGACGGAACGGTCGCTGAGAGCAACTACGTCTGGCTCTCGGACTGGCAGCTCCAGAACATCAACAGCCGGCACTTGCTGCCGATCGACCTGGCGATCTACCAGGAGCTCAAGACGCACATCGCCAGAGCCCTCGTCCTTCACCTGCAGATCTGGTTGTACGCGTCGCAGCGCGCACAGGTCTTCGAGAAGCTGTATGGAGATATCTGCCAGCTGCTGGGCCTCCGGCCCTACGACCACCGGTCGAAGATCGTCGAGAAGCTGGGGCCGGCGCTCGACGAGCTCGCGACATCCGGGTACCTCGCGAACTGGCAGGTGGCAAGAACGGCCGACGACCAGGCGTTCAAGCTGGTCCTGCGGCACGGGCCGCTGTTCGCTAGCGACGGACAGCCTGGCCGTCGCTTCGAGGTCGCTCCCGCACCCAGGGCGCGCGCTGCCGGACCCACGACTGACGGCTTCGCGACTACGGACCAGACCTCCGAGGTCGCTTCGCATCCCGCCCTCGAAGCCCTTGTCTCACGCGGCGTGACAGAGCGACGCGCACGCCAGCTGCTAGCGGACACCCCAGGCGAGCAAGACGTTCTTCGCCAGCTCGAATGGGGTGACTTCGTCATCGGCCGAGCGCCTCGTGGCACGTTCTGGAATCCGGCCGGGTTCTACGTCGCACTCGTCCGCGACAACCTCGAACCGCCCGAGCACTTCCTCTCATCGACGCAACAGGCACAGCGAGACGAGGAGCGGCGAGCGTACGTCGAGGAGTCCGCACGGCGAGCCCGGCTCAACGACGCGTACCGCGAGTATCGCGAGGCGGAAGCCGCGCGTCACATCGCGTGCTTGGAACCTGCCGAACGTGACCACCTTCTGACGGCCGAGGGGCGAGACCTTCGTGAGCGATTCCCGTCGATGCATTGGACGTCCGAGTCGCTACAGCAAGTCGCCGAAGCGGCGCTTCGGAACAGGTTGGCGGCCGAGCTCCCGCTCATGAGCTTCGCCGCGTTCATCGCCGATCTCGACGGCCATCTACGGCCAGCCGAGACCGCACCCCTGGAGGCCGCATGCGCCATGCACGCATCGTGAACACACCGCTTGCGTTCGGCTCTGGCCACAACCTCGCCGAAGAGTACACGCGCTACGTCGAGCACGCGGTCAACGAGCAACTCGCTGCGCTTGGCCGCAGGGAGCTCCGTGCGCAACTCGCGCGCAAGGCCGACGAGTTCCGCCAGACGTTCACCTACTTCCCAGCATGGGCCACGGCCTGGCTACCCGGATTCGCATGGACGGCCCTGAGACTCGAGCTAGCGCGCCGTCTGCCGCTCAAGTCATTCCCGGACTTCAGCCGTGAACTGGTCGCGCGCGCCGCCCGGATCGAGCGCCGCTCGTCGCGAGCGCGACGGGTTGCGGGAGGTGGACGATGACGGCCACGCAAGCGAGGGCGCGGTCCGTTGGAGGCGCACTGGCGATCACGGGGCTCGTTGCGCTCGCGATGGACAGCCCAGAGGGAGTCGAGAGCTGCACGGTCGTCTCGACTCCTGACGGCCCGGCTCTCACTGTAGCCGTCGCGTCTACCGCGGGGACACGCTCCGTCGGGCTGTCAGGACGCGACAGCATTCCCCACGGCGGTCTGCTCCTCGAGTGGCCCGCCGAGGGGCGGCATCCGATCTGGATGGCCGACGTTCGGTTCGCTCTCGACTTGATCTGGCTCGCGGACGACGGAACCGTGTTGGCGGTCCTTCCGGGGGCCGACCCGTGCCACTCCGCACCCTGCGATCTCCTCGAGCCAGACGGCTCACGGGACTCGCGCGCGGTTCTCGAACTGCCCGAGGGCGACGCCCAGCAATTCGGGATCACACCAGGAGCTCGCGTCGCCTACCCGCCAGCGACACCAGAGGCGTGCGCCGCTGGCGGGCATTCGTAGACACGGAAGGAGGCCCAATGCTCGAACGACATGGCAGGCTTCGGCGTCCGCTATCCACTCTCGCGTTTCTCTTCGCGTTGTCGGCGACAGCACTTGCGCAATCCCCGTGGGAACGAGCCGCACAGCGGCTCGAGGTGAGCTTCACCGGCCCACTCGCCCGCTCGCTGGCCCTCGTGGCCATTGTTGTAGGCGGACTCATGTTCATGTACGGAGAGGGGGGTGCCAAGCGCCAGATCGCGGGCATCGTGTTCGGCGGCGGGCTCGCGCTCTTCGCGACGCAGTTCCTCGTCTGGCTCTTCTGACGGACGCCGGGGCAGCAATGCAGACGCTGAACGGAACACCCACGTTTCGGACCGTGCACAAGGCGCTGCACCGCCCGTTGACCTTGTGCGGCGTGGAGCGGCGGATGTTCTTCCTCTCGCTGCTCCTGGGAGCAGCGACGTTCAACCTCTTCTACTCGTTCCTGGCCGGCCTGCTCGTCTCAGGCTCGCTGTACGCCTTCGCCGTCTGGGCGACCAAGAGAGATCCTCAAATGCTCCGGATCCTCCTATCCAGTTCTCGTGTCCACGCACGATACGACGCGTCGAAGCACGAGCCCTTCTCAATCGAGGTCCGACCATGTTGAGGGTTGGCCGGATCCTGAAGGACTTCGCCGATGCCGGCAGCGTCAACAGCATGCTGGCGCCATGGGCGTTCGTCGACGACCACGCCTTCATCACCAAGGCCGGGCACGTCGGGCTCGCCTACCGGCTCGAGGGTGTGGACTTCGAATGCCTCGACGCCGCGCAGCGACGGGACATCGTGCACCGGTTCGAAGGAGCCCTCCGACTTCTGGACGAGTCGTGCCGGCTCTACCAGTACTTGATCAAGCGATGCATCAAGCCGGTGACGGACGGTCCGTGCGAGAACGCCCTGGCTCGCGAAGCCATCAGCCGCCGGCTACGGCACCTCAACGGGCGTCGCTCGCAGCTCTACGACATCGACCTGTACCTCGTTCTCCTCTACGAGTGGTCACCGACGCTCGCGAGCGAGGGACCGGTCTGGACACAGCCGCTCGAGCGGCTGCGGCGACTGACGTCAACGCAAGCGACCCTCGCGCTGCTCGAGGAACAGGTAGTCAAGGCTCTCGGCACGCTCTACCACCGGGCGGCTTCGCTCGAGATTCACCTCGCAGACTCGGTGCGGCCAGCGCGCCTAGCCAAGGGTGAAGCGTTCAAGTTCTTGCGGCGTCTCGTCAACTACGCGGAGTCCAAGGTCGATGGGGCCGGTCTCCGGTACGACACCCACTTGGACTACTTCCTCGCAGACTGCAGCGTCGAGTGCCACCGGCACCACCTGGACGTCGACAGCATTCACGTCAAGGTCCTGACGCTCAAGGAGCCGCCTTCCGCGACGTACCCCCACATCCTGGAAGGCCTCTACACCGTGCCAGGCGAATTCATCGCCTGCCTCGAATGGAAGCGGCTCCCGGCAGATCGCGTTCGCAAGGACATTCACTCTCGCCGACGCCACTTCTTCAACCAGCGTGTGTCGCTCGTGAACTACGTCGCGCCAGACACGCGACCAGAGGAGATGTTGGTAGACGAATCCGCCAGCGGGATCGTCCGCCAGCTCGGAGAAGCCCTGACCGATGTCGAGGTCCACGGGCATTTCTTCGGCGAGTGCTCGCTGACGCTGGTCCTTCAGTGCTCGACCTCCGACGGCCTCGAGCGACAAGTCGCAGAGGCGATCAAGGTGATGGCCACGCACGACGGCACGTTCGCCGAAGAGTCGTACAACCTGCTCAACGCCTGGCTCGCGATCGTGCCAGGCAACGGGGCACACAATCTGCGGCGGCTGGCGATCCTCGAGACCAACTGCGCCGACCTGAGCTTCCTCTTCACCTTGGACCGGGGCCAGCCGCACTCACCGCAGCTAGGACGTGAGGCGCTCGCCGTGCTCGAGACCGAGCACGACACGCCGTTTCATTGGAGCATTCACGTTCAGGACGTCGGGCACACACTCGTCCTCGGCGCGACCGGCAGCGGCAAGAGCTTCCTTTTGAACTTCCTGGTAACCCACGCGCAGAAGTACGACCCGCCGACGCTCATCTTCGACCTCTGGCACAGCTACAGGAAGCTCGCCACGCTGCTCGGCGGGAGCTACTTGGCACTCGGGCTCAGCCATCCGGAGACGCAGATCAATCCGTTCTCCCTGGCGCCGACACCCGACAACTTGCACTTCCTGCATGCCTTCGTCCGAGTTCTCCTGGAAGGGGACGGAGCGTCCCGGCTCAGCGCACTCGAAGACCGCGAGCTCTACGAGGCCATCGAGAACCTCTACGTGCTCGACGCCTCGCAGCGCCGCCTGTTCACGCTTGCGAACCTACTTCCGCGCGCACTATCGGCACGGCTCACGAAGTGGACCCAGGGTGGCCGCTACGCCGACCTATTCGACCACAGCGAGGACACGCTCGAGCTCCAGCGATTCCAGGTCTTCGACTTCGAGGAGATGCGCGCGTACCCGGCTTTGCTCGAGCCCCTTCTCTTCTACGTCCTGCACCGTGCCACCGCCGTCATCAACGATCCCGACCACGCCCGGACGTTGAAGCTTTGCGTCATGGACGAGGCGTGGCGCTTCATCCAACACCCGACGCTCAGAAGCTACGTCGAGGAGGCGCTCAAGACATGGCGAAAACGCAACGCAGCCATGGTGCTGGCGTCGCAGTCAGTCGATGACTTCGCGTCCTCAGACTTGCTTCGCACCGTCGTCGAGAGCTGTCCGACCAAGCTGCTGCTGGCCAACCCGTCGCTCGACCGGTCCCGTTACGCCGAGCTGTTCCGGCTGAACGAGACGGAACTCTCCCTCCTCGGCGACCTCGCGCCTCGCCGGCAGTTCTTGCTCAAGCGTCCTTCGGTCGCCAAGGTGCTCAACCTGTCCGTCGACCCGCATTCGTACTGGCTGTACACGAACACACCCATCGACAACGACCGCGTGAACGCCGTGTTCCGCGAGTTCGGATTCGCAGACGGACTGGAGCGGCTGGCCGCATCAGCCTGAGAAAGGGGAGCTATGCACACACGTCTCGTCGCCACCCTCGCGCTGGTGCTGGTCAGCGCGGCAACGATCTCCGCGCAAGTCGCGGGAGTGCGGGAGGTGACCGCATCCTCGCGCAACGTCATCTCGCTGGCGACCAAGGTTCGGTACACGACCATGATCGTTCTCCCGGACGACGAGGAGATTCTCGATGTCGTGTGCGGCGACACCGACTTCTGGGTGATCTCAGCGACCCAGAACATCGCTCACATCAAGCCGGCGAAAGAAGGGGCGTCGACGAACCTGAACCTGGTGACGGCTGGCGGCGCCGTGTTCTCGTTCCTGCTGACAGAGAGCAAGCTAGGCGTGACCGACCTAAAGGTGTTCGTGAAGCCCGACCCGGAACAGAAGCCCCAGCCCCCGAAGTACTACGCAGCACCCAGAGTCGAGGCGTTGCAGAGCGAGCTGACCGCCACGCAGAACGCCCTCGCCGGGGAGCGTCGACGAGCCGACGACGCCGTCGGTTCGTTCAACGAGCAGTATCCAGCGTCGCTCCAGTTCGTGTACGGACCCGGGAAGTACGAGAAGCCCTTCCTCGTTCGAGCCATCTGGCACGACGGGCGGTTCACCTACCTTCGCTCGGATGCCGCGGAACTCCCGGCGCTGTACGAGCTCAAGGATGGCCAGCCGTCGCTCGTCGACTTCCAGGTGAAGAACGGTGTTTACGTCATCCCCAAGGTTGTCGAGCGCGGCTACCTGGCGCTTGGCAAAGCGCGCTTCTCGTTCCAGCAGGAGCGGTGACCGTGGCTGACGCGACGCCATCACCGCCTCCTGTCGTCGATCGCACCTCTCCGCCCCGCGGAGTCCTGCCGAAGCACGCCCAGATGTGGCTGATGGTCGGCCTCTCGGTCGGCCTGCTTCTGATCATTCTCATCACTGGGAAGCCGGAACCGAGTCAGCGCCCGGCGACCGCGACGCAGCCAGTGTCATCCGTGCCGAGCACGGACCGTGTGCGGGACTACCAGGATCGCCTGCGGCTATTGGACGAGCGTTCACGTCAGCAGGCGCTATCCGAGCCGCCCGTCCCCGCCGCAGATCCGTTCGCGGATCCCGGGAACTACGACGTCGCCGAGCCGCAGGACCCGATCGAGACCGAGAAGAAGCGGCGCGAGTACGAGAGCCTGTTCGCCAGCAACATCGCCGTGACTCGCCGGACGGCCGGGCAAACTCCGGCAGAGTCGCGTTCCCGCTCGACGGCACTCTCCGCTGCTGCCGGCACTCCCGCGGCGCGGCCCGAGCCAAGCCTCGACGAGATCACCGAGTCGATCGTTCGAGCGGGCGGGCGATTCGGTTCCGGTTCGGCTCCCGCGCCCACCGCACCAGGGCAGCCGGTCCAGCCCGCTGCCGAGTCGAGCCAGGCCGCTTCGCGACCAGTCAGCACGCCGCCTATCGAGTCGACCGGCCCACTCCACCGAGTTCTCGAAGGCACCGTGATTGACGCCGTGCTCACGAACCGTCTGGACGGCAACGCCGCGAGCCCGGTGAACTGCATGGTCACCAACGCCGTGTATTCCCACAACGGGCAGTACGTGCTCGTGCCCGCGGGCGCACGCGTCCTTGGCGAGACCAAGCCAGTCCAGGCGCTCGGCGAGTCGCGGCTCGCCGTGGCTTTCCACCGACTCGTGCTGCCCGACGGCAGCACTCGAAGCCTCGACCAGTTCGCGGGCCTGAACCAACGGGGCGACAGCGGACTCCGGGACCAAGTCAATCAGCACTACCTGTCGACGTTCGGCGCCGCCGGCGCCGTCGGCCTGATCGGCGGCCTGTCGCAGTTCTTGAGCACGGTCGGCCTGGGGGGCGGCGGCGGCTCGGGAAACCGGACGGTCGTCATCGCGGGAGGAATCGGCGATGCGGGAGCTCAAGCCACCGCGCAGGTGATGAACCGGTTCCTCAACCGGCTGCCCACCATCACCATCCGCGAGGGACACCGAGTGAAGGTCTACGTGACCAGCGATCTCGACCTCCCCGCGTTCGACTCGTCACGCACAGCGCTACCCGTTCGGCAGCCCTGATTGGAGGTGCCCATGAGACTCAGCGCGCTCGTCATCGTCGTCCTGCTGGCTGCCTCGCCAGCGCACGCTCAGTGGGTCGTTATCGACCCGGCAAATCTGGTCCAGACGATCCAGATCGCTGACCGCACCCTTCGGCACCTCGAGACCCTGCGTGACCAATACGCGACCATCCGTCGGATGGGGGAGGGCTTGGGCGCGATGCAGGGCTACAGGATTCCGGCGATCCCCATCTCGGGACACGATGCCGCTCGCTTCGACTACGGGCGAACGTGGCTGCAGGGCCTGAACTCCGGCGATCCGCGCGGCGCCGCATACCTGGCAGCCGCTCGGCGGCTCGAACGCCCCGGCGCCCTGCTGCAGCGACTGCCGCCAGCAGCGCGTCGCGCCGTCGAGAACGCGTACGCCACCATCGAGATAACGGATTCGGTGGCGCAGATGGGCGGCCATCAGGTGTCCCTCGTGCGGGGCTACAACGGCCTCCTGCAGAACGCCGTCGACTTCCTCGAGGGCGACGTCCTGAACGGGCTGCTGCGATTCCACGAGATGACCGCCATCCTCGACAAGATCGCCGCCGGCGAGCTCCTCGGCCGTCGTCAGGACACCGCCACGAATCAGGTGCTCTCCCACACGCTCGAGCAACTCCTGGCTCAGAGCAAGCGCCGACGCGACACCGAGGCGGCGAACATGAACATGCGCCTCCTCGGCGTGCTCGACGGCCGGGCCGCGAGCGCGGCCGTCGTCGACGGCGCCGCCTACGACCTCCGCTCGTGGCGGCAACCGTAGGAGGTGATGACCATGAAGGCGCTGAGACTCGCCCCGCTCGTGGCAGCGACCGCTCTGATGACCGCCGAACCTGCTCGGGCGCAGTGGACCATCTACGATCCGGCGAATGTCGCCAGGAACACGTTCACCGCCTTGACCAAGGCGGAGACGCTGATCGTCCAGAACGAGCAGTACGCAAAGTTGCGACGCATGGCTCAGCGGCTGAGCCTGTTCACGTCGCTTGCGAAGTACGTCCTCGACGACATCCCGGCCTGGCGCATCCACGACTTCGCCGACCCGGACACCGTGCTATTCGCGCGCGACTATCACGCCGCGCTGAACTACGGCGATCGCCCAGGTGCCGGATTTCAGAACGTCGCGCGGACTCGGCTGGCTGCCGCAGCCGCACTCGGCCGAATGTCACCAACGGCTCGTGACGTCGCCCTTCGTGCCCTCGCGACGCTGGACGCCGCAGACAGCGCACTCATCGCAGCCACGCACCAGACCGGCAGCCTACGCTTCAACGGCCGGCGTGAGCTGCAAGCCGTCGCAGCCCTCGAGCGTCACGTCGTTGACGAGTCGAACGAGCAGAGCGCCACCGCCGTCCTGGACAAGATCAGCGGCGCGGAGATGATCGCTGCGCAGCAGAAGCAGGCGCGGACGCAGTTCACCGCGGCAATGCTCGAGCAGCTTCTCATCGAGAACAAGCGATCCAGGGACACGGAAGCTGCGGCGATGAACATGCTGCTCAGCAGGCTCCGTGACGGCCGCACGCAGGAGGCCCGCCTCTTGGCTGGTGCCGGCGACGACTTGCGCACGTGGCGTCAGCCGTAGGGACCCCATGCCGCCCCGCCTTGCCACCATCGCGGCGATTCAGCAGGCCATTTCCAACCTGCTGCTGACCAACGAACCCGAGTTCCTGCGGTTCGGGTACTCCATGTTCGTGGCCTTCGCAGCGATTCTGATCGCCTGGCAGGGGATCCAGATGATGTTCGCGCGAGACGGACTCGGCGATCAGATGTTCGCGTTCGCGAGGCTCATGCTCTTCATCTCGTTCGGCTACTCGATGATCGCCTTCTACGAGGCGCCGATTCCCGGCATCGGCATCTCGTTCAGCAACCTCATCACCGACCAGGCACACGCCTTTGCCAACATCCTCGACGCGCGCTCGCTCGAGAATGTGTTCGCACACCTCGACGAGCTCTGGGACCACTTCGTGCAGCCGGACGCCTGGTCGATCCTTG
>Ga0194132_10009594_pt1 | contig 13242 bp, 13 predicted proteins | sample TA2KigOf80mmetaG_FD_148612 | JGI IMG/M metagenome (GOLD analysis project Ga0194132, IMG submission 148612) | Freshwater microbial communities from Lake Tanganyika, Tanzania - TA2015054 Kigoma Offshore 80m | ecosystem: Environmental > Aquatic > Freshwater > Lake | place: Tanzania: Lake... | reverse complement strand
CTCCATCGACGGCATCAAGAATCCGGTGTTCGAAACGTTCTCCTATGGGCCATCAAAAGCCGCGGTGCATCACCCGACGCGTGGCATGGCACTGCACCTCGCGAAAGATAACGTCATCGTCAACGTCATCGCCCCAGGCCCTTTCCCCACCTTGATGTTGAGCACTGGCGTAGGTGGCGGCGGCATGACGGACATCGACTGGAGCAGTGTCGCCAATCGTAATCCACGCCAGCGTGTCGGTACGGCGGAAGACATCGCCGGCCTCGCGATCTTTCTGTCGAGTCGTGACGGTGCTTTCACAGTCGGCGAAACGATCACCTGTGATGGCGGCTCCGCCTACACCACGTGATACCCGTCGTATGATCCGCGATGAGTGATGAGCGCTACCGTGAGCAACACAAGCTGCGCCTCAGCTTCATGCCGTGGCTGTATGACACGCTGAAACCCGAACACCGCCGCTGGGCCGAAGCCTGGCAGGCGGAGATCCAGGCCGCGCTGCTGGCCGTCGAAACCGTGGAGATCGGTACCGATGTATTCATCGCACCGACTGCCCGGTTCTTCGCAGAACCCGGCCGAAAGATCCGGATCGGCGACGGGGTGCGCATCGCCGCCGACTGTGTGCTGCATGGACCGATTACCCTCGGCGCCAAAGTCTTGGTGAATCACCACGTCACCATGGATGGTGGTCGTGCGGGAATACAGGTGGGCGCGAACACCCGCATCGCCGCTTACACGACACTCTTCGCTTTCAATCACGGCATGGCCGCTGACCGGAAAATCCGCGAGCAGCCGGTCACCTCCGAGGGGATTCACATTGGTGAGGATGTCTGGATTGGCGCGCAGGCCGGCATCGTGGATGGCATCGCAATCGGTAGCGGCGCAGTGGTCGGCATGAGTGCTCAGGTCACCCGAGATGTGGCCGCCGGAAGCATCGTCGGCGGCAACCCGGCAGTACTTATTGGCGAGCGTCGCTGACCCCATCCTTTTCGGATTCTTCCAATCGCGCGCCGGCGAGAATGCCAGGCAGCGCATAATTGCCTTCGTGGCACGCATATTCATAGATGCGCTCAGGTGTACGCCGCAGCACCAGCTCACCAATCCATACATCGGTGAAGGCACCCGGGTCGTCCACTTCGAACCGGTAGAGAATTTCATCAGGTCCCGTACGCGTGAAGCTTTCGGTGACCTTGGCATCCTGGGTCATATAGAACTGATGCGTGATTGCCTCACGAAAACTCTGTCCGGGATGAAAGTTTGTGGTTTCAACGACCAGCGATTGATCTTCGAAGTGGCCAATGGAATCGCCGAACCAGGGACGCACATTCTGCGGCGGGTGGGTACCACCGAGGCGAATGATCCTTACATCGTGGTTCATTTCCACGAGGATCATCACATGACCCTGTGATTGAACGATCTGGTAGTGGTTGTTGTAGAGCACCGGCAACATTGGCGGACCCGCCGTGGAACCAAAACCAACGAGGCAGCGCTCACCGAGAGGCCTCTGCTCCGGTCCATCGAACACCGAGGTGAGGCGGTAAAGGAATCCGCCGAGCTTGAGACGCGCACCGAATCGCCACGGCAAACGCCCGTCCTCCGGCCAGATCAGCTGTGAGGTTCGTGGCTTGCCGTCAATTCGCATCACCTGTGTACCCGGATCCATCCAGAAGCTGTTGTAGCCACCCACGTCACCGCCCTGTTCGACGCCTTCTTCTGGCACCTCATCGATGGCTGCGTAGTTTTCCGCGTTGCGTTTCTCCCAGGCGAGGGCTTCTTCATCACTGATGGTCAAGTCGCGGTAGCGACTCGGGCGTTCCAGTGTCGTGATCGTTGCGCTGGTCCAGATGCCTTGCAGGTCCGGATCGCCTTCAGCCGTACGTGGTGAAACCCATTCTGCGGCCTCAGCTGAAAGCCCTCCGAGCAGCAGAACAAAAACGCCGACGCGGGAGAATTGCAGCACTATCACTGGATGGACTCCGGTGCTACTGGCGCAACGGTCGATGCAGGGAGATCCCGCGGCAACGGCTCTTTCCGTTTGTCCCCATACATCAGCTCTTCAACGAACTCGATGCACTTGAATTGCTGCAGCTGCGCATCCACACCGACTCGCTGGTAGATCGGCATACGGATCGTCCACGGCTTGGAGAACGTATTGGGATCTTCCATCGTGGCTTCATAGTCCATGACACGGGCATTCAGCAGCGTGTAGCGCTCGGTGACTTTGAGCGCCTCGCTGTGATGGTTGCCCGAGCGGTCAAACCAGGTGCGATCATTCTGGCCCGTGACGGTCACCACCAGCGTGTCACCGTCCCAGGTCGCATGTGACTGGCCCATCCAGGAATCAACAGGCGCTTCACCCGGGTCTTCGAGGTAGAGGTTGCGGGCGGCACCAGCATATTCGTAGGCGATGAAAATCGCCTGCTCACTCTGGAAGATCTGAAACGGAAAGGGCATGTAGTTCGCCCGCGGAACACCTGGCAGGTAACAGCGGATTTCCGGATCTTCCTTAAGCCAGTTGGCCTGGTTCTGGATCTGTTTCTCACGCGCTGCCGGCAGGTAAGGGATCTCGTTGCCGACGACGACCCCGATACCGGCAGGCACTGCTCCCACGGCACCCAGAGCCAAAACTTCGGGAACTGGAACCGGACCGAATGGACCTTTACGCAAAGCCATCGCCGGTTTTGCATGGTGCGCCAGAAGATCGTAGTTGGCGGTATTGAGAACCTGCCACACACCGTTGAAATCCGGTTTGCCATCGGGACGACGCGGAATGTCGCCAGCGGCCGGAGATGGAACTGAGGGTTCGCCCACTACGGCTGCTTGCTGCGAATCGCCCTCGGCGGCGAAAGAGATCCCGCTCCACGCGAGCAGCGCCCAGAACAACACGCTCATCCCCGCTCCCCCTGTTTCCAAACGCGCCACACCCCCAACATCGCTGCGACGAGCGCAACGGCTGACGGCAGCAGAAAGTCAACCCATCGAAGGCCGAGCCAGACGCCTACAGGCACCGCAACCAACAGCACCGCGGCAATCACCGCCACCACACGCTGCCCTTTTGGTGCGACACGCGACGGCAGCAGGATGGCCGCCAGGACCGTAACAAAAATCCCAACAGACATGACCCATTCGATGCCCGTAGTATGCCAGGACGCGACGCAGGCACCTCCCACCTGGGTATCGGGCGAGCAGTAGTCGTCAAGGACACGCACCAGTCGCTCGCTCAGCCACGTTCCGGCGAGAACAAGCAGGACAAAGAGCAGTGGTACTGAGAGCCATCGTCCAATGGCCAAGAAGAATCGCATGTGAGGCATGCACCTGATGAGGCTCAGCGGGTAAGTCTACGCTCATATATGTGGGAAATGTGCCGATCAGCGGGGACTGGCCTGGCCCTACCGAAGAAGCGATGCTGCATCTGCAGGCTCAACTTGATCGCCTGGGGTTGGCCAGTTGATGGCAACATCAGCTTCTATCCAGATTGGAGCGAACTCCATTCTGAACACCACACTTCCAACCCGCACCAAATGAAAAGGCACCATGTCTAAAACCGACCTTGAATTCGACGCCATCGTCATTGGCTCCGGCATTTCTGGTGGCTGGGCAGCAAAAGAACTCACCGAACGTGGACTCAATGTTCTCCTCCTCGAACGTGGCAAAAATGTCGAACACGTAAAGGACTACCTCAATGCCACCAAAGGCCCATGGGAGTACCCGCACCGCGGACAGCGTACCTACGCGCTCGAGCAGGCCTACCCGGTACTAAGGCGCGACTATCCGCTCAATGAAAAAAACCTCGACTGGTGGGTCTCCGACCAGGACGAGCCGTATACCGAGATCAAACGCTTTGACTGGTATCGCGGTTATCAGGTGGGCGGACGCTCGTTGACCTGGGGCCGACAAAGTTACCGACTCTCGGATCATGACTTCGAAGCCAATGCGCGGGAAGGCATCGCAGTCGACTGGCCGATTCGCCATGAAGATCTGGCCCCGTGGTACGACCACGTCGAACGTTTTGCCGGTATCTCCGGCTCGCTCGAAGGCCTGAGCCAACTGCCTGACGGCCAGTTTCAGCCGCCGATGCCGCTCAATTGTGGCGAGAGCCGATCAGCAGATCGACTGCGCAAGGCGTTTGATGGCAAGCGTCGCATCATCCCTGGCCGGGTGGCGAATCTGACACAACCATTGCCTGGCCGTTCCCCCTGCCAGCATCGCAACGCCTGTTCTCTTGGCTGCCCGTTTGGTGCCTATTTCTCGACCCAGTCATCGACCCTGCCTGCGGCCGTGGCGACGGGACGGCTGGTGCTGCGGCCCTTCGCCATCGTCACCGAACTTCGCTATGACAAGGACACGCACCGTGTCACCGGGGTGCGGGTTCAGGATGCCGTGACCGGCAATACCACCGAATACCCGTCCCGTATCGTCTTTCTCTGTGCTTCAACGCTGAACTCCACATGGTTGCTCATGCATTCCGCGACTGATGTCTGGCCCGGGGGGCTCGGCAGCAGCAGCGGCGAACTGGGACACAATCTCATGGACCATCACTTCCGCCTCGGCGCAAGGGGCAGGCTCGATGGCCTCGATGACAACTACTACTTTGGTTCACGACCCACCGGCTTCTACATCCCGCGTTATCGCAATCTCGGCGACGACAAACGCGACTACCTGCGTGGTTTTGGCTACCAGGGTGGAGCAGGACGTGAAGACTGGAGCCGCGGCGTCAAGGAACTGGGGATTGGCGGGCAGTTCAAGGATCAACTCGCCACCCCCGGTGAGTGGACCATGGGCGCAACGGCATTCGGTGAAATGTTGCCGAATCACAACAACCGCATATCCATCGACCACACCCGCAAAGATAAATGGGGGCTGCCCGTGCTCGCCATTGATTGCGAGATCGGTCCGAACGAAGCGGCCATGCGCAAGGACATGATGAGTGATATGGCAGAGATGCTCGATGTCGTTGGCGCCCGCGACATCGCCACCTTTGACGCCGGCTACGCACCCGGCATGGGCATTCACGAAATGGGCACGGCGCGCATGGGAAGGGATCCGAAATCCTCGGTACTCAATCGCTGGAACCAGGTTTGGGATGCGCCAAACGTTTTTTTGACGGACGGTTCCTGCATGACCTCTGCAGCCAACCAGAATCCCTCACTCACCTACATGGCACTTACCGCCCGGGCGGCGGCTCATGCCGTCGACGAACTCAAGCGGGGAAACCTGTGAATAAATCCGATACTGCCAATCGCCGCGAACCCGACAACCGGTTTACGCGGCGAGACATCATCCAGCAGGCCCTGATCGCAGCTGGTTTTGTCACGCTTGCCGGTTCGAGTCTTGTACACAGTGCATGTGCCATACAACCAGATCGGAGCCTCGCCGCATCCGAATCAGCATTCAGTGCTCAGGAGATCGAATGGCTGGACGAAGTCGCCGAGATCATCCTGCCAGAAACGTCCACACCCGGAGCCAAAGCAGCGGCGGTTGGCGCGTTCATCGCACTGATGGTGACGGACACCTACTCACCGGAACAACAAACCGCCTTCCGGGAGGGGATGAATACACTCGAAGCGGCATCTGTCAGCACTTGCGGGAAACCCTTCCTCGAAGCGGATGTGAAGGCACGCCAGGCACTGCTGGTTCGTATCGACCGCGAGGCTATCGATTACCACAGCACCAGACCGGATGACGCCCCCCCGCATTACTTCCGCATGATCAAGGGTCTGACGCTGCTGGGGTACTTCACCTCGGAGGTCGGCTACACGCAGGCCATGCGGTACGTGGAAACTCCGGGGCGCTTCGATCCGTGTGTGGACTATTCACCAGGCGAGCGAGCGTGGGCGAGGCATGCCTAACGCGTGCCTCAGTCCTTAGGTTTACTGAGATCGAGGATCCGGATATTGCGAAACTCGATGGGATGACCTTCGCTCTGCAGTGAGATGTAACCACTCTTGAGCGGCGCGCCCTCCGGCTTCATCCCCGGTCTATGGCCCGAAACCACACCGCCCCCGGTGGTGAGCCCGCCGTAGGTCATCACCAGCTGACCATTGACGCGATGCTCAACCAGGCGATCTTCTTCGACGCGCACTTCGATCTGAACCCACTCATCGCCATGGAAGGTGGGCGCAGAGGATGGGATGCAGTGCGTATCCGTGAACGCGCCCTGGTAGACGATGTGGGTGCCTGGTGAGCACATATTCGCGGTCGGCCGTTCTTTGCCATCACCTCGACCACCTAGAAATTGCACCTCGATGGAAATCGGAAAGTCCTGTGCTGCAGGCATGGTAGACGGCACCTGGCTGTGCACCATCAAACCGCTGTTCCGGAACGCCCAATCCGGCGCACCAGGGGTCTGACCGCCCACGAACCGGTATTCGAGCTGCAGCCGATAGTCGCTGTAGGGACGCTTGAAAAAGAGATGACCGAACCGGTCACCAAACTGCTCGTAACCGTCATAGGCCACGGCGATTCGCCCATCCATCACCCTGAACGTTTGGGATTTGTCCTGGCCCGGTTCTTCGCCGCGGATCTTCGGAATCCAGCCTTCGAGGTTCTGGCCGTTGAAAAGCTCAATCCACCCCTCTTCTGCCACCACGAACGCTGGTATTAACGACGCCAACACGAACAGATATCGCTGCCACATCAGAATCGAATCTCTTTGAGCGCCTTGACGCTAGTCAGAATACTTGCGAGCGCATCCTTCGGCTGATCATGTTCAACGAAGTAGTGCCGCAGACCCGATCCTGCAGCGAAGAGCTCCACGAAGTTGATGGTGCCCTGCCCCACATCCACCATTTCGCCCGAAGCGCTTCTGTCCTTTACGTGACAGAGCGGAAACCGTTCCGGAGTAGCGCTGAGGTAGGCCGCGCCATCCGCGCCTGCATGCGTGACCCAATACAGATCGAGTTCGAACTTCACGAGTTCACGATCACATTCCCGCAGCAGTCGGTCATACGCGATCTCTCCATCCACTCTCGCGAATTCGAAGTCATGGTTGTGATAAGCCAGTTGCACACCGGCTTTCTCGCACTGCCCACCAAAACGATTGAGTGTTTCGATCACCGCGGTGTAGCCAGCGGTGTTGCGCAGATCAGGCGCAATCCACGGCAGTACCAGATAGGTGCAGCCGATCACCTTGGCCTGCTCCAGCAGCTGATCGGGCTGGTTCCTGATGGCATCGAGGGGGACATGTGCCGCAGGCGCGCTGAGCCCGGAACTTCGCAAGGCCTGCGCGAACTGTGCGGCATCGAGGTTGCCCGTGCCGGCCAGCTCCACTTCAGCATATCCCGCTGCCGCCACGGCCGCGAGCGTCGCCGCCGCATCCCGCATCATGGCTTCACGTAGCGTATAGAGCTGCACACCGGGCCGTTCTACACGACGTGTCGATGCGTGAGCTGCCTGAATCGGCAGCAAAGTCACGCCACTTACCAAAGCCGCTGTCTGCAGCCAATGACGTCTGGAAAGGTTCATGTGACTGCTCCTCCGGTCCGGGTCACTGGTTCCTTGAAGATCACTGCAAAGAGCAGCGCGATGATCGCTGCAAAGGCGCACGGCAAGAGCCATATCGAGCGCCAATCGTGCCCGCCTTCGATCACAAACGCATCCACGACAACACCGGCGATGTAGGTCCCCACCGCCATGCCGATGCCATAGGTGATGAGTGCGATAAACCCCTGCGCGCTCGCCCTGATCTCGGGTGTGGCTTGCTGGTTAACGTAGATCTGGCCGGTGACGAAGAAGAAGTCATAACACACACCGTGCAGGAGGATGCCAAGGTAGAGAAGCCCGACCAGATCCATAGAGCCGAAACCAAAGAATGCATACCGCACCACCCAGGCCACCATGCCGACAAACAGCATCCACTTCACACCGAGCCTGCGGAAACACCACGGCATCACCAGCATGAACAGCGCTTCCGACATCTGCCCCAGGGTCATCTTGCCGGCAGCACCCTCCATGCCGATCTCATTAAGAAAGAGATTGGCGAAACTGTAGTAGAACGCGAGGGGAATGCAGATCAGAAGTGAACTCGCGGCGAAGAGTGCAAACGAACGGTCCTTGAGCAGCGCCAGCGCCTTGAAACCGAGCACATCACCGATACTCACAGCCTTGCCCCTCGCCACCGGTGGTGTGTGCGGCAAGGTGAAGGCGTAGATCCCGAGCAGCAGTGAAGAGATCGCGGCCATCATCATCGGCAGGTTGGAAGCCTCAACGTTTTCCCTGTGACCCGCCAGCACCAAGGTGATCGAAAGACCGGCAACGATCCAGCCGACGGTGCCCCATACCCGGGCACGCGGGAATTGGGTATCCGGATCATGCATGTGGGCAAAGCCGATGCTATTGGCCAGCGCCAGGCTCGACATATAACAACTGTTGTAGACCAGCAGCCACAGCAGGATCGCATCAGCGTCGACGAGGGATGTGACGTGCCAGAGGATCGCTGCACCGGCGAGATGCAACACCCCGATAACGTGCTGCGATGCAAAGAACCGGTCCGCGATCATGCCGACAAAAAACGGCGCGATAATCGCGCCGAGGTTGTTAGTGAGGTAGGCGGTACCGATATCCGTGCCGCTGAAGCCGAGACTGCTGAGGTAAGTGCCCAAGGTTACAAACCATGCACCCCACACGAAAAACTGCAGGAACATCAGAACGCTCAAGCGTGAATAAAGTGCTGCAGACATCGGCTTGCCATCCTCTCCCCTTGACCCGCATGGTAACAAGATTCCCCTGGTCGGGATGGCATCTCACCTTCTACTACCGGACTCGAATCACCCCGGAGCCAGTCGAGCCTCGCGCCAATGAGGCTGCTCGGTTACCCTCTACCTCCGGAGAACGGGAATACAAACGGAGGGGCCATGCCAAAAGCGGACAGCCGCATCGACGTTTATCTCATCGTCAACGCGAAGTACCACGACACTAATTTCGCCCGCCTGGAACTGCTGAAGCTGCTGGCTGAGCAGGAGGATGTCTGGGTACATGTCGCATCCGACTTCAGCGATATGGAAACGTTGAGCCGTTGCCGGACACTGGTCACCTACACCTGCGACCTGTGCCCGACGCTCGATCAACAGCAGGCGCTCAAGACCTATCTCGAATCAGGTGGCCGCTGGCTTGCGCTGCACGCCACCAATGCACTCATTGATTTCGTGAACGGCAAGGCAGATACACCGGACCGTGCCCCGCTCTTCATGAAGCTGCTTGGCAGCCGTTTTGTGGCACACCCGGCCATAGCCAAATTCACGGTTCGTATTGCCGATCCCTCGCACCCTCTGGTCGCAGGTCTTTCCGAGTTCGAAGCGGAGGATGAGCCCTATTACTGCGACTACGAGAGCGGCACGCACGTTTTGCTGGAAGCGTCGTACAACCAGCCTTCCATGGGTTATGTGCGTTCCGACTACGGTACCGACCGCGACAGCCATCCGCAGATGTACCTACATCACACCGGCGCAGGCGAAGTGCTCTACCTCGCTCTGGGACACTGCTGCGGTAAATACGACCTTCGACCGCTCGCTGAGGTGGTGCCGATACATCGAGGCTCTTGGAACAATCCGGTTTTTTATGAGCTCCTCCGCCGAAGCATCCGTTGGGTCATCCGCCAGACGGCGGTTTAAAGAGAGGTGTAAGCCATGGGCAAGGTTGAACAGGAGTTTCTGAAACGCTCGAATCCACGCCAGGGGCAGTTCAAGGCACCACCGTTCCTGCCGCGCAGGAAGTCTCGTGGCCTCGGCCTCGAGCGCCTGGATGGTGAACGTTACCTCTCCCGGGAATTCATGCAGGCCGAGTGGCAGCAGATCTGGACCAAGACCTGGCAACTCGTCACCCGCGTGACTGACTTTGATGAGCCAGGTGCCTTCCACGTGCATGAACTCGGCAAGGAATCATTTCTTTTCGTACGCGGGGATGATGGGCAGATCCGCGGCTTCTATAACCTCTGCCAACACCGGGGCAATCGCCTGTGTCAGGTGGAGAATGGAGTACTCGAGACGTTCACCTGCCCTTTCCATGGATGGCAGTGGAACAACGACGGTTCACTGAAGAGTGTGTTCGCGCCGGAATTTTTCAAACAGTTCGCTGCAGGCGTTCCTGCTGACGAACTGGCTCTGTCTCCAGTGCGCGTCGAGACCTGGGGTGGATGGCTCTGGTTCAACATGGATCATAACTCCTGCACCTTGCGCGAGTATCTCGGCGACATCGGTACGCACCTTGAAACCTACGAGATGGACACCTGGGACCTGATCGACTACCAGACCTTCGAGTGGGCGGGTAACTGGAAACACGCAGTGGATGCGTTCAACGAGAGTTATCATTTCTACGCGTTGCATCCGGATATGATCCAGTTCGGCGAAGGTCACGATATCCCCATTGAGTTGTGGGGCATCCACTCGCGCATGCTGAACTGGAACCGTACCGTCAGCGAACTGGTTGCGGACCGCGAGACGATGACACCGCTGCGCACCCGCATGATGACCGGGCGGCGCGCGGTGCCTGCCGGCGCCAAGGCAGACGTCGCCCACGATACGCACCTCATGGAAATCGCTTATCGCCGCTCCATCGAAAACGACACGTGGCTACCCTACCGGCACATGAACGATGAGCAGCTCGTTCACCAGTATCACTACACCTTCTTTCCGAACTCGACGTTCACCCAGACACCAGAGGGTGGTGCGGTCTTCAGATACCGCCCCCATGCGACGGATCCGGGGCGCTGCTACTACGACTTCTTTATCATCGTGCGTAAGCCACCGGGCACACCCACCACCTCCACTGAAGAACGACCACCCCACAAGGTGCACTCTCTCGCTGAGGAAGTGGACTATGCCGCAGCGTTCGCAGGAACCTTCGACCCGGTACTCTCCAACGTGCTTCGGCAGGATGGATCCAATATGGCGACCATGCAGGCAGGTGTTGCCTCGGATGCGTTCAAAGGAATGATCCTGAGTGAACAGGAACTGCGCCTGCGGCACTTTCACAAGACCATCGATGACTTCATCAGTGGCAAGGTGTCAACCAACAAACTGTTGCCTTCGGATCACTATCTCGAAGATGAACGAGGCTGACTCTAAGCCACAGATACAAACAGGAGCAGTCAACACACCATGACCCAGCTGAAACCCCTCGTCGTCGACATGGACTCCCATGTGATGGAGCCACCTGATCTGTGGCTGAACTATCTGGAACCGTGCTACCAGGATCGGGCCATCCGCATCGAGCGCAACGCATCGGGCGTCGAGAGTCTCATCGTTGATAACAAGGTGCTGTTATCCGGGCGGCTTGCCGCGTTAGGCGGCGCGGAGCACGACGCCGTGCAGGCCTTCACTGATCCCGGTCTCACCTATCTGGATGGCTGTCCAAAAGCATCATGGGACACTGCCGCGAGAGTGCAGCTGCTGGACGACTGGGGCGTCGACATGGGCGTCGTATTTCCGACCATCGGCATTCTCTGGGACAAAGCTGACGATCCGGAACTCGCCATGGCTTATGCCCGCGCTTACAACAATTGGCAGTGGGACTTTGCGAAACCCGCTCTCGGCCGAATCCTGCCTATTGCCCACATTCCCCTTTACGACGTGGACCTCGCAGTTGCAGAGCTCAAACGCTGCCTGAAGCTCGGCTTCAAAGGCATGTTCCTGGCACCGGAACCGGTGGGCGGCCGACGCCCTTCCAATCCTGCGTTCGATCCGCTGTGGGAACTGATGGTCGACGCCGATCTGCCGGTCTGTGTTCATCTCATCGTACGTTTTGACCGGGTGGTGAACCTGTCCAATATACAGTGGTGGGATCTCTCCAAAGAACGACCGGATACCGTGTTCTCGTTCGGGCTCGGCGGCACCATGCAGCTGATACCGGCTGTGGCTGCGCTGGTGTGTGATGGTTTGATCGAACGGCATCCCCGATTGAAAGTAGCCATCGTCGAATCCGGCGCCGGCTACGTGCGCTACCTAATGGATCGGCTCGACGAAAAATACGCGCGGTTCAAGGCTACGAGTTGTCTATCACGACCACCGAGTGAATATATCCGCGAGAATTTCTGGTTCGTCATGGATCCGAGCGAAGGTGGAATCGACGCGCAGTGCGATCTGGTCGGCGAAGACAAGTTCCTCTGGGGCTCCGACTATCCCCACATCGATTCCCATCTCACTGCCATGCAGGAGGTAGATGCTGCTCTGGCACCGATGAGTGAACATCGACGAAATCTGGTGCTCGGCGGCAATGCGCGCAGGCTCTTTGGTATCTGAGGCAGTTCCTGACGCAGTACCTGAGGCACTAGCTGAGAAAGTACCTGCGCCTCCCCTCCAACGGACTGTCAGCTGACCTGGCGCATCAGCTCCGAGTGTCGATCAAGAATCGGCAGCACCTTGTCCATCTGTGCCGACGGCAAACCGAGTACACACCGCGCGATGCCCGCATCTCGCGCTTTCTTCAGCAGATCCAGATCCGGCGGCATACCGAACAGTGAAACCTCGAACGCATCGGGGTCACGCCCCGCTGCAGCCACATCGCGACGCACCTCCGCCATCTTGTCGAGGCTCGGGCCCCGCCCATAGATCGGCATCCATCCATCGCCATAGTCGATGGCGCGCCGTAACGCATAAGGCCAGGCGCCTCCGATATGAATCGGCGGATTGGGTTTCTGTACCGGCTTTGGCCAGCTGAACATTGGTGGGAAGTCGACGTGCTCACCATGGAACTCGGATTTTGACTCCGTCCAGATCGCCTTCATAGCCATCACCCGCTCGCGCATGAGCGGGAATCGAGTGGCGAAATCCGTACCGTGATCCCGCATCTCGGCGGCGTTCCAGCCACCACCGATACCGAAAATAAACCGGCCGTTACTGATGCGGTCCAGCGTCGCCACATCCTTGGCAGTCTGGATGGGGCTGCGCTGCACCACGAGGCAGATGCCTGTAGCCAGTTTGATTCGCGATGTGACCGCCGCCGCCGCAGCCAACGAGATGAACGGCTCATAGACGTCGTAATAGGGCTTCGGCAGTTCCGGACCACCGGGCCAGGCCGAAGTGAGCGTCTCAGGAATGTGGGTGTGTTCCGGCAGCCAGAGCGACTCAAATCCTCGCGCTTCAACCTCGCGGGCAACGCCCGCCGGGCCAATGGAATAGTCGGTTGGAAAAATCGTGATGCCGATGTGCATGCCGCTCTCGAATTCTTGAAGGAACGCACGGGATTGTGTCACTGCCATCCCTGAAACCACAGCCAACAGCCATCAGGAATTGCGGCCAGCCTGCAGCGGCG
>Ga0194132_10009592_pt1 | contig 13242 bp, 9 predicted proteins | sample TA2KigOf80mmetaG_FD_148612 | JGI IMG/M metagenome (GOLD analysis project Ga0194132, IMG submission 148612) | Freshwater microbial communities from Lake Tanganyika, Tanzania - TA2015054 Kigoma Offshore 80m | ecosystem: Environmental > Aquatic > Freshwater > Lake | place: Tanzania: Lake Tanganyika... | reverse complement strand
TCGCCCCTACCGTCGCCACCCAACGGACAACTGCTCAGGGACTTGTAAAATGGCCATCTAGAAAGCCTGACCTACGAGCTTGTCTCGTCACGACAGCTCAATTAAATATCCCGACTTACCCAAATTATCTATTTTGGAGTTGACGACGCATGTGGGTGCGGCTGCAGCTCGATTTCAGCTGGTGGGACTTCGCCTTCGGCATGTCCCGGCTGATGCTGCCGCATGATGACACCGTCCTCAGGTCTGCCATTGAACGACGTTTTTCCGCCGACGGCAACGCGCTCACTACGCTCTCCGTTCGCAGCGGTTTCGATCTGCTGCTCGGCGCGATGCAATGGCCTGCGGGAAGCGAAATCGTATGCTCCGCGCTGAACATTCCCGACATGACGATGGTCGCCCGTGAGAATGGCATCGTTCCCGTGCCGGTGGACCTCGATTTCGAACGCCTCGCACCGGACCTCGACACCATTAAACGCGCCATCACGCCGAAGACGAAAGCCATTTTGATCGCGCATCTTTACGGCAACTTCGTACCGCTCGAGCCAATCATCGCCATCGCGCGTTGGCATGACTTGATGCTGATCGAAGACTGTGCGGAGAATTACGACGGCGTTTATCACGGACATCCCGACGCCGACGTTTCGCTCTTCAGCTTCGGTCCACTCAAGACGGCGACATCGCTGGCAGGCGGTGTGCTTCGGACGCGCGACGCGTGGCTCGCACAACGGCTGCGCGCCTTTCACGATGCTTGGCCGACTCAGAGTCGGATCGACTATTTCAACCGCCTTTGCAAATACGGCACGATGAAGTTCTTCGGCGCACGCTGGATCTATCCGACGCTGCGCTGGTTCGCCGAGCGTCTCGTCGGCGACGTCGATCAGTTCATTCATTATTCCGCCAAGAGCTTTCGACCCGACGAGATCATGTCGCGCCTGCGTCAGCAACCGTGCGGCCCGCTCCTGGCGTCAATGGTGCGGCGGCTCGAACGATTCGATCATCGCCGCATCGAGGAACGCACGTCGCACGGAAAACTGTTGACGAGGCTGTTGCGCGACGAACTCGTGTGTCCCGGCGCCGACATCGAGGCGCACAATTATTGGCTCTATCCGGTGCTGGTCGCGGACCCGGCCAAGACCATCGCCGCCTTGGCCGACGCCGGCTTCGATGCGGCCCGTGCGGAAAGCATGCATGCGATTGACCCGCCGGCCGACCGACCCGAACTTGATCCAGTGCGCGTAAGAGACGCCCTCGAACATCTGGTGCTCGTCCCGGCCTACCCGGAGATGCCGGAGTCCGAGCTTCGCCGCATGGCTGAGGTGTTGATACGCGTCGAACGCGAAGCAACCACGGCATCGGCGATGCGCGTGACGGTGAAGCCGGATGAAACCGCCTGCGGCGTGGCAGGATATCGGCACGATGTGACGCCGTCCGAGGTTAGTGCCGAAAGTGTCGAATCCCGGTGACGATCATGGCGATGCCGTGCTCGTTGCAGGCGTCGATGGAGTCTTGGTCGCGCACCGAGCCTCCGGGCTGAACGATAGCGGTGACGCCGGCGGCCGCGGCCATGTCGATGTTGTCGCGGAATGGAAAGAACGCATCCGACGCCAATGCACTTCCCTTCACACGGTCGCCGGCTTTGCGAATGGCCATGTGGGTCGAATCGATTCGGCTCATCTGCCCCGCCCCGACGCCGACGATCATCCGGTTCTTGCCCAGCACAATGGCGTTCGATTTGACATGCTTGGCGACGAGCCACGTGAACTTCAGGTCGGCGAGTTCCGCGTCGGTTGGCGCCCGTTTCGTGACGGCCTTCGCCTTGGTGAAGTCGTCGGCTTCCGCGTCGCGATTCTGCACAAGCAGTCCGCCATCGACTCGGCGAAAGTCGACCAAGCGATCATCCGCCCCCCTCACCCCCGGCCCCTCTCCCGGTCGGAGAGGGGAGAGTGGCCCTGTTTTCAACAGCCGCACGCTCGCCTTCCACTTAGGGCGAGTCGTGAGCACTTCGTATGCGGTTTTGCTATAACCCGGTGCGATGATGCACTCGATGAAGCGGTTCGGCTCGGTAATCTGCATGGCCGTTACTTCATCGACTTCGCGGTTGAAGCCGAGGATGCCGCCGAACGCGCTGACGGGGTCGCCTTCGTAGGCATGGGCAAAGGCGTCGACGAGCGTCGGCGCGGTCGCCGCCCCGCACGGATTGTTGTGCTTGATGACGACAGCGGCGGGATCGGTGAACTCACGCACCAGGTTGAACGCGCTGTCCAGATCGAGAATGTTGTTGTACGAGAGCTCCTTGCCCCCCAGTACCTCGGCCGACGCGACGCAAGGATGGTTGACGCCTGGCTCGACATAGAACGCAGCGGGCTGGTGCGGGTTCTCGCCGTAGCGTAGCTTCTGCTTGTGGCTGAAGCGAAGCACGAAACGAGAACCATCCGTATTTGCGAATGGCATCCAGCCGTCGGGGCTCTGGTCGGGTTGGGTACGCCCGAAGTAGCTAGCGATAGCGGTATCGTACATCGCGGTCAAAGAGAAGGCGGCGCAGGCGAGTTGTTCACGCGTCACCAGGGCAAGCGCGCCTTGATTCGCCTTCAATTCGGCGGCGATCATGTCGTACTGCCAAGGAGCGGTAAGAATCGCCACGTCATGATAATTCTTGCCCGCCGACCGCACCATCGATGGCCCGCCGATGTCGATGTTCTCGATGATTTCTTCGTGCGTCACTCCATGCTTCATTACCGTGTCTTCGAAGGGATACAGGTTGCACACGACCATGTCGATCGGCGCGATCTTGTGCTCCTTGATGGTCGTCTCGTGCTCGTCGTTGTCGCGGATGTAGAGGATGCCGCCGTGCACGCGTGGATGCAGCGTCTTGACCCGGCCGTCGAGCATCTCGGGAAACCCGGTGATCTCGGAGATATCGAGCACCTTCAGCCCCGCGGCGGCCAGCGCTTTGCGCGTCCCGCCGGTCGAGATTAACTCGACGCCAAAGCCCGCAAGGACCTTGGCGAACTCAATAAGCCCGGTCTTGTCGCTGACGGAGAGCAGTGCTCGGCGAATGGTGCGCAGGGTCATAGTAGACCTCGAATGAACCAAGGGCAGACGATATACTGCATCCTATAGGATGGTCAGCAGAGTGTGCACGGGCACTGACGGCACCTTGTTCGCTGGAGCGGTCCCATGGAGAGCAATTCCAACCCTGACCGTGACGAGAACACCGAATTTCATGGCGATTATCAAGCATTCATTGATGGACCGGACCCGTTTGCTGAAACGGATGAATGGATTGCTGCCATGGTTCGTCAGTTGTTCCGCGCCCATCGCGCCAATGATCTCAAAGCGGTCGAGGCCACACTTCTGTACCTGAACCATAATCTCACGTTGGCACTAAAAAGGGACCTGGTGAGAGTTGATTCCGCTTGGGGCCAAACTCCTGAGCAGGTCTTGAAATCTGGCGTGTTGGATCTGTCGCGTCGGCGTTGGTTCGACGGTCTGTGGACAACTCCCGAGTACTTGGCTCCAGGCCACTTACGCCTAGTCGGCGACGCGTGCTGGGTTCAAGAGGACTCGAATTACTACGATCCATTTGAGTTCGAGATTGAACTATCTGCCGCAACAGGTGCCTTCCGCTGGTACGTGATGCGATTCGGAGACCGCCGTTCGCTCAAGGAGAAGGTTCCGGATTCGGTCATAGTGCCTCCCAAAGACGGATGGGTCTACAAATTCACTCGAGGTTCTCGAAAAGAGACGGGAAGCCATGAATAGGAGTCCGCTAACAACTCTGGGTCTCATTTGTTCCTTCGCCGTGCAATTCCTATCACCGCTCAAACCACAGTCCCCAAGCGCGACGTGGTCACGCTGACCGACGCGGCGCAGAATACGTGATCACCAGCCTTTGCTGGCTGCTGGGCCGATATCCGAAGAATGGCCACACAAAAAAGGAAAGGAGCTGAACTTGTCCGCATCCGTTTCGCCTGTCGCGAAAGCAGTTTACCTTTGCGACGGCACGCTTGGCATCCCGCATCAGAAAACGGACCTCATGGGGCTATTCAACGCCATTCGGCCGCCCAAGTATCCGCATATCCTTCCGTCATTTGTGGTTTTCGCGCAAATGAACGGCGGGCTCGGGCAAATGTCGGTGTATGCCGACATTCGGATGGCGAAGACAGGCGAGCTTTTGTATACGACAGAACCGAAAACGATCCATTTTCCAACTCGCCACAGAGTAGTCCAATACGCGTATACGATCACGCAATGTCGTTTTCCACAAAAAGGTCTGTATCTGGTAGAATTGTTTTGTCGTGGCCAATGGATCGCTGACACGGCTCTTGAACTTCTTTGAAGGAGGGATGGCAAACGTGACACAAAACAACCCGCACCATCAGAAAGAAACGGAATGGCAAGGCGATGTCTACCGATTCGAAGGTCCGGCACTTGCGCCCGATGATCCCAGGGCATACCGGGGCGTTCGCAGGGGTCGGCCTGGAGAGCCACGTCGCACGCGTCCCCCCAAGAAACGCGGCGCCAAGAAGGCCAAGAAATAATGGACGGAATGACCGCCAACACTCTCAAGTCGAAGGCACTGAATGAAGACCAGCGTTTTGTTTTTAGCCGTTGCTTGCGCATTTGCATCTAACCAAACCGCTGCCCAGACCAAGTCCGCCAAGCGGGGCGTCGTCACGCTTACCGAGGCGGCGCTCAAGATTCACCACGACGCGATCCTGATCGATGGGCACAACGATTTGCCCTACCAGTTTCGCTACCGTAACGATTTCTCCTTTCGCACCTTCGATATCGCTCGGGCGCAGCCGCTTTTGCACACTGACATACCGCGGCTGAAGAAGGGCGGCGTTGGGGCGCAGTTCTGGGCGGCGTATGTCGATGCCGAGAGCAAGCATGCCGTCAAGGAGACGCTCGAGCAGATCGACGTCATCCATCGCTTCGTCAAGGCATATCCCGATGCGTTCGAGCTGGCGGCCACGGCCGACGACATCGTGCGGATCCGCAAGTCGGGCAAGATCGCGTCGCTCATCGGCGTCGAAGGCGGGCACTCCATCGACAACTCGCTCGGAGTCCTACGGACACTGCACGCCCTGGGCGCTCGCTACATGACGTTGACGCACACCGATAATCTCGACTGGGCCGACGCCGCCACCGATGTGCCCAGGCACAAGGGCTTGACCGCGTTCGGTGAAGATGTCGTTCGCGAGATGAATCGGCTCGGCATGCTCGTCGATATCTCGCACGTCTCGGCAGACACGATGCGGCACGCGCTCAAAGTGTCGAAAGCGCCGGTGATCGCGTCGCACTCGTCGGCGTTCGCAATCGCGCCGCATCCGCGCAATGTGCCCGACGATGTGCTGAAGCTGGTCGCGAAGAACAACGGCGTCGTCATGGTCAACTTCTACTCCGGGTTCATCACGCTCGAAGGCGCTCGACTGTTGCCGGAGATGATGAAGACGTATCGGGCCATGAAAAAGCAGATTCCCGATCCGAAGGAGTTCAAGACGGCGTGGGCGGAGTGGAAACGGCAACACCCGATGCCGACCGGGAACATTCACGATGTCGTCGATCACATCGAGCACATAATCAAAGTCGCCGGCGTTGATCACGTCGGCATCGGCAGCGACTTCGACGGCATCAACTCGGCGCCCAAGCAACTCGAAGACGTCTCCTGTTTCCCGTACATCACCCAGGAACTCCTCAACCGCGGCCATTCGCGCGAAGCGATTCACAAAATCCTCGGCGGCAACGTGCTGCGCGTCCTGCGCGACGCCGAGCGCGTGGCGAAGGAGTGGAAATGAACGTGTTTACGTCTAGCGCTCGCCGGGCGCTAAACGCAAGCGATGTACCATGCAACCCCTCGTCATCCTCAACACGGTCGGGCTAACGTCGCGTTTGCTGCCGCTGGCGCCGCGTCTGCACGCCTTGGCGCAATCGCAATGGTCGCGGCCCCTCAGCGAAGTGCTGCCTGCCGTCACCTGCACCGCCCAAGCCTCGATGCTGACCGGGACGCTGCCGCAGGAGCATGGCATCGTCGGCAACGGCTGGCTTTATCGCGACACCATGGAGGTCCGCTTCTGGCAGCAATCCAACCGCCTCATCCAAAGCGTACCGATTTACGCCAAGCTCAACAAGCATGGCATCCGCACGGCCAAGGTGTTCTGGTGGTTCAACCAAGGCGCGGCAGTCGATCTCGCGGTGACGCCGAAGCCACACTATGGCGCCGACGGCAGCAAAGCGTTTGACATTCAAAGTTATCCGGACGGATTTGCGCAGTCGTGCGTCCAGAAGCTCGGCGAATTCCCATTTCCGAGTTTCTGGGGACCGATGGCGGGCCTTCCCTGCACGCAATGGATCGGCCGGTGCGCCGCAGAGGCACTGAGCGTTCCGAATTCGCCGCAGCTGACGTTTGTTTATCTGCCGCACCTGGATTATGAGCCCCAGCGCGTCGGTCCAAATGGGTGCGATTGGAAGACGATTGTCGGCGAACTCGACGCGGCATGCGAGCCGATCCTCGAAGCCGCGAAACGCATCGGTGCAGCCGTTTGGATTGTCAACGAGTACACACACGTGCCAACCGACACGCCGATCTACATCAATCGCGTTTTGGCGGAAAAGGGCTGGCTGGCCGCCCGCGACGGCCCGTTCGGCCAACAGCTGGAGGCGTATGCGAGCCGTGCGTTCGCGGTGTGCGATCACCAGGTCGCCCATGTCTACGTCAATGATGATTCCCACGTTGCCCCTGTACGCGACCTGTTGGCGGTAACACGGGGCATCGACCGCGTCTACGCCGGCGAGGAACGGGCGGAGATCGGCTTGAATCATCCGCGGGCCGGCGACCTCGTCGTTCTGGCCAAGCCGAACGCGTGGTTCGCATATCCGTTTTGGCTCGATGACGCCAAAGCGCCGGACTACGCGCGGACGGTCGATATCCATCGAAAGCCAGGCTACGATCCGTGCGAATTGTTTTTCGATCCGAATCTCTGGTGGGGCAAGGGCCGAGCGTTCGGCAAGCTGGCCCTGAAGAAGCTCGGCTTTCGCACGCTGATCGACGTGATTCCGCTGGATGCGAGCCTGGTGAAGGGGAGCCACGGCCTCCGAGTTCCCGATTTGCAGGGTAAACCGGTGTTCATCGGCTCCGGCGCCCCGCCAGAGGCCGCGATTGTGGAGCAGACGGCGATACACGGGCTGATACTGCGACATTTCGACATCAACACGTGAGCACGCAGCGTAAGCAAGTGCGAGGATCTCGCCACTCGCTTCTCGCCACTCGAAATCCGCTGCGTGCTCAGGGAATGTTCCGCGCGGAACATTTGTTCAGATTACATGCTGTTTACATTTCCGCCGCACGACCCTGTTTCGTGACCTATCCTTGTTCAAATCCCCGCAACCGCCCCGATAACGGATTCCAATCATGAGCGGCCGAATCTTCCTGGGACGCTACGAAACGATCAAGCTGCTAGGCGAAGGCGGCATGGGCCGGGTCTATCTGGCCAAGCAAACCGATCTGGGCCGGCATGTCGTCGTCAAGGTCATGCACGAGCATGTGGCCGCTGATCCCAAGTTTCGCGAGCGTTTTCAGCGCGAGATGCTGCTGATGGCCCGCTTCCAGCATCCGTATGTCGTAGCCCTCTTTGATGCCTCACTCACCGATCCGCATGGTCCGTGCATTGTCATGGAGTACGTCCGTGGCATCAGCCTCGACACACTCTTGCATCGCAACACGCGATTGGCGCCTGCGCGTGTGGGGAGGATTCTAGGCCAGCTGTGTGAGGCGCTGTATGCCGCTCATGCGGATGGGATCATTCATCGCGACCTCAAGCCAGGAAACCTGATGGTCGTCGATCCGGACACACCGTACGAGAAGATCAAAGTCATGGACTTCGGCCTGGCCAAGCTGATCGACAACGCCAGCGGCATGAACATGATGCACCACCAGACCAATACCGGGCTGGACTTTGCCGTCGGCACGCCCGGCTACATCTCGCCCGAGCAGGTGCGTGGGGAAGAAGCCGACTTTCGGTCCGACCTCTACAGCGTGGGCGTGATGCTGTTTGAGTTGTTGACGGGCCGACTCCCGTTCATCCGCGACGAGACGATGGACGTGCTGTTCGCACATGCGACCGAAGCGCCGCCGACATTCGCGGAGGTCGGGGCGGGGGATTGGGCGCCGCCGGAGATCGAAGCGGTAGTGATGCGTTGCCTGGGCAAGAATGCCAGCGATCGGTTTGCCAGCGCTCGCGATCTCGGGGAGGCCTTTCAGAAAGCGCTCTCCGCTTTGGTGGACCGCATGGCGCCTGACGTGGAAGAAAGAACTCCCGCCGCGACGGCGCCTGCGGACGCTGCGGAGAGCCAAAAGACCGCTGTCGTGCCCAAGCAGCCGGCGATTCCGATCGATCCAAACTGCGTGGTATTGCAGATGGAGGCGTGGATGCCCGATTCCATCGCGACCTACAAACTGCGCGGCTTCGTGCAAGACAACAACGGCGAAGTACTCGAGAACGTTCCGGGCAGAATCAAGGTGCGTCTGGGCGCCGACGGCAGCCGAAACAAGAGCGCCTTCGCCTGGCTCGGATTTGGGCATAGCAGCAGCGTTGTGGACATCGAACTCTTGCTTGAACGCACGAATCCCCAGCAGCAAAACCTTCTGCACATTACCGTGGTGATGAGTTCGCCGCACCGCCGTGGCGCCGACGCCGACTGGCGTGAACGCTGCAACGAAGTGTTCTGCGAGCTTCGCAGCTACCTGGCCGGCGCGGTGGTCGTGAATAGTTAAGGGGTGTCAGAGCCTGAAGCGTAAGCGGAGGGCGTCGTTTCCTTCGCTGATGCTTCAGGCTCTGATGTCACCGCACCTTCACCTGGAATGAAATAAGTCCACTTTCGCGCGGCGCGAGATCGCCGCTGAATTCCCATCGCAGCACCATCGATCCCGCCTCATTCGGCTGCGTGGTGAAGATCGCGTCGCGGTCGGCTTTTGTGCTTCCTTTGACGTACTCAAACCGGCCGGACAGGCTATCGGTCACGACCAGATTGGCGATGCGTTGCCCGCCGGTGTTGGTGTATTTGAGATAGAACGTGACAATATCCCCGACGTTGACGATTTCCACATCGGGCCATTTGATGATGAGCAAGGGACCATCTTCGGGTTCAACGGGTCGCGGGCCGGCCTGAGTCGCCGCCACCGATGCTGGAGCGCGAAGGTTGGACACCACCTTGAAGCCCTTCACGCTGCCGGCAACGGAGGTGCCGAGCGTGTTGAACGTCCCGCCGAGTTTGAACCGAGTTGAGACGGTTTCCGCGCTGTTGGCCTGAGACTGCTCTTTAAGCCCGGCTTGACCGACGGAAGCGGCCGGCGCCGAGACGATGAAGTCGTTCTTGATGCGCGATTTGGCGCCGTACGTGGCGAACGTCATCTCACTCTTGAAGACAATGAAACGCGGCACGCAGATACCGACGCGATTCGAGGCGGCGAATTTCTTCACGCCCTTGCTGTCCATGTATTCCGCCAGCGTGTCGGTCGGGTCGAGGCCGGTGAGCCGGCCATGCCGATCGAACCCGGCGTTCCGATGAAGGTCCCCGCCGTCGTAGATCGTCGTCCACTCCGATGGATGGCGAGGGCCATGCAACGGATCGTACAACGGGCAGATGCGCCACAACAGGTACGGCGGTACACGTGGCAACCCGAGTGCCTTGTCTCCGGGCAACAGGATCGTACCGGGAACCGCCGAAGCGTTCATCTCTTGCGGTGTGTAGAATCGCTGGCCGATCTGCAGGGTCACCATCGGCTGGCCGCGCTCATGGGCTTCGAGCGCCGGATCGCGGCCCGGCTGAACGAGCAACTCGATCGGCTGATCGCGCGAACTCTCCTGCGGGATCGCCAGGTCGGGCCGCTCGAGTGTTACGACCTTTCTCATGTACATGCCGAAAAGCACGCGGCGCAGCTCGTCCTCGGAAAAATGGATCGTGGCCGGAAAATCGGCATTACGCATCTTGGGCGTGAGGGCAAGCGTCCCGTGTACTTCGAGCGTCGGAGAGAAGACCTGTTGCGGAATCCCGGGGATATCGAAGATGGCGAGGCGATAGGCATAACCGGGACGAAAGCCGACGGTGCAAGGCATCTCGAGCGTCTGGCCCTGATCGACCCCTCGATAGACGGCAATCTTGGCACCCTTCGGTCCGACGAAGCGCACGTACATCAACGGCCCCGGCGGAGGAATCGGCTGGTTGTAGGGAAACTGAGCGTGCGCGGTTGCGCCAAATAGCAGGCCGAGAAGGAGTGCGAGCAAGACGCGGCTGCAACGCATGGTTCACTCCAGTAGGGTGCGCGCAACGCACCGTTCCCCGCCGCCTGAAGTAGTGGCGAGTGACGAGTGGAGAGTGGCGAGAGAAGAAGTCCGATCTTATTCTCTCCACTCTCCACTCGCACTCGCCACTGCCGGATGCGTTGCACGCACCCTACATGTATTCCTGTTACTTTTTGCTACCGGCCCGCCTGAAGTAGTGGTGAGTGACGAGTGGAGAGTGGCGAGAGAAGAAGTCCAATCTTATTCTCTCGCCACTCTCCACTCGTCACTCGCCACTACTTTTTGCTACCGGACCGCGGCATTGGAATCGTCGGCAGCGTCGGGTCCAGACTGTCGATTGACGGCAACGTCGGCAGGATAGTTGACGGCGACAGGATCGGCGCCGGCGTTTTGGTCGAACCCGCAGGAACCACCGGCGACGGCGGTAGCGTTGACGAACTCGGTCCCTTGTCGAGCGGCGGCGCGACCGGCAGGCTCGGGCCATTGTTCGCCGGCGGCGTCACCACAGGCGGCGGTGACAAGGGCAGCAAATCCGACTTCAATCCCGGCGGCACCGGCAACTCGATCGCCGGCGTCGTCACGTTAGCGGGCTTCTTTATCTCGACCGCTTCCAGCTTCGGCTCCTTCTTCGGCACGATATCCAGTTTCTTTTCATCCTTCTTCGGCTCGATGTCCTTCTTGTCTTCTGGGCGCACCACCGGAGGCAGCGGCAGCGTCGGCAGACCGCCCGGGTTCAGTCCAGGGAACGGAGGCAGAATATTCGGCGTCGGGCCGCCCGGCGCGATCGGGGTCGTCGGGAACGGTATCTGGAACAGCGGCGGCACGCCCTGCCCAGGCAGCTTCATCGGCCCCGGCGCCGCACCGCCCGGTCCCGGCGTCGTCATGGCCGGCGAATGCTCCAAGCCCTGATCGATATTGCCGATGCGGATCACCAGGAGTATGCTGCCACGCTGCAACGCTACCTGAATCGGATCCTGCCCCGCCTCCAGGCGCGTCGAGCTGATTTCGTCCGGACCGGCGCCGGCCCCTTCCTGGAACTGCGGATCGGGCAGATAGATCACCTTGACGATGTAATTCCGTTCGACCACTTGCTTGAAATCTTCATCGGTAAACTCGACAGGCACGCTGTTGTGGGCCAGGAACTCGTTGGTCTTCGGGCCTGTCGGCACGACCTCAAGAGTCGGATAAAGTGGAAGCGCCGGCCGTCCAGGGATATGCGTCAACTTCAGGCGATAGATCGCGCCCTGAGCGAAGTTGTAGCGGCCCGGCGTATCGAGGGGAATCGTCGAGTAGTTCGGCTTGCCGTCCGAGCCGACCGTAAACCAATGGACCTTCATGCCGGCGGGCTTGGTGAAGAACACCTGGGTTCGCGGCGTCGGGAACTGTGGGCCGCTCGAGCCGGCGAACTGAGCCGGCGTCACGCCGCCGGAGGTCTTCGCGCCAGGCGGCACATTGGCGTTCACCAGGCCAGCGTCCGGCGTCATCGCGAAACCGGTCTTCATGAGGGGATTGCCGGCGCCAGGCATAGGACCAGGCATTCCCGGCATCATGCCAGGCTTCAGGCCCGGCATCGGCGGCATTCCAGGCATCCCGGGCATTCCAGGGCCCGTCCCCGGCATGCCCATTACGCCCGGCGGCGTGATCATGCCGTTCTGATGGAACTGAACGTAATTCAGCGGAATTTGATTCTGCATCATTCGCATCGCAGCGTACGGATTCGCCGGCGGGGCTTTGTCATAGGGCGGAGCCATCGGAACGCCTTCGCCATAGGGGCCTTTGACGCCCGGCACTGTGGGCGGGCCGAACGTTTGTCCCCAGTGAGGACGCATGCCGCCGGTCTCGGGACCATCGTTGGTGCTGACGCAACCGCTGATCGATCCGATGAACAGTAATGCCGCGATGATTCGCCGATCCATGTACGTTCCCCTTTCGGCCTTTTTCTAATGACGCCTGACGCTATACTCGTCACGCTCGCCTACGGAACTTTCGTCAAATTCGGAAAAGTCTGCCATGCCAACGCGAATGCTGATAGCCGTCTTGGTGCTGACAGGAGGCGTGATTGCCCTGGCGGGCGCCTGGAATCGGCAGTCTACTCGACCGGCGCCGGTTCCCGAAATCGCCTTCGTTCCGCAAGATGTCGAGCTTGACGCCGACCTTCTGGGCACACAAACAGACGCCGGCCAACTCCTGCAAATGGCGATCGCGAAATTGGACCCAGCAAAGACGACGTGGCTAAAGACGAAGATTCGGCAAGCTGTCAGCGATGGGACTTCTCACTTCGTGTCCGAGGCGCTGCTGCAACGAGGGCCCAATCACTGCGCCCGACTGGAGATGACCATCAAAATGGCCGGCTGTGAATCGAATCTCACGGTCGTTAGCGACGGTGACGTGGTGGCACAGATTCGCCAGCTTCCGGGCATCGAGCCGAAGTTCGAAGTGCAAGAGTTGCCCGATGGCCCGGATTCGCAGCGAGAAGCGGTATTGAACGCCAAGAGCTGCGGTGGTCCCGCGGCACTCTTACGTCAGCTCCATGAGCAGATGCGCAACGGCCGTCTGCAAACGGGCCGCCTGAAGGACAGGACCGTGATTCGCATCCATGGCGATCTCGATGCCGGCGCGAAGACCAGTTTTGCGTCGAGTGCTCACACGGCGGTCGCCTACCTGGACACAAAGACGCTTTGGCCGTGCCGCTTGGAGTGGTGGGGCATCGATAGCGCAAACGCACCGCGCCTCATTTCGTGCATGGATTTCGAAGGCACCGAGGTCAATTGTCCCCTGAGCGCCGACGAGTGCATGCGTGTTTTCTCGTATCAAGCGGAATCCGCCCAGCCCTAGTGCTTTGGCTTCCATGGATTGATGGATGCAGGGTGCGTGAAACGCACCGGTCCGCTCATCGGTGCGTTGCACGCACCCTACGTCTATCCATCAACGGATCGTA
>Ga0194132_10009591_pt1 | contig 13242 bp, 16 predicted proteins | sample TA2KigOf80mmetaG_FD_148612 | JGI IMG/M metagenome (GOLD analysis project Ga0194132, IMG submission 148612) | Freshwater microbial communities from Lake Tanganyika, Tanzania - TA2015054 Kigoma Offshore 80m | ecosystem: Environmental > Aquatic > Freshwater > Lake | place: Tanzania: Lake... | reverse complement strand
AATTATTAAACTCTTTCGCTTCGCTCAAGAGTTTAATGAGGATTTTTCCCTTTGTCAAGGAAAAAATCGCTCAGGGATGCCAAATTTTCAGCCAACTTAAAATAACCAAGATCATTTAAAATATCAGCAGTTTTAAATATTCTAGTTTCAAAATCGTAATTTTTAACAAGATCTACTCCGATTACAAAAGATAAATTAGTTTTCGAACCCTTCTCTTTTAAAATGCTTTTTAAACCGTAGCATACAGCATTCTCAAAAGAATCTGCTAATACCATGCAGTCTAAATCTGCACACTTGACTAAATAAAAATTTTCTTGACTTTCTAAGTTTCTAACCATAAGATTAGTATACATTAGATATGTTAGATGTCAATAGCAAAATATTATGGTTGGCAGATTATAATTTAACTGAAGCTCCAGGTGGAGCGCAAAGAAGCGATAAAATAATTATTGATCAGGGTAGATTATTCGGTTATAATATTCTAAAAATAACTCATAATGATATCAATGATAAATTAGATATTGACTCTTTCGATGTAGTTATATCTTCTAATATCCATGCTTTGACTATGAAAAGAAAAGATTTAATTGATAAAATTTCTAAACATAAATGTCATATAAGACTTGAACATGATTCCAACGAATATCTCAATGTAGAAGATAGAATAAAATTATTTAGCAATTGTTATAAAACAATATTTTTAACCGATTTTCACTATACATTTTTTAAAGAATTTTATGGAAATATATTTAAGAATGTTGAAATAGTTTATGATCCAATAGATTTTCATAATTTTAGAGATCTTAAAGATGAAAGAGAAGATAAGATATTATTTGCTGGATATTTACATCCATTAAAAGGGGCATATGAATTTTTTGAATACGCTTTACAGAACAAAGATCAAAAGTTCATTGTGGCTGGATGGTGTTCAAATCATACTATAAATCATCTTTTACACTCAGTACCGAATATTGAATATTTAGGATCGGTTGATCATACACATATGCCTACTATATATAATAAATATAAATATATATTTTATACACCAAATCTTAACGAACCGTTTTGCAGATCAGTTGCAGAAGCTGCATTATGTGGAATGCAAATATTGACAAATTGCAAAGATAGAATTGGATGTTTACTTGAAATAGAAAAGGTTGGTATTGATAATTTTCGAGAAAAGTGCAGTAAAGCTGGTTTAAATTTTTGGGAAAAGTTATGAGCAATCCATTTTATTTCTTTGATAAAATATACTGTATCAATCTGAAAGAGCGAGAAGACAGATGGGCCGAGTGTTTGAAAAATTTTGAAAAATATGAAATTAATAATTATGAGAGAATTGAAGGTGTTAAAGTAAACGGTAATTTTTCAAATAAAAGAAAAGGTCAGATTGGATGCGCTCTTTCATTTGCAAAAATTTTCAATAAAGCTGTAAATGAAAAACAGGATAAAATTTTGATTTTCGAAGATGATTTTGAATTTAAAGATATTAAAGAAAATATACATGAAAAACTTGATAAATCAATCAAAGAACTACCTAACGATTGGGATTCTTTGTTTTTAGGCGGCACTCTAATTAACGATTATGGTTTTATTCCAATTAATAAATATTCTGATAATTTATTAAAATTAAATTCCGCTCATTGTTTACACGCAGTTGCTTTTTCTGGAAAAGGGCTAGCGAATATTAAAAAATTTTTTGAACAAAAAATAAACTGGTATGAAAATTTGATTAACAGATACGAAGCTATAGATATATTTTTTGCAAAAGATTACCAGCGCCAAACAAAATCATTTATAACAAATGAACTTTTATGCTATCAAAGAGTAAATGCTTCTAACATTGAAAATGCCACTTATGATTATTCAGAATGGATGAACAGAAATTTTAATTATTTTAAATCAATTTTATAAGATGAAAGAAATATTACTTTTCGATTTCGAGGCTAATTTAAATCCAGTAAATTTTCAAAAAGAAGCTGAATTATTAAATTTAGATTATTATTTTAAACATACATTTGCAACTGAAGAAATAAATAATAGCGATAACATTATAATAACAGATAAAGCAGCTTTAAATTTTTTAAATCAGATCAAATCAAAAAATATTTATTTATGGATAATGGAACCAAAAGTCATTAATCCATACACATACCAATTAGCACTTAAAGAAAACAAAAAATTTAAAAAAATATTTTCTCATGATAAAAATTTTTGTCAATCTATACCAAATGGATTTTGGTATCCATGGGGATCTTATTTTATACCTCTTAGTGAACATAAAATATATCAAAAAAACAAAAATGCAAGTATAGTTTGTTCATCAAAGTTATGGACCGAAGGTCATCGAATAAGGCATAAATGCTACGAAATAACTAAAAATTTATTAGATGGTTATAAATATGGAGATCCTGTCGAACCTAAACTTAAATGGCATCAAGATTATAGATACTCAATAGCAGTAGAAAATTGTTTTGAAAAAGGTTATTTTACAGAAAAAATATTAGATTGTTTTAGAACTGGAACTATACCCATTTACAAAGGCGACCCAGAAATATTAAATTACTTCAATAAAAACGGTATTATTTTATTCAATGAACCAGAAGAATTGATAGATATAATTAGAAAAACAAACGAAAATTTTTACAATGAAAGAATAAATGCGGTAGCAGAAAATTTTTCTAAAGCTCAATCTTTTTTATATCCTTGGAAATTCATCAAAGAGAACTATTTAAATGAAATATAGGAGTCAATATCAGCAAGATAAATTTTTATACGAAAATTTTTTTAAAAATGTAAATAACGGATTTTTTATAGATATAGGCGCTTCAGAACCAGAAAATCAAAACAATACCTTTTTTTTTGAAGATTTAGGTTGGAATGGAGTTTTGATTGAACCAAGAAAAGAAGAATTTGAAAATCTAAAAAATAAAAGAAGATGCCCTGTTGAAAATATAGCTATATATAAAGAAACAGGAATATTTAAATTTATATCTTGCGATGGATACATCAAAGGATTAAGCGGATTATTATGCGAACAAAAACCCGAACATTTGAACAGAATTTTTAATGAATTAATTTTATACGGTAAGTCTATTGAAATTATCGAAGTTGAGACTACAACATTTAATAATATAGCAAACAAATACAAATTTGATAAAATTGATTATTTAAGTTTAGATGTTGAAGGAGCTGAGTATTCAATACTAAAAACAATAGATTTTAAAAATATTAAAATAAAAGCTATTTCTGTGGAAAATAATTATAAAAATGATAATGTTTATAAATTATTATCATCGAATAATTTTAGAAAAGTAATTGCATTGGGATGCGATGATATATATATTAATGATTTTGTATGAAAACGATATTTATTACAGGTTCTTTAGGATTAATTGGAAAAGAATGCGCTATTCAATTTTTGAAAAATGGTTATCATGTCGTAGGAATTGACAATGATAACAGAAAAACTTTTTTTGGAGAAAACGCTTCTGTTTTAAAAGAGTTAGAAGATTTATCAAAATATAATAATTACAACCATGAATTTATTGATATATGCGACGAAATCAAAATCAAAACAATAATTCAAAAATTTGAAAAAAATCTTTTCGCATTTATACATTGCGCAGCTCAACCCTCTCACGATTGGGCTTACAAAGATCCAATCAAAGACTTTCAAATTAATTCATACGCAACTTTAAATATTTTAAAAAATATAAAAGAATATGTCCCTCAAAGTTGGTTTATATACATGTCTACAAATAAAGTATTTGGAGATAATCCTAATAAAATTAAATTCAAAGAATTAGAAACTAGATTCGATCATGATGGAGAATTTTATAATGGTATACCTGAAAACTTTAACATAGATTTTTGTAAACATAGCATTTTTGGCGTTAATAAACTGTATTCTGATTTGATAACTCAAGAATATGGTTTGAATCTTGGTATAAAAAGTTGCATTCTAAGATGTGGTTGTTTAACAGGGAATCATCATAAAGGCGCAGAACTCCATGGATTTTTATCTTATTTGTCACAATGTGTAAAAAATGAAATCGAATATAATATTTTTGGATATAAAGGCAAACAAGTAAGAGATAATATTCACGCATATGATGTATGGTCATTCATAAATGAAATCATTCATGGTGAAAATATTTACGGCGAAGTTTTTAATTTAGGAGGAGGTAGAGAAAACAGTCTATCAGTTTTAGAAGCGATTACTAAATTCGAAAAGCTATATAATAAAAAGGCTATATTTAAATACACTGACATTAATAGAGTAGGCGATCATATTTGGTATATAACAAATTTAAACAAAGCTAAAAATAAATATTCTAATTGGAAAATAACATATAATATAGATAAAATTATTAACTGTTTTAAATGATTACTTTTTCTAAATTAGGAACACATGGCAGATTAGGAAATCAGTTGTTTCAATATGCATTGTTGAAATCTGTATCATTAAAAACTGGGAAAAATATAATTTTAGATCCCGAAATAAATAACAAAGTTTGGCACGGACAAAAATGTTTATTACAAAATTTTCGTCTTGAATCAGCAAATTATGAAAATATTATTTTTAATAATATTTATAATGAGAAAGAATGGATGAAATATGATGAAAGCGTGTTTGAAATAAAAGACAAAACTGACTTTCATGGATTTTTTCAAAATAGAAGATATTTTGATGACATACTGCCGACAATAAGAGATGAATTAGAAATAAAAAAAGAAGTTAAAAATAAAGCAATTCATTTTTTAAATAAATTTTCTGGAGTTAAAGTTTCTTTACATGTTAGAAGAGGCGATAATTCAGATGGAACAAATTTGGAATTACAAAAAATAACAAATGATTTTTCAAAAGATTCTATATTATATAATTATTATCATCGAGCGCTAGAACTAATTCCTAAAGAATCAACTATATTGTTATTCACAGGAGGTTCTAGAAATAAAAACGACAACAACAGTGATATTGAATGGTGTAAAAATAATTTCAAAGATAAAAGAATTATTTATGTTGAAGAGTTAAATGATATCGAAAGTTTTTGCTGCATGACTCTTTGTGATTATAATATATTATCATTTTTATCTACTTTTAGTCTTTGGGTTGGATATTTAAATAAAAACCAACAAATAATAGCTCCACATAAATTTTATCCACATTTAAATGTAAATTCGAAAGATTTATATTTATCAAACTGGGAAGTTATATTCAATGAATAAGAAAATATCAATTATAGGAATAGGAAAATTAGGAATCTGTTTATCTCTTAATTTAGAAAAACATGGATATGATGTTATTGGAGTTGATGTAGATGAAGAATATGTTAAAAAAATAAATTCAAAAAATCTTAAATCTGATGAACCATTTGTTGAGGAATACCTAAATCAAAGCAAAAACTTCATAGCTACTACCGATATTAAAAAAGTATTATCTAATAATATTATTTTTATAACCGTAGCTACACCAAGTTTAGAATCTGGAAGATATGATCACTCTCAGATAGAAAACGTCATAACTCAAATTTTAGAATGCGGAATTCAAGATGAAAAAAAATATCTTGTTATAAATTGTACTACGATGCCAACTTTTTGTGAAAAATTAAATAACAGATTACAAAAATATAATTATGAAGTTTGTTATAATCCTGAATTTATTGCTCAAGGAAGCATTATTAAAGATCAAGTAAATCCTGATACTGTATTAATAGGTTGTTATTCCAACGAAGCATATGAATTAATCTCAGATATATATAAAAAAATATGTAATAATAAACCTAGTTACTATAAAATGTCAACTACAGAGGCCGAGATCATGAAAATTGCTTTAAACTGTTTTTTAACCACAAAAATATCTTACGCTAATATGGTAGGCGATATTGCGAAAAAAGTAAACTGCGATCCTAGTATCATATTAAAAGCAATTGGATCTGACACTAGAATAGGTCATAAATATTTGAAATATGGATTCGGTTTTGGCGGTCCGTGTTTTCCAAGAGACAACAGAGCTTTTGGTTTATTTTGCGAAGAACATGGTATATATCCTCATATAAGCTATGCCACAGATTTAAGTAATAAATCTCATTTATTATATCAAGTTCAACAAGTACTTGAATCTGGTATTACTAGTCTTACTATTGATACCGTAACTTATAAACCTGAATCTAGTATTTTAGAAGAATCACAAAAATTAAAATTTGCATTAGAACTTTGCGAAAAAGGTATAAATGTATCAATCATAGAAAAAGAAAAAATAATCGATAAACTTAAACAAAAATATGGAAACAAATTTAATTACATTATCAAATAATATTATTCAGTGGATCAAAAATTATACTATAGAAAACAAATTGCAATCATTAGTTGTAGGAGTCAGCGGTGGAGTTGACAGTGGATTAGTTAGTACTTTATGCGCCAAAACTGGTTTAGACACTTATGTTGTAAGCATGCCTATAAATCAAGAATTTCAACAACTTGAAAGAGCTAGAAATCATTGTAAATGGTTAATTAATAATTTTTCGAATGTATTTTTTATTGAAAAAGACCTAAGCGAAATCACTAAATTAATTTCTGAAAAATTTTCAGATTTTTCTGATTCTTTAACTAACGCTAATACAAAAAGCAGATTAAGGATGATATCTTTATATCAAATAGCTGGTAATAAAAAGGGTATAGTCGTAGGAACTGGAAATAAAGTAGAAGATTTTGGTGTTGGTTTTTATACAAAATATGGTGATGGTGGTGTTGATATTTCTCCAATTGCAGATTTATCTAAAACCGAAGTAAGAAACATGGCTCGTCAGTTAAACGTTCCAGATTATATTGTTACCGCAATTCCAACTGATGGTTTATGGGAAGACAATAGAACAGATGAAAACCAAATTGGAGCTTCTTATGAAGAATTAGAATGGGCTATGAATTATAACAACATTGATAAAATAAATGAAAGACAAAAAGAAGTTTTGAAAATTTATACAAAGTTCAATATTCAAAACAAACATAAAATGTTACCAATTCCTATTTTTAAAAAAATATAAAAATGAAAACTTATTCAGGAGAAGAATCTTTGCAAGATATTTTTGCTTTGTTTGTTAATTCAGATATAGACAAAGGATTTGTTGTAGATATCGGCTGTAAAACTCCAGGGGAAGGCAGTAATTCTACTCTATTTTTGGAAAAAGGATGGTCAGGAGTCGGAGCGGATTTATCAGATTATAAATTATTATGGGATAAATATAAAAATTATAATTTCTACAATATAGATGTCACCATAAAAAATAATATAGATATTTTATTTACTGGATGCCCTAATGTTATTGAATTTTTATCTTTAGATGTGGATGAAGCTGGTTTATTAGCGTTAAAAAATATAGATTTAGATAAATTTAAATTTAAATGCATCTGCATAGAACATGATTACTATCGTTTTGGAGAGTCGTTAAGACGGCCACAAAGAGAACTTTTAGATAAAAGATATTCTAGAGTTGTACAAACTCAAGCTGAAGATTGGTATGTGGATTATTCTTTATTAGATGAAAACGTGATTAACAATTTGAAAAATATACCCAAACATTCAGAACTATATGGACATGAAATGATAAAAATATTGGAATGGTTAAATTTAATTAAATAATTTATGAATCAATATATTATAGATGTTGGAACTTCGCATAACGCTCCTAGAGGAATTGAATTGAAAAAACAATATGGATATCCTGTTATTTTCATTGAACCAAATAAATCAGCATTAGAAAAGGTTCCAGCCGAATCAAATGATATAAAATTAAATTTAGCAGTAACATCTTTTGATGGAGAAATTGAATTTAATTATTATCAAGATGGCACTCACTCAATTCTTGAAACTAATTTAAATGAAATACATAAATATATAGATGGTTATACAGGTAAAAACGCTATTAAAGAAAATTGGACTGCATGGAAAAAAGAAAATGTGAAATGCATGAGGCTAGATAGTATCATAAAACAATATTCTATCGTTTCAATCCCACATTTAAAAATTGATACACAAGGACACGATTTTGAAGTAATTAAAAGCGCCGGATCCGAACTTAAAATAATAAAATATATTGAATGCGAGGTTCAAGTTACTAATTTTGAAGTATATAAAAATCAATCAAAAAAACAAGAATTAATTAAATACATGATTGAGAATAACTTTGAACTAATAGAGTTGACAAAACAAACATTTGGGCAAGAAGAAAATTTAATTTTTAAAAATATAAATAATATATGATAAAACAAAATTTGATAAACAAAATTCTTAATGAAAAAGAAAATAATTACGAAATAAATATTCAAACAATCGACGAAAAAGACAAAGAAATACTAGATAAATCTCGAACAACAGGAATGATCCAATTTGGAGTAAAAGAAATGGAATATCCAAAATTTTGGAGAAATCAAAAATTTCAACTACCTTTTCGATATTTTAAAACTGAATTATATAAAAATGTAAATATAGAAACAATAAACGATTCACTTCCTTACTACGGAGAAGGAAACAGGATCAAAATTTCAGAAGAAAAAACGAATAACAAAATAAACAAAATACTTTCTGCTGTAAATTATGGCGGAAGTTGCTGGCAACATATTATTCAAGACATATTGCCAATAATTGTATTTAACCATAATATTTTAAAAAATGATCCAGAAATTAATGTTTTAGTTTACGAATACAGACAAAATCAAAAAATATATGATTTCATATTTAATAGATTAAGTTTAAAAAATAAACTTATTTCGGTTCCGTATTTGTCTAAATCTATAATAAATGTAGAAGAGTTTTATAATTTAGAATGCAATATTGATATACCTACTCAATGGTGGCCTTTATTTTTCTATGAAGAAATTAATGCAAAACTAAATGAGAATATAGATTTTAAAAATAAAAACGTTATATATAACAAAAGAAATTTCTCAAGAAAATTTTTAAATGAAAACGAAGTGATTAATTGTTTAAGAGAATACGCTAACAACGAGAATTTGCAATTTATATTATTTGAATCTGAAAAATATTCTCTACCAGAAACACAAGAGATTTTTAGAAACGCTCATACGATAATAGCTCCGCACGGAGGAGCTAATTATAATATTATTTTTAGTAATTCAAAAACAAAGTTTGTCGAATATGTTTTTACGGATACAATGTATACATTATGCAATTTGGCGGGTGGAATAGGTTTGAATTACTACCTTGTTCCAAACAGTGGAAACAATCACACCCACGGCATAAATGTTAATATTGATAAATTAAAAAATATTCTATCAAAATGAAAAAATTTTTTCTCAATGGCTTATCTGAAAATTATTTAACTAAAATAAATAACAGAATAAAACCTCAATCAGATGTTTATATTATAGGTTGGAGACCAGATTCCAACTTGTGGGCTTATGACTTTTTCACAAGTATAAATTGCAATATTACTTTGATTGAAATTTTTGAAAAAAACGCTTTTGCATTTCCTAAAAATAAATATAAGAACATTAAAGTAGTATGCGACGATGTGCAAAATTATGAAAAATATTTATCGAATTCTAAAAATAAAATTTTATACTGGGGTGAAGGGCCAGAACATTTACCGATGAATATATCTAAAAAATTAATAAACAGAATGAAAACTGATTTTGATCTTATTATTGTACACACACCTTTTGGAGAATACATACAAGAAGAAATGTACGGCAATATTTATGAAAGACATCTTAGTACTTGGTATGAAAATGATTATAAAGATCTAGAATTTAATTATTCATTATTTCACGGACCTAAAAATAATTTTGATGCTATTATAGGTTTTTATCATAAAGAAAATGAATAAAATAACCAACATTGATAAAGTTAAACAATTTTGGAACTTTAGACCTTGCAATATTAAACATTCAGATAAACCTATTAATACTAAAGAGTATTACGATGAAGTAGAAAAGAAAAAATATTTTGTAGAACCGCATATTCCTCAATTTGCAGAATTCAAAAAATGGACAAACAAAAATGTTTTAGAAATAGGCTGCGGAATTGGAACGGATTCTATAAATTTCGCAAGAAATGGTGCAAAATTAACAACCATTGACTTATCTGAAAAATTAATCGAAATTTGTAAAAAAAGATTTGAAGTTTTTAATTTGAGTGCTGATATTATTTGTGGCGATTGTGAAAAACTAAACAATATTTTGAATAATCAGAAGTTTGATTTAATTTATTCTTTTGGGGTAATACATCATTCCCCAGAACCTTCTAAAATAATAGAAGGAATACAAAAATATTGTCATAAAGAAACCGTAATAAAAATAATGCTATATTCTTTTTTTTCATTCAAAACTTTAGAAGCTTGGATTAAGTATGGATGGAGATTTAATTTCAGTTTTAAAAAGTCAATAGAATATTACGCTGAAGCTCAACTTGGTTGCCCAATCGCCAAAACATATACAAAAAATAATTTAAAAAATTTATTTCATGAATTCGATATTATATCGATAAAAAAAGATCACATTTTTCCCTATAAAATAGATGATTATATAAAACAAAAATACAACAAAAGATTTATTTTTAAAATACTTCCTAAAAGCATTTTCAAAAAACTAGAATCAATACTTGGTTGGCATTGGTTAATCGAATTAAAAATAAAAAATGAAAAATAATATTTATTTTACGACCCCTTCAGATGGCTTAAAAACAGAAGGAATTGGAGCCATGGTTCAATATCAAATTATTTGTTATATATTATCAAAAATATATGAAACACAATTCTACTTTACAGGTTTTAAAAATCTACAACACTATCAATATTTTAACATAACACAAGAAAAATGGGATCAAGAAATAACTGAGTTTTTTAATTTTGATATTTCTGAAAGTTTATCGCATGAGGCAATCGATATAAACAATGATTTTTTATTAGATATTAGTTTAAATAAAAATAAAAACATTATTTTAAACATGCAGCCTCAGTATTTAATGAAAACGATTGATAAAATAATAAACGAACCTCGAACAAGACAAATTTTATTAAATTTAAAAAATAAATTAAAATTAAATCAAGAAAAAAAATATTTTCAAAATAATAAAAAAAATATCGCAATACACATTAGAAAATTTACTAAAACAGACTGTGACACTTTTGCTGGCAGAGAATATTTTAACGAAAATAGAAAAAACATTTATTTTAATTATATAAAAGAATTGGATAATAAAAATCATATATTTCATATATTTTCTCAAGGAAGCGAACAAGAATTTGAATTCTTAAAAAAAGAAAATGTCTTTTTACATATTGAGGAAAATCCTTTAATTTCTTTATATCATATGATAAATGCAGATTTTTTAATTACAGCTAATAGTTCATTAAGTTATGTTGCTCATCTTTTAGGGAATCATGAAAAATGTTTTGGAAGAACTAATTTTTGGCATAAATGGAAAAAAGAAACGATTTTAATTTAAAAAATTAAGTTTAAAAATACAATTATTAATAATAACATTAAAATAAAATAAAAATGAAAAAAATTCTTATTATGGGTGGTGGAGGCTTTATTGGTGGTAATTTAGCTTATAAACTTAAGCAACAGGGAAATTATATTAGAATCGTTGACATAAAATCTCATGAATATCTTGATAATTTAGATATATGTGATGAATTTATAGTTGGCGATTTAAGAGATCCAAAATTAGTTGAACAAGTTATGACTGCTCCAAATGGTATATTTGATGAAGTATATCAACTTGCTGCTGACATGGGTGGTGCATTATATATTTTTACTGGACAGCACGATGCTGACGTAATGCATAATTCTGCATTAATTAATTTAAATGTAGCAAAAGAAGCTATTAAACAAAAAGTTGAACGAATATTTTATTCATCGTCTGCATGTATGTATCCCGAACATAATCAATTAGATCCAAATAATCCAAATTGCGAAGAATCATCTGCTTATCCCGCAAATCCAGATAGTGAATACGGTTGGGAAAAACTTTTTAGCGAAAGATTATATCTAGCTTTTGAAAGAAATTATGGTCTTAAAGTTAGAATTGCTAGATTTCATAATATTTTTGGACCTCATGGGACTTGGAAAGGAGGAAAAGAAAAAGCTCCAGCTGCAATGTGTCGTAAAGTTGTAGAAACTCCTGATGATGGGGAAATTGAAGTCTGGGGTGATGGACAACAAACAAGAAGTTTTTTATATATAGATGAATGTATAGAAGCTGTTTTACGTTTCATGAGGCAAGATAATTTTTCAGGACCTGTTAACATTGGATCTGAAGAAAAAGTAACTATCAATGAATTAGCTCAAATGGCTATTAATATTTCTGGTAAAAATATTAGAATTAAAAATCTATATGGTGAAGAATTTATAAAAAAATATGGACATAAATGTCCGCTTGGAGTAAAAGGTAGAAACTCTGATAATAAATTATATCAGCAAAAAATTGGCTGGACAGTGTCCCAACCATTAAAAACAGGATTAGGAAAAACTTATCAATGGATTAATAAACAAGTAAATAAAAATTAATGAATATTATAGTTACAGGAGTTTTAGGTCAAGACGGCGCGAATATCGTTGAGTATTTGTTAAATAATACTTGCGCAAAAATATTTGGAGTAATGAGAAGAAGCGCGAATCCAAATTTTAATAATTGCAATGCGTTCAAAAATAATAGTAGATTTTCATTTGTATACGGAGATTTAACTGATTCTGTAAGTATAGATAATTTAGTCAGAGAAATTAAACCTGATTATTTTATTAATTTTGCCGCTCAAAGTTTTGTTGGATGTAGTTGGGAAATTCCTCTTCAAACTTTTGATGTTAATGCTACTGGAGTTGCTAGATGCCTTGAAGCTATTCGTCGTTTTCAACCGAAGTGTCGTTTTTATTCTGCTGGATCTAGCGAAGAATTTGGTGATGTACAATATACTCCTCAAGATATTTTTCATCCCGTAAGACCAAGAAGTCCATATGGAGCAAGCAAAGCCGCCGCTAGACATCTTGTTAAAGTTTATCGAGAATCATACAATTTATACGTTGTTCACGGAATCCTTTTTAATCACGAAGGAACCAAACGCGGCGAAGAATTTGTAACTAGAAAAATTACAAAAGGTGTAGCTCGCATAAAACATAGCATTAGAAATAGAAAACCATTCGCTCCGATTGAATTAGGAAATTTGGACGCGAAGAGAGACTGGTCAGATTCTGAAGATTTCGTCGATGGAGTATGGAAAA
>Ga0194132_10009590_pt1 | contig 13242 bp, 7 predicted proteins | sample TA2KigOf80mmetaG_FD_148612 | JGI IMG/M metagenome (GOLD analysis project Ga0194132, IMG submission 148612) | Freshwater microbial communities from Lake Tanganyika, Tanzania - TA2015054 Kigoma Offshore 80m | ecosystem: Environmental > Aquatic > Freshwater > Lake | place: Tanzania: Lake Tanganyika... | reverse complement strand
AGCGGGCGACCGGACGCAGGTGATCGCGTCGCCGCCGCCGGGCGCGGCCCGCGCCGTGCCGCCGTCTGCGGCACCCGCGAAGCCTGCGGCGTCGACGATCGACGCCACGCTCGATCCGGCGGGGCCTCGCACCGCGCAAGCGGACGACGAGGAGCGCACCGTCGTGCTCGCGCCGCGCCCGGTCGAGTCGACCCTCCGGCTCGTGCGCGTGGCACCGAAGGGTATCGAGGAGACCATCCGGTTCGACCGGCCGAGTCTGGTGCTCGGCCGCGGCCACGGCTGCGACGTCAAGCTGCGCACGCCGACCGCATCGCGCGAGCACGCGAAGGTCTTCGTGAGGGACGGCCAGTGGATGATCGCCGGCGTCGAGGGGAAGACGTTCCACGCCGACGGGACGCGCCGGAGCGGCGGCGAGGTCGTCCTGAAGGGCGGCATGAAGCTCCGGCTCGGCGATGACGAGTTCGAGGTCGTGGATACGGCGGAAGGTGCCACGAGCCGCTCCGGCAGCGGGCTGTGGGCGCGCGTCGCGGCGTTCGTACGAGGGTTGTTCGGCCGGCGCACCTAGAGTCGCGGAGCGTCGAAAACGTGCCTTGACGGCGGGGTACGGAGGGGCTGGGGGGCTCCTCCGCAACGAAGCGGGCGTGATGACATGTCGGCAAGACGAATCCTTGCAGTGGTTGGGCTGCTCCTGCTCGCCGGGCGGGCGCTCGCACAGGAAACGGCGGAACCGGCGGCCGGCTCCGGCGGGGGCGGCGACCTGACGTTCGGCGCGGCCGGGGTGAAGGGCCGCGAGGAGCCGCTGTTCCCGGACTTCGACCCGCTGCCCGATCGCTGGCGCATCGAGCCGCCGCCGTACCAGCTGACGGTGCCGGGCTCGATCTGGGACCCGTACAACCAGAACCCGCTGAAGGGCGACTACCCGATTCCGGGGACGCAGACGATCTTCCCGAAGGTCACGCTGGCGTCGAAGACCGTCGTCGAGGGGCGCAAGTTTCCGATCCCGAGCGGTGTCAGCACGGAGAATCCGAACTCCGAGGCGTTCTTCGGCAGCCCGACGAGCGTCGAGTTCGACCAGAAGTTCGCCGCCCGTCTCGAACTCATCAAGGGCTCGACGACGTACAGGCCGTTCGACTGGCAGTTCCTCGTCGAGGGCGTCGGCGACATCAACAGCGTCTGGTTCAACGAGCGCGTCGCCTACCCCGACGTGCGCGACGGCACGAGCCGCACGCTCGCCGACATCCGGCTCGAGCAGGCCTTCCTCGAGCTGCACCTCGCGGACCTGTCGGCGAACTACGACTTCATCAGCATGAAGGCCGGCCGGCAGGCGTTCAACAGCGACTTCCGCAGCCTCATCTTCCAGGACATCAACCAGGGCGTGCGCTTCTTCGGGACGGCCAACAGCGCGCGCTACCAGTACAACCTACTGTACTTCTACCAGGCCGAGAAGGACGTCGTCTCGAACCTGAACACCTTCGGCCTGCGCGACCAGCAGGTCGGCATCGCGAACCTCTACATCCAGGACTTCTTCTTCAACGGCTGGACCAACGAGTTCAGCTTTCACTACAACTACGACCAGGGAGAGAAGGCAGGCTTCGTCTTCGATCGCCTCGGCTTCCTCGTACGACCCACGCCGATCGGCGACCCGGTGCCGCACAACGTGCAGGCCTGGTACCTCGGCTGGGCGAGCGAGGGCCACATCGGCCGCATCAACGTGAGCCACGCCTTCTACCAGGCGCTGGGAAAGGATCAGTTCAACAACATCGCCGGGCGCCCGACCGACATCAACGCACAGCTCGCCTTCCTCGAGCTGTCGATTGACGTGGACTGGATGCGCTACCAGACGTCCGTGTACTTCGCGTCGGGAGACGACGACTCGCGCGACGGCGACGCGAACGGCTTCGACTCGATCCTCGACAACCCGAAGGTCGCGGGCGGCGAGTTCAGCTGGTTCAACCGCCAGTCGATCCGCATCACCGACCGCGGCGGCGCCGGCCTGAACCAGCGGCTCAGCCTCGTGCCCGACCTGCGCAGCAACAAGTTCCTCGGTCAGGCGAACTTCGTGAACCCCGGACTCCTGCTGCTGAACGTCGGTGCTGCGGCGGAGGTCACGCCCACCGCGACGCTGATCGGCAACGCGAACTACGTCCAGTTCGCCGACACGGCGGTGCTGGAGACGATCCTCGGGCAGTCGGACATCGACAACCAGGCCGGCGTCGACCTCAGCCTCGGTGTCGAGTACCGGCCCTTCCTCAACAACAACATCATCGTCAAGGGCTTCGGCGCTCTCTTTCAGCCGCTCGCCGGCTTCCGTCAGATCTACAGCGGCCAGACCCTGTGGCAGCTCGGCACCGAGATCACGCTGGTCTACTGAGGAGACGACGATGGCACGCCGTAGAGGAGTCGAGGGGATGAGCCGCGATCGTCGGATGGAACGCCCTGCCAGCGCCATCGTTCGTGGTCGGCGAAGCCGGTACGGACGTCGGATCGGGCACCGGGGTGCCGTGCTCCTGGGCATCGGCTTGGTGGTCGGGTTGACGCTGCTGCCGGGCAACCGCACCGGCGCCGGCGCCGCTGAGCCGGCCTCCGCGCCGAGCCCGTTGCTGCGCCAGACGCGCGGCGAGGCCGACGCGAAGAGCGCGGGCTGCGTCACGTGTCACGTCGGCATCGAGCCGATGCACGAGACCGGCACCGTCAAGCTGGGCTGCGTCGACTGCCACGGCGGCGACGTCGGCGTCACGTCGGGCGGTGCTGCGATGGGCAGCCCCGAGTACTGGGCCGCCATGGAGAAGGCGCACGTCCAGCCGCGCCATCCCGAGAAGTGGGCGGCGAAGAGCGATCCCGAGCGCGTGAGCTCGGCGAACCCGGTGCGCAGCTACACCCTGCTCAACAACGAGTCGCCGGAGTTCATCCGCTTTTTCAACCCGGGCGACCTGCGCGTCGCGCCCGAGACCTGTGGCGTCGCGGGCTGTCACCCGGCCGAGGTGCTCAAGGTCCAGAAGAGTATCATGACGACCACGGCGCTGCTGTGGGGCGGCGGCGCCTACAACAACGGCGTCGTGTCGGTGAAGAACTACATCCTCGGCGAGTCGTACTCGCGCGACGGCGTGTCGCAGAAGGTCAACACCGTGCCGCCGCCGACGCCCGAGGACACCGCCAAGGGCGTGCTGCCGTTCCTCGTGCCGCTGCCGCGCTGGAACGTCATGCAGGCGCCCGATCCGCTGCGCGCGTTCGAGAAGGGCGGCAAGATCGACCGCTCGGCGGTGTCCGAGGTCGGCAACCCGAACCTCGGTCCGTTCGTCGACCTGCCGGGCCTCGCCGACGCCAAGTTCGGCACGCGCGGTCTCGGCACCGATCTCCGCATCAGCGCCGCGGTGCTGAACATCCACAAGAGCCGTCTCAACGACCCCGTGATGTCGTTCCTCGGCACCAACGACCACCCCGGCGACTTCCGCTCGAGCGGCTGCACGGGGTGTCACGTCGTCTACGCCAACGACCGCGAGCCCACGAGCTCGGGCCCCTACGCGCAGTTCGGCAACCTCGGCACGTACCACGGCAACGACCCGACGATCCCCAAGGACGAGCCGGGCCACCCGATCCAGCACCGGCTGACGCGCGCGATCCCGACGAGCCAGTGCATGATCTGCCACATGCACCAGCCCAACGCGTTCGTGAATCCGTATCTCGGCTACCAGTGGTGGGACCTCGAGACGGACGGCGAGCTGATGTGGCCGAAGGAGCAGCGCTACCCGACGTCGCTCGAGCCCTGGCCGTTCAACAACCGGAACGGCGAGGGCCCACGGCAGTCGATGCTCGCGAATCCGGAGGGCTCGGTCGTGCGCGGTCTGTGGACCGACGAGACCTTCCTCCAGAACGTGAGCCGCCTGCCGACGAAGGACACGCGCTTCGCCGATTACCACGGCCACGGCTGGGTGTTCCGCGCGGTCTACAAGCAGGACCGCCAGGGCAACCTGCTCGACAAGAAGAACAACGTGATTGCCCCCGACGACCCGAAGCGGCTCGACAAGGCCGTCCACATGAAGGACATCCACGCCGAGCTCGGCATGCACTGCTCGGACTGCCACTTCGAGCAGGACGTGCACGGCAACGGCAAGCTCTACGGCGGCTTCGCGGAATCCGTCGAGATCCAGTGCATCGATTGCCACGGCTCGGTCCGTGGCCGCGCCAAGGTCAAGACCAGCGGCCCCGCCGCGCCGAAGGGCGGCCACGACCTGATGGGCGGGCTCACGCCCTGGAAGAAGCGCCGCTTCGAGTGGGTGGGGACCGACCTCATCCAGCGCTCGATGGTCGACGAGAACCTCGAGTGGAAGGTGAGCCAGGTCATCGATTCGATCGACCCGGCGTCGGGCGAGTACAACGAGCGCGCCGCGATCGCGAAGACCATCCGGCGCGACGGCAAGACCTGGGGCTCACTGCCCGAGGAGAACGTGTCGCTCGCCCACAGCGACGACAACATGGTCTGCTACACCTGCCACACCTCGTGGATGACGAGCTGCTTCGGCTGCCACCTTCCGCAGGAAGCGAACTGGCTGAAGGACTCGCAGCACTTCGAGGGCGGCGACTTCCGCAACTGGACGTCCTACAACCCGCAGGTCGTGCGCTACGACATCTTCATGATGTCGAAGCACAACGCGGCGAAGGGCTTCAAGATCGCACCCGCGCGCTCGAGCTCGGCACTGCTGATCAGCACGACGAACGCCAACCGCGAGCGCCTCTACATCCAGCAGGCTCCGGTCTCGGCCGAGGGCTACTCGAGCCAGGCGTTCAACCCCTTCTTCGGCCACACGGCCCGCAAGGAAGAGGTGCAGAGCTGCACCAGCTGCCACGTGTCGTCCGCCAATGACAACAACGCCTGGATGGCACAGGTGCTGACGCTCGGCACCAACTTCGTGAACTTCATCGGCCGCTTCGCCTGGGTCGGAATGGGCGAGGACGGCATCGAGGGCGTCGCGGTGACCGAGTGGGACGAGCCGCAGGCGGTGATCGGCTCGAACCTGCACCGCATGGCGTATCCGGCCGAGTTCCAGCGGCACCTCGACGACGCGATGGTGCTGAGCGAGGCCTACGAGCACGGCGGCAGGGACGTGAAGAGCCTGCAGCTGCGCGGCGAGTACCTCTACACCGCGAACGGCTCCGACGGTCTCCGCGTCTTCGACGTCGCGAACATCGACAACAAGGGCCGCTCCGAGCGTATCGTCACGGCACCGGTGTCGCCGCTCGGCCAGCGTGCCTACGTGACCACGACGAACGCGACCGGCGTGGCGCTCCCGACCAACATGCCGATCGACCCGACGCGCGAGCAGAACCCGGCGAACCAGGAGCAGCCCTGGAACCCGATCTACCGCTATGCGTTCGTGTCGGACGCGGTCGAAGGGCTCGTCGTCGTCGACGTCACGCGACTCGGCGACCGCGATCCGCAGAACAACTTCCTCGAGCGGGCGGCGACGTTCAACCCCGACGGCGCACTCGACGGCGCGTCGTACATCACGATCGCCGGCAATTACGCCTATGTCCTCTGCAAGCGCGGCCTGCAGGTCGTGAGCATCGCCGATCCCCTGGCCCCGCAGGTCGTCGCGACGCTCGGCGCACCGGCGCTGAACGAGCCGCGCGCGGTCACGGTCCAGTTCCGCTACGCGTTCGTCACCGACGCGGACGGCCTCAAGGTGGTCGAGATCACCTGGCCGGAGAAGCCGGCACTGAAGGGCTCGCTGCCGATCGCGGACGCGCGCGACCTCTACGTCGCGCGCACCTATGCTTACGTCGCGGCGGGCGCGCAGGGGCTCGCCATCGTCGACGTGAGCAGGCCCGAGAAGCCGCAGCTCTTCCAGATGTTCGATGCGGACGGCGTGATGAACGACACGCATTCCATCCGCATCGGCGCGACGTACAACAGCGTCTTCGGCTACGTCGCGGACGGCAAGAACGGTCTCCGCGTCCTGCAGCTCATCGCGCCGGGCGAGACGGTCGGAGCGCAGGGCTTCAGCCCGATTCCGACGCCGCGCCTCGTCGCGAGCTACCCGACGGCGGGTCCCGCGATCACGCTCTCGAAGGGCATGGACCGCGACCGCGCGGTCGACGAGAGCGGCAACCAGGTGAGCGTCTTCGGCCGCCTGGCCTCGCGGCCGTTCACGCGCCCCGAGATGGAGCGCATGTTCGTGAAGGACGGCAGGGTCTTCACGGTGAGCGAGGGCCGTCCGCTGGTGAACGGCAAGCCGGTCGGCCCGCAGAAGTTCATCCGTCCGTACGAGCCGCCGCCGGGCGAGTACGGCACTCCGGCAGGCGGTCCGGTGGTCCAGCCGCTGGCCCCCGAGCCGGAGCGGCTGCTGCCGGGGCGGAACTGACGAGGCGGGCCGGCACGCGGGAGCGTGCCGGCCCGCCGTCGACCGTTGCGACCCATCGGTCGTCCATCCCGCGGTCGGCGCTTTTCACGACGCGGTCCGTGATCTAGCTTCCCCCCGGATGCCGAAGGCCGCCAAGCGACGTCGTCCGCGCGGACGCCGTCTCCCGTCCGGCTGGGAGCGCTGGAGCGACGAGCAGATCCTCGACCTGCGCCTCGCCGACCTCGCGGCCACGCTGCGCATCGACGGCACCTGGCTCGAGGGCCGCATCGAGCAGCTCCACCGGGAGCTCGAGCGCTGCGGCATCGTCTTCCAGCCGCACTTCTGGCTGTCCGACGACTGGTTCACGCCCGAGGGGGTCCCGGGCGTCGCGATTCCGTTCTACCTGGCGCACCCGCGCCTGATGCGGATCGAGGAGACGCAGATGCTCGAGGTGGAGGGCGGCACCCCGGAGTGGTGCATGCGCATCCTGCGCCACGAGACCGGGCACGCGATCGACAACGCGTTTCGTCTGCGCCGTCTGCGCCGCCGCCAGCATCTCTTCGGCAAGTCGACGCTGCCCTACCCGGAGTCGTACGCGCCGCGGCCGTACAGCCGGAGCTACGTCCTGCACCTCGAGAACTGGTACGCGCAGTCGCACCCCGACGAGGACTTCGCCGAGACCTTCGCGGTGTGGATGACGCCGCGCTCGGGCTGGCGCCGTACGTACGCCGGCTGGTCGGCGCTGAAGAAGCTCGAGTACGTCGACGAGCTGATGTGGGAGCTCGCGGGGAAGACGCCGCCGATCACCAACCGCCGCGAGATCGAGCCGCTGCCCAAGCTTCGCAAGACGCTGCGCCAGCACTACGCGGAGAAGCGCAAGCGCTACGGTGCGGCCCTGCCGGACTTCGCCGACCGCGATCTGAAGCGCCTGTTCTCCGACTCACCGGTGTTTCGCGATCGCCCCGCCGCCGCGACGTTCCTGCGCCGCGTACGCAGCCAGGTGAGCCGGCGCGTCGCGCGCACGACGGGTGCCTACCAGTACGCCGTGGACCAGGTGCTCGAGGACATCATCAACCGCTGCCGTGGGCTTCGGCTGCGTCTCACCGCGCCAGAGGAGGAGACCATGATCGACTTCGCGATCCTGCTCGCGGTGCACACCATGAGCTCGCTCACGCGGCGGTCGCGGGTGGCGATGTGAAGAAGCTGCGCGTGCTGGCGCTCATGGACGAGCGCAGGATCCCGCCCGACGAGCCGACCGACGAGGAGCTGGTCAGCGCGGACTGGAAGACCGAGTACGACGTGACCGCGACGCTCGAGCGCCTCGGGCACGAGGTGCACGATCTCGGCGTCGGCGGCGACCTGAACGTCATCCGGCGCACGATCGACGAGGTGAAGCCGCACGTCGTCTTCAACCTGCTCGAGGACTTCCACGACGTGCCGATCTACGACATGAACCTGGTCAGCTACCTCGAGATGCTGCGCACGCCGTACACCGGCTGCAACCCGCGCGGGCTCCTGCTGGCGCGCGACAAGGCGCTGTCGAAGACGCTGCTCGCCTCGCACCGCATTCCCGTCCCGGAGTTCGCGGTGTTCCGTCTCGGCAAGGCCGTCAAGCGGCCGCGCCGGCTCGCGTTTCCGCTGATCGTCAAGTCGCTTACCAAGGAGGGCTCGGAGGGCATCGGGCAGGCGTCGATCGTCGACAGCGACGAGCGCCTCGCCGAGCGCGTGCGCTTCGTGCACGAGCGTCTCGGCACGCACGCGATCGCCGAGCGCTTCATCGACGGGCGCGAGCTCTACGTCGGCGTGGTCGGCAACGACCGCCTGCAGGTGTTCCCGGTGTGGGAGCTGCTGTTCGAGCGGCTGCCGGAAGGTGCCCCGCGCATCGCGACCGAGCGCGTCAAGTGGAGCCGCGCCTACCAGGAGAAGGTCGGCGTCAAGACCGCCGCCGCGAAGGGCTTGCCCGACGAGCTGCGCTCGTCCATCGAGCGCCTGGTGAAGCGCATCTACCGCACGCTCCAGCTCTCGGGCTACGCGCGCATCGACCTCCGGCTCGACGGCGACGGCCGTGTCTACGTGCTGGAGGCGAACCCGAACCCGCAGATCGCCTACGGCGAGGACTTCGCCGAGTCGGCCGAGCACGCCGGGATCAAGTACGGCGAGCTCCTGCAGCGCATCCTGAGCCTCGGCATGCGCTGGGCGCCGGAGACGCGGGGGTAGCCGGCCCGGGATTCCCAGCCGATCCACCGAGGATGCCGCGCCGCAGCGTTCGCGGCGACGATGCCGCGCCGCAGCGTTCGTGGGGGCAGCGCGCCCGGAGCGGGTCCCGCCGCGAAATCCCGCGCTCGCGATCCGTGACGGGCCGTTCGCACGAAAGCGTCGCGGGATGCGTTCCGGGCTTTCACAACGGGCCACGGATTGGTCACAATGGGGGCCTGGCAACAAGGGCGTCGGGGGACGGGCGCCCGCAGCGCCGCGCGCACGCGCGGCATCAAGGAGATGCGATGATGAACGGTTCGGCACGGTGGGCGGCGTCCCACCTCCGCGTCGCGGTGGCGTCCCTGGCGCTGCTCGCCGTCGCAGGCGCGGCCCACGCGGGCGACGGCGCGCAGTTCGACACGCTCTGCGACCGCACCTACGTCAACAAGAAGGTGGGTGACAACGAGCAGTGGGCGATCACCTGGGACATCTACGGCAACGCAACCGGGAACGTCTTCAAGCTCGACGGCAGCGCGCCGTCGTTCATCGAGTGCGTGAACATGGACGAGACCGACACCGAGACGGTTTTCGACTGCTACGGCGCGGGACCCTGCGCCGGCCCGACTTGCCCTAGCAGCGAGTGGACCCTGATCGGGACCGGGATCCGGATCCCGACGGCGTTCTTCCTGCCGCCGGGCGTCGACGTGCTCGAGGCGTTCGATGCGTGCGAGGTCGAAGACTGAGGCCAGCGCGGTGCGCCGTGACCGGTCGGACGTCCGCGTCCCGGCGGGCCACGGCGCGCGCGGCGCTTGCCGACCTGCGCCGCGCGTGCTCTCCGAGGAGCCCATGCGCTGGCTCCTCCTGCGTGGCCTGATCCGCGAGCAGCGGCACTGGCTCGACTTCCCCGAGCGCTTCGCCGCGCTCGTGCGCGGGCCCGACGTGTCGCCCACGGAGACGGTGCTCCTCGACCTGCCGGGCTTCGGCAGCGAGAACGACGCGGCCGTCCCGCCGACGGTCGCGGGCTTCGTCGACGACCTGCGCACGCGCCTGCGCCGCGTCGTGCCCGCCGGCGAGGCGTGCGGCATCTTCGCGGTGTCGCTCGGCGGGATGGTCGCGCTGGAGTGGCTGGCGCGCCACCCGGAGGACTTCGTCGCGGGCGTGGTGGTCAACACCTCGCTCGCGGATCTGTCGTGGCCCTGGGAGCGCATGCGGCCGCACAACTGGCCGCGCGTCGCGCTGGCGCCGTTCCTGTCGGCGCGGGCGCGGGAGCGCATGTTGCTGGGCATGACGCGGCACCAGGGCGACCTCGATGCTGCCGCCGACCGCTACGCCGCGATCGCCGCCGCGACGCCGCCCCGGCGGGCCAGCGCCGCCGGGCAGCTGCGCGCCGCGATGCGGATGCGCTGTCCGCCGTCGATCGCGGTGCCGACGCTGGTGCTCGCGTCGCGGGGCGACCGGCTGGTGTCGTGGCGCTGCGGCGCGCGGCTCGCGGAGCGCCTGGCGCTGCCCCTTCGCCTGCACGAGGGCGCGGGAGACGACGCGGCGGGACACGACCTGCCGCTCGACGCGCCCGAGTGGGTGTGCACGCAGGTGAGCGCATGGCTCGCGGAGCCCGCGGCGGATCGAGCGGGGGCGGGCGCCGCGCGCGCGACGTCCGCTCCGTGAGCGTCAGGTAGCCGCGACCGCGATCGAGCCCCACCAGCCCCGGCCGCGGGCCGCGAGCGCTGGATGGGGACGCCCGCGCCTGTTGCGTCGCGCGGGATGGGGAGCTGGCCTACTTGAGCGCGCCGTTGATCGCGGCGAGGCTGCGCACGAACTGGTCTGGGTTGTACGAGAAGCGGTCGACCGCGTCGATCAGCGTGCGCCGCTGCGGCGTGATCGCGCGGCACGCGGCTGCGCCGAAGCCGGGGTCGCACAGCGCACCGACGGCGAGCACCGCCTGCTCCGGACCGCCGGTCGTGTACCACCACGGCTCGTCGATGTTGACGATGCCGAGCACGTTCGATCGCGGCGGGCGCGAGTACGAGAACCGGTCGATCGAGCGCAGCTTGTCGCCGCTGGCGAGGATGGCCTTCAGCAGACGCTTGGTCTCCGCCTGGTTCAGCCGGTTCGACATCAGGCCGGCGTCGAGGCCGGCGAGCTGGCCCTTTAGCGCCTGCGCCTTCTGTCGCGTGGCGTCGGCGCTCGAGCCGGCGGCGCTCACCAGATCGCTCCACGCACCCGACAGCGATCCGCGGCCTGCTCCCCGCACCCCGAGGATCTGATCGATCATCAGGTAGTGGCCCCTGGTCTGGCGGACGGCGTCGGCGACCAGCTTGTGATGGCACTGGAAGCAGTTCCGGTCCTCGAAGTGCGAGAACTTGCCGATCGACTGGTAGTTCGACTCGCCGGCCCGCGACGCCACCATATCCAGCAGCCGGCGCATGCCGACGACCTGGCCGACGGCCCACAGGGTGGGGTCGACGCTGAACGATCCCGGCGGCACGTCCTCCTGGTCGTCCCAGTGCTTCATGATCTGGGCGTAGGCGACCATCTCGAACTGCAGCGGCGGGTGTCCGCCGGCGACGATCTCGTGGTCGATCTCGGTGTGGCAGGCAGCACAGCGCTCGGCGCGCAGCTGGAAATTCGCATTGTCGAAGAAGCCGCGCGCGTAGTAGCTGGACTTCTTGCTGTCCCAGTCGCGCTCGACGTGCGCCTGCAGCCACTCCTGCGCCGGCCCGTGGCAGGCCTCGCAGGTGACGCCGTCGGTCTTCTTGTAGCTGCTGCCGGGCGCGAGCTTCGCCGCCGGCGCGTGGCACGCGAGGCACTTGTCGCTCTGCGTGCCGTCGATGCCCATGTAGCGGGCGATCTGCTTGCCGCCCTCGGTGAGCAGCGTGGCATAGGCTCGCGAATGGCGGTCGATGTTGCGGTTGAGCCACTGCGTGCGCGCCGACTTCCAGGGCTTCCAGCTGACCCTCTCGGCGTCGGTCGTGGGCAGCCCCGAGCCGTGGCAGGTGGGGTTGCCGCACTTGGTGTCGCCGACGAAGCCATGGGGCTCGCCCGAGAAGTCCACTCCCTGCTCGGCGCCGGAGGCCGCCGGGGATCCGAGCACGAGGAGCGCGAGAGCGAGCACGACGACCGGCCTGGACATGCGCTCGGGATGGTATCGCGATCGCACCTGTTCTACAAAAGGTGGCGTCGTCATGGCTGCCCCGAAGCTCATCTCGCGACGGTACGAGGTCCTCGAGCTGCTCGGTCAGGGCGGCATGGGCGCCGTGTACAAGGTGCGCCACACGGCGCTCGGCAGCATCTCGGCGCTCAAGGTTCTGCCCATGGACCTGATGCAGGACCCCGAGATGGTGGCGCGCTTCTACCGTGAGGCGCGCATCATGGCGAACCTGAGCCATCCCAGCATCGTCCGCGTGCTCGACATCGACCAGGACGACGTCCTCGACTTCCACTACTTCGTGATGGAGTACGTCGAGGGCCGGACGCTCAAGAGCTACGTCGAGCAGAAGGGCTCGCTGACCCTCGCCGAGACGCTCGACGTCGTCGGGCAGGTCGCCCGTGCGCTGGCCTACGCGCACGGGCACACGCCGCCGATCGTGCACCGCGACATCAAGCCCGCGAACATCATGATCGAGGACCGCTCGGGCCGCGTCGTGGTGATGGATTTCGGGATCGCGAAGGAGCTCGACGGCAAGGAGCTCACGCGCCCCGGCGTCACCGTCGGCACGCTCAAGTACTGTGCGCCGGAGCAGATGCGGCAGGAGGAGCTCGACGGTGCGGTCGACGTCTACGCCCTCGGCATGGTCATGTACGAGGCGTACACCGGCGCGCACCTGTTCGCCGGGCTCGGCGAGCGCGAGCTGATCGCCAGGGTGCTGGTCGCCGAGAGCGAGAACGCGCCGGTGTTCGAGAAGCCGACGCCGCAGGTGTTCGCCGATCTGGTCGCGAGGGCGATCGCGAAGTCGCGCGCGGTCCGCTTCCCGAGCATGCCGGCGTTTCTGCGCGAGCTCGAGGCTTGCGTCGCCGAGTGCGCGACGGCACCGGCGCACAGCGGCACCACCGGACGCTTCCGCCCGCGCATCGTCCCGTCGCGCGAGGCGGGCGTGAAGGTCACGGAGCTGAAGCCGGAGTGGCGCGACGAAGCCGCGACGCGCCCGACACCGGCGGGGCCCGCCCCCGAGCTCGCGCTGCAGGTGCAGCAGGTGCGCGAGCGCACGAGCGTCCTGCGCGAGGCGACCAGCGCGGTCAAGGGCCGCCACCGCGAGCGGGCCGAGCGCGGCTGGCGGCGCGCGGAGAAGCTCCTCGAGGAGGGCAACTTCGCGGAAGCGAAGACCGGCTTCGAGGAGGCGGCGACGCTGTTCAGCGCGCTCACCAGCCGCATCGCCGAGGAGGGGGCGGCGACGGGCGGCAGCACACCGTCGCGCCGCGACGTCGCACCCGTCGCGGACGGCGGGGCTGCGACGGCTCTCGCGGCGAGCGCGCCCACCGTGGTGCCCGAGCCTGATGTCGTCTCGTCGCCGGGTGCGGCGGCGTCCGAGCGGACCGTCGTCTCGTCGCCCGGTGCGGCCGCATCCGAGCGGACCGTCGTCTCGTCGCCGGGTGCGGCGGCGTCCGAGCGGACCGTCGTCTCGTCGCCCGGTGCGGCCGCGTCCGAGCGGACCGTCGTCTCGTCGCCGGGGGCGGCGGCGTCCGAGCGGACCGTCGTCTCGTCGCCGGGGGC
>Ga0194132_10009586_pt1 | contig 13246 bp, 16 predicted proteins | sample TA2KigOf80mmetaG_FD_148612 | JGI IMG/M metagenome (GOLD analysis project Ga0194132, IMG submission 148612) | Freshwater microbial communities from Lake Tanganyika, Tanzania - TA2015054 Kigoma Offshore 80m | ecosystem: Environmental > Aquatic > Freshwater > Lake | place: Tanzania: Lake... | reverse complement strand
GGTGGTGGTATGGTTTTTGGCCGGTGCTCGGCGGCCTGCGGCCGCCTGCGCTCCGGCTGGTTGGATGGTTTTCAACCCCAGCGACTCTCATTGGATTTGGTACATACAATGGGGGCAGGTCAGGGTACCCTAAACAGTTCGAGCGACCCTCACAGGTCGCTCTTTGTTTCTAACTTATTGATTTTATTGGTGCGGATGAGAGGACTTGAACCTCCACGTTCTTGCGAACACTAGAACCTGAATCTAGCGCGTCTGCCAATTCCGCCACATCCGCACGGTGTGGACTGCTGAGGTGGATGGCACCGCGCTTGCGCGCTGTGCTCAATCCTATTTTCGATGAGCGGCCGACCGGGTGTCAATCGGGATCGAAAGAATCACGATTGGCCGGCGTCGCCTAATTCCCGCCAGAGGCGGGAGCGGCGGGGAGGGTTCTGTCCAGTTGGCGCGGCGGACGGTTTTGATGGCGGCGAGGCGCGCAGCTTCAGGACCAGTTGCATGACGAGGCCGGAGAGCTGTTCGGCGACGTTGTGGTAGATTTCGTCGGATTGGCCGATAGGGTCGTGGACAAGCCAGTCGAGGGTGTAGCCGCCGGGGGCCGGAACGATCTGGCGCGGCAGCGGCTGGCCGCTCATGTTCACGATGATGTGGAAGGGGCCGCCGGGCACTTCGTATACAGACTTCGGATAAATGGCGCTGATGTCGATGCCGCGCTGCTTCAACGTCTTCACGGTTTCCGGCTGGACGATGGAGGCGGGCGAAAGTCCCGCGCTGGAGGCGAGCATGACATCGGAGCCGTAGTGGCGGCCGAAGCCTTCCGCCATCGGGCTGCGGCAGCTGTTGCCGATGCAGACGAACAGGACCTTCAGTTTTTCGCGCATGTGCGTACCTTTTCGAGGAAGAGTATTTGTACGCCGCGGCCGGCGGTCAGTTCGGGGTGAAACGTGGCGGCAAGGTGCGGGCCTTGTTCGACAAGCACGGGATCGCCCTTATGCCGAGCGAGCACGCGGACCGAGCCGCCGGTTCGCCGGATGATGGGGGCGCGAATAAAGACGGCTTCCAGCGGCTTGCCATCGAGGTCGAGCTGCGCGACGTGGCTTTGGAGCTGGCGGCCGTAGGCGTTGCGCTGGATAGAGATGTCAATGAGGCCAAGCGAGTCCTGCTCGGGTTGCGAAACTTGACTGGCGAGCAGGATGGCTCCGGCGCAGGTGCCGAAGATCGGTTTGCTGAGGCCGAACTGGCGCAGCGGTTCCATCAGCGACTCGGCGTGAATCAGCTTCAGCATGGTGGTGCTTTCCCCGCCCGGAATGACCAGCGCGTCGATCGAATCCAGATCGGCGGCGGCGCGCACCTGCACCGTTCGCGCCCCGGCTTGTTGGAAGGCTTTCTCGTGGGCTTCAAAGTCGCCCTGAAGCGCCAGCACGCCGATGGTCGGCATTTACCAGCCTCGTGTTTGCAACAGCTCGGATTCCGGCAGTTTGCCGATGTCGAGGCCGTGCATGCCGATGCCGAGCTCTTCGCTGGCTTCCAGCAACTTGGCGGGGTCTTTGTAGTAAGTGGCGGCCTTGACGATGGCGCGGGCGCGGGCTTCCGGATCGTCGCTCTTGAAGATGCCGGAGCCGACAAAGACGGCCTCCGCGCCCAGCTGCATCACCAGAGAAGCGTCGGCGGGCGTGGCGATACCGCCGGCCGAGAAGTTGGGCACGGGCAGCTTGCCGTGTTTGGCGACATATTGGATAAGCTCGAGCGGGGCCTGGTGCTTTTTCGATTCGGCCACCAGCTCTTCGGGGCCGAGCACGGTGAGCTGCTTCATCTCCTTGACGATGGTCCGGATGTGGCGCACGGCTTCGACGATGTTGCCCGAGCCGGCCTCGCCCTTGGTGCGGATCATCGCGGCGCCTTCGGCGATGCGGCGCAGGGCCTCGCCGAGGTTGCGCGCGCCGCAGACGAAGGGAACCTTGAAGTCGCGCTTGGCGATGTGGTGTTCCTCGTCGGCGGGCGTGAGGACTTCGCTTTCGTCGATGTAGTCGACTTCCAGCGCCTCCAGAACGCGCGCCTCCATGAAGTGGCCGATGCGGGCCTTGGCCATCACCGGAATCGAGACGGTCTGCATGATCTCGCGGATCTTGGAAATCGGCGCCATCCGCGCCACGCCGCCTTCCTTGCGGATGTCGGCGGGCACGCGCTCCAGCGCCATCACGGCGGAGGCGCCGGCCTTTTCGGCGATGAGCGCCTGCCCGGCGTTGGTGACGTCCATGATGACGCCCCCCTTGAGCATTTCAGCGAGTCCGACTTTGACTCGGAATTGATCGTCCAGATACATGTTGGAATCTCCTTAGACCATGGCGAAAGCCGGCTGAGTATCGGGAGCGCCGCCGGCGCGCTCAAGTTCCTGTTGAAACAGGTTGGCAAGGATGGAAACACCCTCGCGGATCTTGTCAGGCTCCAGAACGGCGAAGCTCAGCCTGAGGCTGGAGTGCTCGCCGCCGGAGAGGGAAAAGAAGGGACCGGGAAGATAGCTGACGCCGGAATCTTCGGCGCGCCGCAGCAGGCGCGCAGTGTCGACGGCGGCCGGAAGGCGGACCCAGAGATTCATGCCGCCGCGCGGGCGGGTGAAGTGGGAGCCGTCGGGGAGAAAGGTGGCGCAGGCTTCCAGGCATGCGGCCAAGCGCTCGGCTCCGGCGGCGACCATGCGGCGCAGGTGGCGCTGGAGGCGGCCGGATTGGGCGAAGCGCAGCAGAACGGCTTGGGAGAGATGGTCTGAATGAAGGTCGCTCCACTGCTTGGCCTCGGCGAGCGAGGCGGCGATTTGCGGCGGAGCCAGAACCCAGCCGACTCGCAGTCCGGGGAAGGAGACCTTTGAGAAGCTGCCGAGCTGAATGACGGCGCCGGCATCGTCCAGCCGCTTGAGCGAAGGTAGCGCGTCTCCTTCATAACGCAAAGCGGAGTAGATGTCGTTTTCGATGAGCGTGGCGCCGGAGGCGCGCGCCATCAGGATCAGGCGGCGGCGCGATTCCAGCGGCAGCGACGCGCCCGTCGGATTTTGGAAGCTGGGAGTGACCAGCACAAGGCGCGGACGTTCGCGTGCGAGCAGCGGTTCCAGCGCGTCGAGCGAACAGCCATCGGCTCCGATGGGTACGCCGAGCAGGCGCGCGCCGGCCCGGGCGAACGGTTCACGCAAACCGGGGTAGACTGGGTCCTCCACGACGACGGTGTCACCCGGTTTCACCAGCACGCGAGCGAGAAGGTCAAGCGCCTGCTGACAGCCGTTGGTGATCACCACATCGTTGTGGCTGCCGGATTGTGAAATCAGCCACTGCCGCAGAGGTTCATAGCCGAAAGGGGAGCCGAGCTGGAGGATGGATGGCAGATCGGGGCTGTCGAGCACCTCGCCGCATACGTCACGGAATTCGGAGAGGGGAAACAGGTCCTGGGAGGGGCGTGAGGAAGCAAAGCTGATGCCGGCGTTAGTGTGTCCCGTGGGCGAGGGGAGTTCGTTCCGCAAAATCAGGCTGGGGCGGGGCTTGGGGGTCTGGGAAGGCAGGACGAAGCTACCGCGGCCGACTTGGGCATTAATGAGGCCGTCGGATTCAAGCAGTTGATACGCGGCGGAGACTGTGGCGCGGTTGACCCCGAGCTGGGAGGCGAGATCGCGAGTGGCAGGGAGTTTGTCGCCGGCAGACAACTGTCCTGTTTGTATATAGATGCGTATCTGGTCTGAAAGTTGTTTATAGAGTGGGGTATCGGAGGAAGCTTCCAGATGAGCCAGCGGGGACACTCTGGAATAGAGTATACCATAATGGACGGGCCAATCGATCCAATATGGATTACAGTGGGAACTTTTCCCGGACTGAGATATATAATGTGGGCCAAGGAGGGGCGATGCCTTCAAGTTTGGAGGTAGTGGAAGCCTACATGGATTGTTGGCGCAAGCGGGATCTCTCGGATGCTCCGTTTGCCGACCGGCTCCGTTATGAAAACCCGTTGAGCGGGTAGCCTCTGGAGGGTAAGCACAATGTGATCCGCTTTCTGCAGGCCTACCTGCCGGTGCTTCAGGGAATCGCTGCGGTGCGGTACCTGAGCGAGGGCGAGTATGTAGCGACGCTGTGGGAGGCCAAGACGACCTTCGGAGACTTGAAGCTGATGATCCTGTTCCGGGTCGAGGAGGGCTTCATCACGGAGATGCAGTCGTTCTTTGATCCGCGGCAGATGCTGGAGCGCATGGGGACGCACAGCCTCGGGGCATGAGGCTGGCCGAGTTGGTGGAGACCTCGGCCCGGGTGGGCGCAAGCTCCAAACATCTGGAGAAGACTGAGCATCTGGCTGGGCTGATGAAACGCCTGGCGCCGGATGAAATCGCGATCAAGGGTCTGACGGACAAGATGTTGGAATGGCAGACCGGGGAGTTGCTGAAACTGGAGATCGGCCGGGACCGCTACACGGTGTACGTGGAGCCGAAGCTTGTGGTGGAGATCGTGTTCAATGAATTGCAGGTGAGCCCGCGTTATCCCGGCGGGCTTGCGCTGCGCTTCGCTCGGGTGAAGCGGTACCGGACGGACAAGACGGCGGCGGAGGCCGATAGTTTCGAAGTGGTGAAGAGGTTAGCGGGCCTAAGTTAGCGATCCGTCTTGTCATCCAGGTTCACTTTGGGAAGTTGGAAATGAACCACCGAGCGTCCGGCGTGGATTTCCGCGGTGATCTCGATTCGGGAAGCGGAGAGATAGGCCGCGGGCACCAGCCACTGCGTGCCAGGACCGGAGATTTCAGATTCGCTCAGGTGGAAGAAGGATTGCGCCCGATCGAGCGACGCCCACCAGGTGCGGTAGGGGCCCGGATTGTAAGTTACCGATGAGTTCAGACGCTGAAGCCAGACCTGCCCGGTGGGTTCATGGCGCAACCGGATGGAGGCGGCTGGTATCGTGCGTGGCGACTCACAGAAGATCTTGAGGAGTCTGCTGGAAAAACGATTGTGCACCACCTGAGCGGAGCAGCGTCCCAGTTCCGGCACATTCGTGACGGTGTCCATGGGCAGATAGACGGGCTGGCCGTGGCGGTAGAATTCCAGGGCAATCGAGCCCGTGATGTTTACGGGCTCGGCGACGGTCCTGCTCCAAGCGGAATCGGAAAAGCTGAGCGTGAGCCATTGGCGTGGGTCGTCCTTGGAGGCGGGGTGAAGGTGCGCCAGTAAATCGATCTTCTCGAAGGGGCGGTTACGGGAGGTGCGCGTGGATTCAAGGCAGATTGAATTCTTCCACCAGCTCGGCGGCGAAGCGATCGTCCCAGGAAGGGTAGAGGCCTTTGCAGTAGTCGAGGAAATAGCCGGTCTGCATCCATCCCGGCAAACGCTGATTCTCGGAGACGTAGCCGACTTGGCGTAGCTCGGCGGCTCCGAGGCGGCGGCTGTCGACGCCAAGCAGCTCGGCCTTGCCGCCGCCCGCGCGGATGAGATGGAGAAGGATCTTGATGGCAGTGCTCTTGCCCGCGCCGTTGGGTCCGATTAAGGCGAAGACGGACGCGGGCTGGACTTCCAGATCGAGCGCGGAAAGCGCGTGCAGCCGCCCATAGCTTTTCGACAGAGTTTCGCTCATTCGCCGGGGAAGGCCATACAATGAAAGTATGGCCGTAACGACAATCAAATCCACCTATTCTCTGGATGTCGCCACTGTAGCGACGTTGGAGGAGATCGCGAGGCGCTGGGGGGTGCCCAAGTCCGAGGCCCTTCGGCGCGCCATTCGAGCCGCAGCACAAAACGATCCGGAAATCACAAGCGATCCGCTGCAAGCTTTTTCGGCGCTCCAGCGCTCCCTGGGACTGAGCAAGAGCAAGGCGAATGCTTGGAACCGCCGCATCCGCGCGGAACGCCGTGCAGCTGACTCTGGAACCAAGAGCGGGAATGGATGATTCATCTTGACACCAGTTTCCTGGTGCGGGCTCTGGCGGCCGGATCCGTTGAGGAAGCCTACATTCGGGAGTGGCTGAGTGCCGGAACCCCGGTTCGTGTGAGCAGTGTTTCATGGGCGGAGTTTCTTTGCGGGCCTCTGGACGATGCTCACGTCGACCTGGCGGCTCAGGCGTTTGGGGATCCGGTAGCTTTCACCGGCGAAGATGGTGCCCGGTCGGCGAGACTATTTCATTTGACCGGCCGCAGACGAGGTTCTCTTATGGATTGCATGATAGCGGCGGTGGCGATTCGTTGCGACGCTGCGCTTGCTACGTCAAACGACACGGACTTTCGCCGTTTTGAATCGGCCGGGTTGACTATCGTGAGCACTCGAACAAACGGCCGTTGAGAAGTTCTAACGGCAAGAGCAGTACCAGCATGGAGTCAATGAAAGCGGCGGACATAAAGGCATTCATCGAGCGGGATTGGGAACTGCTGGAACAAATGAAGGCGAAATTCTGGTCGGAGAGCGAAGAGAGAAAGACCCCCGCGGCCCGCATTCGGATGGGGGAGCAGTTGTACCGGTATGCAAGGTCGGTGAGACCGGATTGGCCGTCGCAAGATGAACGGGACGCCGATCTTGCGGTTCATACACGAGTAGCCGAGGCTTTGCGACGTGCCGCGCCGGGCTTCGCGAAGAGTCGCGAAGCGGCACGCTAAGAGCGTCCGCTACGCCCGGACCATTCTCTCCGCGTCCCACCCGCAGACGGTTTTTTCGAAAAGCGAGTGGTTGCACAGCAGGGCGGGCCCGGCGGTGCGGAGGCCGAAGACAGCGTCCTCAAAGAACGGTTTGCGGGAGTGGACGGCGTTGTAGAAATTGCGGTGGTGCTCGAGATGCGCGTTGTGGGAGGGCGGGGCGGTGTAGACGTCCTCTTTCACAGGCCGCATGGCGTCGGCGGAAGCCTTGGTCGCGGGATACTTCGAGCGGTAGCCGGTGAGGAACTTCTCCTGCGTTGCCTTGGTGAAGGTGTTGATAGTGTAGCCGGGCCCGGCTTCGCGTGGCTTGCGGGAGAGGGTGACGCTGGACATCCCGACCTCCATGACTCCCTCGCTGCCGACGAAGCGGACGCCGAAGCTCTCGCGCTGGCCGCCGGAGGCAAAGTTGACGCGGAGGGTGAAGGTGAAGCCGGGGTAATCGAGCAGGGCGAGCGCGATGTCGGGAACGTCGCGGCCGTCCTTCCAATAGCGCAGGCCGCCGGTCGAGAAGACGCGCGTGGGGCCGCTTGAGCCGGTGACGACGTGGAGACCGGTGAGCAGATGGACATAAAGGTCGCCGGCGACGCCGGTGCCGTAGTCCTGATAGTTGCGCCAGCGGAAGAAGCGCTTGGCATCGAAATCGCGCTTGGGCGTGATGGCCGTGTAGCGGGCCCAGTCGATGGTTTGCGGAGTGGCGTCCGGCGGGATCGAGTATTGCCAGGCTCCGATGGCGGAATTGCGGTCAAGCCATGCCTCCACCATGTTGAGCGAGCCGATGGTTCCTGCGGCCAGCAGGTCCCGCGCCTTCAGGAAGGTGAGCGAGCTTGCGTACTGGCTGCCGACCTGAAAGATGCGGCCCGTCTTCTTCTGGGCCTCGATCAGCGGGTAGGCCTGCTCGATCTTGTGCACCATCGGTTTTTCACAGTAGACGTCCTTGCCGGCATTCATGGCGTCGATGGAGATCTGTGCGTGATAGTGATCGGAAGTGGCGACGATGACGGCGTCGACATCCTTGCGGTCGAGGATTTCGCGGTAGTCGCGCGTTGTGGCGATCTTGTCGCCCCAGATTTCCTTGGAGCGCTTCAGGCGGCCGTCGTAGAGATCACAGACGGCGACAAGCTCGACGCCGGGGATTTGTAAGGCATAGCGTGTGTCGCCCATGCCCATTCCGCCCACGCCGATGGTGGCGATGCGGATTCGGTCGTTAGGAGAAGTCTGCGGCATGGCGGGTCAGCCTTTCAAATTCATTGACTGCGGGTCCCAATGGAGGGGCTTGCGCTGCGTGTAGCTCAGATTGGACAGCAGCGCGGGACCGGCGGCGCGGAAACCGAACGTGGCGTCTTCAACGACTGCGGATTTCGTTCGGATGGCGTGGAAGAAGTTGACGTGGTGGTCGCGATGATCGTTGTAGCCCGGAGGCGGCAGGTAGCGCTCTTCGGTGCGCGGGCGTATGGAGTCGGCCGAAGGTTTTGTGGGCGGATACTGCTTCTGATATTCGGCGAGAAACTGATCCTGGACGGCCTTCGGGAAGGTGCCGATGGTGTAGCCGGGTTCGGTGTCGCGCGGCTGGCGGGCGATGGTGACGCCGTTGCCGACAGTAAGCACGCCCTCGGGGCCGACGAAACGGAAGACGTGGCTGCCGCCGGCGCCGTCGGCGAAGTTCACGCGGAGCATAAGCGTGAACTCGGGATGGTCCGCGGTGGCGGGGTAATCATAAAGGCCGATCATGACGTCGGGCACGTCGCGGCCATCCTTCCAGAACCGCAGGCCCCCGGTGGCGTAGACGCGCGAAGGGCCCAGTGAGCCGGTGATAAAGTGCATGCCGGAAAACAGGTGCACGAAGAGATCACCGGCGACACCGGTGCCGTAGTCTTGATAGTTGCGCCAGCGGAACAGGCGGATAGGTTCAAACGGCCGCTTCGGGGCGGAGCCAAGGAAACGGTCCCAATCGATGTTTTCCGGTGTGGCATCGGGCGGGATGGAGTACTGCCAGGCGCCGATGGCGGAATTGCGGTCCCACCAGGCTTCGATCATGTTGAACTGGCCTATGGATCCTTGTTTGATGAGGTCCTTGGCTTTTTGGTAGACGATGGAGCTGACGCGCTGGCTGCCGACCTGGCAGATCTTGCCGGTCGATTTTTCGGCTTCGATGAGCCGTTTACCGTCGGCGATGTCCTGCACCATGGGTTTTTCGACGTAGACATGCTTGCCGGCCTTCATCGCGTCGATGGCGATCTGTGCGTGCCAATGGTCGGGCGTGGCGATCAGAACCGCGTCGATGCCGGGGCGGCCGAGCACCTCGCGGTAGTCGCGGGTGGTGAACAGGTCCTTGCCCCAAAGCTCCTTGGCGCGGTCCAGGCGGCCCTGGTAGACGTCGGCGACGGCGGTGAGGGCGACGCCCGGCGCGGCAAGCGCGGAGGTGATGTCCTCATGGCCCATTCCTCCAATGCCGATGGCGGCGATTTGAATCTTGTCGTTGGCGGAAAGTTTTGGCGATTGCGCGGCCAAGGCGGCTGCGCTGAGTTGAAGAAAGTGGCGTCTGGTTGTCATCGCGATTTGATGTTATTGTAGCCGTTATTGGATTTCATGGCGACGGCGTTGCGGGCGAGCGAGTGGGTCGCGATCGTCTATTTCACCTATGCGGCGGCGGTCGCCCTGATGCGTCCCATTGACCGCAGCATCACCTGGAATGTGCTTTGGCTGAACGCAACCGTGGTTGCGGCGTTTTTCCTCATGGCCAATGCCGATTCGTTGCGCCGGAGGGAGTTTCTGGGGACGTTGCGGGACTGGTATCCGCTGCCACTGCTGCTGCTGGCCTATCGCGAGATGGGCTGGTTCGCGCTGCCGCACACAGGAACGGAGTTGGAGCAAAGCTGGGTGGCGTGGGACCGTCTGCTATTGAACGATTGGGGTTTGCGCGCAGCGATGGAGAGTCTGGGGCCGGCGCTGCCGGGTTTGCTCGAGATCAGCTACGCGCTGGTATACGCAACGGCGCCGGGCGGACTGGGCATCTTATATGCGACCGGGCATCGGAAGGAGGCCGACCGGTTTCTGTTCACGGTGCTGGTGGCGATACTCGGGGCGTACGTACTGTTTCCGTTTTTTCCGTCCGAGCCGCCTCGGACGGTGTTTCCGGGTGAGGATCTGCCGGGCGTGGAAACGGTATTCCGAAGGTTCAATCTCTGGTATTTGGGCGGATACGGAATCCACACGAGCGTGTTTCCCAGCGCACATGTTTCGGGGGCATTCTCGGCGGCGTTTGCGGTGAGCGCGGTGGTTAGGGAACGGAAGTGGGTGGGACGCGGGATGGTGGTTCTGGCGGGTTTGATCGCTGTGGCGACGGTATATGGGCGGTACCACTACGCGGTGGATGGGGTGGCGGGGTTCCTGCTCAGCCTTGTGGCACGGCAATGGGCCGCCTATCGGTGGCGTTAAGGGCGTCACTGATGGCGGCCAAGATCTGTTCCTTGGTGAAAGGTTTAAGGAGGTAACTGAAGACACCGGCCTTGGAAGACTCCATGATCTTGCTATGGTCGGAGATGGAGGAGACCATGACGATGCGGGCGTCGGGAAACTCCGACAGGATTTGTTTGGAGGCCGTGAGGCCGTCCTTGCCGGGCATCGTCATGTCCATGGTGATGATGTCAGGGCGGTAGTGCTTGTTCTGGAGGACGGCTTCCAAGCCGTTGGAGGCTTCACACAGCACTTCGTGGCCTCCCTCCAGCAGCATGTGTTTCAGACGGCGTCTGGCCATAATGGAATCATCGACGATCATGATACGAGCCATTCTGTTCTTACCTCGGTTCGGAGGAAAAAAGAAAATATAAAGAGCCTGCCTGCGTGTGAAGAGAGCGGATACAATCGGCTTCGGCGATGAGCAGCGATTCGGTATCGGCAAGAACGGTCAGCGGCGGCAAGACCTGAATGGGCAGGCCGATGAGCCGCATGGGCTGACTGGCGTGACCGAGGACCATGTTGAGCAGCTCGGCGACCGTTTCCCGGAGCATGAGAGTCTCCTCATGGTCAGGAACAGGTTCTTCCATCATCGAGCGGAGCAGGCAGCGCAGGACCGGATCCTGGGCGCTTAAAGCAATGACGCCGACGACAGCTCCTCCAACAGGAAACCAGGAAACGTAGGTTTCCGGACGCTTCCGTTCTGCCTCGGAGGTTTCCGCCTTCGGGGCAGGTGGTGCGGGCTCAGGTCCAGCCTCTAAGCCAGCTTGATCGCGCAGCAGAGTGCAGGCTTGATCGACGACACAATCCATCAGGGAATGGATGGGAGAAGAGCTTGGTTCGGTGGATTGCACGTTTATCAAATAGTAGTTATCGGTAATAGAAAAGGAGGTTTTAGGGAATTTGCGCTGGGCGCTCCAGGCAATCCGTCGAGGAGCACCCCTCTCAACTACGACGGATTGCCGAGCGCATGAGGCGCGGCTTGAAAGGAGCCCACGGAACTGAACCCCCCAGAACCGTGCGCAGCCGACGCCTCGAGTTGGGCTCAGCGGCCGCCGCCAAACGTCCGCTAACCCAATCCAGGAAAGAACCACCCGATGCCGCCAGCCGATGGGCTGCGCTGCATCCGGTCCCAGAGTAAGAGGAGCCAGCGCGATGCGAACAAAAGCGAATCTGGAAGTGCCTGTAAAGAAAGCGAAAATAAATTTCGTTTCTTCGTGATGGCCTCCTGGGCGGCCCAGACGGTCGCGGCTTCGGGTTAGTGAACGGTGTTCGCAGCAGCGATGGCAAAAAGGTAAAGTGCGGACGTGGTGCGGATGAAGATGCCGTCGTGGCCGAGGGCGGGGGTGGCAAAGCACTCCTCGCCGAGATCGCTGAGGGCCAGCGGGGACCAGTCGGGGCCGGGTTGAATCCAGGTGAGCTTGCAGGCCCGGCTGATCGTGAGGATGCGGCCGGAGGCGGCGATGGGGGAGGCGAAGTATTCGTCAATGGCGCCGGGGAGGCGGGCTTCCTTGAGCAGCGCTCCGGTTTTGAGATCGAGCGCGTTGAGAATGCCGCCTTCGCGGGCCAGATAAACGATGCCTTCATGGACGAGGGGAGTGGTGATGCGCGGGACGCCGCGCTCGACGCTCCAGAGAATGGCGGTGGTTGTGAGGTCACCGCGTCCGCGGGGGCGCACGGCGATGATCTGGCTGGCGGGAGATTTCTCGATGACCCAGCGATCGTAATCAGCCCGGTCGAAATCACCGTCGCGGTCGTAATCGGCGATGGAGCCGGTGACTTCAGCGCCTTCGACTTTTCCGTTGCCGTCTTTGTCGAGGTCGCTGAGCATCTGTTCCCAGGACTTGAGATTGCCGCGGGCGTTATCGCCCTGGACGCCGGCGACAATGATGTCTCCCACGACGACGGGGCTCGATTTCGGCTGATGAGCCAATCCACCGACACGCCACAACTTCTCTCCGGTGCGGGGGGCGTAAGCAGCGAGTTCAAAGGGTGAGAGCACGACGGCTTGGATTTCGCCTTCTGGGGTTCGATACTCGACCGGAGTGGAGAATGACCCGCCAAGGCAAGGAGGGCGCGGCACGCTCCAGGCAATCTTGCCGGTTGAGGCGTGAATGCCGAGGATGGCTCCGTTGTCGAGTTGTTCGAGCATCAAGACCAGCATGCCGTCGACGAGCAGCGGGGAGGTGGCGATCCCGTGGGGGCCGGTGAAGGGACCTAGCGGCAACTGCCACAGTTGGTCACCGCTCAAGGAATAGGCGACCAGGCCGAAGTCGGCGAAGAAGACGAACAGGGTTTTGCCGTCGGAAACCGGAGTGGGCGTGGCGGCGTCGTTGATGGGGTTGCGCTGGTCGAGCCGGGCGCGCCGGATCTCGCGGGTCCACAGGGTGCGTCCGGTGGCGCGGTCGAGCGCGAGGGTGAGCAGGCGGTCGCCTTCGTGGGCGGTGAGGAAGAGGCGGGCGCCGATGAGCACGGGGGAGGACTTGCCCATGGGGATGGAACGTTTCCAGGCGAAGCCGGAGTCGGGGTGCATTTGCAGGGGGAGTGGCGCGGCGGCGCCGATGCCGGTTGCGCCGGGGCCGCGGAAACGTGGCCAGTCGGTTGCGAGCAGGTGGGCGGCGGCGAGCGTAACCGCGACCAACCAAGGACGCAGGGTCATGAGACCATCGTAACTGGTGAGGGAATGAGCGTCGGGCGGAGGGGGCTTGCTTTTGGTGGCAAGCGTGGATCTTGAGGAGCAAATGCGAGTGATTGAACGCGTCCTCACGCATGAAGATCATGATCGGGAGGTATTCTGATGGCGATGACAATGTACGAGGATCTGCTTTGTGAAGCGAGGCCGGAGATTATCGAGACCGTACAGCGTTACGAGGAGGTTTCGGGGCGGCTGGCGGAGTTGGTGAGGAAGGGAAGCCGGCGAACGGTGAATGAGACGCGGCGGATGAAGCTGCTGGTGCTGTTGGAGGAAGATTACGACCGGCGTCATGCCATGCCACAGGAGGATAGCAGTCCCGGGGAGCGGCTTTATGCGAGCCGGCCGGATTTGAGTTGGGCGGCGAGGTGGTCGGAGGCGCGCCAGGCGAGGGCGAGAATGGTGAGCGTCGGGTTTTTTTCGGTGGCGGTGGGGAAAGCGGCTCCGTCGACGACGTAGAGGTTTTT
>Ga0194132_10009585_pt1 | contig 13247 bp, 15 predicted proteins | sample TA2KigOf80mmetaG_FD_148612 | JGI IMG/M metagenome (GOLD analysis project Ga0194132, IMG submission 148612) | Freshwater microbial communities from Lake Tanganyika, Tanzania - TA2015054 Kigoma Offshore 80m | ecosystem: Environmental > Aquatic > Freshwater > Lake | place: Tanzania: Lake... | reverse complement strand
TGTCGATGCGCACCGAGGCGTAGAACTTCAACGCGTTGCCGCCGGTGGTCGTCTCAGGGTTACCGAACATGACGCCGATTTTCATGCGGATCTGATTGATGAAAATCACCAGCGTGTTGGAGCGCTTGATGTTGGCCGTCAGTTTACGCAGCGCCTGCGACATCAAGCGCGCTTGCAAACCCATTTGCGGCTCGCCCATTTCGCCCTCGATTTCCGCGCGCGGCACCAGCGCCGCCACCGAGTCGATCACCACCACGTCCACCGAGCCGGAACGCACCAGCATGTCGGCGATTTCCAGCGCTTGCTCGCCGTTGTCCGGCTGCGAGATCAACAGGTCTTCGACTTTCACGCCCAACTTGGCAGCGTACTGCGGATCGAGTGCGTGTTCGGCGTCGATAAACGCCGCGGTGCCGCCCATTTTTTGCATTTGCGCGATCACGGAGAGCGTCAGCGTGGTTTTACCCGACGATTCCGGCCCGTAAATTTCCACCACGCGCCCGCGCGGCAGGCCGCCGATGCCCAGCGCAATGTCTAGCCCTAACGAGCCGGTCGACACCACCTGGATATCTTTCGACACATCGTCGCCCAGCCGCATGATTGAACCTTTGCCGAACTGCTTTTCGATTTGCGATAGCGCGGCCGATAGCGCCTTGGATTTGTTTTCGTCCATCTTTGCGTTCCTAGATTGCTGAATGACCAGCTCGGTATTTTGATCCATGTTTGCGCCTCCGTTGGTGTCCGTAAAAACCTGCGTTGACCCGCATGAAGCGCATTATGGCAGATAGCTGTATAAAAATACAGCTATTTTGAGTTAAAACATAATCCCATTTAAAATCATATGCTTACATAACATCGCCAGTTTTCATACGCGCATTAAACCAAAAGCGCGAGCCCTTGCCCGGCTCGCTGGTCACCCCCACTGCGCCGCCCATCAGCTTGGCAAGATCGGAAGCTATGCCCAGCCCAGCGCCCATACCGCCATGGCGGCGCGTGTTGGAAGCGTCGATTTGGCTGAAGCGCTGAAACAACCGGTACTGATCTTCGCGTGAAATGCCGATGCCGGTGTCGATCACCTCGGCGCGCAGCGCACACAGGTTGGCGGCGCTATCCATGCGCACTTCGATCACCACCGACACCGAACCACTATCGGTAAACTTTAGCGCGTTATCGAGCAATATGCCCAGCACCTGGCGCCAGCGCACCGGGTCGCCGATCACTGCATGCGGCGCATCGGGCGCCATCGCCACCGTGAAATCGAGGTTTTTGCGCCGCGCCACCGGGCGGTAAAGGTGTTCCAGGCGTTGCACCACGGCGTGCGGATCGAAGCGTTCCTCATGCAAATCGAGCGCGCCCGCCTCGATGCGGCTCATGTCGAGCACCGAATCGAACATGCCGAGCAGCGAATACGAAGCGTCGTGCACGGCTTGCGCTTGCTGGCGCTGCTCGGCGCTAAGCGGCGACATCAGCAAGAGCTCGTTCATGCCGATCATGGCGTTTAACGGCGTACGCACTTCGTGATTCATGTTGGCAAGAAAACTCGTTTTGGCGCGATCCGCCGCCTGCGCCGCATCACGCGATTGCGCCAGGCCATCGGCCATGTGCTCCAACGCGAGCCTCTGCAGGATGTTGTCCTTCAACGTTTTCTCGATCCATAACGCCACGCGAATCAAAAACGCCATGAACACCGCCGACGCAAACAATAACCACCCCATGTAGTCACCGCCACGCCAATAGGTCACCAGCGCGAACGGCACGATGGTGCCGGCGAGGTAACACACGTAGGAGAGCGCATAAGGCCCAAACGAGGCCACCGCACCCGCCGGTATGCCCACCAGCATGAAGGCCGCTATCAACTGCAAGTTGGGGTTATTGAGCGGAAACAGCGCGGTGCCACCGTACGCCCACAATACGCCGGTGGCGGTGGCAAGCGCGAGCAACGCCCAACTCCACTCCCGCACGTGGCTATCGATGGCGTAACGCTGGCGGATGTAAGCAAGCACAATGCGTGTTGTACTCACCAAGGTAATCAGCACCTCCCACAACAACAACTCTCGCCGCGGCGCCACGTTCCATACTACAACGCCATAAAGCCACGCCACCACCATCACCGCGATCGCGCCGGCGGGGCCCGCTTGATACACCAGCCGCACCTGCTCGGCGAAAACTTTTTCGCTGTCAGCGTGGGGCGTGGAGATTTGCGGTACAGCCATGGCGTTAATCGATCACCGTTTTTGCGCAAGCGAGCACGAGCAGGGTATACCCCGCCGCGATCAGATCGTCGAACATCACGCCAAAACCGTTTTTGAGCGTGCGATCGAAGTGCCGTATCGGCGGCGGCTTGACGATATCAAAAAAGCGAAACAACACAAACGCCGCCAACTGCCACGCCCACCCCGCCGGTGTAAAAAACAACACCATCAAAAACGCTACGGTTTCATCCCACACCATGCCGCCGTGATCGGCCACGCCGAGGGCGCGGCCGGTGACTTGGCAGGCCCATACCCCGATTGCAAAAAGCAAAACAAAAACGGCTACTTGCGTGACGGGCCCGGTATAAAGCGTGAGCAACGCAAACAACGGAAACGCCACCAGGGTGCCAAAGGTGCCGGGGGCGAAAGGCGCAAGCCCCGCGCCACCCGAAAACGCTATGGCGTGCGCGGGGTGCGCGTACACCCAGCGCCGATTGGGAACAGCGGCTTTAGCCAAAATGATCAAAGCCCCGCTGCGCCGGCGCGAGCGGCAAGCCATCGCCATCGATCACCGCCACGCCGATCGCACCCGCGGGCGCGCGGATCATGCGCCCAATGCGCGTCACCCGTACCCCTGTGCGCGAACCGGTGCGTAACACCGCCGCGCGGCGCGCGCGCGGCGCGGTGAAGCACAGCTCGTAGTCGTCGCCGCCGGCAAGCAGCGCTTGCTGGCCGAATGGCGTGGCGGCATACGTATTGAGCAGCGCGGATTTCGGCAACGTCTCGAACTCGATTTGCGCCGCGAGTCGCGAACGTTCGCAAATGTGGCCCAGATCGGCGAGCAAGCCGTCGGAAATATCGATGGCGCTATTGGCAATGCCGCGCAGCGCGATGCCCAACGCCACGCGTGGCGTGGGGCAATCCAAGCGCCGCGTTGCGGCGAGCCGCTGCCGCGTGGTGAGTTTGATGCTCTGCTGGCCTGCCGCCACCGCCAGCGCCGCATCGCCCAGCGTGCCCGATACCCACACTTCATCGCCCGCGCGCGCGCCATCGCGCCGCAACGCCTGGCCGGCGGGCGCCTCGCCGATGATTTGCACGCACAAGTTCAACGGCCCGCGCGTGGTGTCGCCGCCGATCAAATCGACGCCGTGCGCGCGCGCCAGGCGCATGAAACCGCGCGAGTACGCGGCGAGCCATTTCGCATCTGCGCGCGGCAAGGCGAGCGCGAGCGTAGCCCAGCGCGGGGTTGCGCCCATCGCCGCCATGTCGGAAAGATTGACCGCCAGCGTTTTATGCCCCAGCGCTTCGGGGTCCGTCCCTTTGGAAAAATGCCGGCCTTCGACCAGCATGTCCACCGATATCGCCAGCAGGTGGCCCGGGCGCGGGCGGATCAGCGCGCAGTCGTCGCCCACGCCAAGCACGGTGTGGCGCGTGCGGTGAGTGAAAAACCGGTCGATCAGGCTAAATTCGCTTAGCCCAGGGCGGCGCGGCACGGGGGTTACGCTCGGCACACTCGGCAATTGACGGCGCGCTACTGCTTGGGCGCGCTTTGTTGCTCGTGATACTGGCGCACGTCATTTTCCCATTTCTTTTTCATCACCGCGGGCATCCAAAGATCAAGCGCGCCAAAGCCCAGAAAAAACAGCATGATCCAGGTCAACTTGTCGTCGGGCACCACGCCGCGGCCGAACAACAACACCGCGCCCGCCATCAAAAAATTGATCACCGCCGCGATGTAAAACAAGAAAATGCGTTTTTGCAGCCGCTGGGGCATCGGAGGGATTTCCATGCTTCACATCCTTACACAAGAACAATCAAGTCATCGACGCGCGCTGTTCGCGCACTTCGGGCTCGCGCAGCGCCGCCGCGAGTTTATCCAGCACGCCGTTTACGTACTTGTGGCCGTCGTTGCCGCCGTATACCTTGGCGAGCTCCACGGCTTCGTTGATCACCACGCGGTAGGGCACCTCGGGATGGCGCAAGAATTCGCAGCCGGCAATCAATAAAATCGCGCGCTCGATCGGCGAAATTTTATCCAATGGCCGGTCCACGCACGGTGCGAGTTCAACTTCAATCGCGGCGGCATCGTGAATCGCGCCTTCCAGCACATCGCGAAAATACAACGCGTCGCACTTATCGAAACCGCGAAATAATTCAATGTCGCGCGCGATTTCCGCCGCGCTCGCCCTGGCGAGCAGCCAGCGGTAAAGACCCTGCAACGCGAATTCACGCGAACGGGAACGCGCCGCTTTCATGGCCGCATCCTCTGCTCGAAGGAAAATCGTAAGTATTTAATTTTATTCACTTTATTTTTCGAAGTAAATTCGCCATTTCCACCGCCGCCAGCGCGCAATCCGCGCCTTTTTGCGCCATTCGGGCGAGCGCCTGATCGTCGTCTTCGGTGGTCAAAATGCCGTTGGCGATGGGGATGCCGGTATCGAGTTGCACGCGCGTGATGCCGGCGCATGATTCGTTGGACACGATTTCGAAGTGATAGGTCTCGCCTCGGATCACCGCGCCCAGCGCGATCAGCGCGTCGTAGCCGCCGCTTTGCGCCATTTTTTGCAGCACCAGTGCAATTTCCAGCGCTCCAGGCACGGTGGCGATACGCATATCCCGAGGTTTGACGCCGAACTTGGCGAGCTGCGCGGTGCAACTGGATAACAAGCCTTCGCCGATGTCGTTGTTAAAACGCCCCACCACAATGCCGATGCGCAGGCCCTCGCCCTTGTGGTCAGGTTCAAATTCTTCAATGCCGTCGTATGTGTTGGAGCGTGCCATGTTTTCTTAAGTGAACAGCAAATGGTGAACAGTGAACCGCGCAACACCGCTCACCGAGCACCACTCACTGTTCACCGTTTACCGTTCACCATTTACCGTTTTTGGGCGGCTGCGCATACCCCATCACTTCCAAATCAAACCCCGCCATGCTCGGCATGCGCCGCGGCACGGCCATCAGCCGCATTTTTTTCACGCCGAGATCGCGCAGGATTTGCGCGCCAATACCATAATTCAGAAACGCCATTTTGGTCGGCGCGCGATCCGCGCCCGGCGGTTGCACGCGCGCCAGCAATTCCGCCGCGGTTTCTTGCCGATGCAATAACAGCAGCACGCCGCAGCCCGATTCGGCGATGGCGGCCAACGCATCGTGCACATTCCACGAGTGCGTGGTGCTGCCGGCGTCCAGCAAATCGATCACCGACACCGGCTCGTGCACGCGCACCAAGGCCTCTTTGGCGGGCTCGATTTTTCCCTTGACCAGCGCAAGATGGGTTTCGCCGCCGATGCGGTCGCTATACGCAATCAACTGAAACTCGCCGTGCACGGTTTCAATCGGGCGCTCGGCCGCGCGCGTAACCAGCGATTCGGTGCGGCCGCGATGTTGAATCAAATCGGTGATGGTGCCGATTTTCAGGCCATGCTGCGCGGCGAACGGAATCAAATCCGGCAGCCGCGCCATTTCGCCGTCGTCTTTCAAGATTTCGCAAATCACCGCCGCAGGGGTAAGCCCGGCAAGACGCGCAAGATCGCAACCCGCTTCTGTGTGCCCCGCGCGCACCAGCACGCCGCCCTCTTTGGCCATCAGCGGGAAAATATGGCCCGGCTGCACCAGATCGCTGGGGCTCGCGTCGGCGCGGATCGCCGCGCGCACGGTGGTGGCGCGATCGGCAGCGGAGATGCCGGTGGTAACGCCTTCGGCGGCCTCGATCGACACGGTAAAGTTGGTGCCCAAGGGCGAGCGATTGTTCGACACCATGCGCGTCAAATTCAGTTGCTGGCAGCGCTCCTCGGTCAGCGTCAGGCAAATCAGACCGCGCCCGAAACGCGCCATAAAATTGATGACTTCCGCGGTGGCGTGCTCAGCGGCGATCAGCAAATCACCTTCATTTTCACGGTCTTCCTCGTCGACCAGAATCACCATGCGCCCGGCGCGAATTTCGGCGATGATTTCCGCCGGCGAGCTGATCGACACCGCGGCTTGCGGCGAATTCATGATGCTCTCCCCGATTGACCAAATTGATTAAGCCGCTCGACATAACGCGCCACGGTATCGGCTTCGAGGTTCACACGCGCGCCCGCCGCCAAGGCGCCCAAATTGGTCGCCGCCAGCGTGTGCGGAATAATATTCACTGAAAATTGCGTTGCCTTCACGTCGTTCACCGTCAAACTCACCCCGTTGATCGCGATCGAGCCTTTCACCGCGACATAACGCGCCACTTCCGGCGGCGCGTCAAACCAGAACACCCGGTTGTCACCCGCGTTCGCCACGCTCACCACGCGCCCCACGCCATCGACGTGCCCGCTCACCAGGTGGCCGCCCAGGCGATCCGACAGCCGCAGCGCGCGCTCCAAATTCACTCGCGCACCTTGCTCGAAACCGGCCGTGCAGCGCCGCGTTTCGCGCGACACATCGGCGTCAAACCCATCGTGCGAGAACGCAATCGCCGTCAAACACACGCCGTTCACCGCGATGCTCTCGCCGATTTGCCCATCGGCCAAACCCAGGCCCGGTGCGTTGACATGTAGACGCACACCACCTTGCGTTGGCCTCACCGTGGCAATGCTGCCCACCGCCGTCACAATACCCGTAAACATTATACCGGCACCACCTTGGCACGGATGCGCAGATCGGGCCCGATCCGGCACACCTCAAAAAAATCAAGTTTGCGCTGATTCGACAAGGCGTGTAATTCGGGCAAATGAAACATGCCCCGCGCTTTGTCGCCCATCAGCGAGGGCGCAAGATACAGCAGCACTTCGTCCACCAGCCCCTCGTTCATCAGTGAACCGTTTAATTTAAACCCTGCCTCGACATGCAACTCATTGATGCCACGTGTGCCCAATTCGAGCATGAGCTGCGGCAACTCGACCTTGCCGCCGGCGTTGGGCAGCACCACAATCGTGGCGCCGCGCGCACGCAAGGCTTGCGCGCGATCCGGGGCGTCGGCGGCGGTCGCGATCAGCGTGCCCTCGCCGATCACTTGCGCCCGCGGCGGTGTTTCCAGGCGGCTGTCGACCACCACGCGTAGCGGCTGGCGCGGCGTTTGCACATCGCGCACGGTGAGCCGCGGGTCGTCGTCTTTCACCGTGCCGATGCCGGTCAGCACCGCGCACGCTTGCGCACGCCAGGCGTGCCCGTCGCGGCGCGCTTCGCTGCTGGTGATCCACTGGCTCAGTCCATTGTGCAGCGCGGTCTTGCCATCGAGGCTGGCCGCGACTTTCAAGCGCACCCACGGACGGCCGCGCGTCATGCGCGACACAAACCCTAAGTTAAGTTCCCGTGCCTGCTCGCTCATTAACCCGCAGTCAAGCGCGATATTCGCCGCACGCAGCCTGGCCAAGCCCTCGCCCGCCACCAGCGGATTGGGGTCTTGCATGGCGGCCACCACGCGCGCCACGCCCGCGGCGATCAGCGCCTCGCAACACGGCGGCGTGCGACCGTGATGCGCGCACGGCTCCAGCGTCACATACGCGGTGGCGCCCCTGGTGCGCTCGCCGCGTTCGCCCGCGGCCCGCAGCGCCAGCACCTCGGCGTGCGGCTCGCCGGCACGCGCGTGCCAGCCCTCGCCGATCACCACATCGTCGCGCACGATCACGCACCCCACGCGCGGATTGGGCGTGGTGGTGTAAAGGCCCAGCCGCGCCAACTCCAGCGCGCGCGCCATGTGGCGCCGGTCGCTGTCAGTAAATGGGGTGGAGGTCATGGTGAGGCCCAACACATCGCGTGGTGTCGAAACAGCGTCAAAACAGCAGCGCGCACCTACTGCTTTTTGGCGGAAGCGGGCGCTTTCGCGGCGCTCGGCGCGAGCCCTTTCGCCGAGTTTTGCACGGGCTTTTGCACTTCCTTGATGGCGTCTTGAAAATCGTCCACGCCCTGAAAGCTGCGATACACCGATGCGAAACGGATGTACGCCACCTCGTCCAGGCGATACAGCTCGCGCATCACCATTTCACCAATGCGCCGCGCCGGCACTTCGCGCTCGCCCATCGCCAGCAGGTTTTGCGTGATGGCGGAAATCGCCTCTTCCACCAGCGCCGTGGGCACCGGGCGCTTATGCAATGCGCGCATAAAACCGGTGCGCAGCTTTTGCATGTCGAATTCGGTGCGGCTGCCGTCCTGCTTGGCCACCTGAGGCATGCGCAGCTCCACCGTTTCGTAGGTGGTAAAGCGCTTGTTGCACGACTCACAGCGGCGGCGGCGGCGGATGCTGTCGCCCGCGTCGCTTACGCGCGAGTCGATCACCTGCGTTGAATCATGCTTGCAAAACGGGCATTTCATGAGCGCTTGATAACCCTAGGCCCCATACACCGGAAACTGGTCACACAGTGTTTTGACTTCGCCCGCCACGCGTTTAAGGTTGCTCTCGTCGTTGGGCGCATCAAGCACATCGGCGATCAAGTGCGCGACTTTTTCCGCCTCCAGCTCTTTAAAGCCGCGCGTAGTCATCGCGGGAGAGCCGACGCGGATGCCGCTGGTCACGGTTGGTCGCTGCGGATCCCTGGGAATGGCGTTTTTGTTGATGGTCATGCGGGCCTTGCCGAGTGCGGTTTCGGCTGCGGCGCCCGTCACCTGTTTGCTGCGCAGATCGACCAGGAACATGTGGCACTCGGTGCGCCCGGACACGATGCGCAAACCGCGCTCGTGCAACACCTTGGCCATCACGCGGGCGTTATCCAGCACCTGCTCCTGGTAATCGCGAAATTCGCGCGTGAGCGCCTCTTGAAACGCCACCGCCTTGGCGGCGATCACGTGCATCAGCGGCCCGCCTTGCGTGCCGGGGAACACCGCGCTATTCAGGATTTTTTCGTGTTTTTGATCGGCGAGGATCAAGCCCCCGCGCGGACCGCGCAGCGTTTTATGCGTGGTACTGGTGACAAAATCGGCAATGCCCACCGGGCTCGGATAAAACCCGGCCGCGATCAAGCCCGCGTAATGCGCCACATCCGCCATCAGCAGCGCGCCGCATTGATCGGCGATCTGGCGAAAACGTTTCCAGTTGAACCGCAGTGAATAAGCCGATGCGCCGGCGACGATCATTTTGGGCTTGCGCACCATGGCAAGTTCCTCGACTTCCTCGTAGTCGATTTCCTCGGTTTCGGGATTTAGCCCGTACGTTACCGCGTCGAAATAACGCCCGCTCACGTTGGCCGGCGAGCCGTGCGTCAAATGCCCGCCGCTATCGAGCGCCATGCCGAGGATCACGTCGCCCGGATGCAGCACCGCCTTGAACACCGCGAAGTTCGCCTGCGCGCCCGAATGCGGCTGCACGTTGGCATAACCCGCGTGAAACAGCTTTTTGGCGCGCTCGATGGCGAGTTGCTCGGCCACGTCGACAAACTCGCAGCCGCCGTAATAACGCTTGCCCGGATAACCTTCGGCGTATTTATTGGTGAGCACCGAGCCTTGCGCCGCCAGCACGCGCGGGCTGGCGTAATTTTCCGAGGCGATCAGTTCGATATGGTCTTCTTGCCGCTGACGTTCGCTTTCAAGCGCTTGCCACAATTGCGCATCGATGCCGGCGATGGTGTCTTTGGATGAGGAAAACATGAACAGCCTCGATCGAATTGAAGGGGCGCAAGTTCGACAACGGGATGCAAAGTGCTTCACGCAGCGCATTTCGCAGGAGCATAGCCCGCACCGCCGCCATGCGATAACGAGTTGATTTTACCAGAATTCCCGGCCGCGCCGCAGGCCAGGGCGCGGCGCGGCCGTGCCTGCGCCGTTACTTGCCGGCGGGTCGTGGCGCGGGGCCGCCGAGCGCCTTCACCACCTGCTCGGTAATATCCACCGATTTGGAAGCAAACACCGCTTCCTGCACCACCAGATCGAGTTTGCGCGCCTCGGCGATTTTGCTCACGATCGTGGTCACCTCGCTGAAATACTTGCGGCGTTCCTCGGATTTGCGCCGTTCGACATCATCCAAAAACGCGCGGCCCAGTTGCTCCAGGCGCTGCGCCATGGTTTGAAACTCGCGCTCTTTTAACTCCCGTTCGCGCCCCGCCGGCGCATTCGGCAGTTGCGCTTGCAACGCCTTGACTTTGGCCTCCATGCCGCGCACTTCGGCCTCGCGCGCGCTGAATTCCTTGCGCAGGCTTTCACTGATGTCATAAGCGCGGCGCGTGTCGTTCTCGATGCGGATGCCGTCGACATAGCCGATTTGCACCTGCGCCCACACCTGCTGCGCCAACACGCTGAACATCAACGCAATACCACCGATCCAATATTTCATTGTTTATCGCTATTCACTTCACCAATTGACCAACGGAAAACGCAGCATGGGTTGCGCGTACCATAAAACTACGTACGGTAACACATCTGGGTGCGTGGTAGAACCCTCAAGAAAATTTTGCCTCGGCGGCGCGCGCCTCGGCTTCCAGCGCGCCACGCGGATACCCCGGCAAAACACATTCGCGCACGTATTGGCGTAAAAAACCGTTCAAGTCCATGCGCTCATGCTGCGCAACGTGCGCTAGCTCATGCGCCAACAGGCGCGTATCGCCGAGGCAATCGCCCCGCAACGCAATGCCGTAACCCAGCGTCATACCGGCGATATGCGGCGAGATCAGGCCCGCGCGTTGTGCCGCGCACCGCACCACTCCCGGCAGCGGCAACGGTAACGGCGTTGTGTAAACCAGACGCACGCGCTCGACGCGTATCACCCCGAGCGCGCACGCCACTCGCGCTTGTGCCGCGCTGAGCGGCACACCGCTTGCGAGGATTTGCCGCTCGCGCCGCCGAACCCAAACCGCGATCAGCCCGCTCACCGGAGCAAGCATCCATTCCAGCCCCCGCTGGCGCAGCAGGATACGCTCACGAGCGTAATGAGGCATTCGCGCTATTTTAAAAAACTAAATTAAATCAATATCTTACGTACATCACTAATGCCACGCTAATTCCCCGCAATGGTCATCCGCGACAGCAGCACGGAACCGCAAACGCGCGAACTGCGCCGCAGCGCATCGTTGCCGATGGCCACGATGTTTTGGAACATGTCTTGCAAGTTGCCGGCGATGGTGATTTCCTGCACGGGGTAGGCGATCTCGCCGTTGTGCACCCAGTAACCGGCCGCGCCGCGCGAATAGTCTCCGGTTACTTGGTTGACGCCTTGACCCATTAGTTCCGTCACCAGCAAACCACGGTGCATTTTTTTAAGCAGCGCGGCGAAGTCCTCACCCGTGTCGCGCAAAATCAGATTGTGGTTGCCGCCCGCATTGCCGGTGGAACGCATGCCCAGTTTGCGCGCGGAATAACTACCCAGGAAATAGCCCTGCAACACGCCTGCTTTCACCACCTCGCGCGATTGCGTAGCCACGCCTTCCGCATCGAAATTACCGCTGCCCAGCCCCTTGGGAATATTCGGCAAATCGCTGATGTGGACCTGCGGCGCAAAAATTTGTTTGCCCAGACTATCCAGCAGGAACGACGACTTGCGATACAGGCTGCCGCCGCTCACCGCCGCGACGAAATGCCCCAACAAGCTCGCCGCGACCGGCGCCTCGAACAACACCGGCGCTTGCGTGGTTTCGATCTTGCGCGCATTCAAACGGCGCACCGCGCGTTCGGCGGCGCGGCGGCCGACGGACTCCGGCGTGACCAAATCATCCGCATCACGCGCTACGTCGCACCAATCGTCGCGCTGCATGCCGTCATGGTCGTCCTCGCCGCGGCCCGCGATCATCGAACAACTCAAGCTGTGGCGCGAACTGGGATAGCCGGCGAGAAAGCCACGCGAATTGCCGTAGATGAAATGCGACTCCTGCGTGGACACCGAGGCGCCTTCGGAATTACCGATGCGTTTATCGGTATTAAAGCCCGCCTCCTCGCAAGCGCGCGCAAGCTCGATGGCGCGCTCCACCGGCAGGCCCCACGAATGCCACAACTGCAAATCGGGAAACTCGCGCGCCAGCAAATCGGGATCGGCAAGCCCCGCACAATCGTCCGCCGCGGTAAACCGCGCGATCGACAGCGCAGCATCCACCGCGTCGCGCAACGCCTTGGCGGAAAAATCCGACGTGCTGGCATGCCCGCGCTGTTGGCCGATATACACCGACACGCCCATGCCCTTGTCGCGGTTGTACTCGATGGTTTCCACCTCGCCGCGGCGCACCGTCACCGTCTGCCCGTAACCCTCGCTCACTTCAACCTCCGCGGCGCTGGCGCCGCGCGCGCGCGCGTAATCAAGCGCATCGCGCGTGAGCGACTTCAGGGTCTCGCTATCGTGGGAAAATCCGGTGTTGGGCATGATGTTTGGCGCGAGCCGCGCGACGCTGTCAAGAAAAGGCAGGAAAAGGGCGATATCATAACAGGTTGATTCGCTCGATAATGTGTCATGACCATCGTTGAAAACGCCGCGCCGCAAGAACCCGTTGACGCAAGTGATACGCCCAGCAAATCGCGCCGCAAGGCCGAAGCGCAAGCGCTGCAAGCCCTGGGCGCGGAACTGGTGATGCTAAACCGCGAGCAGCTCGCGCAAGTCGACCTGCCGGAGTCACTGCGCGACGCGGTGACAGACGCGCAGCGCATCAAATCGCATGAAGGCCGGCGTCGCCAGTTGCAATACATCGGCAAGCTCATGCGCAACGTCGACGCCGCCCCGATACGCGCCAAAATCGACGCCTGGAAATCGGTGTCGGTCGAGGTCACCCGACAATTGCATTTGATCGAGCGTTGGCGCGACCGCTTGCTCGACGAAACCACCGCGATCGAGGCATTCGCCGGCGACTTCCCGCAAGCCGATTTGCAACAAGTACGCACGCTGATCCGCAACGCGCGGCGCGAGCGTGAGCACAATCAGCCGCCCAAAAGTTATCGCGCCTTGTTTCAACTTTTGAAGACAGTAGTGTCCGGACGTTGAGTGCCCGAAACGTGCTAATTGGTTGATTGTAAATAAATAACAGATGATTTTTTCTGGTCTCGATTTGAACAGCGTTTTCTCGATTTGCGATCCTGCGAGCAACTCACTCGCAGGAGATATCGATGAACCTGGGCAAACTCGTGTTCGCGCAACTCACGCAGCACATTCCGTTGACGACGTTTCGTCGTTGCGTGGCGCGCTA
>Ga0194132_10009584_pt1 | contig 13248 bp, 8 predicted proteins | sample TA2KigOf80mmetaG_FD_148612 | JGI IMG/M metagenome (GOLD analysis project Ga0194132, IMG submission 148612) | Freshwater microbial communities from Lake Tanganyika, Tanzania - TA2015054 Kigoma Offshore 80m | ecosystem: Environmental > Aquatic > Freshwater > Lake | place: Tanzania: Lake Tanganyika... | reverse complement strand
ATTTTCTCCCCCGAATCGTGATGACGTCGGGCTTCAGCGTCGCTGTGCTGAAGAAATTCACGGAGAACAGCGTTTACCTGAGTCAGGTCAGGGGGATCAGGGTAGCCAGGCGGCAGGCTGCGCGGAGAGCTTCGATACAATACCAAGGCTACCCCACAGCCGAAGAGAAGGAGCAAGATGAAAGCGTGCCTGCCTGTCCGATTTTTGTCCTTGGAAACCGTGGCAGTCCCTGGCTTACCGGGAGAGACGTCTGCCGAACTGTCTCGATTCGAAGCACTAATCCGTTTCCGTTTGCGACTCATTACCGAGCCCCCGAATCCGAACTCCGAGGCCACTCGTTTTTCCATAGGGTGACTCGACTCTGGTGGCTGTAGGGTGGGTAGAAGTGCATGCCTCCGCTCACCAGATCTATCCGGCCATCCCGATCCACGTCAGCCGCTTCCAGCGCGATCAAGTGGGTTGGAACATTGGTGAGATCGTGGCTCACGAAATTCATTTTGCCCTTGTTTTCGAACCAGACCATGCTCTGCGCTTCCGGCTTTTCCCAAAGGTTCCAGGCACTCACAGCCACAACGTCTACATCCCCATCGTTATCAAGATCTGCCGCACAGGCAGCGCTGGCACCGTTGAAGGCACCGATCCTATGATAGGCAAATTTGAAGTTCCCTGTATTCTCCAACCATTGGACTCCATGCCAAGGCCGGGGACGGGGCGGTGTGTAGTCAAAAGCATCGCCATTGGTAAACAGGATATCGATATCGCCATCTTGATCCAGGTCCGCGAGACGCATGCCACTGCAGCCATAATCATCGTTGGTGCTTCCCCAGATCAAGTGCGTCCGGAAATGGCCGGAACCTGTATTTGCAAAAACGTACATCTCCTCCCATTCCTGGCTGACAAGACTCACGATGTCGAGATCGCCATCGTGATCGATGTCGACCGGAATCGTGTGAATGGGACCCGACAGGCTTTGCAGGATGTGGGACTTGAATCTCCACTTCCCCAAGTTCTCAACCCAGCGGGTCTCTCCTTCGTAATAACCGAACTGGCCGGCGACCAAATCAACGTCACCGTCTCCGTCCATATCTCCTCCGCGGACATCGGTGACCCGAGCAATCCCTTCGGCAATGACATGCGACACAAAGTTCTGTGTGCCATCGTTCTCGAGGATAATGATCGATCCGACTCTGTCATTAGTCGGAAGAAGTTGGCCCATGAGCGCCACCAACAGATCAAGGTCACCATCGAGATCAAAGTCTATAACTTGGGCGCGAACTGGAACCTTAAGCACGGGTCCCAGCCACTGCTCAGTGTATACGCCGGTGGGGCGTTGACGAATCCATCCGATCCGGTTTGCCAGCAGGTCACAGACGAGAATATCCTCAAATCCGTCCTTATCGAGATCGGAGATTGTGACACTGGCAACTAACGGGTGGTCCTTGACTGGATAGCCAACGGGAATAGGCACCAGGATGTTCGCTTGCTTGGTGCTTGTGATTCGATTTCCTCCCTTGCTTGAGAACCAATCCGATAGGTTCAGTGATCGAATCATAATGGCGAAGCCAACACACAGCACTGCAACCGTCAACACAGTGACAGAAACCAAACGGACGCGTTTTGCACTTCCTTGAGTCAATGTAATCCTCAGCCACGGAACGGACCTACAGATGCGCTCCTTGCCGACTGGCGTCGTGACGGGACTTCCGACATTATTTCAGTACTCCTGGCCGCCGTCGACTCGGTTGAGGAGGGTTGCACCCGCGACGTAGCGGCGCAGATTCTCGATAGCCAATTCAGCAAGGATCGTCCAGCCATCATGACCACCCCCCGAAATGTGTGGGGCGATGATCACGTTGGGCATATCCCAGAGGGGACTCGCTTGAGGGAGAGGTTGTTCACGAAACACATCGAGGATCGCACCCGCCAAACGCTGTTCGCGGAGTGCAGCCACCAAAGCATCCTCGTCGACTATTTTCCCTCGCGCAACGTTAATCAACCAGGCATGGGGCGGGAGTGCCGCAAACACCGACGCATCGATCAGCCCCACGGTCTGGCTCGTCAGCGGCATGGTAACAACCAGGGCGTCTGCAAGCGCTGCAACCACGCTCAGATCCTTCGGGCCAAGGATCTGCTCTGGTATCAATCCCTCAGGATCACCGGTTCCCGGAAGCCGGAACCCGTCTTCAAAACGCACGTGTGGCCTTCGCTTTACCGCAATCACCCGCATCCCCATGGCGTTGGCCACCCGCGCCACTTCTCTCCCGACGCCTCCATAGCCAACAATGACCATGGTCCGCCCTCGGAGCAGCCGACCCATCAGGGGAGACGTGGCAGCATTTGACGGCCAGCAGCGAGCCGCCTGGTACTGACGGCGAAGACCAACGTTCTGGTAAACCTGCAGGAGCCCTGACATCACATACTCAGCCATCTGAACTGCAAAGACGCCGCGGGCGTTGGTAACGATAAGCCCCCGGGCCCACGGAGGATTCTTCAAAAGGTGGTCAACACCAGCTGAGACTAGCTCAATCCAGCGTAGTGAGGGAGTGCGTGTCAGATCCGTGGGCACCCGATATCCGATGATCACCTCCACAGCAGGGTCGATGATGGCATCGATACTCGCCTGATCCGCCGGTTCGCGATGCTCTATCTGCAAACGCGAGGACACGGACTCCAGGCGAACCCGTGTTGCGCCATTGAAGGGGGCCATATTCATGACCCTTATAGCGTCTCCGACTCGATCCATATCAAATCCTCAAGGTTGCTGCTTAGATTGCGAAAGTGAGTTCACCTCTGTCACGCCGCGAGCCCCGGCAAACAGCCCCTTTCCGGCGTACTGGTCGTCCCGCCTGTTCTTCTGATCCCGGGATGACGAAGGCAACAGAGCGATAGAATGACGGTCAAGTTGGAGGACAAAATCTCTATTCTCCACCGTGAACTTTGCCCGACTCTCGCCATCGAGGAAGCTGAAGTCGCTAAACGGAAGGCCGTTGTAAGGTGGCACGTGTCCGAGCAACGAACTCAGCGTCGTCCGCACACGCGTGGTGTCAAATAAAGTTGTTTTCGTATTTGGTTCTGGGATCAACCCGCCAGATCACTGTATCGTCAGGAGCACCTTCCGCGTACCAAAAACTGCTCCCGTCCATCATCCAGTGGGGATGAGCCGACCCGCCTTTTACCAATGAGGCGAACTTCAGGTAGCGTCTGTACATCGCTTCGCGTTCAAACTGCGCGGCAGTTTGAGCGAAGCTTTGCGCGCCGAGTGGAACGGCTACGGCAAAAAGCATTCTTATGATTGAAACAGGCATGATTGCGCCGAATATCAATTGCTGGACCGCATCGACTTCGGCGCGGGCAGGATGGAACACGCAATAGGACGGGAAGATGCCCAACGGCCTGCGACCTTGGTCTCAACAGAAATCTCGAACACTCCGACAGGTGTGGAGGGAGAAGCCTCCAAGGTCAGCGTCACTTGATCTTCATGCCGGCCTGCGAACTGACAGGTAACACCCGGCGGAAGATCCCCGATTTGGAAGGGCGTATTTTCCGGTATCCCTTCGGCTTTCAGCTCAAGCGTGGTCGAATCGCCGCGGCGCAACACCAGCTTTTCCGGCAAAGGAGTAAGCTTGCCATCGAAAGGGTCGCATACGGTAATCGAAATCTGCGGCACAGGTCGGCGGAGAAAATTCACTCCATCGAGTAGCGGGCCCATGACCACCGCCGTCTGTGCCTCCACCACCTTCCGGTCTGGCGCCTGTTCGTCGGCGGTACGAACCCCAAAAATTCGGATTGAATAACTTCCAATCGGGACCGACGGCGAGGCACGAACCTGGAAAGCAATCTCCGGAATGATCATTTCATTGCCGTCGGCGTTCGGTTCGAAACGCTGGTCGGCACGAAACTTTCCCGGAGAAGACTCAATTCCTGGCGGCATACCCTCGAACCACACCGACACCTCTCCTTCAAAGCCCGCTTCCCGAATCAGGTAGACCTTGAGTTCGGCGGACCTACCTCTGGAAACGACGAAATTCTCCGGTATCGTCACAAGCTGAAACCCCGGGCGCTCACGGTTGACGTTCAGGCGGTACTGGTAGCCGGGTCCGCCGCGTCCCATTCGATCCTTCAGTGTCAAGAACAGAGGCCCGTCCTGCTGAGGGGTGTAAAAGAGAGTGCTATCGGGATTGCCCACCAACGTTCCGATGCCGGGGACGACATCGTCGTTTTCGGCCAGTTTCTTGCCGGAACTATCACTGAGCTGCAACACTGTGTCAAGGTAACGACCTCCCAGTTGAGCAGCGAGGGTCCAGAAGTGCAAGGGCTCGCCAGCCACCCCTTCGAAGCGAAACACATCCTGCTCTTCGGGCTGATCGAGCGATCCATCGACGACTAAGGCTCCCTTTCTCCAGTCACCATTGGGTGCGCTCGTTTCGTCGTACACATCGTCATTGGAAATAACCAGATTTGGGCCGTCCGCAATGCCTTTGACGCCACCCGCCCACAAATGCCAGAGGCCTGGTCTGGTTCGATCTGGGATGACAAACTCGACTTCAACGTGAGTTGGCGTTTGGCTCAAGATCCTTGCATCGATTCTCGACACTTGGTCGCTTCGTGGAGGATCAGGACGGAAATGGATGGGCATTGTAAATGGGTATGTCATCCGGGAGTACTCGCCTCTCCGCAGCTCGGTCAAGTAAACCGATTGCAGGTCTGCGAACCCAGTACCAGCGAGACGAACCCGTGCTCTAGAACCAATCCGGGCGCCAAGCGGCGACAGATAGGCGATTTGGGGCAATTGCGAAATGCGAAGGATGTAAGTCGAATTCTTTCCCCAACTAAAACCCCGGACACCCCGGAATTGGTCGAGCTTTAGATAATACTCCCCACTCTTTTCGAAGACATGTTCAATGTAGGGTGTTTCGTCAAAGTCGTCCCGATCGTCATTGAATGCCAGGATAGCCCCTGTTTTGTCGAGGAGGAACAATTGAGCTTCCAGGCCCGATCCATACTCTATGGATCGAAGATCAAAGGCCCAGCGCTCGCCGGACCGTACCTGAAACCTGAAGCAATCACGATCTTCTGCTGTTGTCATGCGCCCCTGTATCTCGACGGGCAGCATCTGGATCTCCTGGGCTTGAGTCCAGAGTTCATTAGCTTCAGATTCCATCAGTGAAGGATATTGCCCGACGTTAAACAGCGTCGAAGTGGAGTATCCGTCCAGTGTGACGGCTCGCAGCACGTGAGGGCCGAGCGCAGCCTGAGGCGCGATGCTGACAAGTCCGCTGACCCTCCCCGAACTGGTCTTGGTAGTCTTGGTCCAGATCAGGTCCTGACAGTCGAACTCGACAGACGTCGTGTTGGAAAGAAACCCACCCTGAACTTCGACTTCGATAGAAGTTCCTTGTCGGGCTCCCAAGGGGTAAACACTCAGAATCTTGGGACTCGGAGGATCGCTGGCAAGCGCTTTCACACAAGAGCCGGCACCGACGATGAAGGTCATCAACAGGCAAGAAAGACGCACGCATCTATCCCCAGAGAGAGCATCAAGCGAATAATTCTTTCACCGGCTCGCCGTCTTTGTTAATTGCCACTGGACGCCCGTTGGCGTGGTAATTCTTACTTGAATCGATTTGCAGGGCTTTGTAGACAGTTGCGCCCAAGTCCTCGATCGAGACGGGACGGTCAACCGGCTCCCCAGCAATGTTGTCCGACTTGCCGATCACCCTTCCCCCCTGGATACCGGCTCCTGCAAGCGCCACTGAGAATCCCCGGGGCCAATGGTCTCGCCCGCCTGCGGTATTGATCTTTGGCGTCCGCCCGAAGTCTCCAATGACTAATACCAGCGTCGTCTCCAGCAGACCTCGCTGCTCCAAGTCCCTCAGCAGTGCGGTAAACGCTTTATCGAATTCCGGAATCAAGGTTTGGCTTCTCTGGTCGTTGTTCTGATGGGTGTCGTAGCCACCGTGAAACACCGTAGCCAGACGGACGCCTGCTTCGATCAGACGTCGGGCCAGCAGTGCTCCCTGACCAACCGGCGTTCGACCGTAACTGTCGCGCAATTTGTCAGGTTCTTCGTTGATATTGAAAGCCTTGTTGGCAGCGGGCGAAGAAATCAGGTCGAAAGCTTTTTGGTAAAACTCATCCATGCTCCTCACAAGCGAGAATTGCTCAGCTTTCTTGAATTCCCCTTCCAGTGCTGTCAGGAGCTGCATCCGCAAGCGTGCCTGGTCGATCGAGATTCCCAGCGGCAAGGTGAGGTTCCTGACCGAATAATTACTGGTGTTCGGATCTCCCGCCACGAACGGATCGTACGAGGGGCCAAGAAATCCCGCCTCCGACGACACGTCTTTTTCTGGAATGACCACAAACGGTGGGACCCCATTACGTACTCCCAGTTCCCTTGAAACCACAGCACCGTAGCTCGGATGCATCAAATCGTTGCGGGGCTTCGTTCCACTGAATACATACTGCCTCGCACGCTCGTGAATCGCCTCGTTAGAATGCATCGAGCGTATGATCGAAAATTTCGTAATCGATTTGGCGCTCTCCGGAAGAAGCTCTGAAATATGAACACCCGGAACGGCAGTCGAGATCGGTTTGAAGCTGCCTCGTATCTCCGACGGGGCGTCTGGCTTTGGGTCGAACGTGTCGATCTGGCTGGCTCCGCCATTTTGAAAGATGACGATGCAAGAGACGTCCCGCTTTGGCCGGTCGGCGGCCAACAGCTTGGGCAGATTAATGCCAGCGAATGCCAGGCTTCCAAGTCTGATAAAGTCGCGACGATTGTGAACACCGAAGAAGTTCCGGGATTGGGCTGGCACTGTCTCCTCCCATGCTTATCAGGAGTTCAACTGAAACTCCTTGGAATTGATCACAGCCCAGAGGACATCTTCCAGAACCTTCCTTCGCGCCCGCCCGGCCGCCCGTCCTGAAGCAAGATGATCTGAAAGAACTCTCCTTTCCGATTCTCCGGGTTCTCGCGCGTAAGCCCGCAGGTAGATCTCACATAGAATGGCAGAGTCATCCAGACCTCGGGCCAGAAGTTGGCCGAGCACATTCTCTTCGGCCTCAATCTGTCCGCGCAAAACGTCTGCGTTGATCAAATAAAGTGCCTCGCTCAGCGTCGGCATTTTGTTCCGATCAGCCAGGATATCGCGGCGAGGAAATCCAAACGTCATTAGAAAATCGTCGGGAGAATTTTCGATGTACAAGTCCTTCGAAGACGTGCCCTGCGGGTGCCGTTTGAATTTGTGGGCGATACCAGTCACCTGACCGACAGCTTCGATCAGCACCTCAGCGGACAGTTTTCGCGGAAAGTATCGCGCGAACAGGATATGCTCGATTTCCTTGGGTTCGCCAGACTGCTCCGAACTTCGTGACGTCAGCTGATAGGTCCTGGAGTTCAGGATCAGCCGATGCAGGGATTTCAGCCGATATCCGTTGGTGACGAAAAACTCGGCCAGCCGATCGAGCAACTCTCGGTTCGTCGGCATATTCGTGGAACGGAAGTCGTCAAAGGGTTCCACAATGCCCACTTGAAAATACTGCTGCCAGATACGGTTGACGGTGGCACGAGCAAAATAAGGGTTTGTTGGACTTACAATCCAGTCTGCCAACACGGCTCTGCGGTCCGTTCCATCTGGTATCGTGACCGTGCCCTCTCCCAAAAACTTCGGGCGTGCAGGTTTCTTCGTAACCGGATTCCCGACTTGGCGCTCGTCCTCGAGAAACCACGTTCGACGATAGTTGGTAGTTCCGAACTTGACCTGAAGCGGCGCGAAAAAAGCTGCGACTCCATAGAAATCGTCCTGAGTAAAGTTTTCCAGCGGATGGTTATGGCATTCCGCGCACTCCAGGCGAACACCCAAAAACAGGCGAGTCACGGTGGGAGTCACCTTGTTCACGCTGAATTGGTTTAGCATGAAATCGGTAGCCGGATACCAAAAGTTGGCCGCTGGATTTCGCATCGTGTCTCCAGTACTGGTCAGGAGTTCGCGAACGACTTGATCGTAGGAACGATCTTGCGCGACCCAGCCTCGGATCCAATCTTTGAAGACCCCCAATGAACGCCCAAACATATAGACCGGGTGGTTGCGAAACCAGTCCTCGAATTTCACGGTCCAGTGCGAAGCGTACTCTGGTCTCTCTAGCAAGGCATCGATGAACCGGACTCGTTTGTCGGGACGGGAGTCTTCGAGGAACGCCTGCACCTCTTCGACGGTTGGCAACTCTCCGGTGGCATCCACGCAGACTCGCCGCAGAAATTCCCGGTCTCCGCTCAAGACTGAAGGGACAATGTTCATCTGGCGCAATTTGGCGAAGACAAGATCATCGACAAAATTGTTGCTGACAACGTGGGGGTAGTCCGGACCGGCCGCCGTCTCGATCACACCGATCTGTGCTGTAGCAACCTTTCCCATTGCTCGGGCCAAGACGGTCGTCAAGCCCGAATCAGAAGCAACCACTACGCCTTCCGTGGTTACACGAACGACCCCTTGATCCTGAACGGTGTAGCGCACCTCACGTGTCATGTCTCGGGTTGTTCCGTCTGAAAGACGTCCGATGACAACTATTCGCTGCTGACTGCCGGCGCCTGCAAGGATTCGTTCCGATGGATAAACCTCTAGCCTGGACAGGCGCACACCGTTCGACTCGGCTGCCGCTCCCTGCTTCAGCCAATTCAGGATCGTCCGGTATTCGTCTGAGCCAGCGGGCAGGACTTGACCACCACCGTGCGGGATCGCAAAAGAGGGTTTCTGCAGGAGCAGGCTTTGTTCGGGGTTCTGGAGGTTCACTCTACGTCCGTCATGGGCCTTCACGATCATTCGATGGTCTGCGTCGACGTCATAACCAAAAAGAGAAAGCTTGAACCCGCTTTGACCGGCAGGCGAACCGTGGCACCCCGAGCTGTTGCACCCTTTGATTGTAAGAACCGAGATGATATCCGGTGAGAAACGCACGGTCATGTCTGCCGGAAGGTTGCCGACAGTGACTAGTGCGAAGTTTCGGACTTGGCCTAAGGACATCCGAATCTCGGCACGACCTGGCGATTTCCCGATCAAGATATTTCGATCCAGGCTGACATCTACCACTGCCGGATTTGACGAAATGACCCGACAGAGGCTGGTAACATCCTTCTCCGTGCCGTCGGAGTGCACGCCGGTAATCACGAAGTGCTGAGATGTCCCTGGACTGGAGAGAGCAATGCCTTCCGGCTGCAATCGAATTGATTCCCAGACAGGTTTAGGTGGAGAAGCGGCGCGAACTACAGGGGGGACAGTAATTAGCCCACAAGCAACAACCAAGCGAAAGAGGGTTTCGAGGAATCGTCTCTCTACGTAAGTCACTTTTCGACAACAAAACACTGGAAGAGACATTGCGCGCTAAGTTCGAACGTCTCGCGTCGCACCAGACGAGCATTCTCTCCCTTCCCCAATCTCCGAACCTGAAGGTTTTTGATTTGATTCAGATACACCCGTATAGAGATTTTGAAGCTAATGGCAGCTGCGAGTCCGAAAAACGGTACCGTATGCTCTTGGGTCGAGCAAAGAGCGAAACCACTTTCTTAGCGGGTTGGCATAGAAAATGGTTTCGGGATTTCAGGCCGAACGGACCTCAGAATATGATCTTCAATCCGAACTGGAGTTCACGCGCATCCTTCTCATTGAAAATAAGTCCAAAGGTCGGACCCTGCCTGCTAATCGGTTGTTGATAATTAGAATGATTGAATCCATTGAAGACTTCCGCACGGAACTGAACATACACAGTTTCTGTAATGTAAGTATTCTTAAAGATTGAGAAGTCGACCGACTTAAAGCCCGGTCCCAAAATAACGTTGCGCCCGCTGTTGCCAAAGGTTCCATCCTGGCCTGGCACGAAGCAACTGGTATCGAAAAACCGGAGCACGGACTGCTGACTGTCAGGGAGATTACCGTCGCAAATGCGATTGAATCGGGGCAGATAGCGCCTGCCAACGCGGGCTGGGTCGCCAGGGCGGCTGGGCGTGAACGGCATGCCATCTTGAAGCTGAACAATGGTGTTGACTTGCCAACCCTTGGCCAGTTTCCCAGCAAAACCGGTTAGCCCCTCACCGAAAGGCAGCTTCCACCCTAGACTTGCGTTGGCCCGATTCTTGACATGAAAGCCGCAGAGCCCATAATCATCCTGTCGATTGAAGACGTTTTGGTTGTCCGCGGCAAACCCGGCTGAGGAATCCATGTCCTGGCAACGAGAGAATGTGTAGCCTGACAGGAGATAGAATCCATTAGAGAAAGTTTTTTCTAATCGCACTTGCATCGAATTGTAGTTCGAAATGGCCGCCTTGAAAGATCCCAGAACAGTCGCAAATCTTGGGAATGGCACTCGCGACTGGATGGGAGTAGGTTTTAGCGGGTCCGGATCCAACCGCGCTTGGTTAAGATTCCAGCGCTTAGAAAGCTTGTTGCCATGTGACCCCACATAACCGACTTCCAATAACCAATCTTTGGAAAGTTTTCGCTGGATATTCATATTCCATTGCATCACGTACGGCCAACGATCCACAGGATCGACGGTGAAAGGATTGGCGTTAAAGCCTGGCGTAGTGGCAGGGAAAGAATCTCTCGCCATGAAAAACTTGGGCGTCGGGTTTTCATTAAAAGGTTCTGACAACTGGGTCTTGTCAGGATGGTGCTGGTTAAAATTCATCTCATCGCCCTTGGTGTTCTCATAAAAGATACCGAAGCCGCCTCGGAGCACGGTATCTTTGTTGCCCAACGGGGTCCACGCAAAGCCCAGGCGAGGCCCAAAATTGTTGCGGTCCGGTTCAAATATCCGCGGAGGCAACTGTTTCCCTTCGCTATTAGGCCGGTCCGTTAGCAGCAGGTCGCCAGGAACACCATTGACGATGCAAGTCGGGCAGAAGGCTTCCAGTTTGCCGTCACGCGGCCTGGCGAAGCTGTTAAGCTCATAGCGTAATCCCATACTCAGGTTGAAGTTGGGCGTCACCTTCCAGTCATCCTGAATGAAGCCATGGTAGTGGGTCCACTCGTACTCTGTGTAGGTCGAACCCGTGGAGCCCTGAGCGCTTTGCGGGATGCCCAACAGGAGGTCAGCAATGTCAGCACCCGTGTTTGCGACAACCGCTCCGCCTCGGAGTTGGGACGTGAACTCGCCCGTGAAGCTGTACTGGCCCCTGCGTCCAGTGTCTTCCGCCATCGCCCACGGCCTCATATCCCGTACTTGACCTCCCAATTTGACCGTGTGTGCTCCCCGGATCATGGTCAATACATCGCTATACTGGTAAACTGTACCGGTGCTCACGATATCCCAGCCGAACGGTCCAGCCCCGGTAAAGGTCACGCCTCCAAACGCCGGGATCCCATATTGTTGAGGGACAGGATTCAGATTCTTTAGGCCGAGTTCCTTAGTGATGTCGCTGCCGTCCCACTCGGGAACTGAATCACTTCGGTCTTTGTTGTACCCAAAACGAAACTCATTAATCGTCCGCGGACTGACAGTGCTCGTCAGCGCGATGGCCAAGTTCTTGTTTTGCTGGTAGAAATTCTGAGTGCTGACAGGAGCATATCCAAGAGGATCCAGAATGGGCGAGTCGAACCATGAATAGCGGCCAAAGATACTCGTACTATCGGAAAACTTGTGATCAAGGCGAATGTGATATTGGTCATCTGAACGCTTACGGTTTCTGGCTACAGTCGTGTTGACTACGCCTAGAGCAGCAGATTCATTTTGGGGCGTCGGCAAAAAATTGATCAGCTTCTTCGCCAGGGGATCGAGCCGGCTCGTTGGAATGATGTTGTTAGGAAACTGCTGGCGTGTACCAGTGGCTGGATCGTAGGTCAAGGGGTCGTAGATCGGGATGAGATTCCCGCTTGTGCCCCTCAGGCTGGAGAAGTCACCATTTCGAAATCGAGCCGGAATGGCGGAGGCTTGGAATTGAGCGAATCGTAGCCTGCGGAGACCTTCGTAAGCACCAAAGAAGAAAGTCTTGTTCTTAAAGACTGGCCCTCCAATGGAGCCCCCAAACTGATTCATGCGGAAAGGCGGGTTTTCCCTCTTTCCATTAACCACTGGGTCCTGGAACTGGGTGGACTGAAGAGCATCATTTCTCAAGAACTCGAACAATGTCCCATGAAAGTTATTGCTGCCCGACTTAATGGCTAGGTTAACGACGGCAGAGGCCCCTCCGAACTCCGCCGAGAAAGCGTTCCTTTGCAATTTAAACTCCTGGACAGCATCAAGGGAAGTCTGCATGCCGGCCATCTGGAACATCTCGCTCCGGGTCTCGATGCCATCCACCAGGTAACTCATCGAGACCTCTCGCTGGCCGGAGATGGAGTAGGAAAGCCCTTCACGCTTCGTTTCTCCTGTAATTGAACCACCTTGACTCGTCTGAATTGGAACTGCTCCAGTGCCAATCGCGACCAGTTGCATAAAGTTGCGGCCATTCAAAGGCAGTTCCACTACTTTTTGTTGGTCCACCACCTGACCCAAAGTAGCATCGTCCGTTTGTACGACGACTCCCTCTGCGTTTACCGACACTTCCTGGGTCAATTCGCCGACTTCCATGCGAATGTCATAACGGGCGTCCTGATTTACTTGGAGCGTTATTCCGCTCAACGTAACCTTCTTGAATCCCGCCAACTCTGCGGTGATCGTGTAGGTGCTCGGCAGCAGACGCAGAACTTTGTAGTTGCCTGCCTGGTCGGAAGTCACTGATCTGCTTATTCCTGTGGCCGTGTTCACCACGGTCACGTTCGCTCCAGCAATGACGGCTCCGCTGGGATCGGTGACAGTCCCCAGGATGGTACCCACGGTACTCTGCGCCACAGAGGATTTCACAGGCACCAAGACCGCAAGAATTAGAGCTATCCCGTATGCGACATGGGATGGCAACTTGTCAATCTGGCTTCGTCGTTCGTTAAGACCCGCTGTACTTCGGCAAATCCTGCCCATGTTAGGCCTCCTGGATTCAATGGTGAACAGTGACTGCTGACGTGCAAATGCCGTATACAACCCAAATTATGCACCGAATCAGCCTTTTGGTTTGGTGCTTGGTGCATAAAATTGTATGCACCAAGACTGGGCAGATACTTTTGGTCGGCGCTGAGTCGTGAAAACGGGCATTGGATGAAGCTTTTCGGAGACTTAGAGACAGATTCGGGGCGAGCGTCCGCACACTTCTACGCGGTCCCACTGAAAGGGCGGTGCGTGCGGCGGCGTCCACTTCAAAGAGCAAAGGATTCAAAAACAGGG
>Ga0194132_10009582_pt1 | contig 13249 bp, 13 predicted proteins | sample TA2KigOf80mmetaG_FD_148612 | JGI IMG/M metagenome (GOLD analysis project Ga0194132, IMG submission 148612) | Freshwater microbial communities from Lake Tanganyika, Tanzania - TA2015054 Kigoma Offshore 80m | ecosystem: Environmental > Aquatic > Freshwater > Lake | place: Tanzania: Lake... | reverse complement strand
CGAGGCGAGTTGAGCTGTGAGCAGGAGAGCCTGTTCGAGAAAGACGTGAAAGCACAGGGCGATGTCGAAATCGGCGCGGCGTCAATGTTAAAGGGAAATCTTATCGCGGGCGGCGCGATGAAACTTGGCCCGAACACGTATTTTCAAGGACTATTACACGCGGGCGGCGCAATGCGTCTGGCCCGAGGCGTTCGCGGCCTGCGGGAGAAGTTGCCGGTCGCGGCATACGCGGCCGGCGATTTGATTGTTGAAAGCAACGTTGTGGTGAATGGGAAGCTCGCGTCGGCGCGCGTAGTAAAGGCGTTGTCGACACCGGTCGCGTGGTTGGAGTAGCAGGAGGTTTTATGAAACAAGCGCTCGCAGTTCTTTGGTTGACTATGGCGGCTTTTGCTGAAGAGCGGACGGCGACGTTCGACCGTCCCGGCTACGAAAGCCCCTTGCCGATTCTGCTGGAAGTCGGCACCTATCATCAAGGCGTCACAAACGGGCAGGGCTACTGGCGCGGCGCGGATGCGACGCTCTGGCTGCGCCACAATCCCCGCTTCACGCCAGTCTTCATGTTCAACTCGCAGACCCGCCCCGGCGTGACGCAACAAAACATCGGCTTCTTCAGCTTCGCCAACTGGACGAAGAACTTCTACACGACGCAAGGATTCAGCGCGACGCCGAAGCGCGAGGGGTTTTCGATTTTCCCGCAACAGCGCGTTGATTTCCGGGGGTTCTATAAAACACCGTTCGTCCATCGTGGGCTTGTACCGAGCGCGGGGTTCACGCACTTTTCGTTTGGACCCGTCGTCAAGGGTAACATGTACAGCACCGGGTTCATTCTCTACAGGCCGCGAACGATTATCGAAGGGAACTACTTCGTCAACGTGAATCAACCTGGGACCAAAATCGGCAGTTCGGCAAGCCTCTCCGTGCAACGCGGACAGGAAGGAAAACAGTGGACGGGCATTACGCTAGGCGGCGGCAAAGAGGTATACAGTTACATCGCCGCGACGCCCCTTGAAGTAAACTTGAACTCGGTTTCGGCGCAGATCTTCCTCCGCAAGTGGATCACGCGTCATTACGGCTACTACGTCTCCTTCGACCATCAGACACGCTTCACGGCCTTCTCGCGCACCGGCGCCACCGCGCGAATGTTCTTCGAGTTCTAGAACCAACCGCGCAATGGGCCATTACGAACACGGCTTTCGGCTCATGGCCCAATCACCGCACGACAGGCTCAATGGAATCATGCGGTACCTATTCGCGCTCGCGCTGTCTCTGCCTATCAGCGCGACGTCGTTCACGTTTAACGACTTTGCCAATCCTATTGGCGTCACGCTGGTTCAGGACGCATCCCTGACCGCCAACCTCTTGCGGCTCACCTCGGCCACCGAGAACCAAGTCGGCGCGGCGTGGTACAACTCGCGCGTGAACGTGCAAGGCGGCTTCACGACATCGTTCCAATTTCAGATCACCGATCGCGGCGGTCACACGCCGGACTGGGAACCGGGCGTCGTCAACAACGGCGCCGACGGATTCGCCTTCGTCATTCAGAACGCCGCGCCCGCGCCGATCGGACTCTACGCGAGCGGCGTCGGCTATTACGGCATCGCCAATAGCCTTGCGATCGAGTTCGACACCTGGCACAACAAGCCGTCTTATTGCGAGCCGAACGGAAATCATGTTGCGGTGAACTCGCTGGGCACGGCGCAGAATCGCCCGGAACACTGCCAGTCGAACGAACCCGATGGCGCACCTGTGAATCCCACGCTCGGCATCACGACGATTTCACAAGACATGTCGAACGGAACGATCTACAACGTACTGATCAACTACACGCCCGGTCAGCTCTCCGTCTTTTTCGGCAGCCTGCTCACGCCAGTGCTGACCGTCAATGTCGATCTGGGCTCGTTGCTCAGCCTGCAAAACGGGACCGGTGCATTCATCGGATTCACATCATCGACAGGTGGCGCGTGGGAGAATCACGACATCTTGAAGTGGTCGTACTCCGGCGTACCCGAGCCTTCGGCCATGCTGCTCGCAGCGGCGGGTTTGGGGCTGATCGCGCTTAGCGCCCGGCGCCTTGGATGTTGACGAGTTCGCTCGCGGCGGATTCGGCGATCTTCGCGTTGAGTCCGGACTCCAAGGTCTGCGGCGAGCGCCAGTAGTCCATCAGCGATGTCATGTGCACGCATGAGATCGTGCACATCGGCGCGCAGTCTTTCTTGGTCAGGTACTCGCGGCGAATGTCTTCGGTTGTGTAGTCAAGCAGCGGCGTTCCCGGATAGCCGCGCTGCTGCGAACAGTAGTGAACGAGACCGAACTCGCAGACGTAGATGTAGCGGGCGCCTGCGCGGCAACGCCAATCCGATTCCTGCCCGCGGGCGATGCGTCCCTGGAAACCGGAGAATTTCGCGAAGCTGCGCTTCGATAGTTGCCGAACGGCGTTGAACACTTCCAGTTCTTTCGGCCCTAGCGGTTTCAGTTGGCCGTGTCCGTCGTGAATAATACCAACCGTGCAACTGAATCCCAGTTCTAGCGCGCGCCGGCCGACCGTGAGCGCATCGTCGGAATTGGCGATGCCGCCGCCAAGCACCGAGTTGATGTTGACGTGAAAGTCGGCGTGCTCGGCGAGCATCTGCAACTTCTTGTCGAGTACCTTCAGGCTCTTCTTCGAGACCTCGTCCGGCATGACGTTGTCGATCGAAATTTGCAGATGATCGAGGCCCGCGGCATTCAACCGCTTGATGCGTTCGGGAACCAGCAGGTATCCGTTGGTGATCATCCCGGCGATCCGGCCGTGACTGCGGATGCGCGCGATGATCTGATCGAGTTCCGGATGCAACAGCGGTTCGCCGCCGGAGATCATGATGATCGTCGCGCCAAGCTTGGCCAAGTGATCGACGCGTTCGTACATCGTCTCAAGTGCGACGGGCTTGGACACGTCGTCGTATTCGTTGCAATAACCGCAATCGAGATTGCAGCGCCGCATCGGGATGATGTGCGCCTGCACGATATGATCGGTGGACATCAGTCCCTTGCGAATCATGTCGAGTTCTCTCAGGCGGCGGGATCCCGCCCGGAGTGTGCGGCGAAGCCGTGTGGCAAGGCTTGGCATTCTGGCGTTAACACCCCATTAGACCATAGCCCCGGCGGCTCGCGCACGATTCTGGCGCGAACGGGGAAATGGGCGGGTTGAATGGGGAAATTACTGCTTCTTCCTGGGCGGCAGCGGCGGCGCCAGCACCGGCCCCGATGGCGCGTTGCCCTTGTCGACCGAGTCCTTCACCTCGTCTCCGAAGGTAATAGTCGTATCGGCCTTGAATCGCTTATACTCCGCGTACCGAATGCGCATCTTCAATCGATACGTCCCCTCGTCGAAGTACAGCATGTCGTCGGCGCGCGTCAGTGTTGGGAACCAGTACTTGCCGTCGATCTGCTCGCGATAGGTCTCGAACTTCGGGAACCTTTGATCGCTGTTCTTTTTCAATTTTCCCAGCGCGCGCCCGTAGGTCCGTACGATCTGCAAGTCGTCAACGTCCACCCACGCGATCCCCGCGAAGTAGCGCTCGCCGATCGCCATGTCCTTCGGCTTGACCGCGAAGGCGTAACACTCGACCTCATCGAGCGTTTCGCGACCCAAATAGCGCACGTGATACTTCGGCAACTCCTGCGTGTTCAGCACGAACGGCTGCACCGAGCGAATGTCCTGCTCGTCTTCGGGCGAAAACGAGATATACCGCAACGCCGGCACCGGCGCGCGCACGACGCGTTCGGTACGCTTCCCGTCTCCGGTAAAGACGATATCGGTGAGCACTTCGAATTTACCGCAAGCGCCCCCGCTGGCGTCGCAATCTTCCACGCGTACGTCCTGCCGGTAGGTGTAGAGCTCGCGCGCTCGCAGAAACGCCGATTCCTTGGCCGCGAACGCCGTGACGATCTTCTGAATCTCGGCTTCCGTCGGCTCCGGCTTGGATGCCGCGGGCAGAAGCATCGCGGAGAGAGCAATGACAATGATGGCGCGCATGGGACTCCTATACATTTGGATGAATTCCACGTTTCCTGGGTTACGCGAGAATCTCCTTGGCGATCGCGATTCGTTGGATGTTCGACGTGCCTTCGTAGATTCTACCGATCTTCGCGTCGCGGTAAAGCTTCTCCACCGGGCACTCCTTGGTAAAACCGATTCCGCCGAAGATCTCGATCGCTTGGCTGGCCGTATCCTCGGCGACCGTCGACGCGAACAACTTCGCCATCGCGGCTTCTTTCACAAAGGGCTTTCCAGCTTCTTTCAATCGCGCGGCGTTGTACACGAGCAACCGTGCCGCCTCCACCTGCGTCGCCATTTCGGCGAGTTGAAACTGCACGCCCTGAAACTCCGAAATCGCCTTGCCAAACTGCCGCCGTTGCCGTGCGTATTCGATGGCATGCCCCAGCGCCGCGCGCGCCAATCCCGCCAGTTGCGCGCCGATCGCGATGCGCCCGCCGTTCAACGTCTCGATCGCGACCTTGTAACCCCTGCCGGTCTCGCCGATCACGTTCGAAGCGTGCACGACACAGTCTTCGAGAATCACTTCGCACGTCGAAGAACAACGAATCCCGAGCTTGTCTTCTTTCTTTCCGATCTTCAGTCCGTGCGCGTTGCGCTCAACGGCGAAGCACGTGACACCGCGATGTCCCGCCGCCGGATCGATCGTCGCGAACACAAGAAACAAGCCGGCCTCGGCGGCATTCGAGATCCAGAGCTTACGGCCCGTGAGTTTGTAATAATCGCCCTCGCGAACCGCGCGGGTCTGTAGCGCGAATGCGTCCGAACCCGAGTTCGCCTCGCTCAACGCGTACGCGCCCACTGTGTCAAAGGCAAGTTTCCTCAGGAACCGGTCCAGCTGCTCGCGCGTGCCATACTCTCGCAACGCGGTGACGACGAGTGTGTTTTGCACGTCGACGACCACCGCCACGCCCGGATCGGCCGCCGCGATCTCTTCAACGGCAATGACCGATTGAAAAAACGTCCCGTCCTGCCCGCCAAGCGCTTCCGGGATCTCAATCGAAAGCAGACCCAGTTCGAACAGTTGCCGCAGTAGCGCCGGGTCGAGCGCCGACCTCTCATCCATGTGCCGCGAACGCGGCGCGACCTGCTCCCTTGCGAACCGGCGGACCGTCGCCTGAAAGAGGGATTCTTCTTCGGAGAGTACGGTAAGGGGACGTTCGTCCACTCTCTTAGTTTATTCGGCGGCGGAGTGCGCTGCACGGCCCTCGTAGGCGTTGAGCACTTCTTCGACCGGCCCGTCCATGATCAATTGACCGTGATCGAGCCAAATCGCGCGCGAGCAGAGGTTTCGCAAAATCGCGTGCGCATGCGAGACGCAGAGAATCGTCTTGCCTTGATTGCGAATGTCGAAGATCTTGTCGATGCACTTGGCTTGGAACGCCTGATCGCCGACGGCGAGCACTTCGTCAATGATGAGAATTTGCGGATCGAGGCTGAGCGCCACCGAGAACGCCAACCGCAAAATCATGCCGCTTGAATAGGTCCGCAGCGGCTCATTAATGAACTCTTGCAGTTCGGAGAAATCGACGATCGAATCGTGCAACTCGGAGGCGCGCTTACGGGAAAAACCAAGTAGCGAAGCGTTCAGCCGCATGTTCTCGCGCCCGGTCAGATCGGGATGGAATCCAGCACCGAGGTCGAGCAACGCCGCAAGCCGCCCGTTCACAATCACCTTGCCATCCGACGGGGGCATCAGATGCGTTACCAGGCTGAGCATCGTACTCTTGCCGGCGCCGTTCGATCCGATCACCGCCACCGACTCACCGTCGCGAATGGCGAAGTTTACGTCCTTCAGCGCGTAAAAGGGATTCGGGTCCTTGGCGCCGATCATGTCCTCGATATAGTGGCGCAGCAACCGCTGGCCCACCGCACGATGGAACGTCTTGGAAACGTTTTGGAATTCGATGACGTTCATTACAAGTAGTCGAAGAACCGGTTCTTGAGCCGGTGGAAGAGCGCGAGGCCGATCGCGAAGACCACCGTCGAACTGAAGGCGAGCTTGAGAACCAGCGACGGATCAGGAGACGCCGAATCGATCAGAATTCGCCGGAGCGCCAAAATGAGCGCCGCCACCGGATTGAATTGGTAGACAGTCGCATACGCCTGCGGCACCAGCGTCAGCGTATAGAAAATGGGCACCAGCCAGAAGAGCACCGTGCAGGCCGACTCCACGATGTAGCGCATATCGCGCAGGTAGACGTCGAGCGCCGATGTCGCCAGCACGAGGCCACACACAAAGAGGATCAATAGCGCCCACACCAGCGGCAGCCACAGCCAGTAGACGTTCACGCCCGGGCCGATCAAGATCGCCGCGGCAAGCAAGAGAAGAATCTGAATGCCGAGATGAATGCACGTCGATAGCACGGTGGCGATCGGCACGACTTCGCGAGGGACGGGAATCCGCTTGATCAGCCCCGCGTTATTGGCGATCGAGATCGTCCCGTTATTCCATGCCACGGAGAAGAAGTTGAACGGAACGAGCCCGCAGAGAACAAACAGCGGAAAGTTCGTCACATCGTCGCGCGGAATGACTTTTACGAACACGAACGTCATGACTCCCATCATGATCATGGGATTCAGCAGCGACCAAAACACGCCCAACGACATGTTGCGGTACCTGATCTTGAAATCCTTCACAATCAGGTTCTGCAGCAGGAAAAGATAATCGCCGTTCCACATAGACCGCGCTAGATGCGCGAAGAGTTAAGTATACCGCACCATCGAAGGCCGACATAAATCGTACAAACGATAAGAAAGCCAAGCCACGGGGAGGGATCCAACGCCAACCGCCGGACCCGCTCGGCGCGCCAGATCCCCGCGGCGCGCCCCGTCTCGATGACAAACCATCCGACAATACCCGCAAACACCAGCGGAGCGAAGAAATGGAACTCGAGCGCGTCGCGAAGCCGGCCGCGCAGAATCGAAGAAACTCCACGCGTCATGCCGCAGAAAGGACACGGATATCCGGTCAGCAGCCGGAAAGGACAGAGAATTATCGGCGGAGGATTCGCCGGATCGGTGGCGGCGCAAAAACACAACGCGCCAATCGGAGCGGCAACACGGACGATCGCTTCAAATTGGACCGTCATCGCAGTTGCGATTGCGTCTCTGGACGGAAGCCCATGATTTGAACGTAAGCCGCCGCCGATGCCGCGTAACAAATCGGCACAGCGATGACCAACCCCACACCGCAAAGCAGCAAGCCACCGGTGAGAAGTAGTAGTTGAATGACGGTCAGCCACAACAACTTCCAGAAGTGCGGCTTTGAGATGCCCGTGCTCGCGCTGAAAGCGTCGGCAAAGGAGTAGCCCCTATCGAGAATCAGCAGATATGGAAACTGCAACAAAGCCGCCAGCAGCAGGCCCGGCAAGAACAACATGCTGGAAGCGAGAGCGATCGCAATGGTAACTAGCAGGCACTCAAGGATGGCGGCGCCGGTGAATTCGAAGCCCTTGCCCAAATCGTTCAACACCGCGTTCGTCCCACGGACCTGTTTCAACGTCGCCCACTGCAAGCCCATCCCGAACGGTCCTTGCAACAGCACCCATAACGTTCCGGTTCCGAGCAGGTAAATCAGCCCGAATAGCACAAACACCCAGAAGTTTGACGTGACCGCGCTAAAGCCCGTGCCGATCCAATCGATCGCGCCCCCGATCTTGACCACCGGCTGCGCGGCGCCGCAGCTCGGACAGACGGTAGTCTCGGCGGCCACTGGCGCGCCACATTTGTCGCAGAACATGATTAAGCCTTCGCCTATCGTATATGATGACGAATCGTATGCAAACAGATTGGAAAGCAGTCGCCGCCGCGCGAGGAATGAATGTATCGGAAAAAGTAACCGCGCCCCTCGAAGCGCTTGAGTCCCAATTCGCGGCGCTCAAACCGTCGATCGATCGGTTTGCCGAGCCCGTCAGCATGTATGTGCTACCGTTCGAGGGAGATTCAAAATGACGATCCTCGAAGCCGCCGCGGCGCTGCGGGCAAAGAAGGTTTCCTCGCGCGAGTTGACGGCCGAATGCCTTCGCGTCATCGACGGCGGCAACGGCGCTTATAATGCGTTCCTTAACGTGACCGGCGTGAGCGCGCTCCGCGAAGCCGCCGCGTTTGACGGCGAACTGGCGCGCGGAATCGATCGCGGCCCGCTTCACGGCATTCCCATCGCGCTGAAGGATCTGTTCTGCACGCGCGGCGTCGCCACGACGTGCGCTTCCCTGCTCTACAAAGACTTCGTTCCGGACTACGACTGCACGGTGTGGGAAAAACTCTCCGGCGCCGGATGCGTGATGCTCGGCAAAGCGCATCAGCACGAACTCGCCTACGGGGTCACCTCGAACAACCCGCACTACGGCCCGGTTCGCAATCCGTGGAATGTCGAGCGAGTTCCCGGCGGCTCCAGCGGCGGCTCGGGCGCGGCGGTCACCGCCGGCATGACGTTCATGGCGATGGGCAGTGATACCGGCGGATCGATCCGCGTACCGGCGGCGTTCTGCAATACGTTCGGCCTGAAGCCCACTTTCGGCCGCGTCAGCAAATTCGGCGTGCTTCCGCTCGGCTATACGCTCGATCACATGGGCCCGCTCACGCGATCGGCCCGCGACGCCGCCGTCTGCCTCCAAGTCATGGCCGGCCGCGACAACCGCGATGAGACAACTTCGTTCGCGCCGGTCGACAACTATCTCCCCAGCGAAGCGATTTCCCTCAAAGGCGTTCGCATCGGCGTGCCGTCGAACTACTACTTCGATCGTGTCGACCCCGACGCCGCCAACGCGGCGCGAAAAATGATCGCGCTCGCCGCTTCTCTCGGCGCGACCATCGTCGACGTCACCGTTCCCGACATCGCCGCGCTCAACACCGTGGCTCGCATCATTCTTCTCTGCGAAGCGGCGACCGTACTGAACCAATTCGCCGGCCGTGAACACGAAGTCGGCGCCGACATTCGCGTTCTGTGGGAGCAGGGTCTGCTGATGCCCGCCACCGAATACATCAACGCGCAACGGTTGCGCCGTCACTTCCGCGATGCGTTCCTCCGCGTCTTCGATTCCGTCGACGTTCTCGCGACGCCCACAACGCCGACTGGCGCGAAGAAAATTGGCGATCCGACGGTGACGATCGAAGGCGTGGAAGAAGACTTCCGCCTCGCTACAACCCGCTTTATGCGCGGTATCAACGTTCTCGGCTTCCCCGCCACATCGCAGCCATCCGGCTTCGACGGCGAAGGCATGCCGCTCGGGCTGCAACTCATCGCGCGCCCGTTCGCCGAAAAGCGTCTTCTTGAGGTCGCCGCCGCGTTGGAGGACGCGACGGACTTTCACCTCCACACACCGCCAAGTCTCTGACCCAACTAAACAGGGATCGCATTGTGATAAGTTACACGCATGGTCCGATCCCTCATCGCTTCCCTTGCCTGGAGTCTGTCCGCCGCGCCCGCGCCGTCGTTGCCTGGCGGCGGTCCCATACAAGTCGAGATATTCGAGGACCTCGCCGCGGGCAAAGAGTTCGATCTCGCCGCGATGAAATCGATCGACCGCTACACCGAACCTGCGTTCGCTTTCATCCATACGCCGACCAAGTTCGCGGCCAACGCTATCCCGCTCGATCGTTCTACGCCGTTCATCTTGAAAGCCGCCTATCAACGGAATTACACGGCCGGCTCCTACACGCTCCGCCTTCGCGCCCGCGGCGCCGCGCGTCTCTTCGTCGATGGCAAGTTAGTCGCGCAAACACAGGCGCAAAAGCCCAACACTTCGGGCGACGATCCCGTTCCTCCCGCCGTCGAGCGCGGCAACACGCCGCTGCGTCCCGCCGCCTATCCACATCAGGATTCGCTCGCGCCGGTGCAACTCAGCGATGGCCCGCATGAAGTCGTGTTGATCGCCGTTATCGGCGGCAAGGGCCTCTATCCGTCTCCGGGCGAACTCGCCGTCGGGATTCGGACCAAGGACCAACTGGTGGATCAACTGCTCGGACCCCATGATGCGCCACCACTCACCGACGCCGGTTGGGAAGCGTATTCGCTCGCCTCCGCGCGGCGTCACGCCGAGTCGGACAAGGTCCGCCGCCGCACCGTCAGCCAGGAGGTCTCCGCGTTGTGGAACGCAAGGCACAAGTCGCAGCCGGCGAAGTCCGCTCCCGCGATTCCGTCTGCACCGGACGGCTACCCGGTGCGGAATGCGATCGATAATTTCATCAACGTCAAACTCGCCGCCACGAGCGCCAAACACACCGCCGCGCTAAACGATCTTGAGTTCCTGCGCCGGGTGACACTCGACACAACCGGCCTCATCCCGACACCGGCCGAGATCGCCGCGTATCTGAAGGACGCGCCGAAATCGCGCCGCGCCAATGCCGTCAATCGACTCGTCGACAACCCCAGTTGGGCCGACCACTGGGTCAGCTACTGGCAAGATGTACTCGCCGAGAATCCCGGCATTTTGAAGCCCGACCTCAACAACACCGGCCCCTTCCGCTGGTGGATGCATCAGTCGTTCTCCGACAACATTCCGTTCGATCGCTTCGTCGCCGAACTCGTTCAGCAGGAAGGATCGGCCACGCTCGGCGGCCCCGCGTCCTTCAGTCAAGCCACTCTTAACGACTCCCCGCCCGCGGCCAAAGCCGACATCGTGGCGCAGGCCTTTCTTGGCCAGAAGCTCAGTTGCTCCCGCTGCCACGACGCCCCGTTCCACCCGTTCAAGCAGAAAGATCTCTTCGCGCTTGCCGCAATGCTGGAAGGCAAGGATCTGAAACTGCCCGCGACATCGACCGTGCCTCAGGGCGAAGGCGGCCGCAAGCCCAACGTCGTCTCCGCTTTGAAGCCTGGCGAGTCGATCGCTCCGGCTTGGCCCTTTGCAAAACTTCTCGAACATGCCGACAGCGGCACGCTCCCGGTCGCCGCCAAATCGGCCACCCGTAATCAACTCGCGTCCTTCCTGATTTCCCCCGACAACGACCGCTTCTCGCAAGTCGTCGTCAATCGCGTGTGGAAGCGCTACATGGGCGTCGGCATCGTCGAACCCGCCGACGATTGGTCGCGCGGGCGCGCCTCGCATCCCGAACTGTTGGTGTATCTCGCTCACCAGTTCCGCGCATCGGGGTACGACTTGAAACACGTCGCGAAGCTGATCTTCGCTTCGCACGCCTATCAGCGCAAAGCGGCCGGCACAGCGGCCGATCAAATGAGTTCCGCCAAGCGGCTCTTCGCCGGTCCCGCGCACCGTAACATGACCGCCGAGCAACTGGTCGATTCGCTCCATCTCGCCGCCGGTAAACCGTTCGACTGCGAGGAGATGAATCTGAACCCCGCCGGCGACCGCTCGCCGAAGCAGTTCATCAATCTCGGCAAACCCGAGCGCGGCTGGCATCTCACGGCGCTATCGAACGAGCGCGACCGCCCCGCGCTGGCGCTGCCGATCGCCCAGTCGATCGTCGATGTCATGACGAACTACGGTTGGCGGCAGTCGCGCCAAAGTCCCGCCACCAAACGCGACGACGCGCCTTCGCCGATGCAGACGCTCATTCTCGCCAACGGCGTCCTCGGCACACGTATCGCGCGCCTCTCCGACGACAGCGCCTTCACCGGGATCGCGCTCGGCAATGCCACCGTCGACGCGCTGATCGAACAGACCTTCACGCGCATTCTCTCTCGCAAGCCGAACGCGCCCGAACTCGCGATGTATCGAAACTTGCTGGCGCCGGTCTTCGCCGCGCGCGTCGTCAAAGGCGCCGAAGCGCGCTCGACCAGGCGCGAGTCCGACGGCCGCGTCTCGTGGTCGAATCACTTAAGCGCCGAAGCAACCGTCATCCGCCTCGAAGAGGAGCGCAAACTCCGCTTCGGCGACAAGCCCACCGAACGCCTGACGAAGGACTTCCGCGAGCGCTACGAAGACACGCTCTGGGCGCTGATCAACTCTCCCGAATTCGCGATGGTGCCCTAATGATCAATCGACGCGAATTCCTCGCCACTCCTCTCGCCGCCGCTGCCGCTCCCGCTAAAGGCAAGGCCGACGCGTGCATTTTCCTTTGGCTCGGAGGCGGGGCCGCACAGATTGATACCTTTGACCCCAAGCGCCGTGGCGATGGCAAAAAGGTCGCCGGCGCTGCGTATGGCGCCATCGATACGGCCATCAAGAACGTGCAAGTCTGCGAGCACTTGAAGCAGACCGCGCCGTTGCTTGACCGCTGCGCCGTCCTCCGTTCGATCACGCATCCGATCGTCAGCGAACACGCCGCCGCGGCCAATCTCGTTCACACCGGACGTACGCCGAGCGGCACATTGCAGTATCCGTCGATTGGCTCGGTGGTCTCCCATCAGCTCGGGTCCAAAACCGAAGAGGTGCCCAACTACGTTGTGATGGGATACCCCAACATCACGCGCGATCCCGGCTTCCTCGGTGCCAAATTCGGCTACGTCTATTTGACGCAGACCGAGATCGGCCCGAACGGACTTGTCCGGCCACCCGATGTCGATTCGACGCGCCAGGACCGCCGCGAAACATTACTCGCCTCGATGCGCGAAGGACATCAGAACCGGAACGCGGGTGATGCCGCCATTCAAGCGCAGGGCGATGTCTCTCGCCAGGCCTTTCGATTGGCCGGGCCGCGCTTCATGAACGTATTCGCACTTAACCGCGAATCGAAGACGATGCGCGAAAGCTACGGCGGCGAATTCGGCCAGCGCTGCCTTCTCGCCCGCCGTCTGGTGCAGGCGGGCGCGCGGTTTGTCGAAGTGTCGTTCAACTTGAATTTCTTGAACGGCAGCGGATGGGACACGCACAACGATGGACAAACCAACCAGCATCTGCTGATTCGGGACCTTGATAAAGCGTTCGCGACGCTCCTGCTCGACCTCGAAAAGCAGAAACTGCTCGAAACCACGCTCGTTGTGATCGCCACGGAATTCGGCCGGCCGCCCGAGTTCGACGCCGGCGGCGGGCGGGGCCATCAATCCGAGGCGTTCACGATGGTGCTCGCCGGTGGCGGCATCAAGTCGGGCCTGGCTGTCGGAGCTACCGACGATCTGAGCAAGAAGGTGATCGAGCGGCCGGTGTCCATTCCCGATTTCCACGCAACGATTCACAACGCGCTCGGCATCGATCCACTCAAGAATCTTTACGCCGGGGACCGGCCGGTACCCATCACCGATCACGGAAAAATCGTTCAAGAACTCTTCGCATGAAATTCGCTGTCCTCGTACTCACGGCGCTTGCCGCGCAC
>Ga0194132_10009579_pt1 | contig 13250 bp, 12 predicted proteins | sample TA2KigOf80mmetaG_FD_148612 | JGI IMG/M metagenome (GOLD analysis project Ga0194132, IMG submission 148612) | Freshwater microbial communities from Lake Tanganyika, Tanzania - TA2015054 Kigoma Offshore 80m | ecosystem: Environmental > Aquatic > Freshwater > Lake | place: Tanzania: Lake... | reverse complement strand
AAATTAAACATCGTAGACTGGGCTAATATAATGCAAAACAAAGAAGAACAAGCACTCGAAACAATAAAACAACTCGCTGCACTACTTAAAACTCTTTCAGATGTGTACGGCATGAACATGGAGAAGGACAACACCGGGCAGGTTGTGATCTACACCGGCTTGGCAGAAGACGAAAACGGTTACCTCCTACCTTGGACTGAAAAAAAATGACAATATCTAATCAATTAAAAAGGAATATTCTCAAAAACCGTCAAGCATCGCTCTGGTAGAGTTCAAGCTCGTAGGGTGCTGGAGAAATTCTAAAGGAAAACTCATGAATAAAGTAATTGTCTCTTTCACAACTTTACCGAGCAGATTTCAGTTTATCGAACCTATGGTTGAGTGTATTGTAAATCAAAGTTATCAAGACTTTGAATTTCATTTAAACATACCCAAGTATTCTGATTTGGAACATACAGATTATGTGGTTCCATCGTGGGCATCAAAGTATCCAAAGTTACAGATACACACAGCAGATAGAGATTGGGGATCGCATACTAAACTGATTCCAACTCTCAAGCGAGAAAACGATCCAAACACCATAATCATCACAGTTGATGATGATTATGTGTATCACCAAGACACAATCAAGACTCATATGGAAATAAGAGCAACCAAGCATCCAAATGCTGCTATTTGTTTTGCAGGAAGAGGATTATTTGAAGCGCGAGGCTGCGATGCAGGTTCCGTCGATCGGCCGCTTTTGACCGCCCGCATTCACATGCACTTGGAACGCGCGCGTCGACTGGGTACGGCCTCCTCCCCATCTGTTACTTCTGTTGAAAAGGATCATCAAGTTCGTATTATTGAGGGATACAAGTCAGCATCTTATATTAGACACTTTCTTGATCCAGTTTACTACTCTTGTGCCAGACTACATTGGTGCGATGATACTACCATTTCGTGTATGCTAGGGAAAAACAACATCAAAAAGTATGTTTGTGCCTGGCCTGGAGAAACTAATTTCTCTGCTCGAGTTAAAAGTTTTCCTATAGTTGAAAAACTTTCTCATCAATGGGGACCTAGCGGTTGTATAATCAGAAGTCACACCGCTGCTTTCGTCTCCTACGTGCGTGCGCTGCAGGCCAGCAACGATTCTAGAGTCAAAAAACACACGGATAGAGTGCTCATTCGAGGTGTCTCTCCCGATTGCATAATGGGGGTTCCTTATGCCGAGGAAGTATTTAAAGAATGGTGTAGTTGTGGATGGTATGACAATCGGGGGCATGATTGAAGAAAATGTCATCTATGCTTTACAAAATCTCAGAACTCATTGCTCAAACTGCTTTAGAAGGTTATGAAAAGGACTTAAATGAATAAATACGATATTCTAGAATATGGATTTGCGTGTTTCTATATATTCGTTCTTTGCGCAATTTCATTCGTAGTTGGTGTAGGAATAATGTGGGTTTTCCACGATCTCTTAGGAGTTTCTCCTTACTGGATTTCTGGAGCTATAGGAATCGGATATGCCTTAAATTCCGTGTCCCGGCTCTTTGACCGAAAAAAATTCAAGTGACGCTTCTGATACGAGTTTAACGGGCCCGAAAAGGCTTCGATCGGCGTAGATTTTTGAAGAGAGCAAGCCGGAGTTGATCGACAGGCTCCGTAAAAAGTCGATTAAAATTTGAGTGCCGATGAATGGTCACTCCCCTCTGAGTCTCCCGCTCTCGTAGCGGCCTGACTTGGAACCTCGGGCAGGACGCCTGCTAGACGTCCGAGGTTAAACCAGCAGGATACGGCGGTGGAGGCTTCGAAACAACCCCGCTGAGAATTGATCTCGAATAGGCTGCCGGCACTGTGTCCATGCAGGTCCGTCAGCTGAAATTAAATCATGGAACAAGCTTGTAGCTGCTCTTCAAGGAATGCGTCCGACACGGGGGTTCGATTCCCCCCGGGTCCATTTTCATAATAGGTATATTGCTTTTCTAGGCAAATTATAGAAAACACTCAAACAGGAATAAGCATGGATATATTTGCATCCTACGCAGAGATCGAGGGTAAGATTCGATAGGGATGGAAGAACAACATTGTCAGACTTTGAAATCGTTACCATAATGAGCTCCATTGCGTTGTTTTTTGGTTTTATTTCTGCTGTTGTCATTATCGTTACCGAAAAACAATCAGAGAACAAAAAATGAACATATTTGCAGTTCAGATCTGTCCGGAACAGGCGGCCAGGGATCTATGCGACCGTCACGTCGTAAAGATGATTTTGGAATCGGCCCAGATGCTGTGCGGCGCTTTTCCAAAGGACCATGCCCCCTACAAATGGGCCCACAGGAATCACCCATGCACAATCTGGGCTCGCTCTTCAGGTTGCAACTACGACTGGCTGCTCTTGCACGGAAAGGAAATGTGTCACGAGTACGAAAGGCGATATGCAAGGCGACACAAGACCGAAGACGTGCTAGATTGGCTCAGGCAGAACAAGCCGACGGATATTCCGGACCTAGGGCTGACTACGTTTGCCCAGGCCATGCCGGATCAGTACAAAGGACCTGATGCCGTGGAGGCGTATAGAAAGTACTACATACTAGACAAGACCAGGTTTGCATACTGGAAGAATGAAAGCACCATTCCCTCCTGGTTCACGAATGGATGTCTTGCTAATGGCATTCATTTCAAGAATTTAAATAATATTAAAATTTCTAGCGCTCTCTAATCATAACAAGGAACCACTAATGGGTTTAGATACGTACGCACTTGCACCTGAAGTCCGCTCGTTTAAAAACGAGGATGAGACTCGTCCGCTTCTTTCCAGTCACTTGTTTTCCCACATTACTCCAGTATTGTGCGCAGGAATGTTATCGGGAAACGGCAACTGTAATTCGTTTAGGGGAAAAGCCTATGACGATTTCATAACGTATATCACGGACGAAACTTTGTACCAAGAAGAAATTTCTAACTTGACAGTCCACAAGATGGTGGCCGCCCTACAAGAATTTGTAGATGGTAATCCGAGTCAAAAGGCTTTGGATAAGCTGCATATAACCAGGTTAGAAGTGGAAGCCCTTTTGCAGTGGTTAAAGGTGGTTGCTGACAACAACGGTTCTATAGGAGGCTGGTGGTGAATCTCGAATTAGGAAAGTTTTATTCTCGCTACGGCGACGCACGAATATTTACGCAAACTGGAGATAACACGTACGTAGTGAGCGGAAAATCCTTGTATTTTAGATACACTCATGACGAGAACACCATGCGCATTAACATGTTTGACTTTGAGGGTGGGCCCACCTACACTCTGAATAAGCCATTTCCATTCAACGACTCCAAGAGCAAGATTTCGGCTCTTCGGCTGGTGGAGTCGTGCGAAGGAGAATCGTCTGTGGAAATCACGGTGGTTTCCCCCTAGCCCAAGGCTAAGCCAAGAAAGAAGAAAACCGATGTCAAGCAATAAGCAAAAAGAATCGAAGGTCGTGAACGAGATGGTTCGTCGGGCGCTGAAGGAGGACTTGGCCGAGTATTTCTCCAATTTGTGCAATGAACCCGTCGAAAAGAGCACCATCTATGGAGAAACTCTGGAACATCTCATCATTCAGCTCGAGTTCTTGTCCCGTATTTCCGGCGCACTGGACTTCGTCAAGAGAACGCTTGGAGAAAATATGCCTGAACGTGATGCCACCACTCTTGTCCACACCAATACTTCTGTCCAGATTGTTATGGATACCATTAATGAGAAGTTCGGACCTCGCCCCCGATGAACAATTATCGTGGGCCTGACATGCTTCAAGACAAAATAATTCAAGATCCTAAAATTTTGAAATTTATTGAGTCTTCAAAGTCTTTTTGTTTGGAAATTCCAAGAACAAAGAAACACGTCAGCCTAATTGTGAGGAAGGGCAGAGTACTATCAGTAGGAACAAATAACTTTAAGGGCCATCCATTGGCTTCTTCAATAGGTTATCGTTTTTCTGAGCAGCACTCTGAATTAAACGCATATTTGAAATGTTCGGAAAAGTCTAGATTGATTCTGATAAATTTGCGGTTTAACGCTCAGGGGCTCACGCGCATGGCTCGTCCATGTCCACTTTGCCTACCCTGGTGCGCCGCAATTTTTGAAAAAATATACTATACTTGCCCGGATGAACATGTTAGGCTACTTGACAAATCATTTGTCTCAGCACATAATTCGCTTGTACCGATGTATGGGCGTAAATAATCATAAGCCTATCCAGGCTTTTTCTTTTAGCTATCAGTTGTATTCATAATCGCATTTTGGTAAAATCAAACCTCACAAATTAAGGAGTATTACATGGGAAGTTATCCTAATCTAACAGCAACTAGAATCATGCAATTACTGTTCAACCAATCGCTGTCGGTATCCGGCGCACCCTCTCTTTACGGCAACTCGGCAAATAGCCCAGCAGGTTTGGACGGCGGAGCGACTGGGTCTGGCACCGTCACACTGTACTGTGGACTTCTGGCAGCTAATTTTGCCAACAATACGGCTGCCGCTGGCCTGACGGGATTAAACGATAATGCCATAGCATCGTCCGGTGCCGGCGCTCCAATTCCCACTGGAGCCGGTCAGGCCTCCAATATGTCTCTCGCAGAGTACACCGTTGCGGGCAACAACATGGCGCGTCAGGTAATCACTTTTACTTTAAGTAATATTACAGACCAGACTAGCGCAACGACTACACCGGCGAAGGTAACAGCAACAGGGCCAAACTCGGCGATAAGTTTCGCAGCCAGCGCCGCGGGCGCAAGCACGACGCAGAATGCCAACACCACATCAGTAATCGGCTTCTTCATTAGTACGCGATCAAGCACTAATGCCGCCAGTGGTGGTACCGCCCCAAACATAATTGCTTATGGCAATCTCAGTACTTCTAGATCTATTGCTGCAGGGGATAATCCTACGTTTGCCCAGGCCGCTATTTCTATTGAACTTGACTAATGTTTTAAGTTGGAGTTAGAAGTGGAAAAAGTCGTTGAAATTATTTTAGCCTTTCTTGTAGGCGGTGTGGCTACTGTTATTTCAAAAGGCATTATAGATCGTAAAAAAAACAACGCACAAGCCGAAAAAGTTAAAGTTGAGGGAGATGTTACGTTGATAGATGTCGCACTTAAAATGACCGATAGATTTCAACAGTCTATTATTTCTTTGGAAGCAAAAACAGAAAACCTTATAAAGAGCAGTGGGAAACTTGAGCAAGAACTAGTAGAAATTCGAATCAAAAACCTTACTTTATCAAAAGAAATAGAACTATTGAAGACCAAAAATATAGATCTAGATCAAACTTGTTCCATCTTAATGCGTGAAAATATGTCTTTAAAGTTAGAGTTAGAAAATTGCATCAAAAAGGATTAAAACATGGAATGTAACGAATCTGAAAAAATCATGAGTGGAGTTCTAGGTACCTTATTTTATAGCATCGTGTTATTAACGGTAGGTGCCGTTGTAGTACGCCCAGTCTGGAATTGGATTAGCGCTAAATTTCCTTGGAACAATAAGTAATTAGCTACTTCCTTTAATTAACGCTATAATAAAGCCGCTCAGCGGCTTTATTATTTTATAGGAGAAATTTATGAGCCCTAATAACAAGAAGAATTCGCCTGCTAGCGAGTCAAAGTCCGAGCTGGCAGTTCCTTCAGTTTCTGATAAGATCGAAGAACCAGGTACTGCTAGTCTCGATGTAAAGCCAGACCCCATACCCGACGACGTTAAGCCTAATAATATAGAGACTGTTATTGAGGTCGATAACTTCGTAAGGCATATTAATATTCCTAATGTTTTATAAGGTAGCCTTCTATGCCAATTCTGTTACTTGCGGCATCTATAACAGGTGGCGCACTGGGGGCTGCGCCTAAAGGAGCAGGGCAGCTAGATAGTACTCCGGGAGCAACATACGGCATACCGTTACCGTGTCCGGGAGTCTTTCCGGCAAAGATAACAGCAAAATTGTCGGTTATAGGTAAAGACTCAGCCGTCGACATTCTGGAAGTTTTTGCTGGACCAGAACATCTTGTAGTTAAGGAAAGAGTCACTAGATCGATTCCTTCTGTAGGAAATCGTATACGTCTGGTGGAGTCTTCATTCGGATACACCGCGATAGGCGGATATTTCCAACAGGTTCTGACGACTCCAAATCCCGGGATGGCTCCCTATAAGGGGGTTCGACATCTTGCTTTAAAGGGATTACCTCCAACTTTATTCTCAATAGACGCTTACACCGTAGGCTCCGTCATTGTACCTAGTACGCCTGCCTCCAATTTGGCAAATTACTTTCAGAATTATTCAACAGGATTTACTAATACGTTGCAAGGAAGGCTGTATGAATACGGACACGCTTTGCATACAATAACCTCTCCATACAAAGTGTCGGTAAATTTTGATATCACTGAAGATGGAGCAATGTCCGACGATTCATCCGATCTTAGAGCAGACACTTATCCTTATACCACGGTTTCTACTAATGTATTTACGGGGGGCAATCAGCTTATAAATACATTAAGTTGCTTAGACTTAGGTGTTTATGATAGGGAACTTGGATTAGCAATTCCTAGTGCAATGTTTCCTTTATTCAATATGCCAGTAAATGAAAGAACGTTGCCTGGATTTACTAGTATAAATTGCAGTAACCAATATTTCGAAACAGATTCAATAGCCTCAGGAAATGCAGCAGGAAACAGTACTGGTATACAAAAAATAGCAATTATGCAAAATCCTTCGAAGTATTATACCTCAGCATTATGCTTTCTCGCCATAAATAGCAACAATCGATTGTTTAGTGGAACTCTGCACCTAGAGGGCTATTTATTTCCCGCTTCAAATGAATTTTTTAATTTTACGAACATTTCTATCCCCCATCAAAATTCAGCTTATACTCTGCCGCCGCTGGGTTTTGCTGGAAATATTACAACGCTAACCATAGGTCCCAGTGGCTATGCAAACAGGTCCAAGACTTTATGGTCTGCTGCATATCCTTCCACCGCTCGGTTGAACACTTATCTGGACGTGAAGGCCACTCAGTATGGCTTTGTGTTGCTTGAATCAAGCACGCAGCAACTTCAGTTCATGTTTACCCAGCATTATGCGCAGTTGCTGCCAAGTTCCATGCAGGTTATTTCCAAGATGGTACATGTGGCTCCAAGAAGCGTAACTTGGCGCAGCGCGTGGAACATGGGCCTAGGAATCAATCCAGGCTACACAGACACCGACAGCCTATACCTAGACTTCCCTGACCCTGCCTCCTTTAATGCAGATAATCATTTGCATGGAGGCGGAGGACACCTTGTAGCCCTAGGTACCTATAACGGTATTTTGGTACACAATAACCAAGTTTCCGTATGGGGCTCGAACAGATGGGGTCAATGTGTGGTGCCACCCCAAGTAATCGATTATTTAAATAGTGGTGGTGGCACAGCAGTAGATGTGGCGGCCTCCATAGGGCCGTTGCTGCTGCAAAAGACCAACAACGGATTTTTTCCTGCTTTGGATGAGCAGTCCATGGAGAAGGCTGCTCGGGAATATTACGATGCACCCGAGGGTGGTTACTCGTACTTTTACCAGACCTTCAGATACGGTTCTTATCCCGCGGTGGATTCCGTCTATACGTCCGCAAACAGACATGCTGGTCATGTAAATTACAACAACATGAGCGGCCATGTTTGCGTGTTAATGGGCAACGGCCGAGTGTTCTGCTGGGGAAACAATCTGTATAATCAGTGCAACATTCCGACCGAGATATCTCTGCTGGACGCATCCGGTGCCATTCAGACGGCAGCTCTAACGGATCCTGTGGACGAGATATCCTGTGGGGGATTTCATACGGTTGCCAGAACCAAGGGCGGGGCTGTGTACGTTTGGGGAGCCGGATCTCCCGGAGTATCCGTCACTGGCTACGTTACCAACGGTTCCGGAAATCCTATTCGACAGTTAGATGTAGTCCCTTATACGGTATCCAGCAGCGTCCATTTCGGACAAGCTCACATGAATGGAGACCAAGTTTCCGGAATACTATACGCACCCACCTTAAATCCTAATGGAATAGACGACGCTGGAGACTATTTGACAAACGACAAGTATAGTAACGTATCCAACGTTACGGGAATACTGACCGGAGAAGTGGTTGGTCAGAAGACAAATGCCGAATTCAGCGTCAAGACGCCTATAGGAAAGAGGCTGAAAGGCATGATTGCCGCAGGCGCCTTCCACACGGCAATAATCGACAGCAGCTTGAAGATTCAATGCCTTGGAGCCGGCAGAGGCACGAACACACTAGACGACAGAGGACAGATATACCGAAACCACGGTACTAGTGGTCCGTCAACCCCATCGACGTCGTCTTCCGAACAGCAATCTATGTGGGGCTCTTCTTACGATCTCTCCTCCAATCTAACCACATATCCGCACTTCTGCCAGGGAATGTCTCAATATAGCGTTCCGCAGGAACCCACGGACTTTGGAGATCAAGAGAACATAGATATATATAGGGTCAATCTGCTAAGGCAGGCCAATACAAACCCAAAGCGAAGACCGTTTCAAGATCTGCAATTTAAAAAGATTGTCTGCGGGCCATTCTCGACTCATGGCATTGTGTATTCAATATCAAGAGGTGTTAACACGAATCCGAATATCTACAACGTTGAGAGAAGAGTAAACGCCCATGGCAGAGTGGTTAGCTGGGGTAGAGCTCGTCCCTCAGAAGCCGCAGCCTCCAAAACTGGTCCGATTGGAACAAAGCTGCTTACAACGCCGGAAGCAGGATTGACCGGATTCGATACAAGATATAACCCTTGTGTAAATTTGATTGGAACCGGACATCCCGATTGGCTGGTCGGAATGTATGACGCCACGAATATCCTTCTGCAAGAGGCAGACGGCACTCCGCGGCATTTCTCGTTGCTGAACAGATCTAATTTAACTCCGACGTCAGAAGTCGAATTGCTGGTCTCCATGGATGACGCCTCCAATCAAGACTCCTCTGGAAACTATAAATATTGCTACCCCTCTCAATCCCCTATAACCATAAGCAAGTTTAAGGTTAAGGATGTATCGGCTGGAATGGATTTTGCCGGATACATAGGTTATATGTCTGGCTTTCAGATTACAGACAGGCTCAGCTACCCCGAACAAGCGCTCTTATCTCTCAACAAATATCTGGCAGCTACGTTCGACTTCGAAGCCTCTTTGTTTTTTGTGGGAGGCAACGAAGACTGGATGCCCCATATATTTAATCCTCACAGCGGATTCTATCTGGTAAAGCGAAACAAGATAGGAGATTCGAGTACGTATCCAGATGAAGGCTACTCATCGGGAGTTTCCGCGTTTGAGGGAAACACGGCTCTGAAGGTAAAGACCCGTTCATATTACTACGGAAAATTGAAGTTAGCTTCAGGAGCCACCGTCCTGATGGACGATACACCCTGCGTCGTAAATTATGTGATGCCCTCGACCCTTCAGATCAGCTCTGCAGGAACAGTACTTATAGTAAATGCAGACAATAGACCTGTAGCTTGGCAAACCTTGATACGGGAAGAAGACATCGACAAAACGTTCAAGGCGTTCAAGATATTCCCTTCTATTGTAAACAAAACAATAAAATTGGATCTATCTCTTCTTCCGAGCATTCCATTCTTGTCCGTAAAGACGGGTAAAGCGCACATTGCAGGAATAACTAATGGGGACTGGCCTATTGCAAAAAGTCTGCGTGCTTCCGGCAGCCCCGCGACATTGACAATACCGGATGTGTGTTCGTCTTTGTCAGGCCTAATATCTCCGACCATAACTGGAAATTCGTTTCCCAACAGTGTGCTTATCGACACGTTAAAAGCCACTCAACCTATTTTATGGGTTTGGGGTGCCGGTGACGGCCGAGAGCTTGGAACCGGCTTGTTCAGCGGAGGACTCGGCCTTACAGAATCTACCCAATATCCCGTACTTTGCTGTAGATCGGATGGTACTACTTGCGAAACAGTTGCTTCCGCAAAGGTTTGTATAACAAGCGGAGGCACAATAGTGCCTACATGCAGCAGTTGTGGCGGCTCATGCCCCAGTGGTAATTGCGTCCTTTGCTGCCTTGACTGCTCATCATGTGAAATGATGGATGCTGACGCGTGTCCAGTGCCAGTTGCTCATTGCATTGAGTGTGGCCCCTGCCCCAGCGTGGGCGACGGCTTCGGCTTGAATACCTTTGGTGTCGATGAACTTCAATCATCAATAACTTACGACTCAATAACACAAACAGACAACTATAATGATAATAATATGCAAAGTTATTCGGATACAACAGACATCTTTAATTTGCAATATTTGTTTGTAGTTGGTCCATCACCGGTCCCACCGGGTAGCAATTCTTCCAGCAGGCCTTATTCTCCGGAAGATGGTGGAACAGGTCTGGGTTCAAATGCTATCAACAGTTACGGTATGTGGTTCATGGATACTCACGCTCTGACCAGATACGATGATAGTTTGACTGGAACGCCGGCAGGATATGCAACGCCTCCTACTTCAGGCAACGGAGAACCTCTCCTCATTACCCGCAACTATAAGGCTCTCACTAGCAATGATGGAATGACATCCGCGGTGAATTCTTATGGAGAGTATAGATGGCATTCTCAAAGCGATTTAACCAATATAGATATTGATTTAGATTTCCAAAAATATGAATACGACGGCAATAGCCCAATAAATGATAATTCGCATGCCGTCGAATCTCTGCAGTCCAAGCCGACGTTCAACCTAGTCAACTATCCTACCAACCCCAGTACTTCTCTCACGGGAAGCAAGCTGTTAAACGGCAACGAAAAGGCCATGGTGCCTGTAGCCTACGGCCGTCCCTGGATAGGCACCGAGATGGACACCATGGCGGCTGAAGCCAAGAAATGCTGCACTACCGCCGCAGAGGCTACTCTTACTAATGAAAAGCTAAACCATCTTCAGGAATGGCATGGCCCTCTCGGTCTGGAAATTCAAAATGAAGTTGACTACGTAGTGGACTACGATGTAGGAGATCAGACAACTGCAGTGTTGTTCGCCTCAACTTCTGACTATCCTCATATTGAAACAGGACAGCACATTTCCAATTTTAACAATTACCTTAGCTATTTTACTAACCATACGAACCCACTTCTTCGCAGATTTGATAAGAGGCGAACCTGCAAAGTAGCCATAGCGGGATATGGATGCGAGAACCAGACGGCGGGAATAGAACGAAGGCTGGCAAACGGCGTTGTGGTTCCTGTCGTTCCTCGTTTATTTGCAAGAGATGCCCGAGTGTATTGCGGTTCGTCGTACACTGCCGTGACTAATCCCGTGAGAGTTCAGACATTTGCGGCAAATGAAGGACCTCAAGCGCTTAACTTTACCGGCGGGGCAAGTAAGACATTTACCTTTACTATTCCGGCTGCCAAGTTCTCTAATAGAATCAGGGGCGTAGACGTTCGCATGACCTTCACTTGTACAGGAGCGGCAAATGCCGATATTCCTGTCAATTTGGCTAATTGGAATGTGACAATTCCATACAAGAACACTCAATGGATTGTGCTTGGAAATTTCCAAAGGTGGAATGGATCTGCGGCAACTCCAGTTACTGTTCGGGGAACGAATATTCACGATGGTACCACACTAACCTCGACTTACGTTTTCTCGGATCGATACAGGCCTGATTTGGCATATTCTTACTTAGGAAATAGTTTTGACGCTTATTCAGAAGCAGGCCCTGTGCTTTCAAACATATCAGTAAATGGATCTCCATATACACTAAATCCAGCAGCTTTTTCTGGAAATCAATTGTATCCTATTATTCCTACGGCAACTTCTATCACCAACGCCAATCAAAGCCTTGGCTGCTACGCTCCGTATTCCTACGACTCAACAATTAGAGCCACAGTAAATACCTGGAACTACACTGATACTTCGACCCCTGCCAATACGTTTCTGCAGTTCAATGAACCCACAATAACTTTGCAGATTACAAACAGCGGAGCAACAACAAATTATACAAATCTGACGCTTTCCGTTGAACTCGTAGTTGAAGTGGCTGACGAAAACTATCCATTGGTGATTTATGGCAGAAAGCGCGCAGGAGTATGGAGGGAATCTTTTGGAGAGGGTCCGACGTATCAGGCTGACTATTTTCAATTTAACGCAAATCCTTTGGATGTTCAGAGATCTTGTCCATGTCTATTGGATTCTACTCTGAACGAAGAATGGGTTGCAGGAAGAGCCAAAGCAGTTTCATTTCCGTTAGACAGTAACTTTATCTGCGGAACTAAAAAGTACGGCCCTTCAGGCAATCCTGAAATTGCTGCTAATAAACTTACTATTCCTGTTCAAGAAGGATCGTTTCCATATGGATCGGATACAAACAAAATTCTTGGCCCAGTTATTAGTAACTTTAAAGCTGTATTTAGCAAACTAATGAATAGGCCTCTTATAGACAATATTCCAGAAAAATTAATTCCTGGTCCAACGCTATATGCTCTTCCGCAAAGCGCGTTTATAGCAACCAGTAGCACAATCAATTTGAGTTCTGCTATCGCCTCTATGCGTCTTTCAGAAAATAATCCAAATTCTAACGTAAAACGTATACTTTCAACCACTAATATAGTTGTCTCAGCATATTGCGCCGCTCAAGCAACAAACATTACAGTAGGTGGTTTTGTTACAATGCCTGTTATGCCCTTTATGTTAGTTCGTTCAGCCAACCTCGGTTTAATTACGTCTCTTAGACACTGCAGTCCGTAATATGTCAACTCTAGATTGTATTACTAGTAAATTAGTTACCTCGGCACCAAATTTAACTTCCGAGGGATTACGTGCTAGTCTAATTTCTTCAAGAGCAGATGTTAAATTATCTGCTAACTCTAATTTGAGATTCAACGGCATGAGTATTGTGTCTAGAGAGCCGTTCCAACACGGATGTATTGTGACGAAGTCTGAACTTGGCGTGCCGCATATGCGTATGCTGTCTGCCCTCGTCACGCGCTGCAAACTTAAAAGTCCGGTAAATAAGGTAGGTCTTTTAAATCCCTATTTAAATTTGAATGTAGCAGTTCTAACTAGAGCAGTTATTAACACTCCGGCCTTCACGGTAGGAGCAACAATAACCTTATCGTCCGAGATCATAGGAGCTAAAGCAAACGTACCATCTAGTCAATTACCGCTATTTCTTAGAACCATCAGTATGGTTCTTCCGGGCAGCACCCTGGGTTTAGATGTGTATTTTACGTCCAGTATACCGCCGGCGGGTGCACCTGCA
>Ga0194132_10009578_pt1 | contig 13250 bp, 12 predicted proteins | sample TA2KigOf80mmetaG_FD_148612 | JGI IMG/M metagenome (GOLD analysis project Ga0194132, IMG submission 148612) | Freshwater microbial communities from Lake Tanganyika, Tanzania - TA2015054 Kigoma Offshore 80m | ecosystem: Environmental > Aquatic > Freshwater > Lake | place: Tanzania: Lake... | reverse complement strand
CAATGTTTTTAGTAACATGAATAAGTGAACTTAAGTCAATTTTATGGCCTTTTAGTCCAACTGGAACTGCCACTATTTTTATATGTGAATTTTTAGAAGCTAATACTCCATCTGATGTTAATTCTAGATTATTATTTTTTAATGCGCTTGTAAAGGTTTCAGAGATATAAGGCTCTTTTTTATGAGATATTCCATTTTTTATTTCATTAAGTAATTTTGTGGAAATATCAACTCCTATGACTTTGGCTCCCGCTCTAAGCCAAGCAGCTGCTATTGGCCCCCCTACATTGCCCAACCCATATATCGATATTATTTTGTTAGTGAGGATTTTTGATTTGGTTTTTTTCAAATCTTTTATTACTCCAAATCACAGTTAATTATTCTTTAACCAAGATATTGTTGTTCGCAATCCCGATTCTAGATTAGTTTGTGGAATAGTTCCAAAGGTTTTCTCTAAATGTGTAGTATCAGCAACAAAGTTTCCTATTTCGCCTGGCCGTGTAGGTTTGTTCTCAATTATTGGGTTAATCTTCATAATTTTTGACATGATGGCTATAACATCCATGATTGTAGAGCCAGTTCCCGTGCCTAGATTAAAAATCGAATTGTTTGCAACCTCACTTGATATTGCTTTTTCAAAGAAAGGAACTATGTCTTTTATGTAAACGTAATCGCGTATCTGATCACCTTTCCCAAATACAGTCAATGACTCATTTTTTAATATTTTATTGTATAGTGATGGAATTAGTCCATTTTTCTGATGATCTCCATAGATATTAAAAAATCGAAAGACGATATGATCTAATCCATAAAGCTCGCTATATAATCTCAAGTAATGTTCTGATGTTAGTTTTGTTATTCCATAGGCAGTTTTTGGTTTTGGTATGTGTGATTCAGATACTTTGTATGTTAACGGTTCACCAATTAGTGATGATGCTGATGTAAAAATTATTTTTTTAATATTATTTTTTCTACATGCTTCCAATACATTGAGTAATCCAATGATGTTAACTTTGGCATTTTGGATTGTTTCTTCTATTGACGAGACAAGTGAATGTGCAGCTAGATCTATTACTACATCGATATCTTTGATTGTTTTTTGAACGCTTTCGTAGTTAGTAATATCAAATGCTATATGATTTTTTAACCGTTTACTGTCAACCTGATCAGCAGTGAAGATCTCATGTGATTTTTCTAAACCTTGAACAAGATTATTGCCAACAAATCCTTCGGAACCTAAAACTAAAACTTTCAATGTTACGAATGAAAAAACACGGTCTAAAAGTCTTCGTATCTTATAGTATTAATAGGAATAAATCTGATTCAAAAATCAGATGGATAAAACAATATCACTTGCATTACCAGATGTCGGTGATGAGGAATTACAAGAGATTCGCAAAGTTTTGGCAACTGGTTTTTTAACAGAAGGTATAACGACACAAGAATTTGAAAAAATGGTAGCAGAATATGTTGGAGTCAAACATGCAATTGCAGTAACATCATGTACCACTGCACTTCATACAGTACTTGAATGTCTTAATATCAAAGGCCAAGAAGTTATAGTGCCAGATTATACTTATCCTGCTACTGCAGAAGCTGTAATTCTTGCAGGTGGCAGACCAGTATTAGTAGACGTAGATTTGGAAAGTATGAACATGACAAGTGGGATCTTGGAAGAAGCTTATGATAGTACCATCTCGGTATTTATTCCAGTTTCTTGGGCAGGAGTTCCTCTTGAATCAAACATATACAAAAAATCAAAAGACCTAAATCTCAAATGTCTTGAGGATGCTGCTTGTAGTCTTGGTGCAAAAATAGATTCAAATTTTGTTGGAAAGCTTGCCAATTATTCATGTTTTAGTTTTCATCCAAGAAAAGTCATAACTACTGGAGAAGGCGGAATGATAACAACTGATGATGACATAATTGCGGAAAAGTGTTATTCATACAAGCATTTTGGAATGAAAGGTAATTCTTTTGAAACAGTTGGTACGAATTACAAACTATCAAATGTCTTATCTGCAATTGGACTTGTTCAGATGAAGAAAATAGAAGACATCATAGAGACAAGAATTGAAAAAGCTAAAATCTACCACGAATTAATATCTAGAATCAAATACATCAAACCAGCTTACGTTGTAAAGAACGGTAGACAGACATTTCAATCTTATACATGTTATGTTGAAAAGGAGGGTTATCGTGATAAGATACGAAAGGCACTAGCTGACAAAAATATTCAAAGTCAGATTGGTACCTATGCTCTTCATTTGGAGCCTGCCTATCAGAAAATGAGAAAAGTAGGAAACTTAGAAAACTCTGAAAAATTATACAACAATACATTGACACTACCACTTCATAAAAATCTGACAACGGAAGATCAGATAACCATATGCAACATAATTAAGGAAACTTTGGGCAATTGAAAATTGTTGCAGAACATAAAATATCATTTTAGTGATTTTACTGAAAAAAACTATGAATTATTATTAAAAATCGCAAAGAAGAAATTTGAATTTGAATCATTTTGTACAACTAGCAGAAAACCCCACATAATTTTACGACATGATGTAGATGTATCTATTCACAGGGCGCTTGCATTAGCTAAAATTGAGACGAAGTTAGGTGTACATTCAACTTTTTTTCTAAGACTTCATTGTGAATATTATAATGTATTTGAAAAGCAGGTTTATGAAAAAATAAAAAAAATTGTTGCTTTAGGCCATCAGATAGGCCTACATTTTGATACAGATTTCTTCGATCCCATTCGTAATAAAAGATCATTAACACAGTATCTAAAAAATGATAAAAAAGTCTTAGAGAGTATTTGTTCCAAAAAAATTAAAGTATTTTCATTTCACAATCCAGAAGTATCAAATGTATTACGATTTAATGATGACAAGATTGCTGGAATGATTAATGTTTATGGAAAGAAAATCAAATCAAAATACACATATTGTTCCGATTCGAATGGTTACTGGAGATATCAGAGACTAGAAGATGTTTTAAAAAAACCCGATATCATGAAGTTACATATACTGATTCATCCGGAATGGTGGCAAAAAAAACCCCTATCACCTCAACAGAGAATAATCAGATCTATTGAGGGTAGAGCAAATAACATAAAGTCAGATTACATAACAACATTAAAGAAAATGGGTAGAAGAAACATTGTACGATAATCTAAAAATTGTGATGTGTGGTTGCACTCGAAGTGGTATCGAGATATCACAGGAATTGTTGAAAAATGGTTTAGATATTTCATATTTTGTTACTTTAACAGAACAACAGGCCATCACGGCGCAAGTATCAGATTATCACTCATTTGAAAATATTTCTAAACATCATAATATCCCAATTTATTATCCTAAAACATATTCGCTCAAAGAGAATTCTGATTTCAACTTTTTTGAAGATAACCAATTTGATATTTTGTTAGTTGCTGGATGGAATAGACTAATACCCGAAGAAGTATTAGGAACTCTGAAATTTGGAGGCATTGGAGTTCATGGTAGTGCCGATTTTTTACCAAAAGGGCGTGGCAGATCTCCCATCAATTGGTCTTTAATTGAAGGTAAATCTCGATTTATCTTGCAATTATTTTTGATGAAATCCGGAATTGATGATGGTGAGATTTTAGATTGGGAAATATTTGATATCAATCAGTGGGACACCTGCCAGACACTATATTATAAAAATGAAATTCTCACTAGCAGAATGCTAATAAGAACCATCCCAAAAATTGTTAACGATACAATTAGCCCAATTCCACAAAAAGGTGTTCCTACTTACTATCCCAAAAGATCACCAAAGGATGGAGAAATCGATTGGAGTAAAACAGTTTTTGAGATATATAATTTCATAAGAGCAATTACAAAACCATATTCTGGTGCATTCACATATTTAGATGGTAGAAAAATTTTCATCTGGAAAGCCCAACCATTTGATACAAAAATTACTTATCCAGAAACAGAGGAAGGTAAAATAGTTAAAATATTTTTAACCGGGGATTTTGTGGTAAATTGTAATTCCGGCCTATTATTAATAACTGAATTTGAGGGAGGAGAAATTAAAGTTGGCAGTATATTTTCTTCTCAGATCACATAAAAGAATCATAATATTTCATCACCCATCATATCTTTTGTGATGAAGATGTTGTACCATATTTCCAAAGCCAAGACTGAAATTAAACGATTTAGATATCGAATGTCTCCATCATCATTTACTTTTTCAAACGTACGCACAACCCAATTAGGATTGATGATTTTTTCACGATATATCTTACTGTCTCTGTTTAGTAGGTATGTTTCACAAATTTTCTTTCCATAATTTTTCCAGTCAAACCATAAATCAGGAGAGAACCCTTTTTTTTGCTGTATATGCTCAACGCCAATACGTTTAGCAATTTTCCGTAAGGTTAGTTTTCCTAGCTGTGTTTTTTGATTATATTTTTGATCAGTTGGTAATGCTAATCCATAATTTATTACAAAATAATCAAGAAATGCGCTGTAGCCTATTAATTTGTAATGTTGGCAGATCGCTTTGCCAGTAGGGATAAAATCATGCAAAAGCTTTCCATTAAAATCTGCGAGCATGATTTGTTGTAGTGGTTTCAATCTATTTGAAAAATATGGTCTAAAGTATCTGTATATAGAATCCCAGTTGAATTTCATACTCTTATCAAAAAGTTGTTCTTGATCAGGTACCCAATCACGATTATGACATTCCAAATAATTGATGGTTTTTGTTTTCCAATTGTCTTTTGGATGCAATAAATTCAAAAATTTCGCGTAACGGAATGTATAGCCGCCAAAAACTTCATCAGCACCATCTCCTGTAACGATAACATCACCATATTTTTTAGCTTCTTTGGCTATTAGATGAGTATATGTATTCCATCGCGGTTTTTTAGAAATTGATATGATTTGTGGCATGTGCTTGAAAATTGAGCTCATTTGAACTTCTTTAAAATCAGCATCGAATGCTTTTGCAATTTTTTTTGCCTGTTTTGATTCATTTTGATCTCCACCAAAAATGCCACAAATAGCAGTGATTTTGTGTTTTGGAAAGACTTTACGTATAAGTGCTAAGGATAATGTAGAGTCAATTCCACTACTTAGTGATATAACCAACGATTCGTCGAATTGTCGAAGTGATTTTGAAATTGTGTTTTTTAATAGTCGTTCAGTGTTATATCCGTTAATATCAGAATGAATTGGATTCAAGCTAGCAGACATGACAGGTTGTAGTGGTGGTTTTTCTGTGGGATCATAACGTATAGTCATAATATTTCTGATGTGTGTCTTGTTTAGTTTAGTGATCAAATGATTTTTCAACATATGGATTCTTAATAATGTTTAAGCATACATATGCAAACATAAATCGAAATTACTTCTTGTAGTTTAATAATAGATTATGACAAGTGTTCTTATGTCTGATCAGGTCTGCGTTTTGGTAGCCGGAGTAGGAGGCGGTGGGCACGGAATGGAGGTATTAAAGGCCTTCAAATCTTCACCACGCAACTACAAAATAGTGGCAACTGATATGTGGGATAATAGCTTTGGCCTTTCCGAAACACCTTACAGATACATAATTCCGCCTGCATCCTCTGATGAATACATTCCATCTTTACTAAAAATTTGTAAAAAAGAAAATGTGCAGGCCCTTGCTACTGGCTCTGAACCAGAATTAAAAAAAGTTGCTAAAAATGTGCATGTTTTTGAAGATATTGGAGTAAAAGTTTTGTTAAATCCTCTAGAGGTAATTGAAAAGTGTACCGATAAATATGCGCTAATGAACTTTCTTACCAAAAATGGTGTAAAGTGTGCGAGATATTTCCTTTATGAAAGTGAACGTGATATTGACAACATACAATTCTATCCAGTAGTTGTTAAACCAAGAGTTGGTGGAGGCTCTCAGTATGTGTTTATTGCACAAGATAAAGAGGAGGCAATATTTTTTTCCAAATATTTGAAAAAATATGGTTATGACCCTCTAATTCAAGAATATGTCGGAGATTATAATGAAGAATATACAATTGGAGTTTTGTATGGAGATGGGGGAAAGCTGATCTCATCAATTGCCATGAAGAGATTGTTGGGCAGCGGTTTATCGACCAGACAAATTGTCAATGACTCAAAAACCAACAAAAAATATGTCATTTCATCAGGAATTTCACAGGGAATAATTGATGAATTTAAAGATGTAAGAAAAGAGGCGGAAAAAATAGCAAGTATGCTTGGAGTAAATGGGCCTGTAAACATTCAATGTAGAAAGACGGAATCCGGAATTGTTCCATTTGAGATTAATCCAAGGTTTTCAGGAACTACAGGGCCCAGAAGCACTGTAGGACACAATGAACCAGATATTTTTTGTCGATATAGATTATTTGGTGAAATTCCTAAAAAAACTGATTATAAATTTGGTTATGTGGTTAGAGGTTTGGTGGAGAAACACATACATTTTGATGAAGCAAAAAACAATATGCATGTATGATAGAGTTAATGATAATTGATTTTGATGATACGTTAATAGATAACAAAGTTTTAGATTATCGGAGTTTTACAACTATTTGTAAGAAATTTAATTGTTACATACCAACAAAATCTGAGATTTATTTTCTTAGACAAAGAGGATATTTAGCTCAAGACATCATCGATTGGATATATGATAGATCAAAGAATGGGTTTGATAGAAAATACTTTTTAAATTTACGAAGAAGAGTTTTAGAGAGTAGGTGTTCAATAAACTTTTTGAGATTACGTCCTCATGTTAGATATATTCTAAAAATGTGCAAAAAAAATAAAATCAAAATAGTAATTGCCACACTACGAAAAAAAGAGAGAATCATAAAATTATTTCTTAAAAAAGAGAAAATCGATTCCAACATAGATATGATATATAATGTCAAAAATAAAATCAATACTCGTAAATTACCAAATGCAATAAAAGAGAAAAAGAAGATCTATAAGAAAATTATACAACGATATGACATAGATACAAAAAGAATTGTTTCCATAGGAGATGCGAAAGCTGATCTAATAGCAGCTAAAACGTATGAAATAAAACACCTCATGTTTGATAAAAGTCATTATACAAAAAAATCTCATACCATTAACTCTTTTATTGAGATAAAGCGGTTCATATAATTTACACTATTAATTTTATAGTTTAAATTATGAAGACATAGTACACGATGAGAGCCAACACTTGAATTGTCCAATTTGTGATTCACCTAAAACTGATAATTCAGTTTTTGAATCGATGAAGAGTGTTACTTCTGATTCACAAATGATGGATGAGAGTATTACAAACCGAATATGCAATACTTGTGGAAATATTTTTAATGAAACTGGAAGTCGAGGTAAAATTGCAGACTTCTATAGAGATTCATACAAGCTTTTAGAAACAACATCGGAAGCAGAATTTATGTATTATACAGAAGAAGGAAGCGTTTCCTATTCAAGTTTGAGATTAGATGTTCTTATTAAACATGGAAATTTAACTTCCGAAGGTAGCATTCTTGATATAGGTTGTGGGAAGGGTAACTTTCTTTTTCAATTTGCAAAGAAATTTCCAAAATGGTCACTTTATGGAGTTGAAGCTAGTAAGAGTGCACTTGAGTTTGCTAGGAGTAAGCTTCCTCATGCGAATTTTTTTGAGGGATTGTTTGATTCCAATATCTTTGGCCAGAAGTTTGATGTAATTGTCATTTTGGGAGTATTAGAGCATCTAGAAGAACCAACTTCATTTTTAAGAACTGTATCCACATGTCTTAAAGATAATGGAATTATATTTTTTGATGTTCCTAATTTCAAATTAAATCCGGTAGATTTGTTTGTTTATGATCACCTAACTCATTTTACAAAAGAAACAATAAAAAATTTACTTGGAGTGTGTAACCTAGATGTTATTCGATTAACAGAGAGTAATTCTGAGTTACCATTGTTTGCCTTATGTAAAAAAGGAACAAAAAATAAACCTGTAAAAAATTATCAGCGGTTTATGAATGATCTTGTATATGAACATATTATTTTTAATAATTCAATTTTAAATACTTATCAGCTAGCAGACAAATTTGACCATATTGGTGTTTTTGGATTAGGAATAATGATTTGGGTCGGAATACAACAACGTAGAATTACTAAAGAAAAGATAATAAGTTTTTTTGATGAGAACAATTTACTTATTGGAAAAAACAAGTTGGGAATTAAAATAAGAAGTTTGAATGAAACAGGCAATTTTGGTGATCTCCCTATTGTTTTTTCACTCAACCCATGCTATATAGATCCTCTAATGAGGAAGCTAAAACATTTGAACATTATTGTTCCTGATAAACATTCATATTATTTGAAATATCTAAAATGACATTAACATCAATAAATATAAATAAATTATAAGATACTATTATGAAAGACGTTCGAGTTCTTGCAATAGGTGATTTAGCAAACAATAGTGCAAAATTAAAAAAATATTTGAAAAGATCAAAGATTCATCTGATTAATTTCCCATGGAATACACCAAGTATTGTTATGGATGAAAAAGACGATGTTGAATTTTTTACTTCTTCGTATATACCAGCGCAGCTTAAAAAAATTAACGAAGTAAAAGACAAATACGATATATGTTTAGCAATATCTCCTGCAGGTGCTAGATTGGCTTATCTAGCAGACTTAAATTATGTAATTTATTTTGTGGGTCACGACATACGAACACCACCATTTATTAAAAACGTGAAAGATCCGTTTGCATTTGATAAGCCAGTATATTCTTTTAATTTCTTTGAGCGAAGATTTTACAAATCTGTTTATGATATGGCGACTGCTTGTGTAACTACTGGTCATGAGGCATATTCGAATTTATTAAAATATAGAAAAGACGGAATCAGAATTGATCACAGTATAGTTGATTTGTCGATTTTTAACTCAACAATAAAACCTGCTGAAAGGATAAAAGAAAAATTTACTTTTTTTAGTCCTCAACGAATAGGGTTATTCAAAGGCTATGATATAATTCTAAAAGCTTTACCTTTATGTAAAACGGAATTTGAAATCCTGCAAGTGAATTGGTTTGACAAACGAAATGTTGATGAGGAGAAATTCTGTAATGAATTTTTGGATAAGATTCCACAACAAATTAAATTGATTCCTGTAATGAAAAGAGATGATGTTGCAAAATATTACATGTTTGCAGATGCAATCCTAGGCCAAATGAAAGTAGGTAATATGGGTGGAATAGAGCTTGAAGCTGGAGTGATGAAAAAACCTGTACTTTGTTATTATGATCCGAAAATGACATATTTAATTGATGGAAAAGAGATTACTGCTCCATTTCTTCCCAATTCTCGCGATCCAAAGGAGTTGGCACAACTAATTGACAAAATAGTGTTATCAGAGGAGTTCAGAGAAGATTTAGCGGAAAAGGAGCATCACTTTACCAAGATGTTAACTGATCCAGAAAAAACTGCAGCGGAATGGGATAATTTGTTTGAAAAAATATTCATTAAATATAAAAATATTAATCGTAATTCACCGACTATAATAAAAAAGCTGAGAATATATTATTTTTTAATTACAAATAGATTATACATAAAAAAATTCAAAAAAATTTTCAAAATAAAACTATGAGATTATGAAAGGTTATTACGCGGATTTCCTATGGATTCACCTTGCATTAGCTTTTTAATTTTCTTTTGAATTTCATCTATTTCATGAGATTCTTTATCGGTTAATTTTTCATTTTTTGAAATTTTAACTAACATTTCCGATAGATTAAGAAATAGAGGCCACATAACATCTCTTGACCAACCAGGCGCAGCTTTATAGAAATATGGATTTGATTCTGTTGCTACTTCTGCCTCAGAACCATATGCATGACTTCTTCTAAAATGAATCCACCCTACAAGCACCAAGATCGGTATACTTGCTGTAACCACAACACCAACATAGATTAGGAATGTTGGAAATACACTGTGAAGAATTGGTGCTTTTTCAATAGCCAAATAATATGTTACTGTGAGTGTGTTAATTGCTGTAAATATTAAAGCAAAATATGTTGACCATCCAACTCTAAGATAATACCAATAGCGAAAATTTCTTGAATTCATGGCAAGACTTCAGTGTTAGTATATATCAACACACAATAATAAACCATAAGCTGTTTTAACACGATTTGATAATCTAAAGTGTTTTTAAAACAAGTGTATCTAGATTTATGAACTAATCCAAGCAGGTTGTGTTTTTAACCAATTAATCATTTCTACAAAAAGTGGTTTTTTACTTACATCAATGATATGTATTTTAACAACGCCATCCTCCTTTTTCAAAATGAGGGGATTTTTTCAGATTTTGTAAACACGAGTAGCTCCCACAAATAAATCCCCTCAGATTCATTCTTGGCCAAGATTTCTGATTTTTGGGCAAGCCAATAAACAAAAAGAACTCCTTCACATGCATAGGTCTAATATTATTCATCATCACTACAGAATCAACAAAAGTTCTGGAATGTTTCTTTTATAATTTGTCGCATAAGCCTTTTTTGATTGGTTGATATTCAAAATCCACCATCGGATACTTATGATTTTGAATTTGAATTAAACCTAACTATGGTTAGAGATTTGTATAATTTTACAATATATCTTTATGATCTCGTATGCTAGATAATAATTTGAGAGAGTGGATTAATTTCATCACATGATTTAATAGATTACTAATCACATTCAATAGAGTTGAAATTACTTATTGCCGGTTCGCCTTCAAAGTTTTTCCATTTAAAAGAATTCGGAGAGGAATTACAAAGACAGGGAGTAGAGTACAGATTGATTATAGACACAGATACATATGCTGGATTTCCAAGTAGAAAAATTACAGATTGGTTTCAAACAAAAAAAAAATTTAATAGTCTGATAACTGAGTTTAAACCTGATGCAGTGTTTGTAGATAGACAAACAAATTTCGGTATTGCCACGATAAAAGCAAACATACCATTATTTGTTCATTTGCGAGGAGATTATTGGTCTGAGATTAAAATGGCAAAGGATACTCTATACAAATATCCACCAAAAAGTGTAGTCATATGGTTAAAACAAAGAATAGCTGACAAATGTTTTAAAAATGCTAAGGTTATTTTGCCAATTTGCAGGTATTTGGAGAACATGGTGCATCAGAATTATCCACAAAATACAACTTCTGTTTTGTATCAGGGAATTGATTCGTCACATTGGCATAATGAAGAAGGAATGAAATTAAAACACCCATGTGTTGGCTTACTTCAGAGTGCAATAATTTGGGGTAAAGCACAAGAAATGCTAATGCTGGCAAAAGTTTTAGAAAAAATGCCAGATGTGACATTTTATTGGGCTGGAGATGGGCCGTACAGAGAAAGAATTACTTCAGTTCTTGGCAAATATGAAAATTTTCAGTGGTTAGGATCGCTTCAATATCCAGATAAGGTAAGACAGTATCTTTCTGAAATTGACATATATGCTTTAATCAGCGGTATTGACATGTCACCACTTACACTACAAGAAGCACAACTAATGAAACTACCTGTTATTGCTACTGATGTTGGAGGCATACCAGAATTAATTAGACATAATGAAACAGGGTTTTTGATTAAAAGGGGAGATCATGTGGACTTAATTGAAAAGATCTATTTCTTACTAAATAACGAAATAAAACGAAAAGAGATGGGTGAAAAAGGAAGAACATTTGTTGAGAATAATTTCAGTTGGAATATAATTGTAAAAAAATTTATTAAAATAATGTCGTCAAATGTTAATAATTAGAAATCGAGTTTTTCTTCGGAAGTCATTTCCTTAGTAATGAATAATCTATACCAGACTTCAAATGCGAGTAATCCTAGGAATTTATTTACAAACCTAACTTCAAGATCTTTTTTGTCAATATATTTTTCCACCCAATCTCGATTTATCCAACCATCTCGTATTATTCTTGCAGAATCAAGATAATGCTTACAGATCTTCTTTCCATTAACTTTCCAAATGTTATTTGTGTCCATTGAGAATCCTTGTTTTTTTGTCGTTACCAGTCGTTCCACATTAAATTTTTCAAGAATTTGGCGCAGTAATATTTTACCAGTATTTGTTTTTAGATCGTATTTGAGTTCGTTTGGGATATGTGTTGCAATCTGGATTAGTTCTTTTGATAGAATTGGTGCAATGTAGTTTATTTTGAAATGCTTGTGAAATTTATCATATATTGGCAACATGTTATAGATTAATTTTCCATTATAATCTGCAAGAAATACTTGAGAAAGCGGAGACAGTGAATTAGAAAAGAACGGTTCTAATAAAGAATAAATTTTGTGCCAGGAAAATATGCTTTTTGCCCCAAATATTTTTTCTTGATCTGGTGTCCAATCTCGTTCATGGCATTCAAGATATAACCTAACTTTATCCAAGATGGGAGAATCAGATCTCAAAAGAGATAGAAATTTTTGATAACGGAATGTGTAGCCGCCAAACAATTCATCTCCGCCATCGCCAGACAAAAAAATAGATGACAGTGATTTTATTTCTTTAGCCACATAATACCAATGTAAATCCCAAAATGGAAGTTTAGCTATGCTAATAGCTTTTGGTAATAATTGGAGAAAATTATCAATATGCAACACGTGATGATTAGTATCAAATTTTTCAGCAATTTTTATTGCTGCAGGTGATTCATCCGGACTGTTAGCAAAGGTAACGGATAATGATTCTATTTTGAGATTTGGAAATGTTTTTCTCAAAATTGCCAGAACTAGTGTAGAATCAACTCCAGAACTTAATGAAATTGCTACTTTGTTGCAGTTTTCTAGATTGTTTGTTAGAGTTTTACTAATGGTTTGTTCTATCTTGTTTAGGATGTCATTGGGGATTTTTTTTGGTGTAAATTCTTTCCATGTTAATGCGGATCCGGACTGTTTTGGATTATATCGTAAAGTTAAAACATTAGTTATGACCGAAGGATCAATTTTTTGCACAGCATGTACAACACTAACTTATTGTTATATAATTTTGTGTAATTGTTCCTCTCAAAATTTAAAGATGTAATAGTTTTAGAGTTAATGTGAAATTTGTTGTTACAGGCGGAGCTGGATTCATAGGAAACAACATAGTCAGACAATTAATAGCTGATAAGCATGATGTGCTTGTAATCGATGATCTGCATACCGGAAAATTAGGCAATCTTTCTGATGTGTCAGATGTGATCGAATTTAAAAAACTGGACATTTTGAATTTCGAAGATATT
>Ga0194132_10009572_pt1 | contig 13251 bp, 16 predicted proteins | sample TA2KigOf80mmetaG_FD_148612 | JGI IMG/M metagenome (GOLD analysis project Ga0194132, IMG submission 148612) | Freshwater microbial communities from Lake Tanganyika, Tanzania - TA2015054 Kigoma Offshore 80m | ecosystem: Environmental > Aquatic > Freshwater > Lake | place: Tanzania: Lake... | reverse complement strand
ATCGCCGCATGACCGAGGGGCTCGGCCGCCAATTGCGCCGCAAGCCGATGCGCACCCACGAGCGCGTCGCCGCCGCGGCGCGCGCCCGTCTGCGCGCGCTCGCGCCGCACCGGGAGGAGGTCCGCCGCCTGGTCGCGTTTCTCGCCCTTCCCAATAACGCCCGGTTGGCGCCGAAGCTCATGTGGCGAGCGGCCGACGCGATCTGGCGCGCGGCCGGGGATGCATCGACCGATTTCAACTACTACACCAAGCGCGCGCTCCTCTCGGGCGTCTACGGCACCACTCTGATGTTCTGGCTCACGGATGAGAGCGAGAATTTTGTCGCGACCGACGCCTTTCTCGATCGGCGCATCGCCGACGTTATGAAAATCTTTTCGCTCCGCGCCCGGCTAAAATCAGCCGGCGATGGAATCGCGTTCGCGAAACGGGTCGGCGACGCCTTCGGGCGCCTGGTTCCGCCCGGGCTCGCGCGCCGCCTGGGACAAGGTTTTGGGCGGGGTCGGCCGTCCCGGGCGGCGCGGACGTAGGCTCCGGCCGGGGCGCGTGCTAGGCTGGCCGGTAACGAGCGAAAAGCATAGGCCATGACGCCTCGGGATTCCCGCGGTCGTACCCCAACGAATGCCCACGCCGATATGCGTTTCGGCGGCGGCGTCGCCTCGCCGTTCGCGCCCCGGACCGACGCGCCGATCCTGGTTCGGGGTTTGGATTCCGGGGGCGGCGCCGCGTCCGCGGCGTCGGATGACGCCGGGACCTTCACATCCGCGTTCGCGCCCGCGGCCGGCGAAAGCACGCTCGCCGACCATTTTCTCGCCTGCTGCCGGTTGGGGCGCTATCTCACCGTCGCCGCCGGCGGCCGGTTCGTCATCACCGACGATTTTCGCCTCGCCGCCGCCGTTCCCCCCGCCGACGCCGCGGCGATGGCCTCGATCTATTCGCGCGATTTTCTGGTGGCGGAGGCGGCGCTGTTGCCGCTCGGCCGGTCGGCGACGGCGCTCACGGGCCGCGAGCGCGCGAAATACGAGCGCCTGTTCGACCTGATCGAGGCACACGCGCTTGCACCCGGCGTCAAGACGTCGGCGCACGCGATGCTGGAGCGGGATTTCAGTCCGATCGACCTGCGGGCGATCGAGGGTGAGCTTGACCTCCGTCTGTCGCCGGCCCGCAACCGTTATCGCGAATTCCTGGCGGTGGTCGCCCGATTGATTCAGGGCGACGTGGTGGCGCGCGACTTTGTGCAGGAATTCGTCGATTTCACCCGCACCGTGGCCGGCCGGCTCGATTTCGGCATCTACAGCTTCTGCATCGATCGGATTTTCGGCAGCGAACGAATCTCCCAGGGAGTCAAGCGGGTGCTGGCGGCGGAAATCGTCAAGTATCCCCCGCTGGTGCGGCGCGAACTGATCACCAATATCCTGGTTTTGCCGGGCGTGACGCCCGAAGTCGTCGCCTTCGTGCGCAAGCTGATCGCCGACCGGCTCGACCGGGCGCAGCTGATCGAGATCGAACTCCTAGAAGCGGTGAAGGTTTCGCGCCTGTCCATGGGCGAGATCGATCAGCGGCTTCGCCGCGAAGCCCGTCCCGCCTAATTCATACCCGCTAACGGGTGCGCGTGCGCTTGTTGGCCCAGGCGACGACCACCGCGAACACCGCGAAGGCGGCTAGCGATGCGACGAGAAAAGTCGTTTCTCCTCCGGTCATGGCGATTCCCCTTAATCCATAATTTAATTATGGGAATATTAACCGGAAGCCCTAATAACCTCAAGAAATTTATAAGTTTAGTTTTGCCGCGCCCGACTGGGCGAGGGATCCCTTGGGGAAAAGCCGGGTGACGTGACCGATCTTGCGGCCTTCGCGCGCCTCGCCCTTGCCGTAGAGGTGCAGGCAAGCCCCCGGTTCGGCCGCGAGCTTGGGCCAGTTCTCTACGTCCCGGCCGATCAGATTGGTCATGATCGCGTCCGAATGGCGCTCGACCGTGCCGAGCGGCAGCCCGGTGATGGCCCGCACCAATTGCTCGAACTGGCTGACGTGACAGGCGTCCAGCGTCCAGTGGCCCGAGTTGTGCGGCCGGGGCGCGATTTCATTGACCAGCAACCGCCCGTCGCGCGCGACAAACATCTCGACCGCGAGCAATCCGACCACGCCGAGCGCGGCGGTAATCGCTTCCGCGCATTCGCGCGCCTTCTCGGCGAGTGTGGACGCGATGCGCGCCGGCGCCGTGGTGGTGTCGAGGATGTGGCGGGTGTGCACGTTCTCGACCGCCGGATAGGCGGCCATGGCGCCATCGAGTCCGCGCGCGACGATCACCGAAATCTCCCGCTCCAGGTCGATGAACCCTTCCAGGATGCCCCATTCGGCGCCCATCGCCTTCCAGGCGGCGGAGGGGTCTTCGCCCGGCGCGATCTTGACCTGGCCCTTGCCGTCGTAGCCGAGTTGCGCGGTCTTGAGCACGGCGGGCAGGCCGATGTCGCGCGCCGCGACCTCGAGCGCTTCGATGCTCCGGATCGTCCGCCACGGGGCGGTGGCGATGTCCAGGCCGTTGATGAACGTCTTTTCCTCGATCCGGTCCTGGGCCACCGCGAGAACGTCGGCGCTCGGGCGTGCCGGCTTGAACGCGGCGAGGCGGCGCATGCATTCGACCGGAATGTTTTCAAATTCGAACGTCACGACGTCGATGGCGCGGGCGAAGGATTCGAGCGCGTCGCCGTCGTCGTAGGGGGCGACGACGGTTCGTTCCGCCACCTGGCCGGCCGGCGAATTCGGCTCGGGCGTAAGGATATGGCAGCGATAGCCGAGCCGGGCGGCGGCGAGCGCGCTCATGCGCCCGAGCTGGCCGCCGCCGATGATGCCGATGACGCTTCCGGGCGCAAGCGGCGCGGTCGGGTTCATCGCGAACGGCGCCGCCGCGATCGAGTTTCGGGCGGTTCGTCCTTCGGCCTTCGCGCGACGGCGGCGGTTTGCACCGCGCGCCAAGAATCGAGCCGGGCGCGCACGCGCGCGTCCCCGGTCGCGAGCACGGCGGCGGCAAGCAGCGCCGCGTTGATCGCCCCGGCGCGGCCGATCGCGAGAGTCCCGACCGGTATGCCGGGCGGCATCTGGGCGATGGAGAGCAGGCTGTCGAGCCCCTTCAGGACCTTCGATTCGACCGGAACTCCGAACACGGGCAACGCGGTCAGCGCCGCCGTCATGCCAGGCAGGTGCGCGGCGCTGCCGGCGCCGGCGATGATCGCCTTGAGGCCGCGCGCGCGGGCGGAAAGGGCGTATCGGTAGAGGCGCTTCGGGGTGCGGTGGGCGGAGACGATTCGCGTTTCGAACCGGACGCCGAGTGCCTTCAGCGTCTCGGCCGCGTGTCGCAACGTCGCCCAATCGGACTGGCTGCCCATGATCACGCCGACCTCCGGCTTGCGCCGCGATCGAGCCGATTTGCGTTGTTTTCGGGGCGAGGGCATGGGCGCTTCCGGGGTGCGGGAAGCGGGGGATTATAGGCGCGGAGCCTTGGCTGACAAGCCTCGACCGGGCGCCGTTAACCTCGAATGCACGCGATTGGCTATACTGAACGAACGGGCGGATCGAGTCCCGGCTCCGGCCGCGGCGTCCGCCTGGAGGTTAGGCCCCCGGAGGTCGAGCGATGGAAAAGGACCTCGGTCCGCCTCCCATTGTACCGTCGCGCGATGGCGGGCGAAGATCCCCCTATCCGGCGCCGCGCCGCCAGGGCGCGGGCCAGGACGGTGCGCGCGAGGACGACCACGGTCGCGAGCGCGAAGGCGTGCATGGAGGCGGCGCCGATCATTTGCGGTCCGAGGGCGCGATTGATGTGACTATCGCCGGCCTTGCCGCTGACAAACTCTCGCCCGAAACCGAGCGGGTGATCGAGAACCTTCTCGCCGAGCTCGGGCAAGTGCGCGGCGAATTGGACACCGCCCGGCGGCGTCTCGCCCAGCTTGAACAGGTCGTCGACCATCACCCCTATTTGCCGGTGTTGAGCCGTCAGGCGTTTCGCGGGCAAGTCGCGCATGTGCGCGGTCGATTGCAGGAATTTTCGTTCGCGCCCAGCCTGTTCGTCATCAGCCTGATTAACGGCGACGCGATCCGGCGCGAATTCGGCATCGCTGCGCGCGACAAGGCGCTTGGCCTCTTGTGCGACGCGCTGCGGGCGGTCGTGGCGCCGGGCGATTTCGTCGGCAGCCTGACCGGCAACGAACTTGCCGCGTTGGTATTCGTCGCCGACGAGGCCGGCCGCGCGGCGTTGCGCGCGGCGCTCGCCCGCGCGGTCGCGGAACGCCCGTTCGTCGCCGGGGCCCGTCGGGTGGATTTGGACGTGGCAGTCGGCCTCGCCGTGTTGAGCGCGGGCAGCGATGTGGACGGGCTGATCGCCGCCGCCGACGCCAATCTGATGGCAGGACTGCGATAGGGTTCGCGCTCTCAAGCGATGATGTCGGGGATCAGCAGGTTCTCGATGGTCGAAATCTGGTCTTTGAGCAGGAGCTTACGCTTCTTCAGGCGCTGAAGCTGAAGCCGGTCGTGGCGGTCGTTCTCGGTCAGGCGCCGGATGACGTCGTCGAGGTCGCGGTGTTCCAGCCGCAACGCTTCGAGACGTTCCTTGAGAGCCTGTGGATCGTTCATGACGGCTTTCAATCCCCCGCGCGACTATCCCGGCTTCCGGCCGTTTTTTTGAACGATGCCAAACTCGACCGGGACCGATCCGCAGCCCCGGCTCGAGGACCCTTTTTGTGGAATCGGGGCGCTGTTTCGGTTATCATAACTGAACGCGCCGGAGGCGAGAACCGCTCCTCCAAACGCCGAGAATTACGGCGGCCCCGCGACGGGCAAGCCCGGCGCCGCATTCGTAGGTGCAATGTGGAAACAGGGAATCATCCATGAGCCAGCAGGAGAGACTGAACGCTCTCAAGGCCCGGCACGAGGCGCTCGAGTCCGCCATTGCCGAGGAAAATGCCCACACCCACCCGGACGAGGTCCGGATCCATAATCTCAAAAAGCAGAAGTTGAAGATCAAGGACGAGATCGCCGGCCTGTCGTCGCACTGAACCGGGGTTTCGCTGCCGAGTGTTCGAGGGCCCGCGCGCGCTTGCGTTTGGGCGCGGTCGGCGCGAGGTTACATGTAACCTAGTTTGATTTCGCCATGCCGGTTTCCGCCAAGCGTTTGTCGACCCGCCGCAAGGCCGCGTCGCGCGACAAGGTGCGCGCGCATCGTGCGCGGCTGCGCGCGCAAGGACTCCGCCCCATCCAGATTTGGGTCCCGGACATGGGTTCGCCCGCCTTCAAGGCGGAAGCCCGCCGCCGGTCGCGGCTGGTGGCGGCCAGTCCGCACGAGGCCGAGGATCAGGCCGTTCATCGAAGCCATCACCCCGGCGGACATGGAGCGGCTTGATCGGGCGCTGTTGGTACTCCTCGGGCCGGCGGGGTAGGGCGGCCTACGCCCCCTTCGCCATTTCGCGCAGCTTGAATTTCTGGATTTTGCCGGTCGAGGTCTTGGGCAGCGGCCCGAACACCACCCGGCGCGGGCACTTGAACTTGGCCAGCCGCTCGCGGCAGAAGGCGATGATTTCGTCCTCGGTCGCGGCCTGGCCCGGCTTCAGTTCGACGAACGCGCACGGCGTTTCACCCCATTTTTCGTCGGGCTTCGCCACCACCGCTGCCAGCATCACGGAGGGGTGCGCGGCGATGGCGCCCTCGACCTCGATCGAGGAAATATTCTCGCCGCCCGAGATGATGATGTCCTTGGAGCGGTCCTTGATCTGGATATAGCCGTCCGGGTGCATCGCGGCGAGATCGCCGGAATGAAACCAACCGCCCCTGAAGGCCTCGGCGGTCGCCGTCGGGTTCTTGAGGTAGCCCTTCATCACGATGTTACCGCGGAACATGATCTCGCCCATGGTTTGCCCGTCGGCGGGAACCGGGGTCATGGTTTCCGGGTCCATCACCGCGAGGCCGTCGAGGGCGTGGTAGCGCACGCCCTGGCGCGATTTCAATTCGGCCTGCTTCTCGATCGGCAATGCGTCCCATTCCGGGTGCCACGCGCACATCACCGCCGGCCCGTAGGTTTCGGTAAGCCCGTAGACATGGGTGACGTTGAAGCCGGCGCGCTGCATGCCGGCCAGCGTTGCCGCCGGCGGCGGCGCGGCGGCGGTCATGACCTGGACGGTGTGGGGAAGCGGCTTCCTTTCCGCCTCGGTCGCGTTGATGACGAAATTGAGTACGATTGGCGCGCCGCAAAAGTGGGTCACCTTGTGTTCGGCGATGGCGGCGAAGATGGTTTCGGCGCTCACCCGCCTGAGGCACACGCTGGTGCCGGCGACGGCGGCAAGCGTCCACGGGAAGCACCAGCCGTTGCAATGGAACATGGGCAGCGTCCAGAGGTAGATCGGATGATGGCCCATGTTCCAGCCGACCGCGTTGCTGAGCGCGTTCAGGTACGCGCCGCGATGGTGGTAGACGACGCCCTTGGGATTGCCGGTGGTGCCGGACGTGTAGTTGAGCGAAATTGCGTCCCATTCGTCGGCCGGCATGGTCCAGGCGAAATCCGGATTGCCCCCGGCGATGAACGATTCGTAGTCGGTTTCGCCGAGCCGCGCGCCCGGGCCGCTGTATTCGCTGTCGACGATGTCGATCACCGGTATTTTGTTCCCGAGCCGGGCAAGCGCGTCCTTGATCGCGGGCGAAAACTCGGTGTCGGTAATCAGCGCTTTGGCTTCGCCGTGTTCGAGGCAGAAGGCGAGCGCCGGGCCGTCGAGCCGGACGTTGAGGGTGTTGAGCACCGCGCCGAGCATGGGCACGGCGAAGCTCGCCTCGTAGATCTCGGGCGTGTTCGAGGCCATGACCGCGACCGTATCGTTGCGGCCGATACCTCGTTTGGCGAGCGCGCTCGCGAGCCTTCGGCAGCGGGCGTAGGTCTCCTTCCAGGTAAAGCGTTTCCGCCCGTGGATGACGGCGATGTGAGCGGGATAGACGGCCGCCGCGCGTTCGAGGAACGTGAGCGGCGAAAGGGGCGCGAAGTTGGCGGCGTTTCGGTCCAGATCGCGGTCATAAATCGAGGGCATTGCGGGAACCTTATCGGGCGCGCGGTCCCGCCGCTAGGCGGGCGAACCAGAGAACCCCGCGCGCATAGGATAATGCGCCCCTTCCGGGACGAGCGAGGTGGAATTTGCCACAAACCCGACTGGCGAAAAACGAGCTTTTGTCGCAAACTTGCCCCGCGGCGGAGCGGGAGAGGGGACGCCCGCGCCGCGATCAATGGACGCCCGGTCAACGGGCGCCCGCAACCGGGGAGATCCCATGCCCAACCCCTATGACGTCGCCCACGAACGTTCGCTCAAGGACCCCGAAGGGTTCTGGGGCGAGGCCGCCCAGGCGGTCCGCTGGACCCGCAAGTGGTCGAAGGTGCTCGATGCCTCCAACCCGCCCTTCAACCGCTGGTTCGTCGGCGGCGAATTGAACACCTGCTTCAACGCCATCGATCGCCATGTGGAGGAAGGGCGCGCCGAACAGCTGGCGCTGATCTACGACAGCCCCGTCACCAATCAAATCCGCAAGTTCACCTACCGCGAGCTGCAGGACCAGGTCGCGCGCGCCGCCGGCATGCTGGCCGCGCGCGGCGTTACCAAGGGCGACAGGGTGATCATCTACATGCCGATGGTGCCGGAAGCGGCGATCGGCATGCTCGCGTGCGCCCGTCTCGGCGCCGTCCATTCGGTCGTGTTCGGCGGTTTCGCCGCCAACGAACTGGCGGTGCGAATCGACGACGCCAAGCCGAAGGTGATTCTGTCGGCCTCCTGCGGCATCGAGGTCAACCGAGTGATCCCGTACAAGGGCCTGCTCGACGGCGCGATCGACATCGCCAAGCACAAGCCCGCCGCCTGCATCGTCCTGCAGAGGGCTCAGGCCAAGGCCGATCTCAAGCCGGGCCGCGACCTTGACTGGGCGGACGAAATGGCCAGGGCCAAGCCGGCGGCGTGCGTGCCGGTGGCGGCGACCGATCCGCTCTACATTCTCTACACCTCCGGCACCACCGGCCAGCCCAAGGGCGTGGTGCGCGACAACGGCGGCCACTGCGTCGCCCTCAAGTGGACCATGAAGGCGGTCTACGACTGCGATCCCGGCGACGTGTTCTGGGCGGCCTCCGACGTCGGCTGGGTGGTCGGGCATTCCTATATCGTCTACGCGCCGCTCTTTCACGGCTGCACCTCGATTCTCTACGAGGGCAAGCCGGTCGGCACGCCGGACGCGGGCGCCTATTGGCGGGTGATTGCGGCGCACGGGGTCAAGGCCCTGTTCACGGCGCCGACCGCGTTCCGCGCCATCAAGCGCGACGATCCCAACGGCGAGCTGCTGAAGAAGTACGATCTCTCGTCGTTCAAGATCCTGTTTCTCGCCGGCGAGCGGACCGACCCCGACACCCTCAAATGGGCCGAGGACAAAACCCGCCGCCCGGTCATCGACCATTGGTGGCAGACGGAATCAGGCTCGCCCATGGCCGCCAATTGCATGGGTCTGCACCGTTTTCCGGTCAAGCCCGGCTCGCCGACCAAGGCGGTTCCCGGCTGGAAGATCGAAGTGCTCGATGAGAACGGGCGCGCGGTCAAGCCGGGCACCATCGGCGCGATCTGCTGCAAGCTGCCGCTGCCGCCCGGCACGTTCCCGACGCTGTGGAACGCCGACCAGCGCTTCAAGGAATCCTACTTCACCGAGTTCCCCGGCTACTACAAGACCGGCGACGCGGGCTTCATCGACGAGGACGGCTACATCTCGATCATGGCCCGCACCGACGACATCATCAACGTCGCCGGCCACCGTCTGTCGACCGGGGCGATGGAGGAAGTTCTCGCCTCCCACCCCGACGTCGCCGAATGCGCGGTGATCGGCGTCGCCGACTCGCTCAAGGGCCAGGTGCCGCTCGGCTTCCTGGTCTACAAGGCCGGCGTCAAGCGCCCGCCAGAGGAGGTGGTGGGCGAAGTGGTCAAGCTGGTGCGCGACAGGATCGGCCCGGTGGCCGCGTTCAAGACCGCGACCGTGGTCCAGCGCCTGCCCAAGACCCGTTCGGGCAAGATTTTGCGCGGCACCATGCAGAAGATCGCCGACAGCGAGGCCTACAAAATGCCGGCGACCATCGACGATCCGGCCATCCTCGACGAAATCGCCGCCGCGCTCGGCAAGCTCGGCTACGCCAAGGAGAACAAGCGCCAAGGCTGACAACGCGTGGGCCTATGACCAGAACATGTCGTAGAGCGTAAGCAGGATCGAGGCCAGGATCAGGATCACGATGTACCACTCGACCCGCAGCAGGTGCCGGGTCTGCTGCAGGTCGAGCGCGGTGGTCGCGGTGCGCGCGATCAGGTCGAACTTGCGTTCGACCGCGCGGGCGCGCTCGGTCAGTTCATATTCCTCCTGCAGGCGGGCGTAGAGCCGCTCCAGCTCCGGGTGGTCCCACAGCAGATCCGGCTTTTCCCCGATTTCGACACGGCCCACAGTGCGCTGCTGCATCAACAGCACGTCGCCGATCTCGCGCAGCAGCTAGCGCCCCTCGGCGCCGATGGCGCCGGTGCGCTTGAGGGAGGCGGCGAGCGGCTCGATCCGGTCGAACACGGCGGCCAGGCCGCGCTCGTAGAATCCGAACACAACGCTTTTCGCCAGCACCGTGGCGACGATCTGCAGGCGCTCGACCGACGCCGCCGAAAGGGCGATCGATCCGTCGGCGTTCACGATTCCATCACTGCCGGGCACAATGGCGATGGTCATGCGTTCGAAGTCGGGCTCGGGATAAGGATCGGCGACGTAAGGCTTGATGGCCTCGAGGAAGGCAGTCTCGTCGTCGACGTCCATGTTGAACAACACGACCGCGCCGTAGCGCAGCACGGCGGCGGCGCGCCCGTCGATCCTCTCGCCGATGGCCATCGCCCGGACGGAAATGCGCGCGTTTGCGGGGAAAAGGGGGTCGGTCATGGCGCGCCCCCCGATGCGGCTTTAGGACGCCGTGCCGCCCGAGCCGGCCTGCTCCGTCTTCTCGGCCCCGGGCGTTTCCGGGGCGGGCGTCTCGGGCGCTTCGGCGTGAACCTCGGCGGTTTGCGCTTCGGATTCGGCCGCGGCCTTGGCGAGCTTTTCCGCGCGCGCTAACGCGTTGCGCGCCCGGGTGCGGGCGAGCGCGATCGCCTTTTCCAAATCGGCGCTGGTGCAGAGACCAAGGTTGACCGGGTTCTGCGGCTTGATGTTGGGGGCGTTCCAATGGGAACGGTCGCGCACCGCGGCGATGGTCGATTTGGTGGTGCCGAGCAGACGGGAAATCTGCCCGTTGCCCAGCTCCGGGTAGTTCTTGAGCAGCCAGGCGATGGCGTCGGGCCGTTCCTGGCGCATGGCGATCGGGGTGTAGCGCGCGCCGGAGGGGCGCGCTTTCGGCTGCGGGATGGTCGGCTTCAGGGGCTTGAGGCGCGCGTTGGGGTTCTTCTGGCAGCGCTCGATTTCCTCGGCCGTCAAATCGCCCTGGGCGACCGAATTGATACCCTGCATGCCGCCCGCCACTTCGCCGTCGGCGATGGCCTGGACCTCAAGCGGATGCAGGCCGCAGTAGTCCGCGACCTGGTCGAAGGTGAGCGACGTATTTTCGATGAGCCAAACGGCCGTGGCCTTTGGCATCAGAGGGGGGGCCATCGTCTCGAACGTCCTGTCTGAGGCTGAGCGCGCCCTATATATAGGCCGGAACCGGGCGGGTCAAATCCGGAAAACGGGCCGCCGCGGAAAAAAAAACAAACGCGCGCGGTTCGTCAACCGGCGCTTCGCGCGCCCGTCTTCCGGCCGCCGCCGCGCGAAAGATCCTCGATGATGGGGCAATCGGGCCGCTCATTGCCGTGGCAGTGGGTTACCAAGTGGCGCAAGGCGCGCCGCATGTCCTCGATCTCGTCGGATTTTTCCTCCAGCCGCCGCAGGTGCCGGTGTACCAGGCGCTTGACGTCGGCGCTCCGCCGCCGCCGGTTTTGCCAAAGATTCATCAGGCGCGCGATGTCCTCGACGGCGAAGCCAAGGTCGCGGGCGCGCCGGATGAAGTCGAGGGTCCTAAGGTCGGATTCGCCGAAAAAACGATACCCGGATCCGCTGCGGGTCGCCTTGGGCAAGAGGCCGAGTTTTTCGTAGTGGCGGATCATGCGGGCGCTGACCCCGGAATGGCGGGCGGCATCGCCGATAGTCATCATGGGCAACAGATCGCATTTCTCTCAAGGGGTTGCGGTGGCCCCGAAAATCTCCCTTGACCTTAACATGATGTCAAGCCCGAGGATCGCCGCCGTTCGCAAAAACCCCCTGTTATTCCCGACCTACCAACGGAGAGAAAAATGTCACATCCCCACCACGTCCATGCCTCTCACGGTCCCGACGGCGCGTCGCTGAACCGGGTCGCTTGGCTTGCCACGCTCCACTGCCTCAGCGGTTGTGCCGTCGGCGAAGTGCTCGGCATGGTCATCGGAACCGCGCTTGGCTGGAGCGACGTCGCGACCATCGCCCTCGCTTTCTTGTTCGGCTACGCCTTCACCTTGTGGCCGCTCTGGCGCGCTGGTCTCGGCGTCGCGGCCGCGCTCAGGACCGCGCTCGCCGCCGATACCGCCTCGATCGCGATCATGGAACTGGTCGACAACGCCGTGATGCTCGCGATCCCGGGGGCCATGGACGCGCCGCTGACCGCACCGCTGTTCTGGGGCAGTCTCGCGTTTAGCCTGGCAGTCGCCGCCGTCGCCGCCTTCCCGGTCAACCGCCACCTGATCGCGCGTGGGCGCGGGCACGCGCTGGCATACCGGCATCACCACGCGCATCATGCCCAGGCTTGTTCCTGAGTAACCTTGCCATCGATGCGGGTCCTGGCGCTTTCCGAAAGGAGCGCCAGGACCTCATCATGTGCGGTTCACGCGGTCAAAATGATCTTGCCGATGTGGGCATTGCTTTCCATCAGGCGATGCGCCTCGGCGGCGCGTTCCAACGGAAAGGTGGCGTGGATCACCGGTCGGATGGCGCCGGACTCGATCAGCGGCCACACGCGCTCCCGCAGCGCCCGCGCGATGCGGCCCTTGCTCTCGACGCTTTGGATGCGCAGCGTCGAGCCGGTGTAGGTGAGGCGCTTCAGCATCAACGGCATGAAGTTGACCTCGGCCTTGGCCCCCTTCTGGAACCCGATCTGGACCAGCCGGCCCTCGGTCGCGAGGCAGCGGATGTTGCGTTCGATGTAGTCGGCGCCGACCATGTCGAGGATCACGTCGACGCCCTTGCCGCCGGTCAGCGCCTTGATTGCCTCGACGAAATCGGATTCCCGGTAATTGATCGCCTGGGCGGCGCCGAGGCGTTCGCACGCGGCGCACTTTTCCGCATTGCCGGCGGTGGCGAACACGCGCGCGCCGAGCCGGCTCGCCATCTGGATCGCGGTGGTGCCGATGCCGCTTGAGCCGCCGTGGACCAAGAGCGTTTCCCCCGGCTGGAGCCGCCCGCGTTCGAAGACGTTGGTCCAGACCGTGAAGAAGGTTTCGGGCAGGCCCGCGGCTTCGACCGGCGACAGTCCTCTGGGGACCGGCAGACATTGCGGCGCGGGCGCGAGGGCGTATTCGGCGTAGCCGCCGCCGGTGACGAGGGCGCATACCGAATCGCCGATCTTCCAATCGCCCGCGCCCGCGCCGAGCTGGACGATCTCGCCCGCGATTTCCAGGCCCGGAATGTCGCTCGCGCCCGGCGGCGGCGGATAGCCGCCCTGACGCTGCAGCACGTCGGGGCGGTTGACGCCGGCGGCGCCGACCCGAATCAGGACTTCGCCTGCGCCCGCGACCGGGCGCGGGCGGGTCGCGATCTTGAGGACCTCGGGCGGGCCGCCCTTGCCTTCGATTTCGACGCAACGCATGGTTTCGGCCATGGGTTGGCTCTAATATCCGAGGCCGACCGACGCAAGGGAGGAATCGCCTTGGATACCGATGATCTCGAACCGCGCGCGAAAAAACCCGCGCCCAAGAATCTCGACGAGATGTCGCTCGCCGCGCTCGAGGACTACATCGCCGGGCTCGAAGCCGAAATCGCCCGCGCCCGCTCGGCGATCGCCGCCAAGAGGGCCTCGCGCCATGGCGCCGAGGCGTTTTTCAAGAAGAAGTAGACCGCCTTCGGCGTCGCGGGCGAGAGCACGCGCTTACGGTGTCCGCCGCCTTCGGCGTCGCGGGCGAGAGCACGCGCTTACGGTGTCCGCCGCCTTCGGCGTCGCGGGCGAGAGCACGCGCTTACGGT
>Ga0194132_10009571_pt1 | contig 13253 bp, 9 predicted proteins | sample TA2KigOf80mmetaG_FD_148612 | JGI IMG/M metagenome (GOLD analysis project Ga0194132, IMG submission 148612) | Freshwater microbial communities from Lake Tanganyika, Tanzania - TA2015054 Kigoma Offshore 80m | ecosystem: Environmental > Aquatic > Freshwater > Lake | place: Tanzania: Lake Tanganyika... | reverse complement strand
GGGCTCCCTCGAACTCCACCGCCAGGTGACAACAGTCATAATTGACTCCCAGGTGTTCCTGCAGCCGAAGATCCCCCGGACGATCGTTCTGCATCCGTTCAAAGAAATCGACGGTCTCAGGCGTGGTCTCCAGATAGCACAAGGGCTCAGGTTCGAGTCCGAGATGCAGGGCCTTGCCTGAACTCCTGGAGCGACGTTCCAGGTGTTCAACACAACGCCACAGGTTCGCACGTGCCGATGCTTCCTGCCGGGGTTCTTTCATGAACTCCTTGTAGGACACAGGCACCGTACTAACGCTCCCACCGGCGGAACCTGGCGCCAGTTCTGCAATCAAGTCGATCAGCTGACATGTGTAATCCAGCCGCTCCGGGGTCGTCCAATCCGGCAGATAAACTTGTTCCTTCACCCGTGTCCCATGAAACCTTCCATAGGGAAATCCGTTGATGGTGAATACATAGCAATCATGCGCCTCCAACCATCGCTGGAAGGATCGAAGGGTTTCCGGATCCGAAAGCTCGGCAGCGGCTGTGCGTCCCAGTCGAAGCCCGATGGCGTAGGCCTCGTGGTTCGCAACCCGCTCTTTGACGGCAAGCGTATGCTGCTTCAATGCTCCGAAAATCTGGGGCCAGGTCTCCCCTTGATGGATGTTTGTGCAATAGGCCAGATGGGCCCCGTGTTTAAGCTTCATGGACTAGAACCCATCTCATAAATAAGGAGGGGGTGCGTTGCGAGGGATTTTTGGCGGCGGCAAGGCGCGAGGAGGGAGAATATTCGCCAGGATCTTCGACCGACGAGCAACGCAGCAGCCGCCGAAAAGAACCGCAGCGCACCCCCTCCCTATTTGTGAGATGGGTTCTAAGGACTTGGGAGGAGGTGGTCGGTGCGTGCAAGGATGGCCCCGCTTTACCCAAAGAACCCTTGCTCAGATTCAAACGCCGCACGGAGGATCTCAGGTAAAACGCCCAGTGCCCCTCGCGTCCCAAGGAAAGAAAACCAGGTGAATCCTCGAAGGTCCCGATGGACCTCGTTCGGTTGGACGAATGCGTCGTAGCAGAAGACTCTGGCGCTTGCACTGGCAGGAATCGAACATGAGAGCCGTGTGAAGTTCCAGAACTATTGCGTCCAGCCTCGCTTCACACGGCGCATCTCACCTCTTCCCAGTGCGCCCTCGCCTCACCTCCCCTCGGAATCGTAATCGCAATCGTACACCGCAGAGCGAGGAATGCGCAGAGGAATCTAGAGCGGAATTGGAATTCTTCTCTGCGCTCTTCCCATCTGCATTGTAACTTCGGGGTCCCACCAACGGCTTCGAGATGCCCCCATTCGAAAACTCGCCACGAATTTCCACTTCTCACCTCGCCCCGGTGTGCCCTATGGTCCCGCGCGTGATCCTCGGCGGCGGCATCGTGAAGGGCATGATTGAGACTGCCCGCAACTTCGTCGGTTCTTACACCGACGCCTCCCGCCTTACCACCGTCGAGTACCCCGAGCAACGCATCCCCCTCCACGCAAACGCGCGGCAGTTCCCGTTCCTCGTTTTCGACGGAACGGATCCGATGGCCGGACTTCGCTGTGTCGCGTGCCAGATCTGTGAGAAGGAATGCCCGCCGCAGTGCATCTACATCATCAAGGACTCGGTCAAGAAGCCGGATTACCTTGGAAAAATGCAGATGCAGCCAAAGGTTTTCGACATCGACTTGTCGGTCTGCATGAGCTGCCAGATCTGCGTCGAGGTTTGCCCGTTCGACGCGATCAAGATGGACACGGAGTTTGAGCTGTCGAACGACGATCGCTTTGCGGGCTTGCTGGTCAACAAACATCAGCTGGCAAAGCCAAACAGCCATTTCGCGAGGATCCATCCCGCCGAGGCAGCCGAAGTCGATGGTCGCCTGGCCGCGGAAAAGGCAAAGGCAGAGGCCAAAGCCAGGGCGGATGCCGAAGCAAAAGCCAAAGCTGCGGCAACATCGCCACCTCCCGCCGGCAACCCATCCTCATCCCCTCCGCCGAAGAGCTGAAATAATGGAACCGCTGAAGGGCCTCCTCTCAACTCTTTGGAAAGCGCTGACGGATCAGCCGGATCCCAAAGCCCCTTTTCTTGAGTCGATTCCCGAAGACTATCGATCTCTGGCCTCAGCGGTTCTCTCCGTGGCTCCGATCCTCATGGTCTTCCCGCTGCTGTTTGCGCTGACGACCGTGCTGGAAAGGAAAGGGCTCGGGCGGATCCAGAACCGCCTGGGACCCAACCGCGTGGGGCCCGCAGGATTTCTTCAGTTTGCGGCTGACGGGCTCAAGACCTTGACCAAGGAGGATGTCGTCCCCAGGGCGGCAGATCGGGTCGTGCATTTTTTGGCACCGATTGCCCTGGTGATCCCGGTGCTGCTCACCTTCGCGGTGCTCCCGTTCGGAAGGAACCTGGCCCCTATCGATCTCGATGCGGGCCTGCTCTTTTTCTTTGCAGTGAGCTCGGCCACCGAGCTCGCGGTGTTCATGGCTGGATGGGCCAGTCGCAACAAGTACTCCCTGCTGGGAGCCCTCCGAGCGGTGGCGCAAATGGTCAGTTACGAGATCCCCCTGGTGCTCGCTGCATTGTCTGTCGTGATGATCACAGGGACCCTGTCGCTTTCAGCAATCGCCGCCGCTCAGAGCCCCACCCCCGGCTCCTTCCTGGCTCCGTGGTATGTGTTCACTCCCTGGGGCTTGATGGGGTTTCTCCTGTTCATGATCGCCGCCTGCGCGGAAGCCAACCGCTCCCCCTTCGACCTGCCTGAGGGGGAATCAGAGATCATCGCCGGTTATTACCTCGAGTATTCCGGGTTCAAATTCGCCCTTTTCTTCCTCGGGGAATATCTGGGTCTGTTCGCCTCAAGCGGCCTCGCAATCACCCTGTTCCTTGGAGGATGGAACGCACCTTTTGCGTTCATGCAGGGATGGCTCCCATCCTGGGTCTGGTTTTTTGCCAAACTGGCCACGCTGATCGCGGTGTTCATCTGGATCCGAGGCACCCTGCCCCGGGTACGAATGGATCAACTGATGGGTCTGGCCTGGAAGTTCATGATCCCCATGACCCTGTTGACCCTGGTGGCAGCAGGACTCTGGCATCGTCTGCCTTCAGCCCCTCTTCGCTGGGTCGCTTGCACCGCCCTCCTCGCAGGCGCCTTCCTCGTTCTCGGTCGTGTTCTGATGCCTCGCACCCGCCATGGAAGGAGGGTTTATCGCTATGCCGACTGACGTCATACTCTGGATCCTTGGAGGGCTCATCCTCATCAGCGCAGTGATGTCACTTGCGCTGCGAAACCTGATCCACTGCGCGCTCTTCCTCATGGTTTGCTTTCTTGGGCTGGCAGGGCTGTACCTCCATCTCAACGCGGTGTTTTCGGGGCTTGTTCAAGCCCTCGTCTATGTGGGAGCCGTGGGAATCATACTGATTTTCGCCATCCTTCTGACGGAGGGAGGAGGCACCGAAACGGGGTCTCATCTGGGGAGCCAGTGGCGGACGGGAATCGGCCTCGCCGTCCTGCTGGCGTTTGCGCTCCTGGGCGCGGTCTCGAACAGCCCACAAACCACACAGGCCGCCCGTCACACGGAGGAGCCCACCGTCCGGGAGATCGGTTTGAAACTCATGACCGACTACCTGCTGCCCCTGCAAACCATCGGTCTTCTCCTGACCGCCGCAGCGATCGGAGCCGTCGTCCTGGCCATGCAGGAACCCAAACCCAGGAAGGACGAAACCCCATGACGTTCTACCTCGCATTGTCTGTGTTGCTCTTTTGCGTGGGACTGGCCGGTGTGCTGGCAAGACGCCATGCAATCATGGCACTCATCGGCATCGAGCTGATGCTGAACGCGGCCAATATCAACTTCATCGCATTCTGGCGCCATTCAAGCGCCGCTGATGATTTGTCCGGTATGTTTTGGATGATCTTCTCCGTCGCTATCGCGGCGGCGGAGGCTGCCGTGGGACTGGCCCTCGTCATACTCGTGTTCCGGCATCGACGGTCGGTGCGACTGGATGAGCTTGAATCCTTGAAAGGCTGATGACCGGCGTGCTCGACATTCTATGGCTGATCCCGGCGCTTCCGCTCCTGGTCTCGGCCATTCTCTCCCTGACCCCCGCCCGGGTGAAAGGGGGAGCTGCCCCGCTGTCGATCGGAGCCCTTGGCCTCGGATTCCTCATTGCCTGCGCAGCTCTCGCCGAGGCGGTGTCCGATCCGGGCCAGGTCAGGGCGCACAATTTCACATGGTTCGAATTCGGAAGCTCCGCCGTAAAAATCGGATGGGTTTTGGATCCCCTCAGCGCCTTGATGCTTGTGATGGTGACGTTCGTGGCCGGGTGGATCTTTGTGTTCAGCATCGGCTACATGTCGCACGACGAGAACTTCACCCGGTTCTACTGCTTTCTGTCCTTGTTCACCTCCGCGATGCTCGGCGTCGTGATGTCCAACAGCCTGCTCATGCTCTTTGCATGCTGGGAGGTCATGGGGCTTGCCTCCTACCTGCTGATTGGATTCTGGCATCATCGGCCTTCTGCGGCTGCCGCTGCGAGAAAAGCATTCATCTATACGCGCATTGGCGACATTGGATTTCTCCTGGGCATGCTCTGGTTGTATGCGGAGACGGGCACCCTCCTGCTCTACGACAACGGCGCAGGATGTCTCGAAGCCAATGCGCTGACCCAGCTGGCGGGCGCTGCGATCAGCACCGGCATGGCCGCCAGCACCGGGATCGCGTTGCTGCTCTTTTGTGGTGCCATCGGGAAGTCCGGCCAGATCCCTCTTCATGTCTGGCTTCCGGACGCGATGGAAGGCCCAACCCCTGTGAGCGCGCTGATCCACGCTGCGACGATGGTGGCCGCAGGCGTGTTTCTGATGGCTCGGATACATCCTCTCTCGACTGCGACCGCGTCGGCTAAACCTATCGTGACCGCGACGGCCCCCGCGAATGCCACAGCTCAATCCGCTCAGCCGGCGGTTCGAATGGAGGCAGCACCCAAGTCGCAGGCTCATGCTGAGGCGGCCGCGAAGCCGACGGAGGCGGGCGGTGACTCCACTTCGTCCCCGACACTCACGCTGAATGTCATGGCCTGGGTTGGAGCTCTGACCGCCCTGCTGGCTTCGCTCGTGGCCGTGGCCCAGTACGATATCAAACGCATTCTCGCTTATTCCACGGTGTCCCAGCTCGGCTTCATGTTTCTCGGCCTGGCGACAGGCGGACCGGCGGTGGGGGTGTTTCATCTGCTGACCCATGCATTTTTCAAGGCGTTGCTGTTTCTTGGGGCCGGCTCGGTGATTCATGGATGCCATGAGGAGCAGGATATTCGGCGGATGGGAGGTCTGTGGCGGCGTATGCCGGCGACATTTGGAACTTACGCGGTCGGGATGATGGCTCTCTCTGGAGTACCCCTGCTCTTCTCCGGTTTTTGGAGCAAGGATGAGATTCTGCATTCGGCTCTGGCGTGGTCTGGATCGAAGTGGCCTTTCGCTCTGGGCCTGGTGGCGGCTGTGGCCACGGCTTTTTACATGACACGCCAGATGGCCTACGTGTTCTTTGGACCTCACCGCGGACATCCCGCCATGTATGAGCAGGGACACCGTATCCCGGTGACTCAACCTCACGAGAGCCCCATGGTGATGACTCTGCCGCTGGGTGTGCTCGCAGCCTGTGCGATTCTGTTGACCGTTGTGGGAACCCCGATGTGGCCCTGGCTGCACTCGGTGCTCAGTGGGCATGCCCCTGAAGTCAGGCGAGAAGTGAGTGTCGGAGTGTTGTTTGCCATGCTCATCTCAATCCTGGCTGCTGGAACGGGATTCACCGCAGGGTGGATCTGCTACATGAGACGCAGGGCCAGCGGCTTCAACGATGGCGATCCCCTGCAAACAAGGATCCCGTCGATTTGGCGATGCCTCGAGTCGCGCGGGTGGATTGACGAGCTTTACAAGATGTCCTTTGGCATATGGACGGCAGCTGCGGGCCGCTTCTGCGACTGGCTTGATCGCATCGTGCTGGGGGGCGGTGTTCGGATGATTCAAAACGCCGCTCTCGCAACGGCCTGGATGGGACGTTTGTGGGACGAGTTCTTTCTGAACGGAGGTTTTGCAAGAGGCTGTGAACAGACGCGGAACTCGGCTGATCGAGCCTCGCTGGTACAGAACGGACAAATCCAGCGTTACCTCCGGATTCTGGCAGGCGCCCTGGCACTTGTCGCTCTTTGGATAATTTGGAAATGAACGCGTCGTCCATCCCATGGCTAACCCTGCTCACGGCGATACCGCTGGTGGGTGGGATCTTGATCCTGGGATCGCACCTGCCCGACGGCCAACGCCCCCGCAGGTTCGGACTCCTGTTCCACGCGCTCAGCCTGGGCGTGCTCGCACTGATCTTCACGCAGTTCGATCCGGCCGTGGGCTCCATGCAGATGGTTGAACGGTGGCCTTGGATTCCAAGCCTGGGAACTGAATATCATCTTGGGATTGATGGGCTGGGACTCCTGATGCTCGCCTTGTCATGCATCGTGCTGATGGCCGCCACGGCGTTCTCCCGGCGCGATATTCCGTCCGGGCGGATCTACCACGGTCTGCTGCTCCTGCTTCAGGCGGGACTGCATGGTGCGTTCACCGCCCAGAATTTCATCCACTGGTTTTTCTACTACGAGCTCAGCCTCATCCCGGCCTATTTCCTTGTGAAGCTATGGGGCGGACCCAAACGAGGCGTGGCCGCCCGGACATTCTTTCTCTACACCATGGCGGGAAGCGCCGCGATGTTGCTGGGCTTTCTTGCGACCTATGCGGCCACAGGGTCTTTCGATTTCGCTGAACTCGCCCAACGGGGCAAGGGTTTCGACGGGGGACTGGCAGCGATCTACAATGTCCGCCTCGGACTTCCTGAGCTCTCAACACGAGCGCTGGGCCTGTTGATCTTCTTCGCCATCTTTCTCGGTTTTGCCGTGAAGATCCCCGTGTGGCCCTTCCAGTCCTGGCTGCCTCTCACCTACTCCGAAGCCCCGGCCCCGGTGGCCATGGTCCTGACCGGAGCTCTGTCCAAACTGGGCGTGTATGGCTTGCTCCGGATTGTCCTGCCGATCTTTCCCGAACAAGTCTGGCAGACCCAGGACCTTTTGCTCTGCCTGGCCCTGGCGAGCATTGTCTTCAGCGCTGTGGCAGCCCTGGCCCAGACGGATGTGCGACGAATGCTCGGACACCTCTCGATCAGCCATCTGGGCTACTGCGTCCTTGCCGTCGTCTGCGCCTCCAGGATCACTCCGTTGGATGGCAACTGGGAGGTTGAGAAACAGGCAGCCCTGACCGGAGCCATGCTCCAAATGTTCAATCACGGCGTCATCGCAGCGCTGCTCTTCGGGCTTGCGGGCTGGATGGAAGAACGCGTTGGGAAACCGCTCGAGATGGGAAGCATGGGAGGCTTGCGACAAAAGGCCCCTGTGTTTGCCGGTATCATGGGGCTGGCCGTTTTCGCATCCATGGGCCTTCCGGGATTGAGCGGATTCGTCGGGGAGTTCCTGATCTTCAAGGGCGTGTTTGCCCTGGTGCCCTGGGCAGCCTGCCTGGCGACTCTTGGTTTGCTCGGCGTGGCCCTGTTTCTCCTGAACTACCTCCGAACAACCTGGCACGGCGCGTTGAGCGGTGACTCCACAAGGTTCGCCGATCTCACTGTGCGAGAACGTGCATGGGTGACACCCATGGTCGCGCTCATTCTGCTGCTGGGGGTTCATCCTCAACTGGCGCTGAAGTGGCTGAACGCAGCCGCCGTCCTGCTGACAGAAAGGATCGCCATATGACGCCCACATGGACCCTCGTGATCTGTCTGCTGGGTGCGATCCTGCAACAGTTCATGCCCCGGACCGAACCCAAGTTCGCCCGCGCAACGGCGTTGCTGACCGCGTTTCTTTCACTCGCTGCCGCCTTCAGCGGCGTGGTGAACGGGATGGATCCCGGGGTGTTTACCACGTTGACCCGCGCTCCATGGGTTCCGGGGCTGGGTATCGAGTTCCATCTCGCGGCGGATGGCATCACCCATTGCATGCTCGTCCTTACAGGCATCGCAGCCGTCGCAGGCGTGCTGTTTTCCTGGAACGTGGAGCATCGCGTGCGGGACTTCTTCTCGCTCTACTTCCTGCTCCTGACCGGCTGCTTCGGTGTGTTCCTCAGCGCAGACCTCTTCCTGTTATTCGTATTCTATGAGCTGGCGATCGTGCCGAAGTACCTGCTGATCGCGCACTGGGGTTCAAAGAATCGCGAGCACGGCGCGATGAAGCTGGCCCTGTATTCGTTTGTCGGCAGCGCCCTCGTGTTCGCCGGCATCCTCGCCTGCGCATGGGCGTCGGGCGTGGGAAGCTTCTCGTTGCAGGAGCTCGGCAAACATGCATTCCCACCGGACTTCCAGAGATGGGTCTTCCCCCTCCTGTTCGTGGGTTTCGCCGTCCTCGCAGGCATGTTCCCTTTCCACACATGGGCTCCCACCGGTCACTCGGCGGCACCCACCGCCGCCTCCATGCTGTTGGCCGGCGTGGTCATGAAGCTGGGAGCCTACGGAGCTCTGCGCGCAGGCGTGGCGCTCATGCCGCAAGGCGCCGCGATGTGGCAGATGCCGCTGGGTATGCTGGCTGCCATCGGAATCGTCCATGGCGCATGGGTCGCCCTCACACAGCGCGACATCAAATACATCATCGGATACTCCAGCGTCAGTCACATGGGATTCGCCTTGCTGGGCCTCCTGTCGCTTTCTTCAGCGGGACTCTCCGGCGCGGTCCTCCAGATGTTTTCTCACGGCATCATCGGCGGGCTGCTCTTCGCAATCGCCGGTCGGATGATCTACGACCGCACTCACACCAGAGAGCTGGCTGAGCTGGAGGGTCTCAACCTCCAGAAGCTGATGCCCTTCGCGGCTGTGAGCTTTGTGCTCGCAGGATTCGCATCAATGGGAATGCCCGGGTTCAGCGGCTTCGCTGCCGAGGCGCATGTCCTCGCCGGAGCCTGGAAGAGTTTTCCCTCACTGGCCATTCTCTCGGGTGTTGGAATCGTGCTGGGCGCGGCCTTTACGTTGCGAGTGGTGCATCGGACATTCTATGCAGCCGGAGCAGGCGAGGTGGAGCCTTCCCCCGCATCAACGAAGGAGAAACAGGCCCACGGTGAGGCTCTCGTGATCTCGATTCCCGAGCGGCTGGGCGCCATGGGATTGATCGCCGTTGCTCTCGCCGTCGGACTCTGGCCCCGGTTGCTCCTGGACTGGATTGTTCCGGCCTTGGAGTCGCCCCTGTTTGAGAACCTGCGCAAGTCAGGAGGTTTGCAATGAGAAGGGAGTGTGACACTTGGACTATCTGATGGTTGCCAGGGCAGTGTTGCCTGAGATCTGCACGGCCTTCCTTGCCTTGCTGGTTCTCACTGTGGATCTGGCTTGGTTGACGACCTGGAGCGAGTCGGCCCGAAAGACATTGCTGTGCGTCGTTTGCACCCTGGCCCTCGGAATCGCGTGGATCCTCCTCGATCGAAACTGGGAACCGGTGGCCATCCCAACGCTGGGCTGGATGGCTTCCCCAGGAGTGACCTGCCTCAAGGGACTCATCGCGGCCCTCACCCTGGGATCGCTCTGGCTCAGCCGTGAATCCTCCTTTACGAAACATGTCGGCGAATACTTTGCACTGACTCTGCTCGCGGCCGTGGGGGCGATGATCTTGTGCAGCACCCAGCATCTGATCCTGGCTTTCACCGGCCTGGAGCTTCTGAGCCTCTCCCTCTACGTATTGACTGCATTCCACAAGGATCGGGCATTGAGCGCCGAAGCCGGCCTCAAGTACTTCCTGTTTGGGGGAGTGTCTGCCGCCACGATGCTTTATGGCTTCAGCCTGCTCCATGGGGCGACAGGTGAACTGCTGCTGCCCAAGGTGGCCATGAAGCTCGCCGCCGGGCCCGTGGAGCCCATCGCCGTTATGGGCGTGCTGTTCGCTTCCGCCGGATTCGCCTTCAAGATCAGCGCGGCTCCCTTCCACCTCTGGACACCGGATGCCTATCAGGGAGCTACCCCAGGTTCCGCAGCATTCATCGCCAGTGTCTCCAAACTTGCCAGCTTCGCCCTGCTGGCACAGGTGACCTGGGTGGGATGGAACCCAGCTGGCGTGGCCGGCAATGCTTCACTGGGTTCGGCAAAACCCGGGTGGATCGCTTTCTTCGCGTTTGCAGCAACGGCATCCATCGTGATCGGAAACCTCGCAGCGCTGGCGCAAAGCGGGTTCCGACGCTTCATCGCCTATAGCGGCGTGGCCCATGCGGGCTACATGCTGGTTGGGTTGATTGCCAACACTCAGGATGCCGCGTACTCGGTGTTGTACTATGCCGTCACCTATGCAATCGGAAGCCTGGGCCTCATCGCCATGTCGGCGATCCTCGAAAACCGACGGGGCTCGGATGCGATATCCGGTTTCGCCGGATGGATGCGAGAATCCAGGTTCCTCGCGGTCTGCCTCATGGTCTTTCTGTTGTCGCAGGCGGGCATCCCTCCCCTGGCAGGGTTCTTCGCCAAGTTCTATGTCTTCTCCGCGGCATTGAAGTCGCATGGAGCTCCTCATGGAGTGTTCTGGCTGGTGGCAGCCTCCCTTGTGGCCAGCTGTGTGGCACTCTATTACTACCTGCGAATCGTTCGCGCTGCTTTCGAGGCTCGTGACCTGGCAGAAGCAGGACAAGCCCCAGGAATGCCCGCACTTTGGATCACGCGCGCATGGATCGGCGCCTGCGCCTTGTTGCTGGTTTGGTGGGGATGCTTTCCTGACAAACTTCTAAGCCTGCTGCGAGGTTCCTGATGTACCAGATCCCATGAGCACCCCTCCCCTTCCCCCCGCATCGCCCCAATCCGCTCCAGCGGATTCACCACCTTCCCTGATCCATCGTGCGCCCGGAGGTGATCTGGGAGAGATGCTGGAGGTGTCGATGGGGCCGCACCATCCTTCCACACACGGCGTGTTTCGCATGGATGCAGTCCTCGACGGGGAAACCGTCGTGAAACTCAAACCCGTGTTTGGATATCTGCATCGGAACCACGAAAAAATTGCCGAGAACACGACTTATCTCGGGTCAATGCCCTACACCGACCGGCTGGACTACTTCTGTTCGCTGACCAACAACTGGGGCTATGCCTTGGCAGTGGAAAAGCTGGCCGGGCTTCAGGTCCCTGAACGGGCGGAGTACATCCGCGTGATAACCGCGGAGCTGACCCGGGTGGTGAATCACACCTGCGTCACGGGATTCCTTCTGATGGACATGGGAGCGCTGGGAACCCCGCTGATGTATGCGTTTCGGGAACGCGAGAAGGTTCTCGATCTGTTCGAGTCCCTGACCGGGGCTCGGATGATGTGCAACTACATGCGCTTTGGGGGCTGCCGGACGGATCTGCCTCCGGGATGGATCGAGCAGGCCAAAAAGGTGACATCTGAATACACCCGGTTCCTGGACGAGTTCGAAAACCTCCTCACCACCAACGAAATCCTGCTCGCCCGCACCCAGGGAGTCGGAGTGCTGAAGGGTCCTGATGCGGTCAACGCAGGCATCACAGGGCCGGTTCTGCGCGCGAGTGGAATCAATTACGATCTGCGCAAGGTGGATGCCTACGGGTTCTACTCAAGCTTCCCCTTCCGGATCCCGTTGGGAGACCATGGCGATGTCTATGACCGCTACATGATTCGAACCTTGGAGATGCGCGAGTCGATCAAGATTCTAGAACAGGCTCTGACAGAGATTCCCGACGGACCGGTGATCGATCCAAAAGCCAAGCTTCGTGGGTTTCGTCCGAAACCAGGGGAAGCCTATGGCCGAATCGAGTCACCCAAAGGCGAACTGGGCTTCTATCTCATCAGTGATGGAAGTCCCAACCCCTACCGCTATCGCGTGCGACCACCCAGCCTGATCAACCTGACGTTGTTGGAGGAGATGTGCATCGGCCAGAAGATCGCCGACGTTGTGGTCATTCTGGGAAGCATCGATATCGTGCTCGGAGAAGTGGACCGCTGACCTACTCGGATCACCGTGTCTCAGCGGCGATGCCTTATCCTGTCGAGCAGGACGGCTCCGAGAATCACAAGGCCGAGAACCACCTTTTGCTTGTAGCTCTCCACGTTCGTGAGGTTCATGCCATTCTGGATCACGGCGATAATGAAGGCGCCGATCAGCGTGCCCAGCATCTTGCCCTCGCCGCCGCTGAGACTTGTTCCACCCACCACGACGGCAGCAATCACGTAGAGCTCATACATGTTGCCATAGGTCGCGGAGCCACTCTTGAGCTGTGAGGCCATGATCACGCCGCCGAGTCCGGCGAGCAATGCGCTGGCAATATAAGCGAACATCAATACGCGCGGCACCGGAACCCCTGACAGGCGGGCAGCCTCGCTGTTGCCGCCCACAGCATAAAGATACCGGCCGAGTTTCATGCGTGACATCAGGACGTGAGCCAACCCGTAAAGCAGAAGCATGAGAACGACCGCGTTGGGCAGACTCATCAAGTCGGCTCCCCGTCCGAGCCAGACAAAGGAGTCAGGGATTTGGTAAACAGACTGGCCTTCCGCCAGGATGTAGGCCAGGCCGCTGCCGACGAGCATCATGGCCAATGTCACGATGAACGGCGGGATGGCGAACCGGGTGATCATCAACCCTGAAAAGCCCCCGATCATTCCGCATACGAGGATGGCCGCCAGGCACGCCAACACCATCCCATGGAATGTCGCGTTCACTCCCCCCGCAAAATCTCGAATCAAACTCGCCGTCAACACAGCCGAGAGCGCGAGGAGGCTCCCCACTGAAAGGTCGATGCCGCCAGTGATGATGACCATGGTCATGCCGATGGCGACGATCGCGATCACGGCAATTTGATTGGCGATGTTGAGCAAGTTCTCCGGCTTTAGAAAATTAGGCCAGCGATACTTGTGCGGCGTGACGAGCTGCGGATCTCCCAGCGCCGGAAAGTCGGTCTTCAGTGAGGCAAGCACCAGCCAGTTTCCGGCAGCTTGTGAGCAGGCGACGGCGTCCAGCTTGCCTCCCGCAGCCATGATTCTCATCAGCGCATCGCGAGCATCCTTGGGCTCGCCTCTCACCGTCTCCAGAACCTGAGCGCCTGAAGCCTTGAGCTGTCGCTCAACGGCGATCGCGAATTCGGGATCACCGGGCTGATCGCTCGCGACAACGAGAATGCGGGCAGTGGCTCCGAACTGCTGGCGAAGCGCGCTCACGACCTGTTGTGCTGCCGCCTCCCCGGTGGGTGAT
>Ga0194132_10009570_pt1 | contig 13255 bp, 6 predicted proteins | sample TA2KigOf80mmetaG_FD_148612 | JGI IMG/M metagenome (GOLD analysis project Ga0194132, IMG submission 148612) | Freshwater microbial communities from Lake Tanganyika, Tanzania - TA2015054 Kigoma Offshore 80m | ecosystem: Environmental > Aquatic > Freshwater > Lake | place: Tanzania: Lake Tanganyika... | reverse complement strand
TCTCGCATGGTTGCGCCTGAAATCACACAAGAACAAGTTCTCGCTTTTCAGCGTCGGCAGAACCAGAACCAGAACCAGAACCAATAGAATGAATTATTTTCGTTATATGGACATGGACATGGACATGGACATGGACATAGATATGAAATCATAATAAACCAATATTTGTAATGTTTGTTATATTCAACATTACAAGTTCGAGAGAATGCGAATTATAAGTTTCGATGTAGGTATGAAAAACCTCGCATATTGCGTGTTTCATATCTCCGACTCTGTCGCATTCACCGGATTATCTGCCACAGAACTTATTCATCATATCCAAATCGAGAGATGGGATGTCATCGATTTGCGGTTCGTTCCAAATCTCTCGGAATCAACAACTACAGAAGTGGGCGCACCAGCTCCAAAACGAACATGTAACAATGATACCAAGCTGGCGAAGTGGATGTTTCGTTCGTCCGCGTCCGCGTCAGCGATATTGTATTGCGCGAAATGTGCCGAGAGATCCAAATATAAACTCCCATCTCGAGAGATTTTACCGTTTCAGCGCAAACCTGAGTTATTACTGAAAAAGAAGCTTGGCGAACTCATGGATATTAAGGCGAATGTAATGTCGGCAGCCGCCACCGTTATCGTCACCGCAGCACCCGCCGCAACAAATCTGAAACTTCGAAAATCCGACATCATCGAAGAAATCAAAACATCACTCTCGAGAGATTTCATGGAACCCTTTGATGAAAATAAGTATTCGAATCATATCGCTGGAACGCCGGCGACTGCCTCTCCCGCCACGAAACCCAAAAAAGCCAACTATACGTATGCTCATGACCTCGATTTAATCACATACGGCCGCAATATGATGAAACATCTAGATATAATTTTAACTGAATGTAGCGGCCCAATCAATATGATGATTATTGAAAATCAAATCAGCACACTCGCCTCTCGGATGAAGACACTTCAAGGGATGATTACTCAGTATTTCATTATGAAACATGTTCCACAAATCGAGTTTATTTCAGCGTCATGTAAGCTGAAACTCTTTACAGATACGCCAATCTCTCAATCACTCGACGAAGGTATTTGTATTGACGCGGCCACATATGCCGACCGCAAGAAATCCGGGATTACTGTATGTCGATGGCTCGGCGAAATCTCTCGAAAACACAAATCCGATTACGCGAAATGGATGCCTATTTTCGAAAATCATAAAAAGAAGGACGACCTCGCAGATTGTTTTTTACAGGGATTATGGCGGGTTCATTTGGCGTGACAGACATGTGCGGTATAAATCAAATAATAAATAGTTCGTCTAATTTAGTATAAAGATTACGTTTTAGTATATCACATACGAGACTACGATGGCGGAAGAAATCGATTTAGGAGCATTAGATACGATGCCGACATTTACGTTTGGCGGCAGCGGTGGTGGAGGCAAATCATCTAGCAGTAGCAGCAGCGGCGGCGGTAATTTTGGTGGCGGTATTGAGCTACTCATGAATAATAAGTTCAAGGACAGCGACCGTAAAGGCGGCGGCGGCGGAGGCGGCAGCGGCGGCGATATCGATTTAAGCGAACTTACCGCACTTGAGAACGAGTTGAATGACCTCAGTAATGTCGGTCCCAGACGTAGTGGTGATTCGGATAGTGGTCGCGATGGCGGTGGCGGTGGCGGTGGCGGTGGCGGTGGCGGTGGCGGTGGCGGTAGTGGCGGCGGATTTTTTAGCGGAATCTTCAATCTTAGCAAGAGTGATGGCGGTGAGTCGTCGGCTGGCGCTGGCGGTGGTGGTGGTGGCGGCGGCGGTGGCATTCATTTAGGAGAATCTACGTCAAATACTGACACAGACAACCGCACATGGGACGGGTATGGTAAATTCAATAACATTCCGATGGACCCTGATGCCAACGTGGAATCGACACCACAGCTCTCGAAAGAGGAAATGTTGAAAGAAAAGTTCAAGCTTCTTCGTAAATTGGAAGAGCTCGAACAAAAGGGTATTCAGCTCACAAAGCGCTATTCGATGGATTCATCTTATCAAGAGATGAAGGGCGAATATGACACACAAATGGAAGAACGTGAGAGACAGAATAGCGTGAAGTTTCAGGGGAAAATGTTGCTCGCCTGTATTACAGGTTTAGAGTTTTTGAATAACAAATTTGACCCATTTGATTTGAAGTTGGACGGTTGGTCTGAGCAAGTGAATGAAAACTTGACAGAATACGATGAGATTTTCGGCGAGCTTCATGAGAAATACAAATCCAAGGCGAAGATGTCGCCGGAGCTGAAATTGTTGTTTCAATTGGGAGGAAGCGCGATTATGCTTCATATGACGAACACGATGTTCAAGTCGGCGCTTCCAGGTATGGATGATATTATGCGTCAGAACCCAGAACTTATGCAGCAATTTACACAAGCAGCCGTTTCATCGATGTCGAGCAACATGGGCGGTGGCGCACCTGGAGGCAGCGGCGGCGGCGGACGCGGTTCCGGATTTGGTAATTTCATGAATGATATCATGGGTGGCGGAGGCGGCGCACCCGGAGGCGGATTCGGTCGTAATAATGAACCACCCCCTTACGCACAACACCGCCCACCTCCTCCACCTATCGCAACAAAAGGCCCGGTCGCCCCTCCTCCACCGGTTCGCCCAGGCGCGACGGCGATGCCGACCCCGATGTCGATGGACCAAAAATCACGCCGCCCAGAGATGCGAGGACCCACCGCGGATGTATCTGATATGATGTCACGATTGAAAACAAAGACGATTAATATTCAACCCACCGGTTCGGGGTCTGCTTCTGCCGCCGCGAATTCCGACACAGCGGGCAATCTCACACTTCAAAATATACTTTCGGGTATGACGGGTAGTAGCACCAACGGTGCCGGTGCCGGTGCCGGTGATGAAATTAACCTCGAGCCAACTGTCGTGAATGTCAGTAGTTTAGGCGAACTTCCACAGGATTCTACACCACATAAATCAAAGAGACGCCCACGCTCTGAGAGAAATACCGTAAGCATGGACCTATAAACCGATATAAATATGTTATCATAGTAGTAAATAGTCGCAATCGCACATAATGTCGTCTTCTTCGACCACTCAGTTTCGAGCCATATGCACCCAAAATGATATGAGGTTAGGCAAAAACACTGAAATGAAACTCTTTACACTTGAATACAACTACCATAATCCGAACTTTCATTTATTGGGACTCATCAATATCAACATCCACAAATTGTTATACGAAGTCAATAAAGATATTATAGAAGCAATCGATATTATACCTAACCCCGATGACGCAAACGAACATCATATTCTTTATAAGTTCCGTGATATCGGCGGTGATTTAGGCGGTTTGAAAACCTATATGTTTGTGAATACAAAAGTCGCAAAAAGATTCGCAAGTAATGGAAATACAGAAATCATTTTTACAAGCAAAAGTGTGCCTTTTGAGGGTCATTCCGTTCTACATGAACAGAAATACAAACTTCTCGAATACCCGCTTTATATACAAAAATTCATATATCAGTCGGTTTCGGATGAAGAGCGTGTATCAAAAATACAAGTTCTTCATATGTTTAAGCTGAAACCGGACCAAGATACCGAACTCACGGTGGCGATGGAAAACGCAATTGGAATTCTCATTAAAAAGATGTATTTTCGATTGAAAGTTGCGATGGAGTCGCTTCGGTAAAGCGTAGAATTGACATACATATTATATCAATAAAATAATATGTATTTAGAACGAATCATCGTATAATCATTAACTTGTGACAGCGACAACGATAAACCGACCCTATGGACGATTTATTGAATGAATACATAGAACAAGAAAAACAATTAGATAGTAGTGAATACGAAAAAGATGAAAATGGCTTCCGCATACAGCACGAACACGATGACGAGCAAGCGTATTTGGATTATATTGAGCGAACCAAAGAATATTATTACAAGATGTCTCTCGGTGATTTTTTTCGCGCCTTGTGGTTCACCGCTTCATCGACTTATATCTGCGCAACCGAATATTTAAAATACACGATAGGCTGGAAGTCGCGCAATCATGCGATTATTGATGTGAGTAAGCGTCTAGCGTCAATAAACATGATGTATGTAAAGATATTTCAAGCATTCGCAACGAACCGAAATATCGTATCGCCTGAACTCAATCGGTTTTTTAGCGAATATACCGACAACGTGAATTACACCGACGATGAATATGACATCGATGAACTTAAAGAACTCGAAACATGTTCCACGAAATGCGCACCATATCGGCAGCTACGCATCTTGAATGATTATAGACCGATAAAGTCGGGGCTGATGTCATTGATTTTCAAGGGGGTCATGTTTAGACCGAGCGAAGCCGGCGGCGGCGTCGAAGAAGAAGAAGAAGTCGTCATCAAGTATCTGCGTAAAAATATAAACAAAAATTTCACCTCATCGATGAATAACTTGGTTGTTTTTGCGAAACTGACGCGGTATGTTCCTTATCTCCGAACATTAAATGTCGAAAGTCTTATTCTTCAAAATATTGTGTGTTTGAATGACCAAGTCAATTTTCGAAAAGAGCTTGCGAATATTATGCTGTATTATCGACACTGGCATACATATGAATACATCAAAATACCAAAACCTTATCCAGAATTTACCGAAAACATCAACCCAGACGCAATCGTAATGGAATATGTTCATGGTATGAAAATTACCGATATCGACCCGGAGGATAATGATGAATTTGGTAAAGTGCTGGCGTCATTTAATGCGAAGGCGGCCTTTTGCACATCATTTTATCATGGCGACCTTCATCCAGGGAATATCTTGTTTATTAAGAACACATCGGCATCGGCAACCCCTATCTATCAAATATGTATTCTTGATTTCGGTATCATCGGTCATCTTTCACGATATGATCAAGAGTTATTGTTTAGAGCAACGAAATTCATGTATCAACGAAAATTCGATAAAATCATCGATATCATTATGAGTTGCGAATTATCGGAAAGCGTCGACATGAAAAGTGATATCCAGAGTGTAATCCCTTTAAAACATACAGAGAGATACGAAAATCTTCGTCGCGAGCTAACTGAGGTTCTTGTGCGTTATACTACACCTGAAATTAAGTTCTTTGGTGTAACAGAAATATACGAAATTAATTACATTTTAAATAATTACGGATTGATGTTCAAACGCTCGCTTTATCGTCTTTTCATTACGGTTGCGATTATGGACTCAATCGGCACACGACTTGGAAGCAAGATGAGCTATATGCAACATATGACAGATATTGTCGTGGGAATGTTTAATATCGATATGAGTGGTAAGGACGACGACGAAGACGATGACGATGACGATGCGGACGAGGATGAAGACGAAGAAGACGAAGACGATGACGATGCGGACGAGGATGAAGACGAAGAAGACGAAGACGATGACGAGGACGACGAGGACGAGGACGAGGACGAAGCGGACGATGACGAAGACGACGATGACGACGACGAGGAAAGCGAGCCAACGGAGTAATCAAACACTATAATCAATATTAAACGATATGAATTAGTATTGATTAGAAGATGAAAATCGGAATTATCGGCAACGGATTCGTAGGACGTGCGACACATATATTTGCGAAGAATTATTTTTCAAAGGAAAAAGGGAATGTCGAGAGATTTGAGGTTCTGCCAGATACTGTGACAACACCCGCCAAACCAAAGTCGGTGATGACGCATAGTGCGGATGGAACGCCAGCCTCCCATTCCATACACCCCGTCCCATTCTTCAAACGCATGTTCTTCAAACCCATCGACGTCCTTATTTATGATGTTCGCCCTGAGGCATGCCAACCACCAGGAATCACACTACAAGAACTTGACCGCGAATGCGACCTTCTGTTTTTCTGTCTTCCGACACCACTGAACCATGACGGGACATGTTACACAAAGATTCTTGAAGAAGCAATCTCTCGATGCTCCAATCCATACAAAATCATCCGCAGCACGATTCCAGTCGGTTTCGCAGCCAAACACGGATGTTATTTCATGCCAGAGTTTCTAACAGAAGCTCGTTGGGAGCATGATTTTCGCAGCATGAAAGAATGGATTGTTGGGATTCCCCCGACATACAAAAGTATCAAGCATGAACATGAAGAATTCAAAAGACGTGTAACCAAGCTCATCAAACGTAGTCACAAAAATGGGTCGATTGATTCAAACGTCGTTGTATTTTGTGATACGAACGAAGCCGAAATGCTGAAACTCATGAAGAACTGTTTTCTCTCTGCGAAAGTCGCACTGATGAACGAATTTTATGATTTCTCTCAAGCAACCCAAACCGACTTTACTGAAGTTGTCAAACTCGCGAAACTCGACGCACGAATGGGGACTTCACATTTTCAAGTTCCGGGGCCGGATGGACGACGTGGGTTTGGTGGAACATGCTTTCCGAAAGACACACACAGCTTGTATTGCCAGATGACCGCACGTGGCATAAATTCAAAGATATATCCAGCGATTCTTGACCGGAATGATACACAGGACAGACCCGAACGTGATTGGTCCAAGGATGTGTGGCGCACAACAATACCGCTACCGAAGCCGCAATCCAAAGTCATAGTTGTTTTCACGAATACTACTACTACTACTACTACTACTACTACTACCAACAGCGTTCCTTCCGTAAATGTTTCCTCCTATTTTAACGATATCATCCGAACAAATCTCTCGAAACATAATGTTGTCATTCAAATTGTCCGTGATTCTACTTCGGCGGCGATGAACCCACTCGGAGAGAATCATCTCATCAAATACTGGCCCTCGCCGACAAAGCCACTTTTCTTCCCGAGGGTGGATGAATGTTATTATACACCATACCAGTCGATAGACGACCATTACCCGTCATATGATATTGCTCGTGATGTATTGTGTATCGTCGATTTGTGGAAGAGTCACGAAGAGATGATACTTTATGTTGTAAAACATGCCGATGCCGATGCCGACGCCGATGCCCGCGCTTTTACCGAGGGTCGTCGGGCGGGTGACGATGTCGATGACGAAAGTGGAACGGAAGGATTCGATGACGATGACCACGTAGTTCATCAGACAAAATCACACAAAACGCAATTCGATTACGCAAGAATATTCGAAGATTATTACCATGACGCATTTGAACGCACAAACCGACGACTTGTTATTATGTTTTAGTTCGTCTCGTTCGATTGAGAGATATTGTAACTATTTTATGTTTTCGCGTTCGGATATTTTTTTCGACGTGACGTTTTCGCGTAACGATGTCTCTCATACCTCCTGTACGCCCAACAGTCGTGTTACGAATTCTCCCACCAATCGCGGGTTCTGGCATTGTTTGTATTTCTTCTTTAATACCGAGAACCAACGGTGCGAGTGTAACGTCATCAAATATATAATTCCCCATCAGCTTTTTCACGCTTTCGACATAAAAGGTTGTATCTTTTTTATCCGAAACAAATCTGCCAACAAAGTCGTCCCCGCGAAATATATCTCCGAATAATGTCTTGTGAAGATTTTGAATCAACTCGACAATATTTTCATCCGTGAATTTATCCGGCTGATGAGTTAGCAATCGAAACGCAAAGATAATTATCCAATTCAACATACAACTATAATCTCCTGGACAACCTCTACTCATAAAAACCGAGAATTTGCCTTTATGATAACAAAATTTCGAAAATAAACCATTCGCGGTAGGCGTTGCGGTCTTTCTTACTAGATTTGGGTCATACAATAGTTTATTTTCACGATTATTCCAACCTAATGCTTCACGTATGCGATTATCTGTGGCTTTCACTTTCGACAAGGGTTCTTTAATATTTTTTGATTCTAATTGTGCTTTTATGAGAGCCACCGCAGTTTCGGGCCGACACATTGCTACCAGCTGATCGTATTCTTTGATTAATTTATCGGTGGTCGTCGCAAGACCGCGTAACATGTTGCGCACAACATTCGAATCGAGTGCGGTTCGATACGCTTCTGACTTCGAGTTGTCAGATGGTTCAATCAGTGGTTCATCATCTTCATCCGGCTTTATTTCACCGCTTTTAATACCTTCGATTACTTTTTCATATATTTCCGGGTGTTGTTCTTTAAGTTCATCTGGTTTATGTCCTACCTCGATGGCAAACATGCGATATATTTCGGAATCCGAAGGTATGTGATAACGTCCTCCTTTTTGAATGCTGGTGCTGCCGCCACCATGATGACTTCCACCGACAGTTGCTTGCCGCGGTTTAGAATTGCCTTTGCCTTTGCCCTCCAGATCCATAAATAATTCACCCGTTGTATGGTCCATCTTGAGTTCTCCTGTTGCGAGTTGATGTTTGCTTACAAACTCTGTTAGGATTGGCTTCAATTTCTTGTATTCTGTAACAAGCGCGGCATAATCAGTATTTGCTTGTGTAAGGTCTTTATCACCAGTCGATAATGCCCTATCCAATCCCCTTTGCTCAACATATGGAAGATCATTGCGGAAATGTTCAACATTCTTCCTGACAGATATATCTATAGTTCTTCTCGGATAGTTATTAGTATTTATTCTTCCAAAAGAACCTTCTATTTCTTGTATAAGATCTTGTATTTCACGGAAAATTTTACTCTTAAATTCAGGTGTTACTTTTTTAGTATTATAACGTGTTAGACGTGTATTTATACCTTCTATTCCTCTTCTAATAGTTATAATACAACTTTGATAATCTTGTATATTAACTACTGTAATCGGAAGAAGTGGTGCCGGGCCACTATCATGTGGCAGTGTTAATTGAGACTTTTTTAGACTCACATCAGCACCTTCGTGTTCGTCAGCACCAGCACCTTCGTATTCGGTGTCGGAATCTACCGGCACATCAAATATTTCACTTTCTGGAAGGTTTATAGTTGCTGCTGCTGCTGCTACGGTTGCGGCAATAACTGGCGTTACTGGTCTAGCCGGTGCTTTTTCTGTGTCTTCTATCTTTAATGATGTGTCATTTACATCAATAGAGTTCGATGCTGACGAAGACGAAGGTGCTGGTGCTGCTACTGGTGCTGGTTCTGGTGCTGGTGCTGGTGCTGGTGCTGCTGGTGTTGGTGCTGATGCTACTGATGCCGCCGATGCTGCTACTGCTGCCGTCGATGCCGCTACTACTGCTGCCGCCGATGAAGATAGTTTGCCATCATCGAATCCTACATCAATCTTATCAAGACTAACTGGTTCGGATAAGCTAACATCAGGGACATCGATAATATCGACTTCGGCACTGTCGTCTTTTTCGGAGACTATGCTTTTATCGACTTCGGCACTCTCGGTGGTAGCTGTTTGTTCACCACCATTTTCATCATTCTTACCTTCTAAGAACCTAGCAGCTTCATCCGCCGCAACTATATATATATCATCATCGACTTCTTCCGGCGGTTCTTCCGGCTGTTCTTTCGGCGGTTCTTCCAGCTTTTTTTCCGTCTTGTTTCTTCTTCTTTCTTCTTCTTTCGATGCTTCTTCCAGCGCTTTACGTGCATCCTCTTCTTTTAATGCTCTATTTATTTCATCCAATTTTATCAGGGCAGAATCTTGATAGTCAATGCTGTAATCATAATCAACCACCCCTTTCTCTTCTCTCGCAGCAATAGTCAATAATTTGATGGCTTTATTTATGTCCTTTTTCACACGAGACGAACCATCACTATACATTACTCCTAATTCATACGACGCGTCTTTATGTCCGCGAAGCGCAGCACGCTCCAAATATTTTACATATTGTGCTTGATTTTTCGGTTGGCTCAATAATCCATCCCGTGATATCGTAGCAAGAAGATATTCTGCTGGTGGAAAATACGAATCTGCCGCGGATTGAACCATATTCATCGCATCAGTATCCGTGATTGTTTCCTCCCCAACCTCGCCCGCAATCCGCATTTTCGCCAATTCGACTTTCGCGAACGGAAGCGTATTTGAGGCCTTTTTGAAGAGTAATGCGGCTGTGTTATTCTTATCAAGTGTCGGCGGGTCGGTAGAATTGTTCAAGATTTTCTTATCTTGGTCTTTTATCGCTCTTGACATATACTCGGGACTCTGCGATGTTTTCGTTATCAATCCGATGATATGATATGAATATATACTGCCTTTTTGATAAGCCTCGAATATCTTATCAAGCGCATTTGTTTGCCGAGGGAGGTCTATTGTTGGCGAACGTATGGCATTTAAATACATACAATATCCTATTACGGCATCATAATCGGGGTCGCCACTGTATGGCGTAGCGAGTTTAAGTGCTTCGATGATATTCGCCGGTGGGGGAGATGTGAGTGGGTCGAACGGACGTGTTACAACAACACTTAGTAACGTCATCGCTTTAAAAATAGAGGATGTCGCCAACAATTTATTTTTAAGCTCGGTGAGTTGAATGGACATATCAACACCCGCCGCTTTTAGTAAGTTTTTCGTCATCGCAGTAATTTCATTCACTTGTTCCTGAATCAAACCACGGACATTATTACATTTTTGCGGGTCAGGTTTGATTGCCCCAACAAGTTTATCCATTAATTTAGCCCCAACCGCATGGTCATCATTTACGGCAGGTTGAACATCGCCGACACGAAATGACGAATTTTGAAACCGTGAATCATTCGCCGAATCTTTTCCTGGTTCTATCATTTGCGGCGAGGGTTCTGAGGCAATCAATAAAACACATAATCCATTTTGTCCTTGCGGGAGTTGATTGGTATTAAACGCGTCGTCATTTACTATCTCTATTTCGAATACATCTTGTGTCGTCGGTGTTTTATCAATAATAAAGTCGAGGCGTGGTTGTGTCATGCCGCCGCTACCGCCGCTACTCGATGTGACCGTTTGGTCCCACATTTTGTCTTTCAACATTTTGAAAGCACTTTTCGTAACAATCTCCGGTTTTTCTAAACGAAAGAATCCCCATTTTGACACCGCCGATAAACTACCAATCCGCATATCGGGAGAATACCAAATATCGCGCGGTTTGGCGAACAACATATGAACGACCTGAACCGTATTGTGTTCGAGCAACTCAATCAACGCCGCCTTCATCTTTTTGCGGTTTTCTTCTGTTATATTCGGTTTCGTTCTATTTGCGTCATCCACCAATCCAAGCCCCTTATTCAAACTATTTTTCATATTGGTTGTAACATAGTTAATCTTTTTTGCGACAGAATCCGAACTCGATGACGACAATTTACGCTGCCACTCGTCATAATATTTTTGGCCGTCGATTAATCCTGCCATTTGGGGATTAGATGTTGATGCCGATGCCGATGTCGATGCCGATGCCGATGTTTTTGAATAATAATAACTCGCACGGTCGGGCATAATACGTTCCACCGGAATACCAATCTGTTTTGAAATCAAATCAAAGATATGAGCCAATTTACTTTCTTTTAATCGGATGTCTTGCCGAAGCGCGAATAATTCGCCGCCGTTCTTGTCATCGATTTTATCGAAAAGCACCTTGTTTTTATTCAGACTGGATACTACATTATTCGTGACGTAATACAACACATAAAAAAGAAGGTCTATTCCGAATTGTAGGTCGATGGTGTTTTTATCGTAAATATCGCGGTAGGACCTTAATGCGATTGTAAAAGCCATGTTCTCATCGATAAATTCCTTTACTTCAGGGTTCGCTGTTTCTGCCTCGTTTTCATAAATCCGAATGAGACGGCCAATATGCTTTTGTTCATTCTCGACCATATCGATGTATGTTTCGTCTTTCTTGAGTACTCCACGGCGATAATCTTCGAAATGTGAGAGTTCGACCCTGTTTTTCGCATTAATGTATTCAGTTAGGTCAAACTTTGGCGCCAAAGTCGTTGAACTTGTAGTATTAGAAATTTCAACTACCTTGTCAGGTAGTAATCTATCATAACTATTCTTTTTATCAAACGGGTCGGGTAATGTCGTGGCCGAATCCGACATAAGCCAATAGACATATTGGTTGAGTTTGTATGTTTTATAATACTCGCGATAACTGAGTCGGTCATTCTTCGCAATACCCGAATGAAGAACGTCCTTTAATTGTGACGGAAAACGACGATTCAGTTCGTTGATTTGTTGGGTAAATGTTTGAAACATATCGACCAATTTCAAGTAGGGCACGTTTCGTATATCGTCGCCAAAGCTCTCGAGAATATTCTTGATGTCGCTGTATATCTTGAAAAGGTCATTTTTTACGGTCTGGTCAAATTTATATTTATAACCCAGTTCATTTTGACGGCTTTGTGTAAAGCTTAGGGTGTCCGACATATGCTTTTTTATATCTTCAAAGACCGTGTTAAAAAATAGAATATATTGCTTCAATATTCGACGAATGACGTTCCTTCTTATACCGGTTCCAACAGAATCATATACTTCGTTGATTTCCCCATGCTTCTTTTGAATATCTTCTATTATTTTCATAAGACCATTTCCGGTGGAGGAAGAGTCAAACACGTCATCAAACACAAGCTTCAACGACAATAGTTCATTTTTGGCCAACGTTTGATTTTTCACGAAGAAGCGGGTTGCGTTCTGGTAAAACTGCCAGTCTGTGTATTGTTTATGCCAATTATCGATTTTAACTTGGATACGTTCGGCTGCTTTTGCGTCGAGGTCGAATACACTTTTTATGCCGACGGGAGCACCACCTCTCATTTCTGTCATCGTTGAACTCATCCCTGCCGCTGCCGCTGCCGCAGAAGTTGATACCTTGCCTGGAAGTGTATGCTTGTAAAACAGACTATTGTTGTTATTTCCATATGCGTTAATTACCAGATTTATGAGTTGTTGGGTTTCAGGGTCGTTACGTCGCGCCATCTCTTGGAAATATTCGTTTATTTCTTGAAAATTGATTTTATAACCGGTTGGAATGAACATCGCGAGAGGATTTAAATTCATAGAACCGGCGCGATGATACACCATTTGCTCGAATAAAGGAACTGTCGATTTTGGAAAATTTCCATCAACACGAGCGAATTTCCGAGTGTCTCTCGTTCGGTCAGCCGTGCCAGCGCCAGCGCCTTGTTCATTTACCGATATCTCTTTCAGAGGGTTGCGATTACTTACTTGTTCGATGAAATGGTCTATCCCAGAGTCGATGCCCGCAATCATATTTGTTATTGTGATATAGGGAGGTGGTGCTTCAATGACAGAAGGTGTAGTCGCGGATGATGACGATGAACCTAGAGGAGGAGGAGGTCGCGATGGCTGCGGTGGCGGTGGCGGTGGCGATGGCGGTGGCGATGGGGGTGGCG
>Ga0194132_10009568_pt1 | contig 13258 bp, 10 predicted proteins | sample TA2KigOf80mmetaG_FD_148612 | JGI IMG/M metagenome (GOLD analysis project Ga0194132, IMG submission 148612) | Freshwater microbial communities from Lake Tanganyika, Tanzania - TA2015054 Kigoma Offshore 80m | ecosystem: Environmental > Aquatic > Freshwater > Lake | place: Tanzania: Lake... | reverse complement strand
CCAGGCGCTGCTGCAGGCGGCGGATGCCGGCCGGCGCGGCCTCGCCCGCCCCCGCCACCGCCACCGCCAGGCCGTCCAGCAACAGGCGCCGGGCGGCCGTCCTGGCCGCTTCCGGCAGCGGCATGGCACGCAACGCGACAATGCGTTCGGCCAGCAGCCGGGTCAGGCCCGGCTCGTCGTTGGCGGCGTCGGTGATTGACGGTGCCATGGCAGCCTTCCTACCGTCGCGCGGGGGCAGGGCGGGTGACGGCATGAGCAATGTAGCGGATCGTTTCGATGTGTTGGTGGTGGGCTGCGGCATTGCCGGCCTGTCGGCGGCGGTGGCGGCGCTGGAAGCCGGCGCGAGGGTCGGCATCGTCGAACGCGCGCCGCGGGAGGAGCGCGGCGGCAACACCCGATGGACGGAGGCGTTCTGGCGCATGCAGAGCGCCGACATGGTGGCGCACGATTTCGAGAGCCACTTCATGGCCAATGCCGGCCATTATCTCGACCCCGACCTGGTGCGCGAGACGGCCCGCGACTACGCGCAATGGCCGGCCATCGTGAAGGCCATGAGCTTCAGCGACCCGGAGGTGATCGCCACTTTCGGCAAGGCGGCCGGGCCGACCTTGCGCTGGCTTGAGGGCTTCGGTCTCCGCTTCGACTTCTTGCCGAGCTACCTGATCACCCAGTGCACCACGCGCATGGCCCCGGTCGGCGGCGGGCTGCAATTGGTGGAGACGCTGGCCGGCGAGGCCGAGCGCCGCGGCGCCAGCTTCTTCTACCAGACGACGGCGCACGAATTGCTCCGCGACGAGGAAGGCGCGGTCGCTGGCGTCAAGGTGCGCCACCGTGACGGTCGCTGGCACGACTGGCGGGCGGCGGCCGTGGTGCTGGCCTCGGGCGGCTTCGAGGGCAATCCGGAAATGCTGGCGCGCTATGTCGGTCCCAATGCCCGCTATACCCGGCCCGTGGCGCGCGGCGGCCATTACAACAAGGGCGAGGGCATCCGCATGGCGCTGGCGCTGAACGCCGCGCCCAATGGCGATTACTCCGACTTCCACGCCGAGCCGATCGACCCGCGCTCCGGCAAGGGCGAGCCCATCGTGTTCGTCTTTCCCTATGGCGTGCTGGTCAACCGGCGGGGCGAGCGCTTCGTCGACGAGGCCAGCGCCACGGTGGACGCGATCTACGAGAAGGTGACCCGGCGCATCAACGAGCAGCCCCAAGGCATCGCCTATGTCATCCTGGACGCCAAGCTGGACGAGGTGCCGAACTGGCAGCGCACGGTGCGCAGCGACCAGCCGGCAATCGTCGCCGACGGCATGGTGGAACTGGCCGGCAAGCTGGACCTGCCCGCCGACCGCTTGCGCACAACCGTTGCCGCCTATAATGCGGCCTGTCGGCCTGGCATGTTCAAGCCGTTGGAGCTGGACGGCCTGGCAACGCAAGGCCTCGACCCAGTGAAGTCCAACTGGGCGCGGCCGCTTGACCGGCCGCCCTATCGCGCCTGGCCGATCATCGCCGCCAACTGTTTCACGTTCGGTGGCCTGAAGACCGATGCCTCGGCCCGCGTCCTCGACCTGGATGGCGAGCCGATCGCCGGGCTCTACGCGGCGGGCGAGACCATGGGGCTCTATTTCGGCACCTATACCGGCGCCACCTCGGTCATGCGCGGCGCGGTGTTCGGCCGCATCGCCGGGCAGGACGGTGCCCGCCGCGCGGCCGGGCTCAGGCAGGCCCGCTAAGCGGGAAAGTTGCGCTTGAAGACCGCGGCCAGGCGCGGCAGCGCCTCGGTCGCCTGGGCGATGGCGGTCAGTTTCGGGCAGTGCTCGGCAAACCACGGCCGCTTGGGGTGCCAACGCGTCATCACCGCGACATAGATGTCCAGCACCAAGAATCGGCGGCCAAGAAACCAGGGCTGGTCGGCCACCGGCTCGGCCATCCGCCAGTAGCGCTTGCGGGCCTCGGCGGTGGCCGTGCGGAAGGGCTGGCGGGCCGCCTCCAAGGCCACATAGCGCGAGGGATCGTCGCCGAAGGCGAAGGTTGGATAGATGGTGGTCACCAGGAACAGCAGCCAGCGCAGGGCTTGCGGCCGCGCCGGATCGCCCGCCGCCGGCAACAGCGGCTCGGCCCCGGCTGTCTCCGCCAGGTGGATGCTGATCGCCGCGCTTTCCGCCATCACGCTGCCGTCGGGCATCCGCACGGTCGGCACCTGGGCCATAGGATTGACGCGGGCAAGTGTCTCGCGCGCCTCGGCCGAGCGGAACAGGTCGTCAACCGGCTCGAGGCGAAACGGCAGACCGTACCAGGCGAGCTGCGCCTCGATGAGCGCCGAACCCCACCCTGTGTGCGCGTAGAGTATGTGCATGGCGTTCACCTCCGCCGATTTCAGCCGCGGTATTGGAAGCCGGTCAGCGGCGTCACTTCCGGCTTCAGTCGATGGTCGGCGCCGAAATCCGCCAGCCGATGGAAGTAGAGCGGTTGTTCGCGTTCCAAGCCGACGAGGCGCCGGCGGTAGCGCTCGATCATCGCCGCCCGTGCCTCGGCATCGATGCGGGAGACGCCATAGAAGATTTCCGGCCGCAGCACCTGGAAGCCGCAGAAATGCATGATGCCGTTGTGGATCGGCCACAGTATGCGGTCGATGTCGCCGTGGATGCCGTCGGCGGCGAAGGCCGGGGCGGCGGCGCCCGTGGTCATGGAGACGAGCGCGCGCCGACCCTTGAGGCCGCCATTCTCGTACCACATGGTGCCGCCGCCGCCATAGGCGAAGCCGGTGGTGAACACCCGATCGACCCAGCCCTTCATGATCGCCGGCATGGAGAACCAGTAGATGGGGAACTGCAGGATCAGGTGGTCGCACCAGCGCAGCTTCTCCTGCTCGGCCTTGATCTCGGGCGCGAAACTGCCTTGCGCCAGCGCCTGCTTCTGTTCCGCCTGCGCCTTGAAATGCGTGGCATCAACGCGCGGCCCTTGCACGTCGGCCGGCCCCAGCGCCGCCGGAAAGTTCATCGCATAGAGGTCGGATACACGCACTTGGTGCTGGCCGCCCTGCAGCGTCTCGACCGCGAGATCGCGCAAGAAACCGTTGAGCGAAGCGGGTTCGGGATGGGCGTGGACCAACAGGACTTTCATCGAGGCATGCTCCGCTTGCGATGGCGGCAACTTAAGACGAAGGCAGCGCCGCGCGCAGCACCTTCCTGGTCAAGGTCGACAGCGGCAGGCTGTCGAGCGCAACGAGCGGCCACCAGAAACAGCCGGCGACCGGCTGGCGCGCGATCCGGGCCCGATGCACGAACAGCCGCAGCCGAAAATGCGTGAAGTCATGCTCGACCGGGGCGACCAGCGCCTGCCAAGCCGTTGGCAAGGGGGCGGCGCGTAACAATTCAGCGTCATCGCCAGGCCGTTCGCCCCAGTCGCTGCCGGGCACCTCGACCATGCCGCCCAGCAGGCCGGCCAGCGGCCGCGTGCGCAGCAGCACTTCCCGTTCGCCGCTCAGCGCGACGAAAGCCAGGCCGTGGCGGAGCGGTCGATCCGGTTTCGGCCGTTTCATCGGCAAGCCGTCGGCAATGCCCAAGGCCCTCGCCCGGCAAGCCTGCCGCCACGGGCAGTCTGGGCATTTCGGCCGGCGCGGCAGGCAGACCGACGCGCCCAGGTCCATCAGCGCCTGCAGCAAGTCGCCGGGGCGCCGCCGGCTGGCCAGCCGGGCCGCATGGCGCGCCAGTTCCCGCTTGGCGGCGGGCAGCGGCGTCGTCACGGCATGCAGGCGCGCCAGCACGCGCTCGCCGTTGCCGTCGAGCGCCAGCACCGGCTGGCCGAAGCAGATCGCCGCCACTGCCTGCGCGGTGTACAGGCCGATGCCCGGGAGCCGCCGCAAGCTGGCCGCGTCGCGCGGGAAGCTTCCGCCATGCTGCGCCACGATCGCCTGGGCGCAGGCATGCAGATGGCGCGCGCGCGCGTAATAGCCAAGGCCCTGCCAGGCGGTTAGGACTGCCTCCAGTGGCGCCGCCGCCAGCGAGTGCACGTCCGGCCAGCGGCGCAGGAAGGCCTGGTAGTAGGGGCCGACCGTAGCCACCGTGGTCTGTTGCAGCATCACTTCCGACAGCCAGACGCCATACGGCTCGGGCCGCCGGCCGGGCGGCGCGCGCCAGGGCAGGTCGCGGGCGTTTCGGTCGTACCAGCCAAGCAGCGTGCGGCGCAGCGCCGCAGGGGTCGCGGCGTTGTTATCGCGGGCGTCGCTCAAGGTTGATGACCCGGCATCGGCTTTGGCGCACCATAGCAGTGTGAGCGCACGCAAAGGATGGGGCGGCCCGAAGCGGCTGGCCGAGACGCTGCCGCGCATCGCCGGCGAGGCGCTGCGCCGGCAAGGCTTCGCCGAGGCCGAGATCGTGCTGCGCTGGCCGGCCATTGTCGGTGCCGAATTGGCCTCGGCCAGCCTGCCCGAGCGATTGCGGTTTCGCGGCGAGGGAGCGGTTCTGACGATCCGCGTAGAGCCGGCCCGCGCCACCGAGTTGCAACACCTGCTGCCCGTGCTGATTGATCGGCTGAACGGCTATTTCGGCTATGCCGCGGTGAAACAGATTCAGCTTCTGCAAGCGCCGCTGCCGGCGCCGGCCGTGCCGGCGCCCGTGCCGCCGCCGCTGACGCCGGCGGCGCTGGCCGCAGCCGAGGCACGGCTGCCGACGTTGCGCGACACCGCCTTGCGCCAGGCCCTGGCGCAGTTGGCGGCCCGGCTGACCGGGCCCGCGGAGTGCTGAGTAAGCGGCGTTGTCAGGCTTGTCCGGCGCCACGCGGACGGCCTATAGTCTCCCTCAACATTTAGTGGTAAAGATCGTAAATGACACGATATAAGGTATGCGCGGCGACCCTGCTTATCCTTCTGGGGGTGCCGGCGGCGCAGGCCCAAGAGAGCGGCGCCGCGCTGGGCGAAATGGCCATTGGCCGGGCCGATGCGCCCGTCACCGTGGTCGAGTACGCCTCCCTCACCTGCCCGCACTGCGCGCGTTTTCACGCCGACGTGCTGCCGCGGATCAAGACCGCCTATATTGACACGGGCAAGGTCCGTTTGGTGTTCCGCGATTTCCCGTTCGACCGCCTGGCGCTGGCCGGCGCCATGCTGGCGCGCTGTGGCGGGGCGGAACGCCATTCCGGCCTGCTCGATGTGCTGTTCCGCCAGCAACAGAGCTGGGCGAGAGCGCAGGATCCGGTGGCCGAACTGATGCAGATCGGCAAACTGGCCGGCCTGTCCGAGCAGAAGGTGCAGGCCTGCTTCAGCGACGCCGCCTTGGAGCAGAGCATCGTCAGGTCACGACGGTTAGGCGAACAGACATACAAGGTGACCTCCGTCCCCAGCTTCCTGATCGACGGGCAGCTTGTTTCCGGTGGGTTGCTCTATGAGGACTTCGCCAGGCTGCTGGACGCGGCAATCGCCAAGCAGTCGCCGGCGAACCCGGCACCGGCGCGCTCGGGCGAGGCGCCGAGCGAGGATGAGGGCATCGCCAGCACCGCCAACCTGCTGCTGGCTGGCGGCGCGGTGCTGGCGGCTGCGGCGGCGGTCGCGGTTTTCCTCAGCCGACGGAAATCGGGCGCCGGCTGAACGGCGTATTGATCGAGGGGATAACGAGGCGTGCGGATACAAAGGCTCACTCTGTCGGGCTTCAAGTCGTTCATTGACACGACCGAACTCGCGGTCGAACCGGGCTTGACCGGTGTCGTCGGACCGAATGGCTGCGGCAAGTCGAACCTGGTGGATGCGCTGCGCTGGGTGATGGGCGAGACCTCGTCGAAGGAGATGCGCGGCGCCGGCATGGACGACGTGATCTTCAACGGCACCGACGACCGGGCGCCCCGCAACATCGCGGAGGTCTCGCTGCTGCTGGACAATTCCGCGCGACGCGCGCCGGCGGCGCTGAACGACGCGGACGAACTGGCGATCTCACGCCGGATCGAGCGCGAGGCCGGCTCGACCTATCGCATCAACGGCCGCGAGGTGCGCGCGCGCGACGTGCAGCTCCTGTTCGCCGACGCCGCCACGGGCGCGCATTCGCCCGCCATGGTCGGCCAGGGCCGCATCGGCGCCATCATCAATGCCAAGCCGACCGATCGTCGCGCCCTGCTTGAGGAAGCGGCTGGCATCATCGGCCTGCATTCGCGCCGGCACGAGGCGGAGCTGAAGTTGGGCGCGGCCGAGAACAACCTGCTGCGGCTGGCCGACGTCGTGCAGGCACACGAGAATCAGCTACAGGCGGTCAAGCGCCAGGCCCGGCAGGCCCACCGTTACCGGCGCCTGGCGGAGCAGATCCGCCGCCTCACCGCCAACCTCTTCGCCTTGCGCGCCGACGCGGCCGAGCAGGACGTGGCGGCGACCGCGCGCGCGCTGACAGAAGCGGAGGGCACGGTGGCGGAAGCGACCCGCGCGGCCGCGAATGCCAGCACGCAGCACTTGCAGGCGTCGGAAGGGTTGCCAGAGCGGCGACAGCGGGAGGCCGCGGCCGCGGCCAAGCTGCAGCGTCTGACGGTGGCGCGCGAGGCGCTGGAAACCGAGGAACGGCGCCTGACGCAGGCGACGGAGAGCTTGGCGCACCGTTTGGCGCAGATCGCGGCCGATCTGGCGCGCGAAAGCGGTCTTGCGAGCGATGCGGAAGCGGCGCTGGCGGGCATTGCCGAGGAGCTGGCCCGGCTGCGGGCGGAACGGACCGGCGAGGCAGCCGAACGGCAAGCCGCCGAAGCGCGCCTGGCGGCCGAGCGGCAGGGCCTGGCTGCGGTGGAAGCGGAGGCGATGCGGCTTGCCGAGGAGATCGCCACGGCGACGGCCCGGCGCGACGGCCTGGCGGCGCGTGTCGAGGACGCCCTGCGCCGGCTGCACCGGCTGGCGGAACGCGAGCGCGAGCTCAACCTCGAGCGTGCGCGCTTGCAGGCCGAGACCAGTGCCGACCAGCGACTGCAAGAAGCGGCAGGCCGGCTGGCGGCGTCGGAGACGTCGGCGGAGGCTTGCCGGCAGACCTTGGAATCCGCCGAGGCCCGCCAGGCGCAGTGCGACAAGACGCTGGGCGAGCGACGCGGCACGCTGCAGACGCTGGAAAACGAGGCGGCGCGCATCGCTGGCGAAGTGCGGGCGCTGACCGACCTGCTGGCCACCGATACCGGCGAATTGTGGCCGCCGGTGATCGACCAGTTGCAGGTCGCGCCGGGGTTCGAGGCGGCCCTGGGCGCGGCCCTGGGCGACGACTTGAGCGTGCCGGCCGATATCGCGGCGCCGGTGCATTGGCGCGAACTGCCGCCGCTCGACGGTCCGCCGGCGCTGCCGGCCGGTGCCGAGCCGCTGTCGCGTTTCGTCGTGGCGCCCGCCGCGCTTGCCCGGCGTCTGGCGCAAATCGGCGTGGTGGCCGAAGCGGAAGGCGAGATGTTGCGCGGGCTGCTGCGGCCGGGCCAGCGCCTGGTCAGCCGCGGCGGAGCGCTGTGGCGCTGGGATGGCTTCACCGTTGCCGCCGGCGCCGAGAGTGCGCTGGCGCTGCGCCTGCGACAGCGCAATCGCTTGGCGGAATTGCGCGCGGTGGAAGCCGAACAGACGGGCGAACGGCAGCGGGCGAGGGCGGAATTCGAAGCCGCTCGCAAGCTGGTCGACGAAGCGCGTACCGGCGTGGAGGCGACCCGCGAGCGGCTGCGGGCGGCGGAGCGCGTGGTGCAGGCGGAGCGCCGGCAGGCGGCCGAGGCCGAACGGCAGGCGGGCGAACGTTCCAGCCGGCTCGCCGCCACCGAACGCAGCCTGGGCGAGCTGACGGCCGATCTGGCGGAAGCCGCGCAGGCGCGCGCACAGGCCGCCGAAGCCCTGGCCGGGGAACCGCCCGATGCCCCGGCGCGCCAACGCCTGGCCGAGTTGCGGGAACGGGTGACCCAGGCGCGCAACGCCATGGCGGTGGCGCTGGCGGCGCTGGAGCGTCAGGCCCGTGCCGCCGAGGCCCGTGCCGAGCGTCTGCAGCAATTGACGCGCGAAGATGCCGCTTGGCACCAGCGGCGGGAAGCCGCACGGACGCAGATTGCCGCGCTGGGCGAGCGCCAGCGCGCCGGCCTGACGGAGCAGCGGGAGCTGGCCACGCGGCCGGCGCTGCTTGCCCGCCAGCGCGACGAATTGTTCGTCGCGTTGACCGCGGCCGAGGCCGAGCGGGCGCAGGCGGCCGACCGGCTGGCCGAAGCCGAAACCGAAACGGCGCGCCTGGCCAAGGCGGAACGCGAAACCGGCCAGGCGCTGGCGGCGGCGCGTGAGGCCCGCATCCGGGCCGAGGCGGCGCAGGAGGCGGCGGCGGCACGCCAGCGCGAGGTCTCCCGGCAATGCCAGGAAGCGCTCGGCACCACGCCGGACGGCGCGCTCGCGGCCGCTGGCATGCAGGCGGAAGACGAACTGCCCGACTTGAGCGAGACCGAAGCCCGCCTGGAGCGGCTAAAGCGGGAACGCGAGGCGATGGGACCTGTCAACCTGCGCGCCGAACAGGAAGCGCAGGAACTGGAAGAGCAGCTCAACACATTGCTGGCGGAACGGGCCGACCTGGAGGCTGCCATCGCCCGCCTGCGCCAGGGGATCGGCAGCCTCAATCGCGAAGGGCGCGAACGCCTGCTGGCCGCCTTTCAGCAGGTGGATGGCCACTTCCAGCGGCTGTTCGGCCGGCTGTTCGGCGGCGGGCAAGCGCATTTGTCGCTGGCCGATGCCGAGGATCCGCTGCAGGCCGGGCTGGAAATCATGGCCAGCCCCCCCGGCAAGCGCCTGCAGACCTTGTCGCTGCTCTCGGGCGGGGAAAAGGCGCTGACCGCGATGGCGTTGCTGTTCGCGGTGTTTCTCACCAACCCAGCGCCGCTTTGCGTGCTGGACGAGGTCGACGCGCCGCTGGACGACGCCAATGTCGAGCGCTTCTGCAATCTGCTCGAGGAGATCGCCCGGCTGACCGGCACCCGTTTCCTGGTGATCACGCATAACGCCTTCACCATGGCGCGCATGCATCGGCTCTACGGGGTGACCATGGTCGAACGCGGCGTGTCGCAATTGGTCTCGGTCGATCTGGCGCGGGCCGAACGCATGGTCGCCGCCGAATAGGCCGGGGCGATTGCGCCGCTTCCTGGCTTGGTTATGATCCGCCGCGTGCGCTGAACCGCCAGGGGGTGTAACGGCATGCAACCGCCGGAGCGTATCGAGGTTGACGAACCCGTCGTGCGTTGCGATGGCGGCAACGGCGCGCTGGGTCACCCCGCCGTTTATCTCAACATGGGCGACAAGCGGGCGATCGACTGCCCCTATTGCGGCCGGCACTACTACCTGCGCGCGGGCGCCCGGGCCGGCGCCCCGCATTGAGCCAGATGCGGCCTACAGGCTCTGGTTGAGCCACTCCGACAGCTTGCTCTTCGGCGCGGCACCCGTCTTTGTCGCCGCCACCTGACCGTTCTTGAACAACATCAGGGTCGGGATGCCGCGCACGCCATACTGCGTGGCGATGCCGGGGCTGTCGTCGATATTGAGCTTGGCCACCGTCACCTTGCCTTGCAGCTCACCGGCGATCTCTTCCAAGGCTGGCGCGATCTGTCGGCAGGGGCCGCACCACTCCGCCCAGAAATCGACCAGCACCGGCTGGCTCGCGTCCAGCACGTCGGCCTTGAAGGATTGCTCGGTCACGGACTTGGTAAACTTGCTCATCGCGGCTCCTTGGCGGCTGGCGGCAGGCCCTTGCCTAGACAGTAGGAACGGCCTGCCGGGGCGTCAAGGCGAGTGAGCGGCGAGCAGCGTCGCCGGCAGGGCGATCAGCCGGGGCGCCTCGGTGTAAAGCAGCGCCGCCGATACCGTGCGGCCTGGATACATGCGCGTCAGCAAAGCCACATAAGCAGCCATCTGCCTGAGATGGGCGACCGGTACGCCGCCTGCGTCACGCGGTGCCGCGCGGTCACTCTTGAAATCCACGACCTGCACTTGTTCCGCGCCGACGGCCAGGCGGTCGACCTGGCCAAGAATGGTGCGGCCGTTGACCAGGCCAGCCAGCGGCACCTCGGCCAGCGAGCCGGGCCCGAACAGCGGCGAGAAGGCCGGGTCGGCGAGCACCGCCAACGCCTCGTCCGCCAGCCGCTGGCGTTCCGCGGCGCTGAACGCCGCCTCGGCCGCCAGCAAGCGACCGGCGGCGGCGGCGCGTTGGGGGGGCGGCAAGTCGGGCAGCACCTGCACCAGCCGGTGCAGCACGCGGCCGCGCCGATAGCGGTCGCCGCCGGCGGCATCGGTCGGCTCGGGCTCGGGCGGCGCCGGCCGACGCAGGAAGTCCGGTGCCGCCGCGAGGGCGGCAGGCGGCGCGGGCCCAGGGGAGGCACCGGCCTTGGGCTCGTCGCCGAAGCGCCAGGCCGGACCGCCATCGAAGGCGGTGGCCCGGCGACCCAAGCGCTGGATGGTCGCCACTGCCAGCGAATGCCAGGAATCGGCCGCCGGCTCGCTGCGGCCCTGCCAGCCGGCGATCAGCAAGCGGTCCTGCGCGCGGGTCAGCGCGACATAGAGCAGGCGCTGCAACTCGCGCGCCGCCGCGGTTCCCTGCGCTTCGCGCGCCGCGACGGCGGCTGGCACGGACGGCTCGGCGCGCGGGCTCCACAACATGGCGCCGTCCAGCCAGAACACCGTCTGTCGCAATACCGGCACGCGGCAGGTGTCCGGCAGCACAACGATGGGCGCCTGCAACCCCTTGGCGCCGTGCACCGTCATCACGCGAACCTCTTGCGCGCGCTGCTCCTGGTCGCGTTTCACCTCTGGATCGCTGCCGGCTAGCCAGGCAAGGAAGCCCTGCAGGCTGGGCGCCCAGTGCCGCTGGTAGTGCAGGGCCAGCGACAGCAGTTCGTCCAGCGGGTCGTTGGCATCGGGTCCCAGCCGGGCCACCAGGTCGTGCCGGCCGCCGTCGGCGATCAGCAACTCGGCGAAGAAACCATAGGGCGGCGCCTGATCGGCCCGCCCCAGCCAGCGCGACAGGCGCTCGGCAGCCCGGGCGAACTCGGGACGCGCTCCGCGTCGGCGCAGCAGCGCCTGCCACAAGCTGCCGGGCCGGCCATGTGCCAGTTCGAACAGCAGCGCATCGTCCAGGCCGACAAGCGGGCTCTTCAGCACCGCGGCCAGCGACAGATCATCCTCGGGCAGCAGCGCGAAACGGGCGAGCGCCAAGAGGTCCATGACCGCCAACTGCTCGCCGATGCACATCCGGTCGGCGCCGGCGATCGGCAGATCGGCCTGCTTCATGCGGCGCACCAAAGCGTCCAGGAACGGCTGCCGCTGGCGCAGCAACACCAGGATGTCGCCGGGGCCGATCGGCCGGCCGGTCGAGGGCAGCACTTCGCCCGAGCGCAGCCAATAGCCGATCTGTCGGGTCAGCCGCGCCGCCAGCCGTTCGACGGGGTTGTCGTCGCCTTCCTGGCTGAGCGGCGGTTGCCACGCTGCCGCCGCGTCCTTGGCGGCAGGACTCTCCGGCGACCACAGTTCGATCAGCCCCGGTGCGCCGCGGCGATGCGCATGATGGCGCAGCGGCGCCCCCTCGCCCAATGCCTCAAACGCCGCCGGTTCGCTGAACACCGCATCGACGAATTGCAGGATGGGCGGCGCTGACCGGTACGAGGTGGCCAGCGGCACCTCCTGCCAGGGCAGACCGGCGGCCACGATGTCGCGCGCGAACTCGGCGCGCAGGCGGTGGAAGGCTCGCGGATCGGCGCCCTGGAAGCTGAAGATCGACTGTTTCGGATCGCCCACCGCGAACAGCGTGCGCCGCGCCGCACTGGCGCCCTGACCGGCGAAGAATTCCTGGGTCAGCGCCTGGACGATGCGCCACTGCTCGGCATTGGTGTCCTGCGCTTCGTCGATCAGCACATGTTCGAGCCCGCCGTCCAGCTTGTAGAGCACCCAGGGCGCGATGCCGGGCCGCCGCAGCAGCGCGGAAGCGGTCAGGATCAGGTCGTCGTAATCCAGTGCCGCGCGCCGATGCTTTTCCTGCCGATAGACCTCGGCGACCTTGAGGCCAAGTCGCAGCAACGCGGCCGAGGCGCGATGCAACTCGGCGGCCCGGCGTTGCGCCGCGACGGCGTGCAGGCGGTTCGCCTCGGCGGACATGATTTCGTTGCCGTCGGGCGCCAATCGCAGAGCCTCCTTGTGGATCAGTTTCTTGCGGATCTCGCTCTTGGTCGTGAGGAAAGCCCGGCAATAGGCTGCGAAACCGCTCACGCGGTCCGTGGCCGCAAGCCAGCGGGCGATCGCCTCGCCCGTGCCCTGGTCCTTGGCGCCGCCTTGCAGCAGGGCGGCGGCGACGCGGGCAAGGGCTGGCCGGTCGAAGGCGCCCTCCGCCACCGCCTCGGCCTGGAACCCGGCGTCCTCCGGCACCCTGTCCGGCAGCCCCAGCTGGCGGGCAAGCGCGGCAAGTGCGCGGGCGCCCTGCCGCTCGGCAAGCGCGGCCAGCCGCAGCGGATTGCCGGTCAATTGCCGCATCAGGTCGTCGAACCGGGTTTCGTCAGCGTGCAGCGCGACCTCGGCCAGCAGCGTCCGGATCTCGTCGTCCGGACCGCGCAGCACCCGGGCCTGCGCCCCGGCAAGCAAGAGTGCCGCGGTGCGTTCGTCCAGCACCTCGAAATGCGGCGCCACGGCCGCTTCCAGCGGAAAGCGCTTCAGCAGGGATTCGGCGAAGCCATGGATGGTCTCGATCCTGAGCCCACCCGGCGCCTCCAGCACCGTCGCGAACAGCCGGCGCGCCTGGCGCAATTCGGTCGGGTTGGGCGCGGCGCCGGTCAGTTCCGTCAATTGGCGTTCGAGATCGCTCGCCGCGGCCCGCGACCAGCCGGCCAGACTGTCGCTGACCCGCGCGGCCATTTCCGCCGCCGCCACCTTGGTGAAGGTGAGGCAGAGGATGCGGTTGGGCGGTGTGCCGGCCAGCAGCAAGCGCAGCACGCGCTCGCTGAGTACGCGGGTCTTGCCGCTGCCGGCCGAGGCATCGACCCAGACCGACTGCGCCGGATCGGAGGCGATCTGCGCCCTGTTGGGTCTGCCCTCGCTCATGGCTCGGGTTCCAGGCGGCTCGACCATTCGCGCCGCCGTGCCAGGTGGTCGTAGTCGCTGCCCTCGCCGGCCAGCGTCGCCAGATAGGGCTGGCTGGCATCGTCGAAGGCGGCGATCAGCGCCGCGAGCTGGTCAAGCGCCCGCTTGGCGAGTTCCGCCGGATCGCCCTTGACCTGCAATTCTTCCCCCGCCTGCCGGGTTCCGGTCAGGCGCCAATGCCCGAGATAGGCGACC
>Ga0194132_10009567_pt1 | contig 13258 bp, 9 predicted proteins | sample TA2KigOf80mmetaG_FD_148612 | JGI IMG/M metagenome (GOLD analysis project Ga0194132, IMG submission 148612) | Freshwater microbial communities from Lake Tanganyika, Tanzania - TA2015054 Kigoma Offshore 80m | ecosystem: Environmental > Aquatic > Freshwater > Lake | place: Tanzania: Lake Tanganyika... | reverse complement strand
CGCCCACTCGGGCCGCAAGGGCTCGGTCCACCCGCCGATTCAAGGCGGCAAGTCGCTGGGCGCGAACGACGGCGCCTGGCAGACGCTGGCGCCGTCGGCACTGCCCTTTGGCCCGGGATGGCACACACCGAAGGCCATGGACCGTGATGACCTGGCGCGGGTCAAACAGCAGTTCGTTGCCGCCGTGCAACGTGCTGCGCGGATCGGCTTTGATCTGACCGAGTTGCACATCGGACACGGCTATTTGTTGCACCAATTCCTCTCGCCTTTGGCCAATCAGCGTACCGACGAGTATGGTGGCAACACCGCCAACCGCATGCGGTTTCCTTTGGAAGTCTTTGAGGCGGTGCGCGCCCACTGGCCCAAGGACCTGCCAGTGGGGGTTCGGGTCTCCGCCACCGACTGGGTCGATGGTGGTTGGAGCGCGGACGAGACCATAGTGTTTGCGCGCGAGCTCAAAGCGCTGGGCTGTGATTTCATCGACGTCACCTCCGGACAGGTGGACCCGCGTCAACAGATTCCCTTTGCCCCGGGCTACAACGTGTTTCTTGCCGAAAAAGTGAAGAAAGAGGCGCAGATCGCCACTATGGCGGTTGGCATGATCACCTCAGGCCGTCAGGCCGAAGACATCGTAGCCGGCGGGCGCGCCGACCTGGTGGCCATTGCGCGCGGCATGATGGACGATCCGCGTTGGGCCTGGCATGCGGCGCGCGAATTGGCTGCCGAGGCGTCTTACTCATCGATGTATCAGCGCTGTCACCCATCCGTGTGGAAACCTTGACGGGACCCGATCGATGATCACCACCGAGACCGCCCAATGGATCGAAACCCAGTGGCAGCAGTCCATCGTCCCCGCGCTGACCGACTACATTCGCATACCTTGCAAGTCGCCGCACTTTGATCCGCGCTGGGCCGAGAACGGGCACATCGACGCCGCCGTGGGCTTGGCCATGGCCTGGTGCAAACAGCAGTCGATGCCCGGGCTCACGCTCGAAGTGATTCGCCTGCCCGGGCGCACACCTGTACTTTGGTTCGAATTGCCGGGATCATCGGCGCGTACGGTGCTGCTCTACGGTCATTTGGACAAGCAACCGGAGATGGTCGGCTGGCGGGCGCCATTGGCGCCATGGAACCCGGTGATCGAAGACGGCAGGCTCTACGGCCGTGGCGGCGCAGACGATGGCTATGCGGTGTTCGCTTCGTTGACGGCATTGATCGCGCTGCATCGTCAAGGCACTCCCCACGCCCGCTGTGTCGGGCTGATCGAATGCTGTGAGGAGAGCGGCAGCTACGACTTGCCGCACTATCTAGACGCCTTGCGGCCGCGTCTGGGCGACGTCGATCTGGTCGTGGGTCTGGATTCGGGCTGTGGCAACTATGATCAGCTCTGGGTGACCACGTCCTTGCGCGGCCTGGCCGCGGGCACCTTGAGCGTGGAAGTGTTGCGTGAAGGGGTCCATTCTGGCGACGCCAGCGGCATCGTGCCCTCATCCTTCCGTATTGCCCGCCGATTGCTGGATCGCCTGGAGGATGCCGGCTCGGGGCGCATTCTGCCGGGTGAGTTTCACTGTGAGGTGCCGGCCGAGCGGCGTCAGCAGGCGGCCTTGGCGGGGCAGGTGCTAGGCGATTCCCTATTGCACAAGTTTCCCATGGCGGCATCCATGCATCCCATGTGTGACACGCCGGAACGGGCAGTGCTGGCCCGCACTTGGGAGCCCTACCTGTCGGTGGTGGGTGCGGACGGACTCCCCGCCATCAAGGACGCTGGCAATGTGCTGCGACCGTCCACCGCCCTCAAGTTGTCTTTGCGCTTGCCACCGCTGGTACCGGGCGAGCGCGCGACTCAGGATATGCAACGCATCCTGGAACAGGATCCGCCGTACGGCGCCAAAGTGAGTTTCACGCCGGACCAGGGCGCAACCGGATGGAACGCCCCAGCGACCGCTGCCTGGCTGCAAGCCGCCCTCGATGAGTCATCGTCATCGGTGTTCGGTAAACCGGCAGTCATGATGGGCGAAGGCGGGACAATTCCGTTCATGGCCATGCTGGGCAAACAATTTCCACGCGCGCAGTTCCTCATTACGGGTGTGCTGGGCCCTGCTTCCAATGCTCACGGACCCAATGAGTTCTTGCACATTTCCTACGCTACCCGCCTCACCCGCTGCGTTGCACAAGTATTGGCTGCTCACCATCGTGCCGCATAGGGAAATCAGCCACGGCTCTTGCTTATAGTGAATTACCACCCGGGCGTGGCGCGGTCGTTGGGTGAGCGACCGCCGCCGCAGAGGTGCCCGGTTGGGCGGCAATGAAATCCTGAGACATCTGCCGCGTTGGGTCGGGCCCGGGGAGTGTTCCCCGGGCCTTTTTTTGTGTGGGGCGTAGCGTTGGCCCTCTCGCGAAAATTCCCATCCAGTCGATGATGTAAGGCATGGCCAGCAGGCCGCGACTGTTGGCAGCAAGGCAAAAATCTTGTCACGGTCTTCGGCACGCTCGATGCGTGCCGAACGAAACCGGAAAGCCGGTGGTCACTTGGTGAGAATTCACGGCCAGAGGGAATCGAGCAATGGGCAGGCTATTGGGAGCCATGGGTCGTGCGCTGGGACGCTATTTGAGCGAACCCGTGAAACACTATCAACCGCTCTCGACCTCTTCGTCGAGGGCATTGATGGCCACCCTGCGCCCGGCGGATGTGCTTCTGGTTGAGGGCAACACACGGGTCAGCGGAGCCATCAAGTACCTGACCCAGTCGACCTGGTCCCACGCCGCCATCTATGTCGGCGATGCCCTTGCGGGTCAAGCTCAGGAAGAAGAGCAGGCCGTTCTGGTGGAGGCGGACATGATGGCCGGCGTGTGTGCGGTTCCGCTGTCGAAGTACACCAGTTTCCATACGCGGATCTGCCGTCCGGTGGGGCTCACCGACGACGATGTTGCCCGTGTCGTTAACTATGTGATTTCGCGCCTGGGCCACACTTACGACTTGAAGAACATGGTCGATCTGGCGCGTTATCTTTTTCCGACGCCGCCGTTGCCGCGTCGCTGGCGCCGGCGTGCCCTGGCGCTGGGTAGCGGCGAGCCGACCAAGGCCATCTGTTCGTCGCTCATCGCGCAGGCGTTTCAGTCGGTGCGTTATCCGATCTTGCCCGAGATCAAACGCCGCAAGACCGATCCGCATGCGGCCGATTACAACCGCGAGATTCTCTACATTCGCCACTACAGTCTGTACATGCCGCGGGACTTCGACATCTCGCCGTACTTCCAGGTGGTCAAGCCATCCATCGAGACCGGGTTCAACTATCAGGGATTGACCTGGGCGGACTTGCAGGCGCGTCCTGAACAGATCGATGCTGAACCCTCTGATCTCGAACACTTGCCCGCGTTCGCCACAGAGTCCCTAGCCGAACGACTGTAGCGGCGGGGCTGAACTTGCGCAATCCGAGCCAGTAGAATTTCCTCGGTCGCAAACGGTATCCGACGCGTTCGCGTTGGATGATTGACGCTGCCATGTTGAACCGCATGAAACGCCTATCCGGTTTGTTCGCCGTGATTCTGGGTGCCTTATGGTCGCCGGCTGGACTGATTGCCGGCATCGCTCCTGTCACCGTTGATGGCAAGATGCCGTCGCTGGCGCCGCTGTTGCAACAGGTCACGCCCGCAGTGGTGAATATCTCCGTGAGTTCGGCCTCACCTGAAGAGGACAACCCGTTCTTGCAGGATCCCTTCTTCCGGCGGTTTTTTGGATTGCAGGACAGACCAGAGCCTCGCATGAGCGCGGGTTCGGGAGTGATTGTCGAGGCGACCAAGGGGTATGTCCTGACCAATCACCATGTCATCAAGGGTGCGCGGGAAGTCATCGTTACTTTGAAAGATCGACGGCAATTTCAGGCCAAGTTGGTGGGCAGCGATGCCGGCACCGACATCGCGTTGCTCAAGATCGAAGCGCAGAACCTGGTCAGTCTGAAGGTCGGCGACTCCGATGTGCTCAATGTCGGCGACTACGTGCTGGCGATCGGTAACCCCTTTGGCCTGGGACAGACAGTCACTTCAGGCATTGTCAGTGCCCTGGGGCGGACCGGATTGAACATCGAAGGCTATGAGGATTTCATCCAGACCGACGCCGCCATCAACCCCGGTAATTCCGGTGGCGCACTGGTCAACTTGCGTGGCGAACTGGTGGGCGTCAATACGGCGATCATTGGTCCCGCGGGTGGAAACGTGGGCATCGGCTTTGCCGTGCCCGCCAGCATGTTCAAGGCGGTGATGCAGCAGTTGATCCGTTTTGGTGAAGTGCGGCGCGGCCGCTTTGGTCTCAATACTCAGGACATCACGCCGGATCTTGCCGATGTCCTGAAACTCAAGAGCCTGGATAGCGTCGTCGTAGTGGATGTGGCGCCGGAGTCGCCAGCCGACAAGGCCGGCATCAAGCGCGGGGATGTGGTGACCCATGTCCAGCGCCGCAAGCTGCGTAGCGCGGCGGACATGCGCAATCAGCTCGCGCTCACGCCCATCGGTGAAACGGTCGAGTTGAAGATTCTCCGCCAAGGTCAGGAGCGCGTCGTCACGGGGCGGATCGAGAGTCTGAATGTGGTTGGCACGCGTGCGGCGCAGCTGGTACCCGAACTCTCCGGTGCCGCCATCGGTGAAGTGGAGCCCAACACTGGCGGCAAGGGCGTACTGGTCGTGAAGGTCGAACGGGGTAGCGCGGCGTGGAACTACGGTCTACGCGAAGGCGATGTGATCGCGGGCATCAACCGGCGCGCGGTTCGCAGTGCCGCGGAATTTCTCAGTCTTCTACGCGCCAGCCAACGTCCGCTGGTGCTCAACGTGGTGCGAGGTGACTACCTGTTTGCGATCGTTATTCGCAGGTAGCGCTGGCAGCCCAGGGACGTTCGGCAGGTCCCGAGAGTTATATGACCTTCCACCAATGGCGGGGACCACGTACCCTGAATATATTCGGAACCCTGTTTTCACCCTCTTGCCGGCCTTGCTGCCGGTGAACCGCCATGAATATCCTGATCATCGACGATCACCCGCTGGTACGAGAGGGGCTGCGAGTGGCACTGCAGACCTTGTCAGACGAAGTCGTGGTGCATGAAGCGCGCACTGCCGAAGAGGGCCTTGGATTGGCCCATAGTCCGCTGCCGCTGACGTTGATTCTGCTCGACCTGAATCTGCCTGACGCCAACGGGATAGAGGTCCTGTCGGCGTTGCGTGATGAGCGCGAGGAGGTGCCTGTGGTGGTGTTGTCTGGACAGTACGACGCCGCCGATGTGCGTGCCTGCATCGAGGGCGGTAGCATGGCATTCATCCCGAAGTCCCTTCCTACGGCAGCATTGCTAGACGCCCTGCGCGTCGTGATGGCGGGGAATTCATATCTTCCCGAAGACATTGTCCTCAGCGCCCGTAGTGCAATGCCCAGCCGCGCCGCCGCCATGGCTGAACTCAACTTGACGCCGCGCGAGCTTGAAGTCACCGATTTGTTGTTGCGGGCAATGCCGAACAAGGTTATCGCAAGGGAGCTGGGTATCGCGCTTTCCACCGTCAAACAACATCTGCATGCGATCCAGACCAAGTTCGGTGCGTCCAGCCGCTACGAGATCATGCGCAAGGCACACCAGTTCGGATTGGCCAGCGAGCGCTGAATCCACGGCGGTTTCGCTAAACCGCCCCGCTTCTTAATCATCGAGCAGTTTCAGAAGTTCGCGAGCGAGCCTCTGTGTACTGACGGGTTTCTGCAGCAGTTTCACATGCCGCGTGTTCAGCAGCGCGCTCGTGTCGGGTGTCAGATCTCCACTGATCAGCAGGCAGGGGAAATCCTTGCCCAGTGACGCCCGCACCTGATTGATCACATCGACACCCTTCTCGCCCTGCGGCAGGCGGTAGTCACAAATCAGCAGGTCGGGACGGCTAGTGCTCGCGCCTATGCGCCGGTGCAATTCAGCGCCGTTGGCCGCCAACAAAGTCGAACAACCCATGCCTTGCAGCAGGTCGGCCAGGCTATGACGTACCAGCCGGTCGTCGTCGAGCACCGCAATCAGTCTGCCATATAAGGCGGCCAGATCGGCGGTGTCGCCGGCCTCGGCGGGCGGGGTGGCAGCATTGAGTGAGACTGCACGGGGCACACTTACGCTGAAGGTCGCGCCACACCCAGGTGCCGATCGCACCTGGCAGGGTTGTCCCAGGAGTCGCGTCACGCGCTGCACAATGGCAAGACCAAGCCCCAGTCCTTTGTTGCGATCACGCTCGGAATTGCCGAGTTGAAAGAACTCCTCGAAGATGAGTGACTGTTGTGTCTGCGCGATACCGGGGCCGCTGTCCCGTACCTCGATGCGCACGTGATGGTCGCACCGGCGCGCGCAAAGTAAGACACGACCCTTGACCGTGTACTTGATGGCATTGGACAGCAGATTGTGGAGAACGCGGTGCAAGAGCACCGGATCGCTGGATACGTGCAAGCCGCTGCGCCGCACGTGCAATGCGAGGCCCTTGGCGCGAGCGGAGGGTTCGAACTGCAACTCCAGGCGATCAAACAGGAAGTCCAGCGACACGGTGCCCAGATCCACCCTGACGGCGCCCGCATCGAGCTTGGAGATGTCGAGCAGCGCATTGAGCATTTCTCCCAGGGCGTTGACCGAAGCGTCGATCTTGACTCCCATGTCCAACACGGCCGGGTCTTTGGCCTTGGCACGCAGGGCGCTAACCCAGAGGCCGAGCGCCTGCATGGGTTGACGCAGGTCATGGCTGGCTGCGGCAAGAAATCGGGTCTTGGCGGCGCTAGCCTGCTCGGCCTGTTCCTTTTGCATCGCCAGTTCAGCGGTGGCTTCGGTGATGCGGGCCTGCAGGTGTTGATGGGAGGCAGCGAGCGCGCCCGCCATGACATTGACGCCGCGTTCGAGTACCAGGATTTCCGCCTGCGCGCTCTCCGGTGCTCGCACGGAAAAGTCACCACGCGAAAGCGCCGATACGGTGTGTGAGAGCTGGCGGATCGGACGGGTAATGCGCCGACTCATACGCAAGGCCGCGAGCGTGCTCACCATCAGGACCGCCAGCACCACGGCCAGGCCGTAGTGCAACTGCCGCCGCTTGCGATTTTCCAGCGCCGATCGCGACATTTCTACCGTGATGGTGCCCAGCGCGCGTTGCGGGCGGTCACCCTCAAACCAGGGTTCGAGCTCCGCGCGTGTTCCCAGCACCGGCACACTGAAAATGTGTCGAGAAGAGTGGGGTAGGGCGAACTCCTGGAGGGGTTGATTTTCGGTGATCGCACTATGTGGAACACTTGGCACGCCGACGCTGGCCAGCGCCTGGTGTTGACTGTCGTGTATGGTTACAGCCACCACGTCTGCTTCGTTTAGTGCCGTTAGGGCAAGACGGCCAAGCTCCTGCCTGTCGCCCGCGAATAGACCGTACTGTGCCGCCGGGCCCAGTTGTCGCGCGATGGTCCGGCCACGATCGAGTAGCGCCCGCTCCAGGTCGTCAAAGCGGCCGTACAGGAAGTACCAGGTCAGCGCTACAGCGATCACGGCGGCGGGGCCAAGAACCAGGGTGACGACACGGGTTTGCAAACTCGCGGACTTCATGGTCGCGCCTCCAGGGTTCGCAATTTCTGCCGTACCGAGGCTTCGGTGTCCAGCTGCAGCCCATAGGCGCGAGCGACGTGGAAATTGAGGCTGACGTCGAACTCGACAGGATAGCGCGCGGCCGGGAGCTTGCCGGGTTCATTGAGCGTCTTCAACATCACAGTCCCAACTTCCCGGCCAATCTGGGCAGGTGACGAGAACACCGCCGCTAGCGCGCCAGCGCGGACGTAGGCCTGCGAGAAGCCGATCACCGGGCGCTGATTGCGATGCGCAACCAGCAGCAGATCACGCACACTGTTGGCGTTGGACACGGCGCTGTCCGGCAGCATGAGCAGCACCTGCGACTGACTAACCACGTGTTGCAATGCGCCTGCCAACTGGTCGGGACCGTCGAGGATTTCGCTGTTGAGCGTCAGCCTGCGCTCGCGGGCGAGGCTGCGCAGTTCAGGCAATAGCGCCGCGCTCTCCGCCCCCGCTACGACGCCCACGCGCTGGGTTGCAGGTAGTACCGCTCGTAGCAACTCCAACTGGCGCGACAGCGGCTGATCCAGGTAAACGGCGGTCAGCAGGGCGGTGTCTTCAGTTGATCCGAGCCGCGCCTTGATCAGATCGAAAGTGCGGCGCGGCACCAGGGCACAGGCCACGGGCACACCTGGCGGCGTGGCAAGTACGCTTTGCATGGCCCTTACACCCACTGCCACGATCATCGTCGGGGCGCGGGCGTGGGAGGCATAGTCCTTCCAAGGGATTGCGACCACGGAATGCTGGGGAAGTCCAGCCTCCCGCACTTGGTCACGCAGTCCCTGCAACACTTCCTGGTAGGCAGGCGATTCATCGCTCAGGACCACCAGGGCGAAAGGCGTGGCCGGATTAGCCACCGCCACGGGGATCAGGCAGGCCAGCGTCGCCAGCCAGATTCGCCAGGCAAACGCTAAGGCTAGAACGATTGACTGCAAGCTTGAACACGTCATATTCATGATGCAAGCTTCATCGCGATGAGCTTCGAAGGCAATCCGACCTTGGCACTATCCTCTGGAAATGTGGGTGAGGAAGGCTTGCCCCCTCGTAGCGCCCTGTTAGCAGGATCATGCCGATAAGGCGAAAAGGTTCAATCTGGGGATTGCGTATCAGAATGTGGCGCTTAGCGTGGCGTAGTAGCGCGGCTTGATGGCGTTCTCGAGGCGGAACTCTGTGTAATCCTGGTTCAACAGGTTGCGCGCGACCAGGTCGATCTGGGCCTCGCCCTTGCCGAGTTTGAAGGCGCGCGCCAGACGTAGATCAAAGTGGGACTGGCTGGGCTGCCTTGCACCGAGCCCGACCCAGTGCATATCGCCGGTGTAGTAGTAGCCCAGTCCGGCGCGTAGGCCACCTGGCAGTGGCGTGTCGAGTAGGGCCGAGAGTGCGTGCTGCGGCGCGGAACGGTCGAAGCGATTGCCGGTGTTCTCTTTGGAGGCCACGGGTGTCTCGATCTCGACATAGGCATGGTTGAAGATGAGGTTGCGTCCGGCACCCATGTCGAATCGCGCCTGATACTCGGCCCCTCGCACACACGCGTCCTGCAGATTGTCGACAGTGCGGGCGCGACGCAGCGGGTCCAACAGCTCTGGTTCGGGTGATGGGACATGCGTGGTGCTGAACAGTCCCTTGATCTTCTCGTGGAACAGCCGGGCATTCAAGGTCAGTCCGAGAGAGTGGAACTCACCCAGATAGCCGATTTCGTGCGCTTTCAGCCGAGCAGGCTCGAGATCGCCATTGCCCAGGAAGGTGATGTCGTAGAGCACGCCGTTGGCGCGCAATCGTGAGTCGCCTTTGGCCTCGCCCAGGGTCGGCGTAAGGAAAGCGCTGGTGTAGCCGTAACGCAGGGAGTGCTGGGGCGTGAGGTGGTGAGAAAGGCTCACGCGCGGCGCCCAATCGGTGCCGGTAAGGCTGTAGTCCTCCAAAGTGCCGCCCAGATTGACCACAGTGTCGGGACGTGCCCGCCATTCCAGACTGCTGAACGCGCGCCAGAGCGTGGCGGTCTGGGGCGAGTCGGTATTGAAGAAAATCTGCGAGCGCGCCTGATCATGGCGCGCTTCGCCGCCCCACACTAGGCGAACCGTGGGGCCAATGGCAAACAGATGCTGGATCTCGGCGTGGTCGCGGTGCGCGACCACATCGACATCGAAGGTAGCAGAGCCCACGCCAGGCACGGAGAACAGCTGTTGCTCCTGGATGGTGTCGCGGTTGTGATAGTACTGCAGGGAGATTTCGGACCGCGAGGACAGTGTGCGACGCCAGCGCAGCTGGGCAAAGGCTGAATCCACCTTTTGCGTGCGGGCGTTGTCGAAAGTGATAGTTGTGCCCTTGCCCCTGCGGCCGCGCTCGGCGCCGAACTGCAGGGTGATTTCATCGCGTGCGCTGGCGTTCCACTCAAGCCGTGAATTGAGGTAGCGCGCTTGACTGCGGTCCTCTTGGAACACTTCCAGGCCGTCGTCGCCGCGCGTACCCGCCGATACTGCCATGGCCAGCGGCCCTTGTGTGGCGCGCAGTTGCAGATGACCATCCTTGATGTCGCGATTGCCGGCGCGCCAACTCAGTTTGGCGTCAGGCCGGTCGGCGACGCGGCGTGTGATGATGTTCGCTACGCCGAGGAAGGCATTGGCGCCGTAAGCAGCGGAATTGGAGCCTTGAATGACTTCGATGCGCTCTATGTCGTCCAGGGTGTACGGAATCGAGAACCAGTCGACGCCCCCGAAACTGATGAGCGAATACACCGAGCGGCCGTCGACAAGTACCTGCATGTTCTTGGCGAACTCGCCCGTAAGTCCGTGGTAACCCACCACCAGTTCGTGACCGCGCACGTGGCCGACCTGATACCCTGGCACCAGGCGGAAAAGATCCTGGATGTGGCGCGCGCCCGAGGCCTCGATAGCGGCACGATCGATTACTGTGATGGTCACGGGGGCTTCGTTGCGGGGCTGTTCCAGTCGCGAGGCACTGAGTACGACCGGGGGTTCCGACAAGTAGGCGCTTTCGTCGGGGAAATCGTCAGCAGTGTGCGCGGTGGTGCGGACCAGGAAGCTCAGCGCGACCCAGATGGGGATGGTGTACAAGGGTAGTTGCGACATAGGCCTCCAGGGGTGTCATGGTTCCGGTTGCTAGGGCATTTGCGCCCCCTCCTCGAGGTGAGAAAGTTAGAGATGCGGAGCTGTCCACACAATTGCACTGAGGTCCAATCTCTATAGGCCGTTTGGCCAATGGTCGTTGGCCAGTACCCCTGAACCGGACATTCGATGCTGGGCCAGTGTCATTGGGCTGGATACGGTTTGACAGTGTCAGAAAGGCTCACCTATACTCGCCTTGGTTTAGATCGAGTCTAAGTTTTTGCGGGTCGCGTCCCGTGGAGACTTTCTGCCCCCGCACAGCGGAAATTTGGCATCGCATCACCTCAACCACCCATCACGACAAAGGAGAACCCATGAAATCCCTCAAGGGCACCAAGACAGAAGGTAATCTGAAGGCGGCATTTGCCGGAGAATCACAGGCGAATCGGCGCTATCTGTATTTCGCCAACAAGGCTGACGTGGAAGGTCAGAACGACGTCGCCGCCGTGTTCCGTTCCACCGCTGAAGGCGAGACCGGCCATGCCTTCGGGCATCTGGAGTACCTGGAGCCCGTGGGTGATCCTGCCACCGGTCTGGCGATCGGCCCGACCCGCGACAATCTCAAGGCCGCGATTGCCGGTGAGACCCACGAGTACACCGACATGTACCCCGGCATGGCGAAGTCTGCCCGCGAGGAAGGCTTCGACGAAGTCGCCGATTGGTTCGAGACGCTGGCCAAGGCCGAGCGTTCGCACGCCAACCGGTTCCAGAAGGCGCTTGACGCCCTGGCCGACTAAGCTGTCGTCGCGGCACTTTCAAAGGAGCAGGGTCCGGATAGCACCGGGTCTTGCCCTTGTCGTTGGTACCCACCCAAATTATTGCTTACCACCAAACGCCAGATGAGCACGCGCGAAGGCAATCTCGAGGCGCCGACCCGGCACCCGATCGATTGGAAGAATCCCAAGTACTACGACCAGGCTGATCTCGACACGGAACTGGAGCGGGTATTCGACGTTTGCCACGGTTGCCGCCGTTGTGTGAGCTTGTGCAATGCCTTTCCTACCCTGTTCGATCTCGTTGACGAGAGCAAGACCGGGGAGCTCGACAGCGTCGACAAGAAAGATTTCAGCAAGGTGGTCGACCAGTGCTACCTGTGCGACATGTGTTACATGACCAAGTGTCCTTACGTGCCGCCGCACCCGTGGAATCTGGATTTTCCGCACCTAATGTTGCGGGCCAAGGCGGTCAAGTACAAGCGTGCCGGCGCCTCGGTGCGCGATCGCTTGCTATCCAGCACCGACGCACTGGGCAAACTCGCCACCATTCCGGTGATCGTGCAAACCGTCAACCTCGCCAATCGCACGCCGGCGGCGCGCAGCCTAATGCAGAGTGCGTTGGGAATTCACAAGGACCGCGTGCTACCGGAGTACGCCAGCTCCAAGTTTCGATCTGCCGCTCGACCGGCCGGCGGATTTCCCGTGCGTGATGGCGCTCAGACACCAGGCAAAGTGGCCCTATTCGCCACCTGCTACGTCAACTACAACGAACCGGGCATCGGCCAGGATCTGCTCAAGGTGCTTGAGCACAACGAGTTGCCCACCATCGTCGTGGAAAAAGAGGCATGCTGTGGCATGCCGAAGCTTGAGCTGGGCGATCTCGAGGCCGTCGAGCAGCTCAAGAATCTGAATATTCCGGTGCTGGCGCGCCTGGCTCGGGACGGCTACGCCATCCTGACGCCCATTCCCTCCTGTACCTTGATGTTCAAACAAGAGATCCCGCTGCTGTTTCCTGACGATGCCGATGCCAAGGCGGTGGCGCAGGCGATGTTCGATCCCTTCGAGTACCTGGCCTTGCGGCATCGCGATGGATTGCTCAAGACTGACTTCAAGAGTGCCTTGGGCAAGGTGTCGTACCACGTGCCCTGCCATTTGCGCGTACAGAATCTCGGCCTGCGGACCCGGGAGGTGTTGCAACTGGTGTCGGGTACCGAGGTCAATACCGTGGAGCGCTGCTCGGGACACGATGGTACCTGGGGCGTGAAGCGGGAGTATTTCGACCAGTCCATGCGTATAGGCAAACCGGTGTTCCGGCAGATGGCCGAGGTGGAACCGGCTTACATCAGTTCGGATTGTCCGATCGCTGGCCGCCACATTCAGCAAGGCATGGGCGAAAATACAGCTCGCAAAGAGCATCCGATTTCTCTAGTTCGCATCGCATACGGAATCTAGCCATCATGCCGGCAATTACACGGGGCAGTCTTCTCACTTTGGAGGCCTATTCCCGCGGCCGCAAGGAGTTTCGCGGCAAAGTCCTTGAGCACAAGAAGTACAGAAAGGTCCATCTGGGCGACCATCTTACGCTGATATTTGAGGACGAACTGACGATCCGGTATCAGATCCAGGAGATGCTGCGCGCCGAGAAGATCTTCGAAGAGTCCGATATCCAGGGCGAACTCGATGCCTACAATCCGTTGATACCGGATGGTAGCAACTGGAAGGCCACCATGATGTTGGAGTATCCCGACCCTGATCAGCGACGAGTGGCCCTCGAGCAGTTGCGTGGCATCGAGGATCGGGTGTGGGTTCAGGTGGAGGGCGC
>Ga0194132_10009565_pt1 | contig 13258 bp, 6 predicted proteins | sample TA2KigOf80mmetaG_FD_148612 | JGI IMG/M metagenome (GOLD analysis project Ga0194132, IMG submission 148612) | Freshwater microbial communities from Lake Tanganyika, Tanzania - TA2015054 Kigoma Offshore 80m | ecosystem: Environmental > Aquatic > Freshwater > Lake | place: Tanzania: Lake Tanganyika... | reverse complement strand
TTTCGTCGGCGAACATCTCGCCGCTGGGGGCGGGCTGAACGATGGCCTCATGGATCGCCGGTAGCAGCGGTTCGATTTCGTCGAGCGAGAGATGGCGATAGACCGAGCTGAAGCTGCCTCGAGCGCGCCCGTCTTGATTCTTGAGCCCGGCCCGCACCGCCTTGTAGAGCGAGGGACGGTCCACGCCGTCCAGCGAGCGGCCCAACATGCCTCCGCGATCGAACAAGGCGAACGAGAGATACCGCTGCTGCATGCCGCGCGGGTCATTTTTCTCGTCCACCTGGGCCAGCATTTGGAGTAATCGCGGCACCGTTTTCCTGGCCGGCGCACCGATGGCCGCGAGTGCTTCAGCGGCTTTGATGCGCAGCCACAGGTCGGGCGCATTCAATGTGCTTTGAAGGGCATCGACAGCCGGAGCCGCGCGACCGCGCAGGAAGATCAATCCTTGACAGGCTCCGTACCGCGCTTCGAGACCCGGCGCGGCAAGCATCTCGATCAACGGAGTTGCGGTCGCTGTCTTGCGTCGTCCCCAGGCCATCGCAGCACGCTCGCGCACGACGGGCGACCAGTTGCGCAGACGCTCAAGCAATTGCTCGTCGCTCAGCCCATCGTAGAAGCTGTTGCGATCTCGGTTGTTCCACCCGCGACCGTCCGCGACGACCGCATTGGCAGCGGCTCGATCAAATTGTGGGATCGCGGCCGACTTCTTGCCCGTGAGATAGAGCTTCTTCAGCGGAATCGCATAAGCCAGGAGATACGCCCCCGAGCAATCCCATCCGGCATAGCTGTCGTGGCCAGGTTCCGGCGGGCCTTGATGCACGAAGCTGCCGTCCCAACGTCGAGCGAAGTCGAAATACCACGCTCCAAACTCCTGCATCCACGCGCCCGTCGCGTGGGGACCGGCATGCGCGACGCCGGGCATCGCCCAGACCATGTTGAAGAAATTGCCGGTGTGTCCGGTATCTCGCTCAGCACCATGCGACGCGAGGCTCATGCGCGAAAAGAACTCGGTCCCCTTCGGCTCGTCCAGCAGATGAAACAGGACCGACGCCATGCCACACTTGCCGTTGTCCTCATGGTTCTCGATCCACGGATGATGATCGCCGTAAGGCACGGCTCCTTTGCCGATGTAGAAGCGCAGCAAGCGGGCGCTGCGTTCGATGGCGAGATCAATCTTCGGATCACGCACACCGGCCTCACGCGACAGCACCAGCGAGATCGTCAGCGGCACGCCCGGCGAGTTCATCATGCCATAGCCGCCCAGACGTCCGTCGGGCTTCGCGAAGCTATGCCCCCAAGAGCCAACCGCGCTCTGACCTTCCGCGGACTCCAGCGCGAGCCGCCTCAGTCCCGGCAGGACGGACGTATCGCCCGTCGCCGCAATGTACTCCGCGAGGAATGTCATCACATAGCCGTACTGCCAAGTCTTGTAGCCGTCGGTCGAGTAATCAGCGGCCCATTGAGCTTCCTGCTTGAGGAGCGGCAGATGCCCGGCATCTCCGACCGCGAGCAGCCCCAGCGCGTTCAGCGACCGCGGGATCGAATCAATGCGATTGCCATATTTCGGTGCCGCCATACGGGCCGCGAGCGACTTGCTGCTGTGCTCAAGAATGCGTTTCGACTTCGGGCAATCAAACGGAGCTGTCGCCGAGTAACTCCCGAGCACCGGCAGCTTCAACGTGACTTCGTCGGTCTTGCCCGCGCGCCACCGAGTCAGCACGAGCTTGCCACCACCCGCCTCCGTTTCAGCCGCCGTCAGCGCCTGCCCCAACTCCGTGCGGGGATCGACCGAAAACTCCTTACCGCCGACACCCAGAATCAAATCACCAACAGCGATAACACCATCCGCCGGCGAGTTCGCTTCGACTTTCGTGACGGAAATCTGCCGAGCCACGCTCGTCACCAACTTGTCGCAATACATCCACCCGCGCATCCCGGTTGCACCGAGGTTCCAATCGTGCATCGCGTTCTTGGGGATGACATCCCCCTTCGTGAAGTCAGGCTGCTGAGTTTGCTCACCTTTGTCCTCTGAGTAAGCCAGCGAGGAAATCAAAACGAGCGTGAGTGCGAGGAGCTGTTTCATGTTGGCAATTCGGTTGAGGAAAAAATTTGGACTAACGCACGTCCGCTTTCAGGGTCGGCTGCGGCCAGAAGTTGTGGAGTGGTCGAGTAGTGTCCTGAATTCATTTACGAGTTCAGGATTTTGAAGGTTACTGTTTTTGGTTTCTCCCGGGTCTGCCGCTCTTCGACCAAGAGAGGCGGGAAACATTTGACTTCTTTCGGCTCAGGCAGTCGTGGCGAGTTGATGGATGAGTATGTCGCATGCAGTCGACACGTTCTTATACGCGGTCATGGCGTCGGGCATCGATCGAATCGCGTGGGCGATTCGATCGATGAGTACCGGATGCTCGCAGAGCAATTCGTCGAGTCGATGATTCGTCACCCGAATGCCAAAGAGGATCGTCTGCGTGTGCGGCAACCGCGTGAGAAACTGTCGCTCAAGCCGCAGCCAAGTTGTGTCGAGCGTCACGCCAGCGTGCAGCCGCGCGGGGTGCAGAGCCGGATGGTGATTCAACAATGGCTCCGCGCTTAGCCCCCAATTGCTCCGTTCCCATTCCGAGCCGGGCGCGATCCGCGAGAGAAACGTTGTGATTTGCGAACCGAGTGCGGCAGACAGTCCCGGCACTGGTTCATGGACTTGGGCGAGCGGACGGTGCAACTTTTCTTTCAGCGCCCAATTCGATGGAAAGACGACAGCCCCACCAAGCACAGGAAAGCCTCGCTCCACATCTCCGTTGAGCAACACCCAATCTGGCTCCACTCGGCTGGCGACATCGCGAGCATCCGCAAACGATTGCCCAAGCAACGATGAAAACCACTCGACCGCCTCCGCGATTGCCGGCTGCGCTTCCGGCGAAAACAACAAGTGTCGCTGAGGTGCCTCATCAAGCCACCGCCGCCGTTCCGCCGACACCCTATGAGCGTCTGATGAGTTCGACCAAAACACTTGGGCATTGCCCCGATAGACATTCATTGGCATCCGATAATCCGACGCAGGAAAAAGCCGGAGCCAGAAGTTCTCATTCAGCGAATCTACATTCACAGTCATCATCTCATTGATTCAAGGTCGTACGAATTTCAATTGCGGTCGCCCAAGCTCATCTCTTTTCGGCGAGAACTCTTTGATCTCGAATTCATTTCTTCGAGCCTTGCCTTTGAGGATGCCTGCTACCTGGTTTTCTGGAGTTCCACCATCGCCTCGGCGAAAGCCTTGCCGATCGGTGCCAGGATCTTGGCGGCGCCCATGTAGTGATACCCGAGGTCACCGACACCTCTCCGGTAACGTTTGAGATCTTCCGGCGTGAAGTCGTTATCGAACAAGACCTGATCCTTGGCTGCCTGAAATTCCTCGCCGGTCAGCTTTGGATTCTTCTTTTGAGCCTCCGCTGCGGCTGCATCCTGCTTCTTCCAGAGCGATACATCCCGTCGTTGCAACGAAGCCAAATCGTCATCCCAAAATGGCGTCGTCTCCACCGCCGCTACATTACCTCTGAACTCGGAAAGAGACGCCGGGGCGGCTTGGGCCATGTGAAACACTGTCTCATTTTTGGGTGGATTCAAGCCATTGAGTCCCATGACTCCGATCACGAAGGGCATCTTCGCCGCGTTCAAATCTTTGCGCACGTCCCGAATGAAATCCGCCAGCAGTCTGCTGTAGAGATCGTAAGCACCGGGCTTCTCGCCATCGGGATAGGTCCACGAGGAGACCAGGTCATTAAACCCGTGGAACCAGACGAATCCAGCCACTTGGTACCCCTGATTTGGGTCGTATTCAGGGACGACGCGTTTGATATCCGCCAACACCTTCTGCACATGCTCGATCATCAAACGGTAATACTCGCCGGTGGCTTTGATCTTCTCAGCCCGCTCCTTATCCATGTCGTCGCCACGCCTCTTGCTCGCTTGATGCTCGTAATCGCCCCACTCGTACGGCCCGACGCTGGGTGAACGAAAGCATGTATGCAAGTCCTTCCCGCCCCACGAGGTTTTGATAATCAGAATGGGTTCGCCCAGCAGCTTCTCCATGTAAATGCCAAACGTGAACTCCGGACCAATGTTCTCGCGGTTGGCACCAAAGCCTGTTGTGAGCTTGCCTGTTTGCTCGGTCGTGTCGTTGCCAGCACAACCAATCGACGAGATCCAGACCTTCTGGCACACATAAGGCTTTCCGTCCGCATCTCGCATGTCCTTGAGGAGCGGCGCGGTCTTCGGATCATCAGCCATCGATTCAAACGTCCGCACGGGCACATGCCCTTGCATGTTCGATTGCCCGGCGAGAATGAACACTTTGAGTGGCTTCCCGTCTGCCGCACTACAGGCAACACCAAACATGACACTTACCACCACTGGAACTATCGTTCGCATCATACTTTGTCCTCTCTGTTTCTCGTGGTGGATCATACTCTAACAGCCAGGTTCGCAGGCTCTGCGCCGTAATCTCCATACTCGTTAATGCCGCCAACTCAACCGGCCCTTATCGCGGGCCAGCCGAAAGGTTCTGCATCAGATATCTCAGGATGTGCATTCTCACATGCACCATCGTTCCGTCTCCCTCGCGCAGGCCGTGGTCTCGGTTGGGATAGACCATGTAGTCGAACGGTTTGCCCAACGCGATCAGCCGGTCTACTAAACCCTCGATGATTTGGATGTGAGTGTTCGTTTCGCCCGAGCCAGTCATGATCAGCAGTCTGCCTTTCAGTCCCTCGGCGTAATTGATGGCCGCCGCCTTTTCATAGCCTTCCGCGTTGACTTCGCGAGTCCGCATGTAGATTTCCTGGAACCAGGCGTTGTAGAGGTGCGGTTGCGGCTTGGGGACGACGGCAATTCCAACGTGATACGAATTCGGCTTGCGAAACATCGCGTTGAGAGTGTTAGAACCACCACCGCTCCAGCCCCAGATGCCGACGCGACTCGCGTCGATGAACGGGTATTCTTTCAAAAGTGCCTTCAGTCCCGCCTCTTGCTCATCGGTGGATAGCGGTCCCAAGCTTCCGAAGATCGCTCGTCGCCACGCGGCACCTTTGGGGGCGGGAGTGCCGCGGTTGTCGATCGACACGACGACGTACCCCAACTCAGCAACCAAACGATGGAAGTCAATCTGCGCAGTGCCCCATTCGTTTAACACCGTCTGTGCATGAGGCTCACCGTAAACGTAGATGAAAAGCGGGTACGTCTTCGACGCATCGAAGTCCCTGGGCTTGAGCATCCAGGCATCAAATTCAAGACCGTTACCGATGTCGAGTTTCAGAAACTCAGTTGGGTGAGAAACGATCGACTTCATTTTTTCGCGGATGCCGCGGTTCTCTTCGAGAGTCATTACGACCTGATGTCCCTCGACTTCGACTAGTTCATGCAGCGGCGGCGAGTCCAACGTTGAGTAACTATGAATCGCCCACTTCGCATCGGGCGAAAAGACGTAGTTGTGCGTGCCGACTTGACTCTTCGGTGTGACGCACTGGCTCTTTCCAGAACCATCCAGCCCGACTCGATAGAGGTACTTCTGCGTTGCGTCATCAGGCGAGGCGTAGTAGTAATACCAGCCGCCTTGTTCATCGATGATTGCGCGGTCAATGATGTCGTGATTTTCGCGAGTCAACCGCGTCTCGTCTTTTCCGTCTCGCGAATAGCGATAGGAATGTCGCCAGCCATCCTTCTCACTGATGACAACGAATCCCTTGCCGCCTTGAATCCAGACCAGCCCGGAGTTCTTCCCCTGACTGGACTCGACCCACGCCTCGTTTGTTTCCGAGTAGATCGTCTTGATCGAGCCGCTCGTCGTGACCAACAAGAAATCTCGCTTGTTGCGGAAGCGACTGAACGTCTCGACGAGTATCTCGTCCGAGTTGCCTGCCCATTCGACTTGTCCAAGGTACATACCTTCCGCAGGCGCTTCCACAGGCAACCAATTCAATTGTGTCCCGTCTGAGTTAACGACGCCGATTCGCAGCTTCTCAATGTCCCCGCCTACCCTGGCAAAGTGATGCTGTTGCACGCCGGGATAGGACGGATCGCCAGGCACCAACACCGACCGTTGTCGCACGTCGGTAAAGTCGGCCTCAATGAACGCGACTCGCGAACCATCCGGACTCCAAATGGGATTGCGATAATCAACATTGCGGCCAGATGGCCCCGTCACTAATCGCGTCTCTTTTCGATTCTCCTGATCAATCGCCAGAAGTGTCTCACCTTGAGCGACGAGTCGATGCGTTCCTTTCGGAGAGACACGCCGATCATCAGAGATGGGCAGCTTCTCGTCGGGCATTAGCGCCCGTCGTTCACCCGACTTCGCATCATGGAACCAATGAGTCGGCTTCTTCGAATTGGCATCGACTTCCTCAGTCACGAATCCCGAGCTGTCGTTCAGCCAGATTGGCCGATAGGTCCTGGCTCGAAACTCGCCTCGGTCGTAGATCGCCTTCAACCTCGCTTCCGCTTTGCCTTGCCAGCCTGAGCCGTCGGACGTTTGAGCCAGCAAGTCGCGTGCAACGACGAGAGTACAGAACGATGCCACTGCGCAGAGCAAAGCCCTCGCACACTGCAGCCTGAAAACCTCGATACGGTTCATGGATCGGATGCCTCAAGTGGAATGATGTCAAATGGAGAGTATTCGGGAGTGATCGGTGTGAACGGGATGCAATCGACCAAAGTAGGTCGCGGTGTTGTGGTTGACCTCAATTGGCAGTCACTCCCATTCGAGTCGGATGAATGTTGGGACCGGGCCGTTCCATTTTCGTTGTGGGCTGGCGGCAGTCCCGCGTTCGGCGAAGTGGGCGCAGATGCCGAATTGATCGACTTCGGCCCATGACTTCAATACGTCGTTGATTGATCGGAAGTCTTGTGTTTCGAGCACGATGATTTGTTCGGTCTCGGCTCCGTTGATCTCGCGGTCACAGGTGAAAGTCTTTTTGGGGCCGCGATAGGAACGCCATTCGTTCTCGATGACGACGAGCGTCAGTGTGTTCGTCTGCGGCATCTTCAAAGTCAGCTTCAGTTTCGCTCCGCTACGTCCACGAAACGCCGGGTCAGTCAGCTTGCGAGTCCAATGCTGCACGAGTGGCGGATGATCGGCGTTGAACGTGTACCAGTCGCGCATCTCGTGCGGCGAAGAGAAATCGTCGATCAGCGGACTGAGCTGCATCGTGGCGACGACTCCGGCCGCTTGCAGCTCGGCTGGTTGCACTGCGTGGAACTCGCTGCTCAGGCAGACTTCGTTGATTGGTTTGCTGTAGCCGGGAATGGCTGCGAGCGACTCGGGCTTCGGCAGCGTGTGAAAGACATTGGCGAACGCGAACAGCGGCAGGTCGAGCCTGTGCAGCGGCAGCGATGCGGTGAACGATTCACCGTCGCGGACGGCTTCCGCGCTGCGCCAGAAGCGAGCACGCGGGTCGGGATCGACGCTATAATAGATGTCGCACCGAACGACCGGCAGTGACTTCGCATCGGGAGTGACTCGCCACACGGGAATGTGATCGGCGGACCGCAGCACGAGTTCGCTGCGGGGCGTCTCCGGCAGCGAGGGGCGGCCTCGGAGATGCTGATCGAACCACAGCGGCATCGAGACGGCGACTTCGGGGCTGAGCCGATGATTGAGATGCGTCGTCCACGAATACCGCAGCGGCTGATTCGAGATCAGCGCGTTCGTACGATAGACGTCGTCCATCCAACCGTGAAAGTCGTTCGTCGCACTGCGATGCAACACCGGGCATCGAACGAGCGGCGCGTAGCTCTCGAAGCTGAGCGTGCGGCGAAAGAGATCGACATCCCCCTTGATGTGATCCTGTTGAATAACGCCGCCAAGCACCCCATGCGGCTGCCAACGCCAACCCGCTCCTCCGACCGCCGGCACAGCGGCTTTCACGCGGTTGTCGCTGCCGGCGACATACATCGTCAGGTTGCCTCCCATCGAGTAACCATGCACGCCGAGCCGCTGCGGATCGACCTCCGGCTGCTGTTCGAGAAACGTCAGCCCGCGACGGCAGCCGAGCGCGAGCAAATACCAGTTGCAGTTCTTCGGATGCTCGCGGTCCTCGACGAGTTGCTTCGGTCCTGGCTGGATCGAGTCATAACGAGTGGCGTTGAGTTGTGTCGGATCGACCGCTCCCCAGTCCGTATTCGGATCGTCCGGCCGAGCCCCTTCGAGCGCGTTAAACGGCGGCTGGCCGTCGCCATCGCCACCCCAGTTCACCGACAGTGCTGCATACCCGCGGCCGACGAGCATTTTTACCTCGTGCAAGAAGGCTCGCTGCCCGCCGCCGTGAATGTGCATGATCGCCGGCAGCCTTTCCTTTGGCGTCGCGGTATGACCGGTCGCGTCCTTCGTCGGAACGGGGAACCCATAGATCGCCGTCATTCGTGCCGGCTGGCCTTTGAACGTCCCGACCAAAAACCGCACATGCCGAATGACCGCGCCGGCCTCTCGGAACTCGCGAATGACCTCTGTCTCCAACGGATCCTTGCGCGGATCGAAGTCGGCCCAGAGCTGCTCGACGGATTGAGGCACCTCTTCGGCACGCAGCGATCCACACGTTGCAACCAAAAGCGCCCCAAGGAACGAAACAATGCCGATGTATTTCATCGCGGTCGCTGTCTTTCGCGCGGATACATGTCCCAAAGCCGGGCCGGCGGGGATGAGAGCCGCCATCATGGATTGCTCTCGATTTCCACATCGCAGAACGTCAGCGCGGCTAGGCCGTTTGTTCCAAGAATTAGACGGTCCTGGCTCCAGTCGCGTTCTTTGAGGTAGGTGATCTTCGTCGCCGTCGTTGGCGCTTTGAGCTTGAGCACGATGACGTTCTCTGACGCGCTGCCGGATGCGACCGCGCCAGACTGATCGTCGAGATAGAACTCGCGGGACAAGCTGTCGCGCCAGACGACCGGCTGGTCAAATTCAAGAGCGATCTCGTCCTTCGCGGCGTTGGTGAAACGTGCGCGGCGAAGATCGGGCGGAGTAATGACACCGGCGGGAGCGATGCCGTAGAAGTCGCGCTCGATCAGTGGTTGGATCAGCCGCGCGAACTCGCCCCAGCCTGCGAGCGGATAGTGACAGCCACCCGGCGGCTTGATGCCCAACGTCGACAGGACGCTCATGTGCGAGAACAGCCGCGGCAGCGTCCGTTGGGCTTCGCGGAGCCGGTCGCCCGAACCGTCGCGTCCGCCCATCGCGCAGGAGTTCGGCCAGATTTGAAAAACGTAGTAGTGCCGGATGTTGGGCATGTCTTGCTTCCACGCCGCGGACATGTCGATGAAAAACCGCTGATACGTCTCCCAGCCGTAACCGCCGGTCGGCCCGTCGGCTCCCTGGTCGTTTTCCCCCTGGTGCCAGATCACCGCGCGAATGCCGTGCGTCAGCCGGGCCTGCCGCACTCGCCACAGCATGCGTCCATACATCGTATTCAGGTCCGCATGATCGCCAGGCGACGGTTGATGCTCGTCGATCCGCGTGCCGCCGATCGCGGCCTGAATGATGCAGACCGGCACGTTCTGGCTCGCGACAAGCTGCTTGGCCAACTCCATGCCCCACCAGCCCAGTTCCGCATGCTGCTCGGGAGCGTTGCGTTTCCAGACCGGGCGGCACCACAGATTCGGTCGGGCGAGGCCGGCTCGCTCCGCCTCCTGCATACGATCGCGAACCCACGACGCACCGTCGCCGCGACCGGTCGGCCCGCCGTAACTGCGAATCCATTCGCTGGTCTCGCGCGGAGAATCCTCGGGCGTGTCCGTGGCCAGTGCGTTCGACTGCCCGTCGATCAGATACGCGTCGCCGCAAACCAGATCGCCCACGCGGTCGAGTATCTTTTCATCGCCGCCAGTCTTCGCACCGAACTCGACGCGATACTTGACCAGCCCCGGCTTGAGCTTGACCGTGAACGCAAAGCGTCTGTCGGCACCAAGCGGATGAGTTTCCGTCTTGAACAACTTGTCATCGGCAAAAACTTTGAGGAACACGGCAGCGGCCGGTTCGTCAAGCGCGCCGTTGTAGTGCAACGTCCCTTCGTTGCGGTCGTCGCGGGCGTAGAACTGGCCTTCTTCGGGCCGTTCGCCTTTGTCCGGCTTGCGATCAACCCACGGATCGGACGCTGGCTCGGCAACTTGAATACCGATCGTGCCGGAGACTTCCGGGCCGCCGTTGTCGATCGACGCAGTGACGCAGATCGGACCGCTGCATTGCGACCGCCGCAGGATCAGCCGGTCGGAGACCGTCTCCTTGATCACCGCGCCGCCGGACACAACCCAGCGACACCGCAACTCGGCGGCACTGGCGGCTTTCATTGCGTCGAGATTGCCGATCCGCGGGACAACCTCGATCGTGTCCCGACCGTTCCAAGTCGGCGGTGCTTCGAGCACGAATTGCGGTTCGGGGATCGTGTTGCGGATCGTGATCGGAATCTCTCGCGTTTTGACGCCGTTGGGATAGACCGCCTTGAACTGCAGCGTCCACTCGGTGTCGCCTGTCACGCGGCCGGCGTCGATCGCGCAAGAGAACCGATCGGACGCGACGACCGTTTCTTCCTCGCCGCGCCGCAGAATCCAGTAGACTTTTTCGGCTCCACCCGCCCGCGCGGCGACGGTCGCGCCGCGCCCTTCTTCGATCGTGACCGATTCCGGCGCGACGGACAGTGTTGTGCCGGGCTGTACCAGCGTGCCAACGAGCGTCTGATTCGGCTTCTGGTTCTCGTAGCTGAGCTTCACCCAGTCCGCCGACCGTTCGACGTTCGAGATCCGCACCTCGTCCATCTCGCCGACGAAGTTGTAGTTGTTGTACCAACCGCCGAGCCACATCCGCGCCGGGTTGCGGATGTCGAGTGGACTTCCCTTCTCGTTGGACGCGCCGTCGAGTTGCCCGTTCACGTACAGCCGCGTGTCGCCTTGTTTGTACGCATAGACGATGTGGACCCATTCGGACATTGGCAGGCGACCCTTGCCACCTGCCAAACTGCCGCACGAAAAATAGCAATCCATGCCGATGTGCGGCGGACTGCGGAGCTGCATGACGGCCTTGCCCTGCCCCTGTTCGTTGCCCCAGCCGACGACCGTGCCGTTGACTTTTTCAGCGCGGAGCCAGACCTCGGTCGTATGCGGTCCCTGGCCCGTCGGCAGTGTTGTGATTTTCTCGCCGCATGCGATTCCCTTGCCGATGTCGAACCGTCGGCCGCGTCCGACGGCACCGTTAACCGCCGTCGTTCCCTTGTCGCTTGGCATCACGCTGCCGACCTCGTCCTTGACCGCGTCTCCGTCCGCACCACCCAGATGCATGACGACCGCGTATCCGTTCGACGCATTGAAGACCGCCTGGCCATTCGATTCACTCTTGGCGTTGGGCCGGCCCCAGTGCATCGTCAGCGTTTGCCGCGAGTTGCCTCGAATCACCGGGATTCGCACCCAGACGCAGGCTTCTCTGCCAGCCGGGTCCCACTGGTCAATCTGATAAGCCAACGGCTGGCTCTCCGCCGAGAAACGAATATCCGAACCATCCGCGTTGGCTTGCTGGAAATCGAAGGTGTCCTTGCTGAGTCGCACGAGAGCCGGAAACCCTTCGACGCGCGCCGACTCCGGCAAGTCCGCGCCATCAGGCGTCGTCAGCAGCACCAGCGTCCCGCGATGTGTCCACTCGGCGTACTGAGCGAGAGCGACGTGTGGCATTGCAGAGAATACCAGCACCAGGAGGCTGGAAAGCGCAAGGCCGGTTTTGATAGGCGTCAGCCGATGTTTCAGCGTTGAGTGTTGTTTGGTCATTGCTCGGCGTCCCTTGGTTTGATGTATTGCGATGCGATCATTGCCGTACTTCGAGCCTGCCTTCAATGGACTCGGCGAACCGGACTTCGCTTCCGGGTCGGGCGCGGAAGAAGAGTTCGGGCTCGACTCCTTCGCACTCGGAAAGAAGGCAACCGGCGGCAGTCTCGATCACGTCGATGCGCAGGTAGAGCGGCATCCGGCAGGCGCGGCCTTCGTGATGGGCGAAGGCATGCGGAACGGCGGCAACCGTTCGGTCTCCCAACTGACGCACGATAGAGGGCGGGTCGGCGAAGCGGAGCGAACCACCGCGCTCGGCATGCACCATGATCTGGCCGCTAGCCGGGAGCTTGTGAACGCCGTGACTGTAATCGCCGCCGAAGTACGCGAGCGACCATTCGCCGTTCGTCTGAATCTCGGGGAGAAACGGCTGCACCAATTGAGCACCGCGCTGGCAACGATTCGCGAACTCGGACTGAAAGGCGCAAGCAGTCTCCTGATCAGGCAGCAATTCCAATCCCGCGCCGGCGGCCGACACGGCGGGCTTGATGACTGCGGCGGTGTGTCGTGCGACGAACGTTTCGAGATCGAATGACTCACCAACCGGGACCAATTGCGTGGGAACAATCGGCACACCTACCGCCGCAAAGTCGAACAGGTAGCGCTTATCCATCAGCCAAAGCATCACCGCCACTTCGTTCTCGACGACGACCCCCGTTGCGCCGAGCTGTCCGAGCCAGCGCAGAAAACTCTGACGCCGCTCGTCGCTGTCCATGTAATCCCACGGGGAACGGATGATGAGGCGATCAAACTGATCCGCCAGTCGCGATGCTTCCGCTCCCCACACAACCGCCGAGACCTGGTGCCCCCGTCGCCGCAGTTCATTGACCAGCAATTGGTCATCGGGAGTCAACGGCGGCTCGGTCGGAATGAAATCCGGTTCGGCCGCAGTGGGAAAATAGTCGGCCAGCTTTTCGGCTCCGCAAGTGACGATGCCGATGCGTTGAGACGACTGCGTGTTGATTGACAGGGATCTACTCCTTTTTCTGCTATCGATCCGTAGACCGGCATTTCCGTCCGCAGGCAATCAACGCCGATGCAATTCCGGCGAATGGCCAGAGCCGAACTGCGGATGAATTCATTTGTCACTCATGCGCTGTTTACTTCGTACCGCTCTTCAACAGTTCGACCATCGCGTGGCCCATCGCCTCGCCGACATCCATATAGACCTCGGCCTTGCCGCCGTAGTGGCCATTTCCGCTGCCTCCTTGAGCCATCGGGTGGGTGTAGACCGTGGCGACGTTACCTTTGAACTCGGGATACTTGCCCGACGTGCCGTCCACGGCGAGATGAGCGTTGAGAACATCGGCCGTTGGTCCGCTGCTGCCTTTCACCGCTTCACCCAGGGTGCCGCAGACGAATTTTCCATTGGGGGCGTTGAATTCCTTCCGCAGCGCTTTGATGAACG
>Ga0194132_10009562_pt1 | contig 13261 bp, 10 predicted proteins | sample TA2KigOf80mmetaG_FD_148612 | JGI IMG/M metagenome (GOLD analysis project Ga0194132, IMG submission 148612) | Freshwater microbial communities from Lake Tanganyika, Tanzania - TA2015054 Kigoma Offshore 80m | ecosystem: Environmental > Aquatic > Freshwater > Lake | place: Tanzania: Lake... | reverse complement strand
CAGGCTGGCCGGCTGTCCGCCCGGTGGGGCTGGCGTCCACTCGCCGGTCGATGAGCAGATCGTCTGTTGGCACCGCATGCCGTGTCCCTTCCGAGACTTCGAGCGAAGACTCCGGACAGGCCCGACTATACACGCTCCATACGATGCTCGCGGCACCACGCCGCCCGTGCACCGCCGACGGACGCCTGGCGTCTAATATAGAAGAGCGGCCGCGCGTAGCGTGCGGCCGCGGAAAGGGCAGTGGCGCTGTGAGCAGCAGGCACGGGATCATGCTGGGGGCCGTGGCGGTCGGTTTCGCCGCGCTCGTCTGGGCGTCGGCCGAATACGCCAGCCGCGTGCAGCAGGAGCCCCAGGCGGGCGAGGCACCGGACGTCGTGTTCCTGTTCCGCGATCCGAAGCCGATCGGGTCGTTCACGCTCGAGTCGCTCGACGGCCGGACGTTCACCGCGGCGTCGCTGAAGGGCAAGGTCGTGCTGGTGAACTTCTGGGCGACATGGTGTCCACCCTGCCGTATCGAGATCCCTGATCTGATCCGGTTGCAGGAGACCTACGCCGACGACCTGGTCGTGCTGGGCGTCTCGGCTGACGAGATCGCGCCCGACGAGGTGGGGACGTTCGCCGAGTCGGTCGGCATCAACTACCCGATCGCGATGACGAGTCCCGAGATCGAGCGTGTCTTCAGCGGCGTGACCGGACTGCCGACGACGTTTCTCCTCGATCGCGACGGGCGCGTGGTCCAGAAGCACAGCGGACTGGTGCCGGCGTCCATTGTCGAGGCCGAGATGCGCGTGGCCGCAGGGCTCGAGACCAGTGCGCGTGTGGAGTACGTGGATCCCGACCGCCCGCTCGGCCTGGCCAACGCCGCGCAGGTGAAGGAGATTCCCGGCGTCGATCTCGCCGCCCTCGCCCCGGCCCAGCGGGGGCAGGCGCTCCAGGCGCTGAACGAGGAAGGGTGCACCTGCGGCTGCGGGCTCACCGTCGCGCGTTGTCGCGTGGACGATCCGGGCTGCGATGTCAGCCTCCCGAGGGCGCGGGAGATCGTCGAGAAGATTGCCAGGGGACGGTGAGGGGACGGACCCAAATCCCGAATCCCAAATCCCAAGACCCAAGCCAAATCCCAAAACCCAAGCCAAATCCCAAGGCCCAAAGTGTCACGCTGTCGCGCTGCCGGTGCGGTCGGCGGATGGCCGCCGACCACCGCGCTGGGCCTGTTCCGACGACCTCACACGCTGCGGAAGGCGACTGAGACGGCGTAGAAGGCCGAGCCGAAGGGCCCGACTCGAAGGCAGCACCGTCGTTCAGGTGCCTCCGCTGTCGTTCCACCTTTCGGTTGAACCTCGCTCGTACCAAACTCCAGGCAGAACTCAGAATCAGCAGCTGCCCGCGGGGACGAGAAGGCCGCGGAGCGCGTCGAACAGGTCGCTCCTGGGCTTCGGAGAGGTGGCTCAGAAGACACCGACCAGCGCTGTGTCGTACACGTGCCGCTGGAGTTCGTGTTCGATGAGGTCAGTCTGCACAAGGGAGCACGTGTCGAGGACAGCCAGCCGGCTCGTCTTTGGCCGCGCCTCCGTCAGCATCACGCTGATCGACGAAGCCGATCAGCTGGTGCGCATCGTCAGCACCATCATCCGCAACGCCTCTCGACCGTGAAGCGTGACGCGCGTGGGCGAGGAGCGTGACCCGTGGAGGAGTCGCAGCGTGACCCTTTGGGATTTGGCCCTCGGGATTTGTCTTGGGTTTTGGGCTTTGGGTCTTGGGATTTGCCGCTCTACATGTTCCTTCTGTACTCCCCCCCCACCTCGTAGAGCGCGTGGCTGATCTGGCCGAGCGAGTTGTACTTCACCGCGTCGATGAGGCTCTCGAACACGTTCTTCCGGTCGCGTGCCGTCTGCTGGAGGTGCGCCAGGCTGCCGGACGCGTGACGGTCTGATTCGTCCAGCCGCCGGTTCCGGATGCGGCGGAACGCCTCGACGTTGGCGATCTGCTGCCCCTTCTCCTCTTCGGTGGAGCGGATCAGCTCGATCGTCGTCGCGACCTCGCCGCCGTGGTCCTTCGGCAGGTAGGTGTTGACGCCGATGAGCGGCAGCGAGCCGTCGTGCTTCTTCTGCTCGTAGTACAGGCTCTCTTCCTGGATCTTGCCGCGCTGGTACATCGTGTCCATGGCGCCCAGCACGCCGCCGCGCTCGCTGATCGCCTCGAACTCCTTGTACACCGCCTCTTCGACGATGTCCGTCAGGCGGTCGATGATGAAGCTGCCCTGCCAGGGGTTCTCGCAGTAGTTGAGGCCCAGCTCGCGGTTGATGATGAGCTGAATCGCCACGGCGCGGCGCACGCTCTCTTCCGTGGGCGTGGTGATCGCCTCGTCGTATGCGTTGGTGTGGAGCGAATTGCAGTTGTCGAACAGCGCGTAGAGCGCCTGCAGCGTCGTGCGGATGTCGTTGAACTGGATCTCCTGCGCGTGCAGCGACCGGCCGGACGTCTGGATGTGGTACTTCAGCATCTGGCTGCGGGGACTGGCGCCGTAGCGCTCGCGCATGGCCCGCGCCCAGATCCGGCGCGCCACGCGGCCGATCACCGTGTATTCCGGGTCCATGCCGTTGCTGAAGAAGAACGACAGGTTGGGCGCGAAGTCGTCGACGTCCATCCCGCGAGCCAGGTAGTACTCGACGATCGTGAAGCCGTTGGCCAGGGTGAACGCGAGCTGGCTGATCGGGTTCGCGCCGGCCTCCGCGATGTGGTACCCGGAGATCGACACCGAGTAGAAGTTGCGGACCTTCCGCTCGACGAAGTACTGCTGGATGTCGCCCATCATGCGCAGGGCGAACTCGGTGCTGAAGATGCACGTGTTCTGCGCCTGGTCCTCCTTGAGGATGTCGGCCTGCACCGTGCCGCGGACGACCTGCAGCGTGTCGGCCTTGATCCGCTCGTAGACCTCGCGCTCGACCACGTCCAGCCCCGTCACGCCCAGCAGGCCGAGCCCCAGGCCGTCGTTGCCGTCCGGCAGCGGCCCGCCGTAGACCGGCCGCTCACGGTTTCTGAACAGATCCGCGATGACGGCCTGCGCCTTGCCCCACCGTGCGGAGTCTTCGCGCAGGTGGCGCTCCACCGCCTGGTCGATGGCGGTGTTCATGAACATGGCGAGGATCATCGGCGCCGGGCCGTTGATCGTCATCGACACCGACGTGGTCGGTGCCGAGAGGTCGAAGCCCGAGTAGAGCTTCTTCATGTCGTCGAGCGTGGCGATCGACACGCCCGAGTTGCCGATCTTCCCGTAGATGTCCGGACGCGCGTGCGGGTCGTCCCCGTAGAGCGTCACCGAGTCGAACGCCGTGGACAGCCGCGCGGCCTTCTGTCCGCGGGACAGGTAGTGGAACCGGCGGTTCGTGCGCTCGGGCGTGCCCTCGCCCGCGAACATGCGGGTGGGATCCTCACCGGTCCGGCGGTACGGATACACGCCGGCCGTATAGGGGTACGCGCCCGGCAGGTTCTCGCGCATGAGGAACCGCAGCAGTTCGCCCCAGTTCTTGACCGTCGGCGCCGCGATCTTCGGCACGCGCTGGTGAGACAGCGACTCCACGTAGTTGTTGCCCTGGACCGCCCTGCCGCGCACCTCGTAGGTGTAGTGCTCGTCGGTGATCGCCTTCAGCCGCGCCGGCCAGGCGCGCAGCAGGTCCACGGCTTCGGGCGACAGCGCCTTCAGGGCGTCGTGATACCGCTGGCGGAGCGTCAGCGTGGACCGGTCCCCGCCCGATGTCAGGTCCTCCGACTCGTACGCGTCGAGCGCCCGCGGCAGCCGCGGGTCGCCCACCTCGTGCAGGGCCGTCCAGAAGGCCTGCGCCCGCGAGGCGGCCTCCACCTGGCGGTCCACGTCGCCGTTGACGTGCCGCCCCTGTTCGGCGATCTCGGCCAGGTACCGGACCCGGTTGCCGGGAATCAGCACCGTCGCCCGCGGTTCGCGGACCGTCGTGTTCACGTCGGGCGTCCAGTGCGCCTCGTCCAGCTCCAGCCTGTCGCGCAGCAGGCGGCAGAGGTTCACGAACATCCAGGTGACGCCCGGATCGTTGAACTGGCTGGCGATGGTGGGGTAGACCGGCACGTCCTCGTCTTTCATCGAGAAGGCCGTGCGGTTCCGCTTCCACTGCTTCCGGACGTCACGCAGCGCGTCGTCCGCTCCCCGCTTGTCGAACTTGTTGAGCACGACGAGCTCGGCGAAGTCGAGCATGTCGATCTTCTCGAGCTGCGACGCCGCGCCGTATTCGCTCGTCATGACGTAGACCGGGAAGTCCACGAGGTCCACGATCTCGGAATCGCTCTGGCCGATGCCCGCGGTCTCGACGATGACCAGGTCGAAGGCCTGCGCGCGCAGGCAGGCGATGATGTCCTTCAGCACGGCACTCGTGGCGGCGTGCTGGCGGCGCGTCGCCATCGATCGCATGAAGACCCGGGGCGAGCGCAGGGAGTTCATGCGGATGCGGTCGCCGAGCAGCGCGCCTCCCGACCGCCGCCGGGTGGGATCGACGGCGATCACCGCGATGCGCATCTCCGGGAAGGCGTGCAGGAAGCGGAGGACCAGTTCGTCCTCGACGCTCGACTTGCCCGCGCCTCCGGTGCCCGTGACGCCCAGCACGGGGGTGCCGGCCCCCAGCACCTCCCACTGCTCGCGCAGCCGCGCCAGCGTCCGGGCGTCGAGGCGCCCGTCCTCGATTGCCGAGAGCATCCGGCCGATCGCGATCTCGTCCTCCGGAGGAAGCGAGGCCTTCGGCGACGCGTCCGCCTCCGAGGCGGCCCGCGCGGCGGCGCCCTCGCGGGCGCGCTTCACGACGTCCTCGATCATCGGCACGAGGCCGAGGCGCATCCCGTCGTTCGGGTGGTAGATCCGCTCGACGCCGTAGGCCTCCAGCTCGGCGATCTCTTCGGGCGTGATCGTGCCGCCGCCCCCCCCGAACACGCGGACGTGCCCCGCACCCCGCTCGCGGAGCATGTCCACCATGTACTTGAAGTACTCGACGTGGCCGCCCTGATAAGACGACACGGCGATCGCGTCGGCGTCTTCCTGCAGCGCCGCGCGGACCACGTCCTCCACGGCCCGGTTGTGGCCGAGGTGGATGACCTCCGTGCCCTGCGACTGGATGAGACGCCGCATCACGTTGATGGCGGCGTCGTGCCCGTCGAAGAGGCTCGCGGCCGTGACGAACCGCAGGGGAGCGCCTTCGGCCGCGCCCGGGAGATCGCTCGAGACGGTCGGGGTGGTCACTGTGCTCATGTCGGCTCCGCCCTCGGACACGTGGTCCGAAACGCCCCAATTCTATCGTGGAGGCCGCCGGAACGGCCCGCAGGGTCAGTAGCGTCGCTTCTGCTGCCGGACCAGGTCGAAGGTGGCCGTGTCGGCCACGGCCATCACGGCCATCACGCCGGCCTGGATCGGATCGCTCACGACGAGGTCGGCCGCGTCGGGCACGCTGCCGGCCATGTTCAGCGAGATCACGTAGAGGCCGTTCTGACGCACCTCTTCCACGGCCTTCGAGATGTCGCCTCCCATCAGCGAACCGGCCAGCACCAGCAGCTTCACGCGCGGCAGCCGCACGACGGCGCGCACCGCGGCCGCCAGCGCCTGCTCGCCCACGAGCGGGATGGTATCCACCGAGATCCGCTCGCCCCGGATGTTGTGCCGGTCCGCCTCGGACACGGCCCCGACCGCCACCTGGCCCACCTGCGCGCCGCCACCCATGATGACGATGCGCTTGCCGTAGATCTTCGAGAAGGAGGGGGTGTCCTCCACCCGGGTCACCCCGTCCACCGCCCGGAGGTCGGCGATGACCCGGTCCCGGACGCCGTCGTCCACGCGGAACTCGAAGTAGATGTCCGTGGCTCCGTCGCCCCCGTGGATGTCCACGTACGTGATGTTCGCGGCATGTTCGGCGAACACCTTGGTGAGCGCGAACAGCATGCCCGGCCTATCGGAGGCGGTGAGCAGGACGGCGTACGGTGTCATGGGCAGCGGGGCAGACCCGTGACGGTATTATCGGTCGCAGCCGTCTTCAGTCCACCGTTTCCCGCCGACCGCGGACGCGCCCGGTCGCCGGCGCCCGAACGCCCGCGGTGGTGCGTGCCATAATGGCCGACTGACAACAGTCCAGCCTCGAGGTTGCTGCCACTCATGTTCCAGACCGTCGATGCCGCTCCGATCACCATGGCCAAGGGCCGCCTCAGCGTGCCCGATCACCCGATCCTGCCCTTCATCGAAGGGGACGGCACCGGACCCGATATCTGGCGGGCGAGCGTCCGGGTGTTCGATGCCGCGGTCGCGAAGGCCTACGGTGGCCGCCGATCGGTGGCGTGGACGGAAGTGCTGGCCGGACAGAAGGCGTTCGACCAGCGGCAGACGTGGCTGCCGGACGAAACGGTCGATGCGTTCCGGCAGTACCTGATCGGGATCAAGGGGCCGCTGACCACGCCGGTCGGCGGGGGCATGCGCTCGCTCAACGTGGCCCTGCGCCAGATCCTGGACCTGTATGTCTGCCTGCGGCCAGTGCGCTGGTTCAAGGGCGTCCCCTCGCCCGTGCGCACCCCGGAAAAGATCGACGTGGTCATCTTCCGGGAGAACACCGAAGACATCTACGCCGGCATCGAGTGGGAGGCGGAATCCGACGGCGCGACCCGTGTGCTGACGTACCTGGAGCAGACGTTCCCGGACCTGTACCGGAAGATCCGGTTCCCCGGTTCCAGCGGCCTGGGGCTGAAGCCCGTGTCGCGCGAAGGCAGCGAGCGGCTCATCCGCGCCGCCATCCAGTACGCGCTCGATAACGGACGGAAGAGCGTCACGCTCGTGCACAAGGGCAACATCATGAAGTTCACGGAGGGGGCGTTCCGGAACTGGGGCTACGCCCTCGCCGAGCGCGAGTTCGGCGGCCGGACCTACACGTGGGATCGGTGGGAGCGCACGAAGAGCGCGCAGGGCGAGGCGGCGGCCAACGCCGAGCAGAAGGCGGCTGTGGCCGGAGGCGCGATCGTCGTGAAGGATGCCATCGCGGACGTCGCGCTGCAGCAGCTGCTGACGAGGCCGGACGAGTTCGACGTGGTCGCGACGCCCAACCTCAACGGCGACTACTTGTCCGACGCCGTCGCCGCCCAGGTCGGCGGGATCGGCATCGCCCCGGGCGGCAACGTGAACTACGACACGGGCCACGCGGTGTTCGAGGCGACGCACGGGACAGCCCCGAAGTACGCGAACCTCGACAAGGTCAACCCGTGCTCCGTCATCCTGTCTGGCGAGATGATGTTCCGCTACATGGGGTGGACGGAGGCGGCCGACCTGATCATCGCGGGCATCGACGGCGCGGTGTCTGCGGGAACCGTGACCTACGACTTCGCCCGGCTCATGCAGGGCGCGACGGAGGTCTCGACCTCCGAGTTCGGGAACCGCCTCATCGCGCACATGGGGTAGGCCCCGGTGAACGGCGTTCCTGACGTCGTCAGTGTTCCAGCCGTGATCGCCTGCTTGTCAGCGCGCTGCGGACGGCGTCCGCCAGCGCGGTGACGGAAAACGGCTTCTGCAGGTAGGGGAGGCCCATCTCCCTGATGCCGTGCCGCACGACGGCGTCCTCGGTGTAGCCCGACACGAAGAGGACCTTCAGCTCCGGGCGGGCGACCGCCAGTTCCTCCCATACCACCCGGCCGCCCTTGCCCGGCATGACCACGTCGGTGACCAGCAGGTGGATCGGCCCGTCGTGGCGACCGGCAAGGTCGAGGGCGTCATGCCCGTTGGCGGCCTCGAGCACGTGGTATCCCTCGCGCGTCAGGACCTGGTGTGCGAACCGCCGCACGCTGGCCTCGTCCTCCACCAGGAGGACCGTCTCCGACGCGCCCCCTTCCGCACGGGGGACGTCCGACGCCGTCACCGCGGGTGCGGCCGCGGCCTGCGGAAACAGGATCCGGAAACAGGTCCCGCGGCCGGGCTCGCTGTCGACGGTGATGGTGCCCCCGCTCTGCTCGACGATGCCCAGCACCGTCGCGAGTCCGAGGCCCGTGCCCGCGCCCGCTTCCTTCGTCGTGTAGAACGGCTCGAAGATGTGCGAGATCGTCTCGGCGTCCATGCCCATGCCCGTATCGCGGACCTCGAGCAGCACGCGAGCAGCGCCCTCCTCGGTCACGTTGGCCAGCCGGATCGCGAGCTCGCCGCCGGTGGGCATGGCGTCCCTGGCGTTCACGGCCAGGTTCAGGATGACCTGCTCGATCTGGCCCGGATCCGCCTTGACGCGGGCCAGCTGGCCCTCCGACGTGACCGACAGCGCGATGTCCTCGCCGATCAGCCGCGTCAGCATCTTCTGCATGCCGCGGACGATCGTCTCGATCGAGACGATCTGCGGCGCCAGGATCTGCTTGCGGCTGAAGGCCAGCAGCTGGCGGGTCAGCGAGCCGGCCGAGTCGGCGGCCTTGACGATCTCGGCGGCGTCCTCCTTCTTCGGATCGCCCTCCGGCAGGTCGTAGACGAGCAGTTCGGCGTACCCGCGGATGGCGGTCAGCAGGTTGTTGAAGTCGTGCGCCACTCCGCCCGCCAGCCGGCCGACCGCTTCCATCTTCTGCGCCTGGCGCAGCTCCTGCTCGCGCAGCCGGAGCGCGTCTTCGGCCTGCCGGCGGGCGGTGATGTCCCGGACGATCGCCGTGAAGTTCCGTTCCTCGCCCGACTGCCACGTGGCGAGCGACACCTCCACCGGAAAGGTGGTGCCGTCGCTGCGGAGCGCCGTGAGTTCACGGATACCGGGGGCGGTGTCTCCGGCCCGGAGACGGGTGGTCAGATCGCGGTATTGCTCGCGCGACGGTTCGTCGAGCAGATCGAGGATCGATCGACCCGCGGCGTCTGGCGCCTCCCGTCCGAACGTTCGGCCGGCGCTGAGGTTCCAGAAGTGAATCCGTCCCCCGTTGTCGGTCGAGATGATGGCGTCCTGCGCCGTCTCCGCGACGGCGTGGAAGCGCTCGTATGCGTCCAAGAGCTCCGCGGTCTTCGACTGCGCCTCCGCATGCCAGTGGCTGAGCGACGTGGTCATGTCGTTGAAGGCTGCGGCGAGCAGGGCCGTTTCGTCCTGCCCGTCGACCGGTACCCGCCGATCCCATCGGCCCGCCGCCACGTCCCGCGTCACGGCGGCCATCTCGCGCAGCGGGCCCGTGAGCCGGCGGCTGACGACGAGGCCGGCGGCGAGGGCGAGCACGAACATGGTGCCGCCGGCCTGCAGGATGCGCACCTGGACCTGGTCGATGAAGGCCTGCGTGGGGGCCCAGTCCTGCAGGAGCACGAGGCGGCCGGCCGTGCCGTTGCTGTCATCCCGCGTGACCGGATAGGTACCGCTGATGTAGCTGGTCTGTCCCAGGGAGCGGAGGTCGGCAGGGTCACGCAGGCGCCCGAGCGCGTCGCCATCCCGGTCCAGCATGTCGAGCAGCGCCTGCTGCGCACCGGGCGGGAGGCTGCTGCCGCTCGGCCGCCCCTCGACCAGGAGCGTCACCTCGCACCGGCTCGCCAGCGCCAGTTCGCGCGCCACGTTGTCGTCGAGCCGGTAGCCGGCCGTCAGCGTGCCGAGCACTTCGTCGGCGAACAGCGCCGGCTCGGTCACGGTGAGATACAGGCGGCCGTCGTGCATCACGATGCCGCGACCGGGCTGACCGTCATGCGCCCGGCCGATGCTGCCCGCGAGCGGGCCCGGCGTGCCGGACCCCGGCGACCACCCGGGGCTGGCGATCCAGGCGCCCGCCGAGTTGGTGACGACCGCGAACTCGGCGCGCAGTGAGCCGCGGTACCGGTCGGCCATCTCGTAGAGCGACGCCGGGTCCCCCGCCAGCAGCTCCGCGTCCGCCCGCGCGTCGTCGGACGGCGCGGCCGCCGGCAGGTAGGCCCGGAAGACCGGCAGCTCGGTGACCAGGCGCAGCTCGGCGGCCGCCGACTCCGCGCGGTCGTCCACGAGGCTGTAGAACGCCGCGCGTGCGGCCTGGAAGTCGGTCGTGGCCCGGCCGAGGGCGTTGGCCTCGACGATCTGCGCGGTGGCGAAGAGGACCGCCGCCAGCGTCGTGCCGACCAGCAGAGTGATGCCGATCGCCACCCGGACGTCCAGCCGCTGGTGCCACCGGAGGCGGAGCGCCGGGCGGGCCGAGTCCTCTGTCATGGCACCCCCTACATGGGATATCGGACCACCCACGTCACGGCAGCATCGAGGGCGGTTCTCTGCGTGTCGCCGAAGTAGCCGCCGGGCTGATGGCTGAGCGCCACCTGCGCGACGAGCTGGCCGGGCAGCCGGATGCGCGCAGCGGCGGTGAAGCGCCGATCGAAGCGGGAAAAGCGCCCGGCCTCGTAGTCGAGCGCTTCGGCACGCGCCAGGAGCGTGAACGGTCCGAGGACCCGCGGATGGATCACCCCATCGAGGTACCAGCCCGTTGTGGTCGTTCCCGCGAATGGCCGGCCGGTGATCCATTCGCCCCGAAGCTGCACCCCGCCCGCCATGTAGCGCACGTCGATGCCGGTGAACTCCAGATCGCCACGCACGAACGCCCGGCGATCGTAGGGCCGGCTGCGGAGGTAGCTGGCGCCGTACACCAGCCCGCCGTAGTAGCCTTCGACCCGGACGACCGGGTCGAAGCCCGACGCGCGGACCGCGCGGCCCACGTCCTGCGGCACACCGAGGCTGACCTCCGCATGAAGCGCGGCCACGCCGGCCACCACGTTCACGCCGCCTTCGAGGAAGTTGTTCGACAACCCGAAGTAGTTGTCGTAGCGGATCAGGGGAGGGCGCAGGAAGCCGGCGTACGCGTGATCCGCACGCTGGTACAGCCCGAAGGGCGTCCGGTACCGCCCCGCCCGCACCCCCAGCAACAGCGTGTCGCCGGGGAGGAACGCTTCGGCGTAGGTTTCCACGGCGCGCAGGCGTCCGTCGTACGGGTAGGCCCCGCCGAAGGCGTCCGACACCTGGCCGCCCTGATCGGCCCACGCCACCTCGAGCAAGTAGCGGAGGTTCCGGAGCGGCTCGCCCGAGAGCGCGAGCTGGGAGGAGACGGCGCCGGTCGACTGCGTGGACCCGCCCGCCGTCACGGTCATCTCCACCTGCGCCGGCTGGGCGTCGAGGCGCCCGGGTGTCGCGACGAGCAGAATCGCCAGCAGCCAGCCGCGCGTCATGGCCACGACACGGCGAGTGTCGCGCCCGGCTGGACGCGCACCGTGCCGGCCATGTCCTTCCGGCCCGCGCGCCACGCGCGCCACGTGTAGGTCCCCTCCGGGACCGCCGGCAGGACGAAGGAGCCGTCCGCTCCCGAGACCGCGAAGTACGGCGAGTTCACGGCGACGACGTAGGCGGCCATCTGGGGGTGGATGTTGCAGAAGATCCGGCTCACGCCGGGCTGATCGAAGCGCACGAGCTTGCTGGCCCCGATCGGGTAGAGGCCCAGGTCGAAGCGCGTGCCGTCCCGGAACGAAAACACGTTGTGAAACACGCGGTCGTTGTTCGGGAACTCCACGGTGGAGCCCACCTGGACCGCCAGAACTTGCGGCAGGAACCGCAGGTTGCGCTGGTCCATGACGGGACGCGCGTCTGCGGCGGGTGGAGCTGGCGACGCCGCTTCGAGCCACACGACGACGTTGGGCTGGCCCCGGCCGGCGGCGAGCGCCGTGCCACGTACCTCGACGTTCGCAGTCACTGCGGCGTGGGCCGCGAGGATGCCGAGGATGGCAACGGCCAGCGGTCCCCGCGGGCCACACTCCGACCCGTCCGGCGGACGGGCCGGTGCGGGCGCCACGCGCCGGCACATCCCGGATCAAGGACCATGGGCTGCTAGGATACGGGTTGCGGGCGTCCGGGAAGAGGTGGATCGACGGACGCTGGATCCCAACGATGGAGGAGCGCATGCGTACGAGCGAGCGAGGGCCGGCCGGCCGTCGACTGTGGGGTGTGGCGGTCTTGTCGGGTGTGGTCGCGATCGCGGGTTGCGGGTCCGGCGAACCCGCCGGCGAGGCGCCGGCCGAAACGGAGGACGTGGATCACGCGGAGCACGCCGCCGACCCCGCCTCCAGGGTGTTCTTCGTCGAGCCGGCCGACGGCGCCACCGTGCGGAGCCCGGTGCGCTTCGTGTTCGGGATCGAGAACTACACGATCGCGCCCGTGCCCGAGGGGACCGTCGAGGAACCCCGCGCCGGGATGGGGCACCACCACCTGGGCGTGAACACCGGGTGCCTGCCCGCTGCCACGGAGATCCCGCGCGGCACGCCGGGCTGGGTCCACTTCGGAAAGGGCGACAACACGATCGACATGCAGCTCGAGCCGGGGACCCATCGCTTCGCCCTGCAGGTGGGCAACGACCTCCACCAGACGGTGGACGGGCTCTGCGAGACGATCAGCATCACCGTCACGGAGTAGGAACGCCCGCCGGCGGGCGGTCCGGAATCAGCCCGTGGCCAGCGTGGCCCGGCGCGCCTGGTGGTAGGCGCGCAGGGCCTCGTTGGCCGTCTCGATCGTGTCGAGTTCCGCGATCACGCGGTGGAGCGTCCGCCCCGCGAGCGCCACGTACAGCTCGTCATCGCCGAGGTCCGTGTAGACCCGGTTCCCGATGCAGCCCAGGCTCGACGCCAGCCCCTGCGCGAGGGCTGCGGGAATGGCCATGCAGGTCGGGCGGCCCAGGAGCGGCGCCGGGCCCGCCACCTGCGCGCGGAGCGCGGCTTCCTGGAGCCGCATGACGGCGGACGGCGGGCCGCTGACGATCACGACGTCGGGCGCGACCGGCGACGAGGCAAGCGGCGCGTAGACGATCACGTCGGGAGCAGATTCCAGACGCGGGATGCCGGGCACCTCCGCCATGCGCAGGTAGCCCAGCTCCGTCATCAGGCCCAGCGTCGTGTCGAGTTCCCCCGCCCGGTCGGGCGGCAGCGAGTAGCCGTGCGTGTAGCTGCCGACGGGGCAGTTGAAGTGGTCCGGCGCCACCGTGTAGAACGTTGCGCCGTCTGCGGCCAGCCGCCAGAAGCTGCAGCTGGACGGCACCTGCCCTTCGAACTTCGGGACACCGTCCGGCGGTGAGGTGAGGGTGGCCAGCGCCACCGGGCGGCGGGGCAGGCGCAGGCGGGCGACGAGCTGCTCTTCGGCGGTGGCGAGCGGGGTCATGATGGTTCCTCCGTGCGCCGGCTAAACCGGCGAGGTGTAGTGAATGAAAGAGTCATACGGTGAAGGTGTAGCGAGCCACACCGACCCCGAGTCATGCGGAGTCACCCGCGAGGGTGGCGTCGAAGCGTTGACAG
>Ga0194132_10009559_pt1 | contig 13266 bp, 11 predicted proteins | sample TA2KigOf80mmetaG_FD_148612 | JGI IMG/M metagenome (GOLD analysis project Ga0194132, IMG submission 148612) | Freshwater microbial communities from Lake Tanganyika, Tanzania - TA2015054 Kigoma Offshore 80m | ecosystem: Environmental > Aquatic > Freshwater > Lake | place: Tanzania: Lake... | reverse complement strand
AGCCGACATCGTCGCGTTGGCACGACAGTACGGGCGCTATGGCTATCGCAAGATCGCCGAGCTGCTGCGCCGGACCGGCTGGCTGGTCAACGACAAGCGGGTCGAGCGCATCTGGCGGCGGGAGGGGCTCAAGGTGCCGGCCCGGCAGCCCAAGCGCGGGCGGCTGTGGCTTGCGGACGGATCCTGCCTCCGACTGCGGGCCGAGCACCGCAACCATGTTTGGTCCTACGACTTCGTCGAGGATCGAACCCATGACGGGCGGAAGTATCGCATGCTGACCGTTGTCGACGAGTTCACCCACGAGAGCCTGACGATCCGGGTGTCGCGGCGGCTGAAGGCTGTCGACGTGATCGACGTGCTCTCGGACCTGTTCCTCCTGCGTGGCGTGCCGGGGCACATCCGGTCAGACAACGGGCCCGAGTTCGTCGCCAAGGCGGTGCAGGCGTGGATCTCGGCTGTCGGCGCCAAGGCTGCGTACATCGCACCGGGCAGCCCGTGGGAGAACGGGTTCATCGAGAGCTTCAACGCCCGTCTGCGCGACGAGCTGCTCGACGGCGAGATCTTCTACACGCTCAAGGAGGCGCAGATCGTGATCGAGAGCTGGCGTCGTCACTACAACACCGTGAGGCCGCATGCCTCGCTCGGCTATCGGGCACCGGCGCCCGAGGTCTTCGTGCCAGCTCTCACCGCGTGGCCGGCTGCGCAACCCCGGCCAGCTCCGCCGGCCACGCTCCACCTGGAGACAACACGAACCATGAACTAACATCCAATCCGGACCACCCAATGGGGGCCGATCACATCCACTTACCGTGATCATCGTACTTGCCGGACACGAACACGGGCGGCTCCGGGTTAAGCATCCGTTCTTTCGCCGCAAAGAACTCGTCCGAGGCATAGAGAGCCATCGCTCCCAGGCGCGGGTCGGCCAGGTTCAACCCGAATTCGTTGTCCGGATGCATGGTCATTTCCGAGATGTCTCCTCGATGGTTTTCGCGGGCGTCGATGCCTGCCCGACATGGGGATGGTGCCTGATCCAGTGCCGCGCAATGTCGATCCGGCGGCAGACCCACGCCTTGGGGTGCGATTTGACGTAGTCGAGGAACCGCGCCAACGCCGCTGCCCGGCCCGGCCGCCCGACCAAACGGCAGTGAAGGCCCACCGACATCATTTTCGGGGCCGTCTCGCCTTCGGTCAGGAGAACGTCGAAGGTATCCTTAAGATAGATGTAGAACTGATCTCCGGAATTAAATCCTTGATTGGTGGCGAATCGCATGTCATTGGCATCAAGCGTGTAGGGAATGATGAGATGGGGTCGACCGTAATCGGTCACCCAGTAAGGCAGATCGTCGGCGTAGCTGTCGGAATCATAGAGGAAACCGCCCTCCTCCACGACGAGACGCCGCGTGTTTGGACTACAGCGGCCGGTGTACCAGCCGAGCGGGCGGCTGCCCGTAATCCGCGAATGGGTCTCGATGCTCTTGCGAAGATGGTCCCGCTCCTCCGTCTCGGCCATGGCCCCGTAGTCGATCCAGCGATAGCCGTGGCTCGCGATCTCCCAATCGGCGTCGAGCATGGCTCGCACGGCCACCGGGTTGCGCTCCAATGCCATCGCCACGCCGTAAACGGTGGCCGGCAGGCCGCGCTCGACGAACATCCGGTGCAGCCGCCAGAATCCGGCGCGACTCCCGTATTCGTAGATCGACTCCATGTTGATATGGCGGGCGCCGGGCAGCGGCTGTGCGCCGATGATCTCGGACAGGAACGCCTCGGACGCCGCATCGCCGTGGAGGATGCAGTTCTCGCCACCCTCCTCGTAGTTGATGACGAACTGGACCGCAAGCCAGGCGCCGCCAGGCCAGCGAGCGTGCGGCGACCGACCGCCGTACCCGATCATGTCACGAGGATATATCGTCATTGCGGCGCGGCTTTCCTGTCTTCCTCCGAGCCTGCAAACATGGCTAACTCCGAACCCGCGCCTGCGTGGGCGGCACGTTCGGGGCCCGTGCCTCCGGTGCCAGCGCGCTGAGCGCCCCCCTGTAGGGCTTCACGATCGGGACAGCCAAGTCGCCCAGCTTGCTCGTGGAGAGGCCGAGACCGACCAAGGCTTCCACGAACTTCACTGCCGCCGTCACGCCTTCGACCACTGGAGCGCCTACGGTCCTCGAGATATCGCCCGCCAAGTCTGCCATGCCCGCACAGCCGAGGACGATGGCGCCGGCCTCGTCCTCCTCGATTGCGCGCCGGCATTCACGGATGATGAGCGCCCGCGCGTTCGATTTCGGATCCTCAAGATCCAGCACCGCCAAGTCGCTGGCTCGAATGCGGCGGCAAAACCGCTGCATGCCGTACACCTCGACGAGGTGCCGGGCGATGATCTTCGTCCGCGCCAGGGTCGTGACAATCGAAAATCCGGTCGCGATCATGGAGGCGGCGTGCATCGCCGCCTCCGCGATCCCGATGACTGGACCCCGCGCGGCTTCGCGCGCCGCCATCAGACCGGGATCGCCGAAGCAGGCGATGACGTAGCCGTCGACCCCTTCGGCCTCGCCCGCCCGAATCTCCTCGAGCAGGCCAATCACGCTAACCGCCTCGTCGTAATGCCCCTCGATCGAGACCGGACCCATCGTTGGACTGGTGCAGAGTATCTCAGTACCCGGCGCAGCCACGGTCCTTGCGGCGGCGGCGATCTTTTCCGTCATGCTGAACGTGGTGTTGGGATTGATGACCTTGATGCGCATGGTCAGTCTAGTCTCCCTTTCGCCACCGGACGTTCCGTCCATTCATAAAGATATTCAGGCCGGCGCCAGCTCAACTCTCGGAGCACTCTCCGCAGATTGACTTTCGGTGTGCCCAAGTTCACCAGCATCAAGGCATCGTCGATTCCTTGAAGGTGCTGCCGCATCGCCTCCTTGACCGCATTTGCCTCGCCTTTCGCGAGCAAGTCGACAAGGCGTGCATGTTCGTCACGGCGGCAGCTGGAGGCTCCCGGTCGCTCGTAAACCGCGATGATCAGAGACGTACGGGAGACAAGTTCCCGCAGGAATCCAGTCAGCGCCTCGTTCCCGAGAACCGCCGCCAACTCGAGGTGGAAGTCGGCGGAGAGCTTGATCATTGCCCGATGATCCCCGGCCCTATGCGCTGCTCGCTCGCGCGCGATGCACCGGCGCAATGCCGCCACTTGTTCGGGGCTAATGCGTTCCGCGACATGAGTGGCCATTCCCGGATCGAGAAGTCGACGCGCGGCAAAAACGTCCCGCGCCTCCTTAACCGACGGTTTGGCCACGAACGCGCCGCGATTCTTCTGCAAGACCGCGATGTTCTCATGCGCCAAACGCAGCAGCACCGTGCGCACGCGCGTCCGGCTGACCTTGAAGACCTGGGCCAGGGCGTCTTCCGTCAGCTTCGTCCCCGGCGGAAGGTAATGCTCCATGATTCCGGCGTAGATCTGCTTGTAGATCGAGGCGTCCGAGGGTGGAAGTCTCCGCGCCATATTCGCCACTTGAGTCATGGCGGGACTCTTTGGACTGCATTTGCGGTCGAGTGACAGATCGGCGTTCGTCCCCGCCATTTAAGCCTCGAATTCGACTTGCCTCGACCAGCCGAACTACCGCCGTGGTCACGGAACCGCTCACCCATTGTATCCGCAACTCATTATCTAGCCTAAAAATCGTATACGATGCAACCGGTGGAAAGCGCGGGCACGTCCACGTTTTCACCGGAGAGGAACCGAACATTCCGAGGACGCATTGATCGTCTGGACACAATACGGCGCGCCAGAGTTGACAGTGTCGGGCGGGACACCTAATGAGACATGGTCGAGATTAGCGGAGAGTCGGTGGTGGCTACCCTAATTCGCGGCGCGCGCGTCCTCGTCATGGACGACCGGGATAGCGAGTACCCTCGCGCCGATATTTTGATCGAGGGAACGCGCATCGCCGCGATCGGGCCCGACCTTCCAGTGCCGCGCGAGGCGGCAGACCTCAAGATCATCGAGGCAAGTGGGCTTCTCGCCATGCCTGGCCTCATCAACGGCCATGTTCATTCGCCTGGCAATCTGATGAAGGGGGCGCTCGACGACGAGCCGCTTGAACTCTTCATGCTCTACGAGGTACCGCCCTTCAGCAACAACCTGCCGTCGCCGCGTCTCAACTATATTCGAACGATGCTCGGCATCGTCGAGATGCTCAAAATCGGGGTGACCGCCGTTCATGACGATGCCTTTTACAACCCGGTACCGACCCCCGAGGCCATCGATGGCCTTATGCAGGCCTACGCCGATAGCGGCATGCGCGCCGCAGTCACGATCGATCAACCCAACGTCGTGGAGTACGACAAGTACCCGTATCTCCGTGACTTGCTGCCGGACGCGGTCCGGCAGGACATGGCGGCGGCGCGGCGAATGACGACCGACGGCCTCTTGGACCTCTACCGCGACTTTATCAACCGTTGGCACGGGGCATGCGGCGGCCGGGTGCGAACGGCCGTATCGTGCTCGGCTCCGCAGCGCGTGACAGTGGATTACTTGCAGGCGTTGGCGGATTTGAGCCGCGGTCATGACCTGCCCTACAACATCCATATTCTGGAAACCAAGCTCCAGCGCGTGTTGGGCGAAGAGAAGTACGGCAAATCGCTGGTTCAATACGTCCATGACCTCGGCGTCCTCGACGAGCGCGTCATGATCATTCACGCAGTGTGGGTGGACGATCGCGACATGGAGGTGATGGGGCGATCCGGCGCTTCGGTGGCGCACAATCCTGTGTGCAATTTGAAGCTTGGAAGCGGCATTATGCCGTTTCGCCGCCTGCGCGATCATGGCATCTCAATCTGCCTTGGAAGCGACGAGGCGAACGTCGACGATACCGCTAACATGTGGGGCGTCGGGAAGATCGCGGGCCTTGTCCACAAGATTACAGACCCGGATTACCGGACTTGGCCCAAAGCGCCGGAAATCTTGCGGGCGCTCATCCGCGGCGGCGCGCGCGCGATGCGGCTTGAGGGAAAAGTCGGTGTGCTCGCGCCCGGCTACGAAGCGGATCTTATCTTGATCGACCTCAATACGCTTGCGTTCACCCCTCTCAACGACCTCCGCCGACAACTCGTCTTTTGCGAAAACGGCTCTTCAGTCGTTCTGACAATGGTCGCGGGTGAAGTCGTCGCCGAGCGGGGTCGCGTGCTCACCGTCGACGAAGAAGCCATCAAGGCCGAGGCGCGATCGCTCATGCCGGCCTACCGCGAAGAGATCGCGGAGTCCGCGCGCATGGCGGAGAAGGTTGGCCGCTATTACCGCGAGATGTATCTGCGCTGCGCGGCGCGGAACGTCGGCATGAACCGCTGGGCCGGACCTAACGCTCCCTAAGACCGACCGATGTCCCCGGACCGGCGAGGAACCATGGCTCGGGGCCAGAGCGCTTCCCTATGTCGATCGGACGGCGGTTCCGCAGCGTCAGACTCGCAAATTGCATTGAAATGGGCCGCGGATTGAATACGCTCTGACTAAACATTGGCATGTCGTAGCAGCGCGGTATTGCTGGGTAGGGATGAGCCACCGCCCGATGGGGTTCCAACTGCTGTGTAAGATCGAATCTGGACGGCGATGGAACGGGCTTGGTCGCGGCGTGTCAGACGCGGCCACCCGATGCAATCGTCGCCGACACGGTTTCGGGCTCGCGAGCGGTCGCGTCAGGCGTCGCGCGTTGCCACGCGCACGCTCGTTCGCCGTCCTGAAAGCCGATTAAGGATGGTGCCATGGCGGCCGCTCAAGCCCCCCAAGCCCCCGAAGGCGGCGCCGCCCATCATCAAGCGATAGGCCAGGCCGGTCGCGCGGCGGCCCGCGCTTCGATGGCGGCCCCGATTCTGTCGGTTCAGAATCTGAAGACATGGTTCTACGCGGCGGCCGGCGTCGTCCGCGCTGTCGATGGCGTCAGCTTCGAGGTCAGGGAGAACGACATCCTGGCCATCGTCGGGGAGTCTGGCTCGGGCAAGACCGTTACCGCCTTGTCAATTCTGAAGCTGGTACCGACGCCACCGGGCCGCTATGTCGGCGGACATGTTTTCGTCGATGGCGAGGACGTCCTTTCGCAGGACGCGACGGCTCTTGAGGCTGTCCGCGGAGCGAAGGTCGGGATGATCTTTCAGAACCCGCGCGGATCGCTCGATCCGTCCTTCACGATCGGCTCGCAACTGGTAGAGACGATCCGACGGCATGATCCGGTGGCGAACAGGACCGACGCGTTGCGGCGCGCCGCCACGGCGCTCCTGGAGGTCGGGTTCGACAACATCGAGCATGTGCTGGAGAGCTATCCTCATCAATTGAGCGGCGGCATGTGTCAGCGCGTCGGCCTTGCCATTGCGCTCGCTTGCCGACCGCGCATACTGATTGCTGACGAGCCTACGACCGCACTTGATGTCGGCGTGCAAGCGAAGATTCTCCTCTTGCTCAAGCGCAAGAACCAGGACCTGAATCTGCCGATCATCGTCATTACCCACGACTTCGGCGTGGTCAGGGCTATCGCCACGCGGGTCGCGGTCATGTACGCGGGCCTAATCCAGGAAGAAGGACTGGTGGACGCAATCCTCGAGGCGCCACAGCATCCTTACACGGCCGCCCTGATCCAGTCGGTACCGGACCCTGACACGGACGTGGCGGGTTTTAGTGCCATCCCGGGCGAAGCGCCCGACCCGATCGCGGTCCCCGACGGGTGCCGCTTCGCATCCCGGTGCGAGCGAGTGCATGCGCGTTGCCGGATCGAGTTGCCGCCGCTGCACGAGGTGGCTGACGGCCGCCAGGTGCGGTGCCACCTCTACGATCCGACGAAAGGGAATGGATCGTGTCCGGAAACCTGATCGAGGTCAGAGGCTTGAAAAAGTCTTTTCAGGTCACCAGGGGAGCGATCCTGCGTCGCGTGGTTGGGGTGACAACGGCCGTCGACAACGTCGATCTCGACATCAAGGAGGGGGAGATCCTGGGCTGCGTCGGAGGGTCTGGATCCGGCAAGTCGACACTGGGACGTTTGATCCTGCGCCTCATCGAGGCCGACGAAGGCCGCATCAACTTCGCCGGTCGCGAGTTGACCGGACTGTCGTTTAAGCAAATGTGCCCGCTACGTCGTGAAATGCAGATCGTCTTTCAGGACCCGCTCCATTCGCTGAATCCGCGGCGGACGGTCGCGGAGAACGTCGAACGCCCCCTCTTGAACTTCGGCGTGCCGCGAGCGGAGGCGCGCGGCCGCATGGCCGAGTTGCTGACGATGGTCGGGCTCGACCCGACCCAATCGCACAAATATCCCCATGAATATAGCGGCGGCCAATGCCAGCGCATCGCCATCGCACGCGCTTTGGCGCTACGACCGCGATTCCTATTTCTGGACGAGCCGGTGTCATCGCTCGACGTCTCGATCCAGGCGCAGATACTGAAATTGCTCCTGGATTTGCAGCAGCGACTCAAACTAACATTCTTGTTCGTGTCGCACGACTTGAAGATCGTTCGCCAAATCGCCCACCGAACCGTCGTCATGTATCGGGGGCGATTGCTGGAGTTGGGGGACAGCGACGCGGTGTATCGCTCGCCGATGCATCCGTTCACCAAGAATTTCCTCGGCACGGTGCTGCACGTAAGGAAGGGCGGCCGCTGGGAGTTGGCGGCGCAGCGGGCCGAGGATCTGGAGGACCTCAACCGACAGTCGGCGACGCACGCCGCCCCGCAGGCGGGCTGTGTCTATGCCGGCGCCTGCGCCGAGCGGTTCTTGCCTTGTGCCAGCGAACGACCGCCTCTCTTTCGAGCGACGGACGACCGATGGGTCGCCTGTCACCTCTACCGGCCGCCGCAAGCGGCCCAATAAGAAACGGTCAACCCACTATTTTCCTGAGGAGGGGACGCATGAGTAAGAAATTGTTTGTCGCGCCACGATCACCGATGAACACCCTTCGGACCGGTGCGATTGCGGTCCTGGCGGCTGGCACCCTGACCCTTGCGGCACTGGGCGCCGGATCGGGAAGCTCGGCCCTCGCGGCCGAGAGCACCATCGTCGTCGCGGTGGAATCGGACTTTGGCCGCATGGACCCGCATGCTTCCGGCACCTGGAACACCTTCAAGGTCCTGCGGCACATCTTCGAAGGCTTCGTCGAGGAGGATCTTACCAAGGGCGGCAGCGCGGTGCCCGAGGTCGTTCCGGCGCTCGCTGAAAGTTGGGAGATTTCCGACGACCGCAAGACCTATACCTTCCACCTGCGCCAAGGCGTCAAGTTTCATGACGGCACGCCATGGAATGCCGACGCGGCCAAGTTCAATCTTGACCGCATGACCAACGAATCGTTCGAATTCTTCCAGCCGATCTCCAAGGGCATGATGGGGTGGGTCTGGCAGGACTTGAATAGCTACGAGGTGGTGGACGAATACACGTTCCGTATCAACTTGAAGCAGCCCAACTCCGAGTTCATCCGGCGGCTGACGGCGGGTGGATCGGGGTCGCCACGCATGATGAGCCCCGCCGCAGTGAAGCAATACGGCAACGACGGTATCGAGCAGCACCCGTTGGGCACCGGCCCCTTCAAGTTCGTCGAACGCGTGGTCGGCGAGAAGCTGGTCATCGCCAAGAACGAGGACTATTGGAACGAGGCACGCAAGCCGAAGGTGGACCGGATCATCTTGCGGGGCATTCCCGAGGTGGCGACCCGCGAACTGGCCCTGATCAGCGGCGAGGTCGACTTCATCGGGACGCCCTCGCCCGATTCGATCGAACACCTGAAGGAGCAGGGCATGAAAATCGTCACCGCGCCCAGCCCCACGATGTATGTGCTCTGGGTCAACCTCAAGGATCCCGTGCTCGGCAACGTCAAAGTGCGCCAAGCCATCTGCATGGCGATCGATCGCGACAACATGGCGAAGTACCAGCGCAAGGGGTTCGCCCAACCGGCCTACGGCATCTTGAACTTCGGCGGGCCCGGCTACGACCCTGCTTTCCGCGACTGTGAGTACAATCCGGAGGCGGCCAAGAAGCTTCTGGCCGAAGCAGGCTATCCCGATGGCTTTTCAACGCGGATGGACTGGACCTTCGGCGCCGGCTCGGACGTGAACACCAAGGGCGACGCGGAATGGCTGCAGCGCGACTTCGAGAAGATCGGCATCAAGGCTTCCATCGAAATGTTCGACAACAACACCTATTGGGACATGATGACGGCAGGAATCCGCGAGGGAACAGGGTTCATGTCGGTGTCGTGGGGCGAGAGCACGTTCGCCTGGCTCGATCAGGTGTTAGCGAGCACGGCCCAGCCGCCGAGTTGCTGCAACTCCGGTTACTACAACAATCCGAATGTCGACGCGCTACTGTCGGCGGCGCGGGCGGCAGGGTCGGAGGAAGAGATGACGGCGAAGCTGCGTGAAGTGCAGAAGATCATCGCCGACGACATGTCGTTCATCGCCTACTACACGGCCGATTCCGTATATGCGACGCGACCGGAGATCGAAGGCTTCGTGCTGGCGCCCCAGCACTGGATTGATCTGACGGGCGTCAGCAAGAAACCATAGTCTCGATGTGTGGCGGAGCCTGTTCCGCGAGGAACGGGCTCCGCGCCCAACTGGAAGCCGAACCCTAATGTCGATATTGCGCTTTGTCCTGGCCCGGTTCGGCGCAATTATCCCGGTGCTCATCGGCGTGACCCTGGTTGTCTTCCTGTCGCTTCAACTCGTGCCGGGCGACATCGCGCTGACTCTCCTCGGACGCTTCGCCAACGCCGAGCAGCTGGAGACGCTGCGCCGGCACCTCGGGCTAGACCAACCGCTGCTTGTTCAATACGCGGACTGGTTCATGCGACTCGTTCAGGGTGATCTTGGCGATTCCTTGGCTCAGAAGATTCCTGTTGCGCTCATCCTCATTCCGAAGGTCGCGAATTCGTTGATCCTGATGGCCGGCAGCCTGATCCTTGTCATCGCCTTCGGCTTCGGGCTCAGCGTCCTCGCCGCCGCCAATTTCCGCGGACCGGCCGACCGCGTCATCGTCTTCGTCAGCCTTATCTTGGCGAGCCTTCCCGTTTTTTGGCTGGGCCTGGTGCTGCTTTATGTCTTCGGCGTCAAATGGAAGCTGTTCCCAATTTCCGGCATGTACGACATGATCGATCCCGGCGGGCTGGGCCAACTCCTCCACCACATCGTGATTCCGGCCGTGACCACGGCCGCGTCCTCTATCGCCATCGTCACGCGGGTCACGCGGTCGCGGCTCATCGACGTCCTACATCAACCCTACATCCTGGCCTGCACGGCGCGCGGGCTGTCGCGGCGGCGCGTCGTGCTGCGCCACGGGGTGCGCAACTCCCTGGCGACGTTCGCCAACATCGGCGGGCTTCAGATTGGGTATCTGTTCGGGGGTGTGATCTTCTCCGAGATCATTTTCAACTGGCCCGGCATCGGGATGCAGCTCTATGAATCGATCTTGCAGCGCGACGCGCCGATGATCCAGGGATGCGTGTTGGCGGTGGCGGTGGTGTTCGTCCTCGGCAATCTGATCTCCGACGTCATCGTCCATGCCTTGGATACGACCCGGCGTTAAGACCATGGTCGATGGCCCCGTCACGGGAAAAGTCGCATCGAGCCGGCGTCGGGCGCGACGCCGAACCAATCTCTATTTTGTTTGGCACGGCGTCGGCAGCGATCCAGTGGCGCGCGGAGCGGCGTTCCTTATCTTGGTCCTGCTGCTGTGCGCCATCCTGGCTCCGGTGATCGCGCCGTTCGACCCGAACGCAGCCCACAACGCGCTCAGATTGCAGCCTCCTGGCACGCCCGGACATCCTCTGGGGGTGGACCATCAGGGGCGCGACATACTCTCACGCCTTCTCCACGGCAGCGGCATGACCCTTCTCGCTGGCGTGCTGCCGGTCGTACTGGGGGCGGTCATCTCGATCCCGCTGGGGCTGGTCGGCGCCTGGTACCCTCGGCTCGGCGAAATCGTGATGCGCCTGATGGACATCGTGTTCGCCTTTCCAATGGCGCTGCTCGCCATCATGCTGGCGGCCTTCATGGGACCGGGGCTGCTCAACATGATCCTGGCGCTGGTCGTGACGCTCGTGCCATACAACACTAGGGTCGTTTACGCGGCCGCGACCCAGGAACGCCAGCTCGCCTATATCGAGGCGGCGCGCGCCGCCGCCACGCCCGACCTCAAGATCCTGTTCGTCGAGATGCTGCCCAACGTCGCCGCGGCCTCGGTCGTTTATAGCTGCACGATCATCGGCGCCGTCGTGATTACGGCGGCGGGCCTCAGCTTCCTCGGGCTCGGAGTGCAGCCGCCCATCGCCGAATGGGGTATCATGACCAGCGAGGGCCGCAGTTACCTCGTCAACGCGCCGCACATCTCGGCGCTGCCCGGTATCGCCATCACCGTCCTTGTGCTGGCCTTCAACCTGGTCGGCGACGCGCTGCGAGATTCGCTCGATCCGCAGACGCGGCTGCGGCTCGTGCGGCATAGGCCGCATCTTTTCGGCTAGCGGCCGAGCCGAGTGTTGAGGCACCGATGACGATGACGAAAGTGACCGGGCGGTTCGTGATCGCCTACGACGGCGAGAGACACCGCATCCTGCGCGACGGCGAGGTTGTCTATCGAGGCGACACCATCGTCTTCGTCGGCCGCGGCTATGGCGGTTCGGTCGACGAGGTCATCGTCGGTGGCAACGCCGTTGTCGGGCCTGGATTTGTCGACTTGGACGCGCTGGGCGATCTCGACACCACAGTTCTCGCCTTCGACAATCAGCCGGACTGGGCGAAGGGCCGCGTCTGGCCTAGCGACTACCTCACGTCCGGGCCGGTCGAGATGTACACGCCGGAGGAACAGGCGTTCCAGATGCGTTACGCCTTCGTCCAGCTTCTCTGCAATGGAGTCACGACGGCCCTTCCCATCACTTCGATGTTCTACCGGCGCTGGGCGGAGACCTACGACGAGTTCGCCCGCGCCGCCGACACGGCGGCCGAAGTTGGCATCCGCGTGTATCTCGGGCCCTGCTACATGACGGGACTGACAACGATCCGCGACGACGGCAGCCTCGACCTGCACTGGGACGAGGAGCGCGGGTTGCACGGACTCGACGACGCCATCGCGTATGTGCGCGCCTTCGATGGGCAGCATGGCGGCCTCATTCGCGGCATGCTGGCGCCCGACCGGATCGAAACGTGTACGCCGGAGCTGTTGCGGCGCACCGCGGCGGCAAGCTCCGATCTCGGTTGCCAGGTCCGACTTCATTGCTGTCAGTCACCGCACGAATTTGAGACCGTCGTGCGGCTCCATGACCGAACACCCATCGAATGGCTGGACTCGCTGGGATTTCTCAGCAAGCGGGCGCTCCTGCCACACGGGGTGTTTGTCACCGGCCACAGTCAGGTCCGCCGCGAAGGCCGCGACCTCGATATTCTGGTCCAGGCGGGGGCCAGCGTCGTGCATTGCCCGGTCGTGATGATGCGCTACGGCGAGGCCATGGAATCGTTCCGCCGCTTCCGTCGGCGCGGGATCAATCTCGGCCTCGGCACCGACACGTTCCCGCCCGACTTTGTCGAGAATATGCGGCAAGGCATTAGCCTGTGCCGGGTGATGGAACGCGATGTTTCCGCTTGCAGCGCCGCCGATTTCTACGATGCCGCCACCCTCGGCGGCGCCGAGGCGCTGGGCCGGCTGGACCTTGGCCGCCTCGCGGCCGGCGCCAAGGCGGACATTACCATCTTCGACCTCGGAGGGTTTCATCTTGGCCAGTTCATCGACCCAATCCAGACGATGGTGCTCGCCGGCTCGGGGCGCGACTTTAAGACCGTAATCGTGAACGGCCGCACAGTCATGAGGGACCGAACGATTGACGGCGTAGACTTCGACGAGTTGCGTATCCGGGCTCAGAATCAGTTCGACCGCTTGATCGCTAAGTATCCGCTGCGGACCTGGCGCCACCTGCCGGTCGATGAGATTTTCAAGCCGTCTTTCGATTTCTTAGAACCGTCGCTGCCCCGGCAGTGACAGCCCGGCCCTGGCGGGAGAGATTTTGATGAACAAGATCGACTTGCTGCGCCACGTCCCGTCTCAGCCGGATGTGTTCTGAATCACGCGAATCTAAACCAGCTGCCCTATCCGGTGAGCGGTAAGGACATCAAAGCCAACGAGCAGCCGGTGGCTGCTATCGATTACTTGGAACGACGCATGAGGTGCGCCGCCATCACTCCAGCTTCAGCTATCGGGCCGGACGGCCGCTCGATCGCCTTCCAGATGGCCGAGGTCATGGTGTCGCGGATGCTGTTCGCCA
>Ga0194132_10009558_pt1 | contig 13271 bp, 11 predicted proteins | sample TA2KigOf80mmetaG_FD_148612 | JGI IMG/M metagenome (GOLD analysis project Ga0194132, IMG submission 148612) | Freshwater microbial communities from Lake Tanganyika, Tanzania - TA2015054 Kigoma Offshore 80m | ecosystem: Environmental > Aquatic > Freshwater > Lake | place: Tanzania: Lake... | reverse complement strand
CTCACCCCGGCGGCGGAGCCGCCGCGCTCGCCCGGCGAGGGCCGGCGGGGGAGCGGCATCGGCGAGGGCACGCCGCCTCGAGCGGGCAGGAGCCCCGCGCGCCAGCGCCCGTCAGGTCGTTCGCTCGTCTGTCGTGCTCGGGAATCTGACCTCCAGGTTCGCCTGGGCCCGCATCGCCGCCCTGTAGGCGAATCCCATGAGCAGCACGAGAGCGAGTAGTCCCGCGACCGCACCGACGGCGATGGCGCCGAGCGTCGCGGCCCCCGACGCGATCGCGACGACGCCCCCGAGGAGCCCGACCAGCATCGCCGTCACCAGCGCGACCAGACCGAGCGACGTCGACAGGCCGTACAGGATGTTGCCGAGGACTGACTGGGGTCCCGAATCGCCGTAGCCGTACGAGCGGAGGACACCTGCTATGTCATCCGTGGTCCCGGGCGTCAGGTAGGGCGCAACCCCGGGCGAGATCTCCAGGTATGCGTGGCGGATCCGGTTCATCGCCTGCATGGCGAGGGTGTCCTCGAGATTGGCCGCTCCCACCCGCATGAATGTGACCAGCGCGATGACCAGGTCGAAACCGAGCACGACCGCCGTGATGAGCAGGAAGTCGGGCGTGAAACCGGTCGCCTGTGCGAGGAGCGCGAGGCCGACGAACGACATCGAGACGAACGTGAGGAACATGCCGGCCCTCGTGAACGCTTCGTTGTAGGCGAGCGATCGCGCAGAGAGCAGGCTCCAGTGCTCGGTGGCGAGGATCTGGAGGGCGCGCGGGTCAACGGCAAGGTCGCCGCGGCGGTCAGACGTGCCCGCGGGTTCGTCCACGCGTCCATTGTGCCCGTCGATCAGGCCCGTGTCATCGCATCGTCACGGCCGTTCGTAGACTGGTCGACATGAGGTTCTTCAGCGATCCAGCCACGCTCCGGATTCCCTCGGCCGACCGGGCGCTGCCCGGCCGGTCCACTCCCATCCTCGACCCGCGGCCGCACACGGTCCTCGGCACCCCGATCGCGGGGCCCTATCCGGCGGGCTTCCAGATTGCGGAGTTCGCATTGGGTTGCTTCTGGGGCGAGGAGAAGACGTTCTGGCAGCAGCCGGGCGTCTGGACCACGGCGGTCGGATACCAGGGCGGCACCACCCCCAATCCGACGTACCGGGAGTCGTGCACGGGGATGACCGGACACGCCGAAGCTGTCCGCGTCGTCTTCGACCCGGCCAGGACCAGCTACGAGCAGCTGCTCAAGGTCTTCTGGGAGAACCACGACCCGACGCAGGTGATGCGCCAGGGCAACGACGTGGGGACGCAGTACCGGTCCGCGATCTTCGTCCAGGACGAGGCGCAGCGCGCCGCCGCCGAGGCCTCGAAGGCGATGTACCAGGCCAGGCTCACGGCCGCCGGCTACGGCACGATCGCCACCGAGATCGTCGGGCCCCCGGCGCCCACGTTCTACTTCGCCGAGGACTACCACCAGCAGTACCTGGACAAGGTTCCCAACGGCTATTGCCCCAATCACGCGACCGGCGTCCGCCTCCCGGACGACTTCGCGGTGACGCCGCTCCAGTACGTGGAGTAGGCGTCCGGAAGCGTGGGCGGGACCGCGCTCCCAGGGCTGTGGAGGCTGCCGTCACACTCCGGGAGCGGTCGGCGAGCACGGCCCCTCGATGATCGTCGCCTCCTGGTGGCCGGGCCAGCGTGGCATTGACACGCACACGGAGCGGGGGAGCCACCCGCAGAGTCCAGGCAGGCCAGTGGGCGGGCCATGCCGCCGCTCGTCACGCTCTGGGCGCTCAGTTCGGCGGATCGTCCGGGTCACCGTGGGAGGGCGCGGATCTTCGGGGTCGGTCTCACGCCCTCGGCGCTCAAGACGGGCTGATGGGCCGGCTGATGGGCCGGCTGATGGGCCAGCTCATGGGCCATGCTCGCGCCGAAGCAGCCCGGGAAGCGCTCACGGCGTGATTCGCGCAGCGATGCGGCCGCGGCAGCGAAGCGGCGTGGAATGCCGATGCCCACGCGGCGCGCGTGGCTCGCCAACCTGTCGGCCGAGCCGCGATTCACCTTCCACCTCAAGCGGACGATCGGCGCGGACCTGCCGGCCCGGGCGCGGATCATCGCCGACGAGGCAGAGCGGTGGACCGTGTTGGAAAAGATCATCGCCACCGCCGACTCCGATCGCGCATGGCCCGCGCCGCGAGCCCCGCCCTGGCCCACCCCTCGCAGGAACGCCCCGGAATTCCCTCCCCGGGGGCTGTTCTGCTGTTTCCGGGCGATCGCATGCTCGCCTGCCTGCCACCATGACCCCTGTCTGGTCAGCAGGGGAGGGTCAGCGCACGTGCCCGGCTTTCGGCTTCGATCCAATGTCGGCTTCCAGACACGTGACGGCGTCCGCCTGGCCACCGACCTCTTCCTGCCCACCGGCGACGAGCCGCGCCCGACCGTCCTGCTGCGCACCCCCTATGACAACACGCTCGCCTGGCAGCGCGCGAAGGCGGCCCAACTCGCCGACGCGGGCTACGCCGTCGCGCTTCAGGATGTCCGCGGCCGATTCGACTCCCTCGGCGAATACGAGCCGTTCCGCAACGAGGGCCCTGACGGCGTCGACGCGATCGCGTGGCTGCGCTCACAGCCGTGGTGCAACGGCCGGATCGGGATGGCCGGCCGCTCGTACTCCGGCTGGACGCAGTGGACGGCGGCAGTCGAGGCGCCCGCCGGCCTGGACGCCATCGTGCCACGCGTCATGGCGACCGACCTGTACCGCGGCCTCATGTGGCGGGGCGGCGCCTTCAATATCGGGGTGCTGCTGACCTGGAGCCTCATGACCAGCGGCCGGACGATGCAGACGATCACCGAGATCGACTGGGTCGACGCCTTCCGGAGGCTGCCGCTCGAGGACGCGGCCAGCGAGGCCGCTCAGGACCTGCCCTTCTGGCGCGACTGGCTGGCGCAGCCGACGAACGACGACTACTGGCGCGGGGTCGATCCCGAGGCGCGCCTCGCGCGGATCGAGGCGCCCGCGATCGTGATGGGCGGCTGGTACGACGTCTACGCGGACGACTCGCCGCGCCAGTTCGCCCTGCTCCGCGAACGTGGCGCAACACCAGCCGCGCGCGCCAGCCAGCTCGTCATGGGCGCGTGGCCCCACTCGCTCTCCGGGTCGTCCCACGCGGGCGGCGTCGACTTCAGCGAACGGTCGCAGTTCGATCTCGACCTCCTCGAGCGGCGTTGGTTCGACCGCTGGCTGCGCGACGTTCGCAACGGCGTGGAGGACGAGCCGCCGGCCAGGATCTTCGTGATGGGCGCGAACGAGTGGCGGGACGAGCACGAATGGCCATTGGCGCGCACCGAGTGGCAGCCGTGGTACCTGCACTCCGGCGGCTCGGCGGCGACGCTGCTGGGCGACGGCACGCTTTCGCCGCAGCGGCCCGGTGACGAGCCGGCCGATCGCTTCCTCTACCACCCCGACTACCCGGTCCCGACCAGCGGCGGGCCCAACTGCTGCTCGCCCGAGATCGTGCCGTGGGGTGCCTACGACCAGCGCGCGGTCGAGATGCGGTCCGACGTGCTCGTCTACACCAGCGCGACGCTGGAGCGCGACGTGGAGGTGATCGGGCCGGTCAAGGTCGTCCTGTATGCCGCCAGCGACGGTCTCGACACGGATTGGACGGCCAAGCTGGTGGACGTTCGCCCATCGGGCTTCGCGATGAACCTGTGCGACGGCATCATTCGCGCCCGGTTCCGACAGGGCTTCGACCGCGAGCGGCCGATCGAGCCCGGTGCCGTCCTCGAATACGAGATCGAGCTGATGGCGACGGCCAATGTCTTCCAGAAGGGCCACCGGATCCGCCTGGAGATCAGCAGCAGCAACTTCCCGCGCTTCGACCGCAATCCCAACACCGGCGGACCGATCGGGCGCGAGCGCAAGGTCCGGCCGGCGCACCAGACCGTCGTGCATGCGGCTGCCCACCCGTCCCACGTTCTGCTGCCGGTGATTTCGGCGGTCAGGTAGGAGGCCCCCGCGTCATGCGACTTCTTGTCAACCAGCCCGTCGCAATGCGCGACGGCGTCCGCCTCTCCACCGACATCTACCGTCCCGAGGGCGAGGGCCGGTTCCCCGCCGTCCTCATCCGGACTCCGTATGACAACAGTGGGATCGCCATCGAGCAGCACGCCCGGCGTCTGGCGGACCAGGGGTATGCGGTCGTGACGCAGGACGCGCGAGGGCGCTTCGATTCCGAGGGCGTCTACACGGCGTTCCGCAACGAGGCGGAGGACGGTTTCGACACCCAGGAATGGATCGGCGCCCAGGCGTGGTCCACGGGACGCGTGGGCATGACGGGTGGCTCCTACGACGGCTGGGTGCAATGGTCCAGCGCCACCCTCGGTTCGGCGCACCTCTCGGCGATCGTGCCGTCCGTCATGGCGACCGAGCTCCACGGCGGCCTCGTCTACCGCGGCGGCGCCCTGAACCTGGGCGTGCTGCTGATGTGGGGCACCCGGACCAGCGGCCGGACGCGCCAGCGCCTCGACAACCAGGACTGGGTGGAGCAGTTCCGCCACCTGCCGGTCGCGGAGGCGGCGCTGAATGCGGGCACCGACATCCCCCACTGGCGCGACTGGATCGCGCACGAGGGCCGGGACGACTGGTGGGCGAAGACCGACCTCGACGCCCAGTTCGGCGGCGCCCGCGCGCCGGCCCTCGTCCTCGGCGGCTGGTACGACCTCTACTCGTCGGACACGTTCACGTCGTGGGAGGCGTACCGGACCCGGGGGGCTGGGGGCGTCGGGGCCTCGCGCGTCGTCGTCGGGCCGTGGCCGCATTCGCTCAGCCTGTCGCCCATCACGGGCGGCGTGGACTTCGGCAACGGCTCCATGCTGGACCTCGCGACCCTCGAACTGCGCTGGTTCGACCGCTGGCTGCGTGACCAGGACAATGGCGTGGACCGCGAGCCGCCCGTCAAGATCTTCCTCATGGGCGCCAACGAGTGGCGCGACTCAGCGACCTGGCCGCTGTCGGGCACCGAGCCCCGCGAGTGGTACCTCCACTCCGGCGGCCACGCCAACACCGTCATCGGCGACGGTGGCCTCTCGCCGGCCCGACCGGACGCCCACGAGCCGGCCGACACGTACACCTACGACCCGCGCTACCCGGTCCCGACCAGGGGCGGCCCCAACTGCTGCCAGCCCGAGATCGTCCCGTGGGGCCCGTACGACCAGCGAGACGTGGAGATGCGGCCGGACGTGCTGGTCTACAGCAGCGAGCCGCTGGAGCAGGATCTGGTGGTGGCCGGCCCGATCAAGGTGGTCCTCTACGCCTCCACCGACGGCCCCGACACGGACTGGACGGCCAAGCTGGTCGACGTGCGTCCGTCAGGCTTCGCGATGAACCTGTGCGACGGCATCATCCGCGCCCGCTGGCGGGATGGCGGCACGGAGCCGCGCCTCCTCGAGGCCGGGCGCGTGGAGCGGTACGAGATCGACCTGATGGTGACCGGCAACGTCTTCCTGGCCGGCCACCGGATCCGTGTCGAGATCAGCAGCAGCAACTTCCCGCGCTTTGACTGCAATCCAAATACCGGCGCGCTGCTCCGCGAGGATTCCTCCCAGATGCGCCCGGCGCGCCAGACCGTGCTGCACACCGCCGAGCATCCGTCGCACCTGGTACTGCCGGTGGTCGCTCGTTAGGGCCCGCCGGGGCGCTGCTCCAGACCCCGGTTCGCGGGGCCGATCACTCGATCGCCACGACGCGGTAGCGCGCTTCGCCGCGGGGCGTCTGGACCACCGCCTCATCGCCGACCGACCTGCCCAGCAGTGCTCGCCCGACCGGTGACACATTCGAGATGCGGCCCCTGGCGGGATCGGCCTCGTCCGAGCCGACGATCTCGTAGACGACGAGCTCGTCGAGGAAGTCGGTCGTGACGCGGGAGCCGATCACGACGCGATGCGCCTCGGAAGGCGCCTCGACGACGACGGCGAGCCGCAGGCGCTCCTCGAGCGCCTGGACGCGACCCTCGAGGAACGACTGCTCCTCGCGCGCGGCGGTGTAGTCCGCGTTCTCCTTGAGATCGCCGTGCTCGCGCGCCCGGACGATGCGCTCGATCACCTGCGCCCGCCGGACCGTCGTCAACTCGCTCAGCTCGGCCCGCATGCGCTCCAGGCCGTCGGCCGTGAGGTGGACGGGCTCCGCGGCGGGTCGTGCCGTCGGCGAGAGCTTCGGCCCGCGCGGCCTGGGCGCAGCCGGCTCCCGCGGCGCCCGGGGTCGGGGTGGAACCAGGTTGGTGCGGCGAACGGTGCCCGGGTTTCGGGCCTCAGGAACCCCGATGGCGTCCCCCGGGGGTACGTTGACGACGGTCATGGGCGGCAGAGGGGCCACCGGCGGGATCGGAATGACGGTGCCCGTCAGGCCGGTCTGCTTGCGGGCGCCCGCGGGTCGGCGCAGGTTCGCCCACGGCAGAATCACCTGCTGGTCCGGGAGTCCCGCCCGCTCCTGGGCGCCCACAGTCTCTGTGAGCGCCTCCATCAGGGCGTCCTCGTACTCCTCGGGCGCGTCGGTTGCGGCCCACCAGGCGCGCAGGGCCACGGGCCGGAGCACCTTGAGCCATTGCGCCGCGGCGTGGGGCCTGGGATCGCCAGGGACGTGCGCATCGAGCGCCCGGAGGCGGGCGGCAATGGCACCGGCGGAGGACCCGATGAAGAGGACGGTCTGGCTCGGCAGCCAGAACGCCGCCAGCCGGGCCGCAAGTTGCTTCGAGGTCGGCGTCTCGCCGTCGAGCCGAATGCCCGGCACACGCTCGATCCACTTGCCGATGCGCGCGATGTCGAGGGGGGCTGCCGGCAGCGGCGCCGTCAGCTCGATCACATAGACACCACCCGCTCCGGCACGCGCCGGACGGCCAAGGACCGCCGGGCCGTCCGCAAGGAGGCCAACGTGGCCCAGCAGTTCACCACCGTTCACGCAAGCAATGATGGTGGCGCTTGAGATTCGCCGCTGCCCCTTGGTCCGTCGTCCTTCGGCAACCGTCCGGGCCCTTGGGAAACGTGCCTACCGCGGCAGCCGCAGATGGTCGCGCAGGGGCAGGACAACTTCGATCTGGGCCGCGAGGCGGGCCGCGTCGTCGGTGTCCGTGCGCGCGGAAGGCAGAGCGCTGCGCACGTCGGCGAGCTTGTCGAACGCGGTCGTCGCAAGCGCCAGGTTCGCGCCGGCCGCCTCAGCGTTCTCGTCCGCGCGTCGAGCCTCGCGATCGGTTGCCTGGCGCTGCATGACCGTGCCCAGGAGCGCGCCGGCCGCGGCGAACGCCAGCGCCTCGATGCTGGCCCGGAGATCGTTGTACCGGATCCACTCCTCGGCCGTGGAACCGGCGACGCGGCCGAACAGCTCCCCGGTCAGCACGAGGAAGCCGCCGATCAGGACCACCGCCACCACCGAGCCCAGCAGCGGGGTGTTGCTGAGTCTTCCCTCGCCGTCTCCGCCGAGCACGGACCGTCGGCGCCACGCCAGGAGGAATGCGAACAGGAGCAGGACCAGCAGCCCGGCGCCGAGCGCAGCTCCCTGCACCGCGCCTTCGGGAATCAGCAGGATGTTGACCACCTGGAGGGCTGCCAGGCCGAGGCCGAAGAGTGCTGCCCAGAGGCCGATCCAGCCTGCCTCGCGACCCGTCTGGCCCGGGTCCAACCAGGTCGCCGCGGCGCAGATGAGCGCAATGATCGAGGTGATGGCCGCACCGACCGCGATCGCGCGATCGGCGTCGCCGCCACCGCTCCAGGGCAGGGCGCCCGGAATCGCCACCATGGCGACCCAAGTGGCGATGACCGCGATGAGGATGCGTGCGACGGGGCTGACGGATTCAAGGTTGATGTCCGCGCCGCCGTTCGCCACGGGCGGTTCGCCATCGGGCGTCGCGCGCCGGAGCACTCGCCGTTGGTACCAGGCCGGTCGACGTCCCTGCATCGCGCACCCTCCCATCCCATGTCACGAGACCCGCTGAGGGGAATGGTCGCAGTGCTCGTCAAGCCAACGTGGGCGGGCGCGACTCGGCTGTGTACTGAAAGGTGCCGGGGGATCCGCGGACCGACCGGCGTGGGTGGTGTCCGGTGCACGGCCGCGATCAGCTCAGCGCGTGGTGCGGCGGTTCTCCGCGACGTGGCGGCTCCACTCGGAGGTGCGGCCGTCAGCCGAAACCGTGCTCCCGTGCCAGCCGCAGGTGCACGTGACCGTCTGGGCGCGGTGCCGATACTCGTCGATGACGTGGCGAGCGGCGTCCGGCGTGGGGTCGGCGGGCATGTTGCGCTTGAGATTGAGGTTCATCGGGCCGGTCCGACCTCCCCGCAGTCGTCCGGGGGCACCCCGGCGTGACACTGCCCACCGTCGTCCATGCCGACGACGATCCCCGACCGCCCGGCGTCGACCTCGGTCGACGCTCGTCCCTCCGGTCGGCGGATCCGGGCAAACGAAGCCGCAGTATACCCCGGATTCGCCCGTCCGAACGCGGCCGCCCGACCGGCCGGCTGCGATGGGGCAGCGCGTCCGGAATCGGCCAGCGTCAGACGGATCGCCCGGGTGAGACGCCTCAGGACCGCTGCCCCTCCTCGGTGCCGCCCCTGCGCAGGAAGCGCTCGATCTCGGAGATCAGGTCGTCGCCTGACGGCAGCCGCGCCTCGTCGACCATCGATTCGAGGCGCTCCACGTAGGTCCGCGTGGTCTCGTCCACCGCGGCGGCCGTGTCGAGCCGGACACGGAGCTGGCGCGCCTCTTCCTCGAGTGGCCCGTAGTCCGGAGCGAGGTCCAAGTGCAGCGCCACCGAGCGGAGCAGCGCGATCGCCGCGGCCGGGTATTCGCCGCTGACGTAGTGGGGGATCTGGGCGTAGTAGCCCACCGTCGGCACACCCGCCCGCGACACGGCGTAGTCCAGCACCGAGATGCACGCCGCCGGTACCCGCAGACGCCCTACTGGGCCCGCGTGGACGTCACCGCGCAGGAGGCCCGCCTCCGACTCGGTTCCGAGGACCGACACCGGCCGCGTATGGGGCACCGCCGACGGGATGGCGCCGAGGCTGATCCACTCGAGCACGCCCAGGCGCCGGGCCAGCTCCGCCGCGTTCTCAGCCAGTTCCTGCCAGCAATAATCGGGTTCTGGGCCGACCAGGACCAGCAGGTCCCGCTCTCCCACGCGGCGCCGGGTGATCATGAGTTCCGGCCAAGTGAGTTCGGTCGGGCGCCCGTCGACGATCTCGAGCGTCGGACGGCGGGCGCGGTAGTCAAAGAGCAGGTCTGCCTCGAAGCGGGCGATCACCTCGCCGCCCTCCGCGAGCCTGCCTGCGGCGGTGGTGGCGGCCGATCCGGCGTCGATCCAGCTGTCGAAGGCGGCGACCAGCGTGGGCGCGATCAGCTCGTCTGCAGCCGCGTCGATCCGGTAGAGGTCCACCCGGCAAGGATACGGACGCCGCCTTGATCCACGCCTGGGGCCGCCGGCCGGCGCGGTGTGTGAGCCGGCCGCAGGCGCCCGCGAAGGGCCGCCTCAGCGCAGCAGGCGCAGGCGGGCCGCTGCCACCCTGACTGACAGGTGCCGCCCCCAGCTGAACTCCAGGCGGTCGCTTTCGATTCCGTCGCCGAAGATCACGCCACCCGCGTTCATCTCCGACGTGACGTCGAGCGCGGTCGTGCCGTCGAGGCGTCCCTCGGTGAGCGTCGCCCCAGATGCGACGCTCGGCCAGGCCTCGCGGACGAAGAACACCAGCGCGGGCTCGGCGGGCGCGGGCATCGGCAGCGTCGAGCGGTGCGCCAGGGACACGGATCGTCCCCAGCCGGTGGCGCCGGTTCCGGTCGACACGATCAGCCCCGACGATGACTGGCGCTCACTCTGGTCGTTGAAGCCGATCGTGTAGCGCGCAGACTGGTGGCTCTGGTGCCCCACGAACACCTCGTTGAGCGCAACCAGCCGCTGGCCGTCGTCGAGCGCCGCCTCCACCATCGTGCGTTCCTCGATCGTGCCCTCGTGGCGGGCGGCGCGCTCGATCAGCACGGGCGCCGCCTCGGGTGGGTGGGGCACCAGCACGCCCTCATGGCGGCCGGGATCCGGGTTCACTCCGACGACGATCTGGCCGGCCAGGTACTTCGCGGTGTTCGCCACCAGGCCGTCCTGACCCACCGTCACCACGATGTCCGCCGGCTCGAACAGGAATCGGTCCAGGTCGCCCCGGTCCACGCGAGAGCGCCGCCACTCGGTGGGGATTGCGCGCAGCACGATGGCCATGGCGGCGTCGAAGGCCTCGTCCGCTCGGACCAGGTCCACGATGGAGCGGCCGCGCGTGGAGAGGAAGAACTCCGCCTGGCCACGGGTCCCGTGGCGCGCGATCAGCGCCTGGTACTCCGTCTGGCGGCTGACGACGACGACGCGCGGGACGGTGCCGGTGCCCGGACTCACCGCGGGCCCCGACAGACATCAACGGCCACGGCATCGCCCGCAGCGATCGGCGAGCGGGTCGGCCTCAGCCGGCATCCAGTTTGCGCACGCCGGCCGCAGCCAGGTCCGCGAGGAAGGGCGAGAGGGCATCCGAGCCGAGGTTCACATGGCCGATGCTGCCGATCTTCTCGGCGAACTCGCGCGCGGCCAGGGCCACCAGGGCCTCGCGGGGAACGGCCGCATACGCGCCGACCCGGTCTTTCTCGATCGCGACCCGCTCGCCGTCCACGGCTCGAATCACCTCGGCCTGGGCGGCGGCCTCGATTCGCGCCCGCTCGGCCATGCCCTCGGCAACGATCTTCGCGGCAGCCGCCTGCTCTTCCGCCTGGCGTCGCGCGTTCTGGCCTTCCTGGTCCACCAGCTGCGACTGGCGGCGGGCCAATTCGATCCGGTTCTGCAGTTCGTTCTCCGCGATCGCGCGTTCCTTCTCCACCGCCAGCGCTCGCCGCGCGAACGTGGCCTCGTCGGCCTGCTGCTGGATCCGCTCGCGGGTCGGGGTCTGGAGCGCCTTCTCGACCTCCGAATCGGGCTGGACGGTCGAAACGCGCACCGACACCACCTCGAGGCCCATCGCCTTGAGGCCTTTGTCGGCCGCGAGGCCGGTCGCGATCGCGCCGCGAAGCTGCTCCACGCCGTTCCTGAGCAGGTCGGCGAGGGGTGTCGCGGTCACGACCGCCCACACGTGCTGCTGGGCGAGCTGGGTGAACCGGTCGGCCAGTTGCTCGAGCGGCGTGCGCAGGTAGGCACCGGACTTCATGTCCAGCGAGAAGTCCACCCGCTCGGCAATCGCCTCGGGGTTCGTGACGCGATACGTGATCACGCCCTGCACGACTGCGTCCTGGAAGTCCGACGAGCGGCCCCGGAAGACGAACGTCAGGTCACGGTCGTCGAGGGGCACTTCGGCGAGGTTGGCGGCGAGGGCACGGAAGAAGAACGCGAGTCCGCGGCCGCTGCGCCGGAGCTCACCGTTCTTCTAATACAGCGTCTGGCTGGACGCCTGGCCGCGGACGTGCGAGACGAGCGGATAGTGTCGGATCTGCGCCATCTGGCTGTGCCCCTCCCTGTGATCCGAGAGGCTACCGGACGCAGCCGTGACATGACACCGTGGGCCCGCCCGGGGCTCGCGGGTGCCTGGGGTCCATGTGACCGGGCCGGCTCAGCCTCCGGATGGGCCTCGGTTGGCGAAGCGCTCGCCCGGCATGGTCGTGAAGCCTCGTCCATCGGACTGCGGACGAGAAGACGTCGGCCGTGGGGCGGCCGGCGCATCGATTCGAGCCGTCCGGGCGCGCATGGGTCGTGGGCCGCCGCCATTCGGCGCCGGGGCGCGTCCGCTCTCCGAGCGGCGCGGAGGCCGGGCTCGGACGCCGCTGCCGTGAGCCGAGCCACCCTGGCCCGATCCACCCCGCGAGGGACCGCTACGTCCTGTTCCGGCGCGTACAAGTTCGCCGCGACCGCGGCTGCGAGGGGCTCGCGCCCGGTCGTGCGGCTCGAATCCCTCGACGATCTCGATCGGGATGCGGAGGCCGAGGAGCCGTTCGATGTTGTCGAGAAGATCGAACTCGTCGGAGGCGACCAGGGAGATCGCGTCGCCCTGCGCGCCCGCCCGGCCGGTGCGGCCGATGCGGTGGATGTAATCCTCGGGCACCAGCGGCAACTCGTAGTTCACGACGTGCGGCAGGCCCTCGATGTCGAGTCCCCGCGCGGCGACCTCGGTGGCCACGAGGATGTCCACGCGGCCCTCCTTGAAATCGTCCAGGGCCCGGATGCGCTGCGACTGCGTGCGATCGCCATGGATCGCGGCGGCGGGGATGCCGTCACGCTGGAGCTGCTCGGCCAGGCGGCCGGCGCCGTGCTTGGAGCGCACGAAGACCAATGCCTGGTCGATGCGCTCGCTGGCCCACAGTTCGCGCAGGAGGTCCCGCTTGCGCTCGCGGTCCACGCGGATCGCAACCTGGCGCACGAGGTCGACCGGCGAGTTGCGTTTCGCGACCTGGATCTGGGCCGGGTCGCGGAGGATGGAATTCGACAGCGAGCGGATGTCGTCCGAGAACGTCGCGGAGAACAGCAGGTTCTGGCGCCGCGCCGGCAGGAGGCCGATGATCCGCCGGATGTCGCGGATGAAGCCCATGTCGAGCATTCGGTCTGCTTCGTCGAGAACGAGGATCTCCACCTTCGAGAGGTCGACGATGCCCTCGCCGGCGTGGTCGAGGAGCCGACCGGGGGTGGCCAGCAGGATTTCCGGGCCGCCGCGGATCGCCTCGATCTGGGGTGCGTAGCCGACTCCGCCGTACACGGCTGCCGAGCGGACGGGCCGCGTCTGGCCGTAGGTTCGGACGCTCTCCTCGACCTGGAGCGCCAGTTCGCGCGTTGGGACCAGGACGAGACAGCGGATCGGAAGGCCTGTCGCGCCCTTGGGCCGCTTGCCGATGGAATGGCGCGGCGCCGGACGGTTTGCCTGGAGCAACTGGAGGATCGGCAGCACGAAGGCGGCCGTCTTGCCGGTGCCGGTCTGGGCGCCGGCCAGCACATCGCGCCCGGCGAGGACGTGGGGGATCGCCTGGACCTGGACGGGCGTTGGCTCGGTGTAGCCCTGCTCGGCGACGGCGCGCAGCAGTTCAGGCTGGAGCCCGAGGGTATCGAATGACACGAAGAAACACTCCTGACGGTGGCCCACCCGCATGGTGTCGCGGGGCCCGGTCAGGGCGCTTGAGGGGATCGAGATCGTTCGGCCGTGACCCCCGCGGGGCGGCACCGGGGCGCTGACCGGCGCGCCCATTCGTTCACGAACCAGATCATACTAACCGAAAACGGCAAATCCG
>Ga0194132_10009557_pt1 | contig 13272 bp, 8 predicted proteins | sample TA2KigOf80mmetaG_FD_148612 | JGI IMG/M metagenome (GOLD analysis project Ga0194132, IMG submission 148612) | Freshwater microbial communities from Lake Tanganyika, Tanzania - TA2015054 Kigoma Offshore 80m | ecosystem: Environmental > Aquatic > Freshwater > Lake | place: Tanzania: Lake Tanganyika... | reverse complement strand
GGGTTCTTCTGGGGCACCACCCGCAGGCCCATGCCGGTCATCTGCAGATAGGGGTCCAGATTGAGGCGGTTCTCGCCCGAGACGGTGATGGCGAAGTGGATGGGCCGCTGCCACTGGTTCCAGTAGAGGATGCCGATGACCATGATGTCCTGCACCCGCAGGATGCCCCCGTCGGTCTTGGCCGGGATCTCCACCTCCAGGCCCAGCTTCTTGAACTCCACCGGGACCCGGGTCTCGGGCCAGACCCGCTTGTACAGATCGACGATCTGGGTGTCGCAGAGCACCGAGTCGATGTACGCGTCGTCGAGCTGGATGCTGACCTTGGGATCGCGGTCGCGCAGTTGCTTGATGTACCAGCCGGTGTTGAGCAGGCTGAGGTTGACCACGCTGACGTCCTTGCGGATGCCCTCCACCTCCTGCAAATACCACAGCGGAAAGGTGTCGTTGTCGCCGTTGGTGAAGATGACACCGTTGGGATCGGCCGATTGCAGGATGTTGTAGCCGTAGTCGAAGGCGATGAAGTCGTCGGTGCGGTCGGTGCGGTGGTAGAGCTGGGCGGCGATCCCCACCGGCAGGATCAGGCCCAGGCAGGCCAGGGTGGTGGCCAGGTGGCTGCCCAGCTTGAGGCGCTCGCGCAGGTATTCCATCAGCCCGGTCCAGCCCAGGCCCATCCATAGGGCAAAGGCGTAGAACATCCCCCCGAAGACGTAGTGGCGTTCGCGGGGCTGCGGGTCGGGCATGTTGAGGTAGAGCGAGAGCCCGAAGCCCATGATCACGAACATGGCCAGGAAGGCCAGGAAGCGCCGGCGATCCCGCTGGGCGTGCCAGATCATCCCGCCCAGGCCCAGCAGGTAGGGGATGAGCGAGACCGCCACCGGGTCGGCGGCGTTCTCGGTGGCCTTGCGGAAGACCACCAGCTTGGTCAGGAAGGGGAAGGGGAACTGCTGGAAGAAGTACTTCATCTGAAGCTGCCAGAACTGGTACTCCCGCGAGGCCCGCTCCGAGAGCATGTTCAGCAGCATGCTGTCGGTGCCGTACTGCTCGCGGTTGAGGAACTTGAGGAAGGCCGCCCAGGTCTCCGGGTCGTTCTCGTCGATGGTGGGGTTGAGGCCCGAGCGGATGTACAGGGCCGCGTAGGTCGAGTACCCCAGCCCGAAGAGCAGCAGGGAACCCAGAAGCAGCCAGCAGGCGCGCTGGTCCGTGCGGTAGAGGTAGTAGAGCAGCCCCAGCAGGGCCAGGACGATGGGGAAGTTGCCGTTCTTGGACCCGAGGATGGCGATGGCCAGCACGCTCCAGCCGGCCAGCACCATCAAGAGCATGATCAGGCGGCGAAGTTTCTCGTCGGCGTACCAGGCCAGGATCAGCAGGGTGGGAATGGTGAGCAGGCAGAGCATGTGTAACCCGCCGCCCAGGCCAAAGGCGTAGGCGATCAGGTAGAGCCACTTGTCGTTGCTGGTGCCGTGCTGGGTGCCCTCCCAGTAGAGGATCAGCCACACCCCCAGGGCGGTGAAGAAGATCGAGTACCCGTAGACCTCGGCCTCCACCGCGTTGAACCAGAAGGTGTAGGAAACCCCCAGGCAGAGGGCGGCCACCGCCGCCCCCAGGATGGCGCTCAGGTCGCGCTGGTCGCCAAAGGGCTGATGGGCCGCCCCTCCCATCACCCGGCGGGCCAGGGATACCGTGCTCAGGTACACGAACCACACCGCCAGGGCCGAGGACAGGGCCGACATGAAGGTCACCATCGCCGCCGGAGAGCCAAAAGGTGCCAGAGTGAAGACCCGGCCCAGCAGCACGTACAGGGGCGAGCCGGGCGGGTGGGGCACCCCCATGGTATAGGCGCAGGCGATGAACTCCCCGCAGTCCCAGAAGGACACGGAGGTGGCCATGGTCTTCATGTACAGCAACAGAGCGGCCAGGAAAACGCCGGCGCCGGCCAGGCGGTGCAGCTCTTCAGTCCGCGGCATAGGAAGCCTTTTTTGAGGGTAGAGGCAAAACTGAATAAATCTAAGCAATCAGAGGCGGGTTTGAAAGGAGCGGGGCAGGGTCAGGGCTGTAATTCGAGGGTGCCCCAGGCCGCCGGATCAGCGCTGTGGTCGCGGTCGGCGGTCCACGACTGCAGGCCCAGTTCGGTGTCGTGCAGGGCGTAGTTGAAACCGAGGCGGTTGAACTCCTGGGGCTGGTACCCGTTGAGGCCCGCCGCCGGCAGGCACAACTCCAATTGGTAGCCGCGCTTGAGCCGGCGGCAGCTCACCTCGATGGCCTCCTCCGGACAGGGAGGGGCCTGCTCGCGGGCCCGGTCGATGGGCACCTGCCGGGCAATGGGGGTCAGGCCGTCCCGGCCCCGGCCGCCGGGCAGCACGTAGAAGTGGTGGCAGTAGCGGGTGGCCCGGCGGCTGTCCTTCAGGTCCCGCGTGTCCACCCACACCTCCAGGCAGTCCCCCTGCCAGTAATTTTTGGGGTCCAGCTTGTAGCGGGTCTTGCCCTTGACCTGCAGGCCCACGCAGAGGCCCCGCTCGTTCCAGGCCACCTGCACCTGGGCGAACTCCCGCCGGCCCTCCACTCCCATCAGCCCGGGCAGCCGGCAGGCCGCGTCCCACTCCCCCAGCGCCCCGTCCACGGCGATGTCCCGGTTGGGGCAGGCAAAGGCAAAGGAGAAGAAGGCCCGCTGGGGCACGTTGAGGTTCAAGCCAACACCCCCTTCAGGATACGGCCGGTGTGCGAGGCCCTGGACCTGGCCACCTTCTCGGGCGGGCCGCAGGCCACCACCTCCCCGCCCTGGTCCCCGCCCTCTGGTCCCAGGTCGATGAGATAATCGGCGCTCTTGATCACGTCGAGGTTGTGCTCCACCACGATCAGGGTATTGCCCGCGTCCACCAGCCGGTGCATGACCTGGAGGAGCTTCTGGATGTCGGCAAAGTGCAGCCCGGTGGTGGGCTCGTCCATCAGATAGATAGTGCGGCCGGTGCTGGGCCGCGAGAGTTCCTCGGCCAGCTTGAGGCGCTGGGCCTCCCCCCCCGACAGGGTGGTGGAGGACTGCCCCAGGGAGAGGTAGCTCAGGCCCACGTCGGCCATGATCTGGAGGGACTCCTTGATCCGGGGCAGCCCGCCGAAGAGCTGCAGGGCCTGGTCCACGGTCATCTCCAGCACCTCGGCGATGGAGTAGCCCTTGAAGCGCACCTCCAGCACCTCGCCGGTGTAGCGTTTGCCCTGGCAGGAGGCGCAACGCACCCACACGTCGGGGAGGAAATGCATCTCGATGCACTTCCAGCCCAGGCCCTCGCAGGACTCGCAGCGGCCGCCGCTGCGGTTGAAGCTGAAGCGGCCGGGGCCGAAGCCGCGCAGCTTGGCCTCGGGAAGCTGGGCATAGAGCTGGCGGACCAGGTCGAAGACCCCCATCACCGTGGCCGGGGTGCTGCGCGGCGAATGGCCGATGGGGGCCTGGTCGATGTAGATGACCTTGTCGAGGTGCTCCAGGCCCAGGAGCCGGCGGAAGTCCCCGGCCGGCCGGCTGGCCCCGTTGAGCCGGGAGGCCAGGGTGTTGTAGAGGACCTCGTCCACCAGGGTGCTCTTGCCCGAGCCCGAGACCCCGGTGATGCAGACAAAGGCCCCCAGGGGGAAATCCACGTCGATGTCCTTGAGGTTGTGCTGGCGGGCCCCCTCCACCCGCAGCACCTGGCCATTGCCGGGCCGCCGCCGGGAAGGCACCGGAATGCCCAGCTTGCCCTTGAGGTACGCAGCGGTCTGGGAACGGGGGGCCCGGCCCAGGCGCAGGGGTGGGCCGGCGGCCACCAACTCCCCGCCCTGGGCCCCGGCCCCCGGCCCCAGGTCCAGCAGATAGTCGGCGCTCTGGATGGTCTCCAGGTCGTGCTCCACCACCACCAGGGTATTGCCCAGGGCCTTGAGTTCCCCCAGGGCGTCGAGCAGGCGCCTCGTGTCGCGCGGGTGCAGGCCGATGGTGGGCTCGTCGAGCAGGTAGAGCACCCCGGTCAGTCCAGAGCCGATCTGGCTGGCCAGGCGGATGCGCTGCGACTCCCCGCCCGAGAGGGTGGCGGCGCGGCGGTCGAGGCTGATATAGCCCAGCCCCACCCGGTCGAGGAAACGCAGCCGGCTGCGCATCCCCTGCAAAAGTTCGCCGGCCACCCCGGCCTCGCGCTCGTCGAGGGGAAAATCCGCGAAGAAGCGCAGGGTATCGGCCACGGCCCCGCCGGTGAGGGCAGCCACGGTCCGGCCGCGCAGGCGCACCGCCCGGCTCTCGGGCTTGAGGCGGACGCCGGCGCAACTGGAGCAGGGCACCGGCTGGAGCAGGGACTTGTGGCGGCCGTGGGCGCGGGCGTACTCGTCCACCGCCGGCAGCACGCCCCGGTAGACAAAATTCAGGCCCCCTTCAAGGGCGATGCGGCGCTCGGGGGCCCCGTAGAGCAGGGCCTGCCGGCCCTCGGGGCTCAACTCGCCGAAAGGGGTATCCAGATCAAAGCCCAGCGCCTTGCCGGCTGCGGCTAGATACGCGGCGAACTGCTCATCCTCCAAAGGCCCCCACACCGCCACCGCCCCCTGGCGCAGGCTGAGGCTGCGGTCGGGGACCAGGGCCTCGCGGTCCAGGCCCTCGCTCAGGCCCAGGCCCTCGCAGTCGGGGCACATGCCCTGCTGGTGGTTGAAGGAGAAGCTCTGCGGGGTCAAAGGCTCGAAGCTGCGGCCGCAGTCGGGGCAGGAGAAGCGGCGGCTGTACCGCTCCTGCTCCTCGTCGTCGGGGGAGGCGATGACCAACTCCCCGCCCGACAGGGCCAGGGCCCGCTCCACCGACTCGTGCAGGCGGCTGCGCTCGCGGGCCCGCACGCTGAGCCGGTCCACCACCACCTCGACGCGGTGGCGCAGGCGGCGGTCCAGCTCGGGCTCCCCGCCCAGGTCGCAGACCACCCCGTCCACCCGCACCCGGTTGAAACCCTCGGTTCTGGCCCGGCGCAAAAGCGCCTCGTACCCCTCGTGGCGGGCCGGCTCCAGGGGGGCCAGCACCAGGATGCGGCGGTTTTCGGGCAGGCGCAGGATGCGGTCCACCATCTGCTCGGCGGTCTGGGCCCCGGCCGGGGCCTGGCAACGGGGGCAGTGCTGCACCCCCAAAACCGCGAAGAGGGCCCGCAGGTAGTCGTAGATCTCGGTGACCGTGCCCACGGTGGAGCGGGGGTTCTTGCTGGGGCTCTTCTGCTCGATGGCGATGGCCGGGGACAATCCGGTGATGCGCTCCACCTTGGGCTTCTGCATCTGGTCCAGAAACTGCCTGGCGTAGGCGGAGAGGGACTCGACGTAGCGGCGCTGGCCCTCGGCGTAGAGGGTGTCGAAAGCCAGGGTGCTCTTGCCCGAGCCCGAGACCCCCGAGACCACGGTGAAACACTCGCGCGGGATGGCCACGTCCACCCCCTTGAGATTGTGCATGCGCGCCCCCACCACCTCGATCTGGCGGATCAGTCCCTCGCCCTTGCGGATTTTCTTCTTGACCCCCTTGGCCGGCCTCACCGGCTGGTGCCCAAAGACCTCGCGCAGGGCCCGGCCGGTGTGGGAGTCCTTCACCTTGGCCACCTCCTCGGGCGTGCCCTGGGCCACCAGCCGCCCGCCCTCGGCCCCGCCCTCTGGCCCCAGGTCGAGGACGTGGTCGGCGGTCTTGATCACCTCCATATTGTGCTCGATGACCACCACGGTATTGCCCTGGTCGGCAAAGGTGTGGAGCACCTGCAAGAGCTTCTCGGTGTCGGCGAAGTGCAGGCCGGTGGTGGGCTCGTCGAGCAGGTACAGGGTGCGGCCGGTGCTGCGCCGGCACAGTTCCTTGGCCAGCTTCACCCGCTGGGCCTCGCCCCCCGAGAGGGTGGGGGCCGGCTGCCCTAATTTGATGTACCCCAGCCCCACCTCGTCGAGGGTCCGCAGGATGCGGTGGATGGGCGGGATGGCGGCGAAGAAGCCGAGGGCCTCCTCGATCTCCATGTCCAGCACCTGGGCGATGTCGCGCTCCTTGAACTTGATCGCCAGGGTCTCGCGGTTGAAGCGCTTCCCCTCGCAGGACTCGCAGCGCACCCACACGTCGGCCAGGAACTCCATCTCGACCAGGTGCGCCCCGTTGCCCTCGCAGGACTCGCAGCGGCCCCCCGGCACGTTGAAACTGAAGTGCCCCTGCACGAAACCGCGCAGCTTGGCCTCGGGCAGTTGGGCAAAGAGCTGGCGGATGGGGGTGAAGACGTCGGTGTAGGTGGCCGGGTTGGAGCGGGGGGTGCGGCCGATGGGCCTCTGGTCGATGCGGATGACCTTGTCGAGGTGTTCGACCCCGCGCAGGGAGCGGTGGGCACCGGGCGCCTCCTGGGCGTGGTGCAACTGCTGGTCCAGGGCCTTGAAGAGGATGTCGTTGATCAGCGAACTCTTCCCCGAGCCCGAGACCCCGGTGACGCAGGTGAAGACCCCCAGGGGGATGGCCGCGTCGAGGTCCTTGAGGTTGTGGTGGGTGGCCCCCTCGACCTCCAGCCACTTGCCGTTGGTCCGGCGGCGGGTCTTGGGGATGGGGATGGCCCGTTTGCCGCAGAGGAACTGCCCGGTCTGCGATTCGGCACAGGCGGCCACCTCTCCGGGGGTGCCGGCTACCACCACCTCGCCGCCCCGCTCCCCGGCCCCCGGCCCAAAGTCCACCACCAGGTCGGCCTGGCGGATGGTCTCCTCGTCGTGCTCCACCACTACCACGGTGTTGCCGATGTCGCGCAGGCGCTTGAGGGTATCGAGCAGGCGCTGGTTGTCGCGGTAGTGCAAGCCGATGGAAGGCTCGTCGAGGATGTAGAGCACCCCCACCAGCCCGGAGCCGATCTGGCTGGCCAGGCGGATGCGCTGGGCCTCGCCCCCCGAAAGGGTGTGGGCGCCCCGGTCCAGCGACAGGTACCCCAGGCCGATGTCGGCCAACAGTTCCAGCCGGCCGCGTATCTCCTTGAGGGCATCCTCCCCGATCAGTTCCTGGGTAGGGTCGAGTTGCAAATGGCGGAAGAAGGCGCGGGCCTCCTCGATGGGCAGGTGGGTGAGGCTGGGCATGTTGATGCCCCCCAGGAGCACGGCCAGGGCCTCGGGCCGCAGCCGGCCGCCCTCGCAGGTGGGGCAGCGCTGGGGCTTCATGTAGCCTTCGAGGTGCTGGCGCACCCGGTCCGAGCGGTGGAAGCGCTCCTCCAACTGGCGCAGCACCCCCTCGTAGCGATCCCGGTGGTGCCAGGTGTGGCCGCCCTGGTTGGTGTAGGTGAACTCGATGCGCTCCTCCCCCAGGCCGTGGAGGAAACCCTCCTTCTGGCGGGCGCTCAGCTTCTTCCAGGGGGTGTCCAGCGAGAACCCGAGGTGCTTGGCCGCCCCCTCGTACAGGTGCAGCTTCCACTTGTTGCTGGTCACTTCCCCCAGGGGCTCCACTGCCCCGTCGCGGATGGACTTGGAAGGGTCGGGGACCAGCAACCCCTCGCTCATCACCACCTTGGTCCCCAAGCCGTGACAGGTGGGGCACATGCCCTGGGGGTTGTTGAAGGAGAAGATCTGCGGGGTGGGCTCCTGGTAGGAGATGCCGCAGGAGGGGCAGTCGAAGTTGACGCTCAGGAGCCAGTCGGGCCAGCCCTCGCGGGCCACGATCAGGCTGCCCCGGCCCTGGCGCAGGGCGTGGTCCACCGCCTCGGCCAGCCGGCTCTCCCCCGCCTCCCCCGCTGCCAGCCGGTCGATGACCAGGTCGATGTTGTGGCGGCTGTAGCGGTCCAGGACCGGGGCCTCGGCCAGGGTGACGATGCGGCCGTCCACCCGCACGCGCAGGTACCCGTCCTGCTGCAATTCGGCAAAGAATTCGTGGTACTCCCCCTTGCGTTCCTGCACCAGCGGGGCCAGGACGTAGAAACGCTCGCCTGGGGGCAACCCCTGGATGCGGGCGGCGATCTGCTCGCGGGTCTGGGCTCCGATGGGTTTGCCACAGCCGGTGCAGTGGGGAATGCCCACCCTGGCGAAGAGCACCCGCAGGTAGTCGTAGATCTCGGTGATGGTGCCCACGGTGGAGCGGGGGTTCTGGCCGGCAGTCTTCTGGGCGATGGAGATGGTGGGCGACAGGCCGCTGATCAGGTCTGCATCGGGCTTTTCCATCTGCCCCAGGAACTGCCGGGCATAGGCCGAGAGGGAGGCCACGTACCGGCGCTGCCCCTCGGCGTACAGGGTGTCGAAGGCCAGGGAGGACTTGCCCGAGCCGCTCACCCCGGTGAAGCAGATGAGCTGGTTCTTGGGCAGTTGCAGGTCCACGCCGCTGAGATTGTGGACCCGGGCGCCCTTGACGAGGATGTCGCGGGTTTCCATGTTGCTCCTGGAAAGAGAGAGCCGAGGGAGGCAAAGGGTTCAATCTAGGGAGGGGGTGTTACCCCCGCAAGAGGCGCTTGCCCGCCGCCGCTGGGGGCGCTATACTGACAATCTTCCAAGGAGCGGGATGATGATCAAACTGGGCGCCAATACCGTATTATTCGCCGGCTACGACCTCGAAACCGCGCTGAAACACCTGGCCTGGGCCGGGTACGAGGGGGTGGAACTCTCGGCCATCAAGGGCATGTGCGAGCACCTGGTCCTCGACGAGTACCAGGGCCAGGTCACCCGCATCAAAGAGCTGGCCGCGCAGTACAATCTAGCGCTATTGGCCATGGAAGTGGCCTCCCTCGAAGAAGAGCGGCTGCAAAAGGCCTTCGCCGCCGCCGCCGCCCTGGGCATCCCGGTGGTCAACGTGGGGCCCGGCGGCAAGACCGGGGTCGAAGGCGACATCGAAAAACAGGCCACGCTGATCACCCGCCTGGCCGACCAGGCCGCCGGCCACGGGGTGAAACTCTGCGTCAAGGCCCATGTGGGCTGCTGCGTCGACAACACCCCCACCACCCTGCGCCTGATGGAACTGGTAAAGTCCCCCGGCTTCGCCGTGGACATGGACCCCAGCCACATCTACCGCGCCAAGGAGAACCCGGTGGAGGCCCTGCGGGCAGTGGCCGGCCGCGTGGGCCACGTGCACATCCGCGACTGCATCCCCCGCGAAGGCGGCCCCGGCGCTCCCGAGCTGCAGGCCTGCGGCCGGGGCCACATCGACCTGGCCGGGTACGTGCGGGTCCTGCACGAAACCGGCCTCGATGTGTCCGCAGACCTGGAAATAATCGGCGCCAAGGACTACGAACTCTCGCGGGTGACCACCATCGCCGCCGAGAGCCGCGGCTACCTCAACGCCTGCCTGAAAGCCTGCGGGGCGCGTTGATCCGCACCTTCATCGCCCTGCCTTTGCCCGGCGAGGTGCAATCGGCGCTTGGCGAGGTCGCGCAGCAACTGGCAGCGCAGAGCCAGGGGGTAAAGTGGGTGAAGCCCGGGAACATCCACCTCACCCTGCGCTTCCTGGGCGACACCGATCCGGAAAAGGTGCCGGCCCTCAGCACCGGCCTCGACCACATCGCCGCCCAACGCCCGCCCTTCCCCCTGCGCCTGGGAGCATTGGGTACTTTTCCCAACCGGACCTCCTCCCGCGTTGCCTCTGCTGCGGCGCGGGTGCAGCTCAAAGGCAACCCCAGAGCCCTGGACCTGCATCGCCCTCGCGTGCTGTGGGTGGGCCTGGAACAGGAGGGCGGACAGCTACAGCAACTCAGGCATACCGTGGAAGACCTTGCCCTTTCTCTGGGCTGGGAGCGCGAAACCCAGCAGTTCAAGCCCCACCTCACCCTGGGCCGGGTGCGCGAAGGTGGCAGTATCCCCCAGAAACTGCCACCAGTGCCGCCGCTAGAATTTCAAGCCGGCTGCGGGGAATTCATCGAGAGCCGCCTCCGTTCCGAAGGCCCCGAGTACCACACCCTGCACCAGGCAAAACTGGGGTAATCTCAGCGGCGGGGAGATGACCCCAACAGCGTCGGCCGCGGAAACCACTGGGCCGGGGGAGTGCCCTGTAGCCGTCTCTGGGGGAGCGGCGGGGGGCAGGATCGCAGGGCAGGGTGTGGGGAAGCGTAGTTTAAGGAGCGAGGGGGAAGATCCGGGACTGCAGAGACGCCGAAACGGGCACCCCACGGACCAGACTGCCATCTAACAGGAGAGCCACCATGCCAGGCCGTCCCTACATCCTCGCCGAAACCAACTGGAAGGTCGTCAAGGACACCCCCTACCAGGTCGCCGTCCTCCCCTGGGGGGCCACCGAGGCCCACAACTACCACCTCCCCTACGCCACCGACGTCATCCAGTGCGATTACATCGCCGCCGAGGCCGGCCGCGTCGCCTGGGAACAAGGCGCCAAGGTCATCGTACTCCCCACCGTGCCCTTTGGCGTCAACACCGGCCAGCGCGAAATCAAACTCGACCTCAACATGAACCCCTCCACCCAACTCGCCCTCCTGCGCGACATTGCCGAGGTCCTCGCCCACCAGGGCATCCCCAAGCTGGTCATCATGAACGGCCACGGGGCCAATGACTTCAAACAGATGGTGCGCGAGTTGTGGCCGGTCTTCCCCCAACTCTTCATCTGCACCCTCAACTGGTACCAGTGGGTGGAGCGCGCCCTCTTCGCCGAACCCGGCGACCACGCCGATGAAATGGAGACCAGCCTGATCCTGCACTGCGCCCCCCAGTGGACCCTGCCCCTCTCCGAAGCCGGCGACGGGCGAGAGCGCAGATTCAGGATCGAGGCCCTGCGCAGCGGCCTGGCCTGGACCCAGCGCGACTGGGTGCAGGCCACCGCCGATACCGGGGTGGGCAACCCAGCCGCGGCCACCGCCGAAAAAGGCCGGCGCTGCCTCGAAGACGTGGGCCTCAAGATCGGCGCTTTCCTGGCCGAGCTGGCCGCCGCCGACCCAGGCGACCTGTACGAGAGAGGTTGAAGCACCGGCCTAATATAGATATATTGTAGGCAGGCCCTTACAGGAGTGTCACCATGGAAAACAACCGCCAACCCGACCCAGAAAACCCCGAGGCCCAGGAGGGGGAGAGCCGGCGGGAATTCATCCGCAAACTCCCCTACATCGCCCCGGTGGTCCAGACCTTTCTGCTGAGTGAGACCGCCTTTGGCAGCGACCGGCGCGGCGGCGAGGGCAGAGGCCATGAAGGGCGCGGCGGCGAAGGCCATGAAGGGCGCGGCGGTGAAGGCCACGAAGGCCACGAAGGCCACGAAGGCCACGAAGGCGAAGGCCACGAAGGCGAAGGAGAGGGCCGGGGCCGGGGTCGGCGCCAGGTCTCTCCCCATACCCGGGGCCGGGGCCGGGGCCGGGGCCGGGGCCGCGGGAGAGGGTGAGGATGGCCGAGTTCGCCGACAAAAGGGCCATCGTCACCGGCGGGGCCAAGGGCATCGGCCGCGGCATCTGCCTGGCCTTTGCCCGGGAGGGGGCGCGGGTGCTCTGCGCCGATGTGGACGAAAAGGCCGGAGCCCAGATCGAGAAGGACAGCGCCGGCTTGGCCGGCTCCATCCGCTTTCAGCGGGCCGACGTCTCCACCTCGGCGGACTGCCAGGCCCTGGTCCAGCAGGCCGTCCAGCAGTGGGGCGGGGTGGACGTGTTGTGCAACAATGTCGGCATCCAGCCCACCGACAGCTACGCGCCGGCCCACCTGCTGCGCGAGGACCAGTGGGACCGCATCATCGACGTGAATCTGAAAAGCTGCTTCCTGATGTCCAAGTACTGCGTGCCGGTGATGCAGCGGCAGGGCGGTGGGGTGATCATCAACACCGCCAGCGTCCAGGGCCTCCAGTCGGCCAAGGGGGTCTCGGCCTACGCCGCCAGCAAGGGCGGCCTGCTCTCCCTCACCCGCCAACTGGCCCTCGAATACGCCGCCGACAAGATCCGGGTGCTGGCCGTCAACCCCGGCACCATCGACACCCCGCTGGTGGACGAGGCCCTGCGGGGCCTGGGGCTCAAGAAGGAGGATCTGGTGGGGGTCATGGGCAAGTCCCATCCCATCGGCCGCATCGGCCAGCCCGAGGACGTGGCCAATCTGGTGCTCTTCCTGGCCAGCGACAAGGCCGCCTTCATGACCGGCGAGAACATCTGCGTGGACGGCGGGATGATGGCTAAAGGCGCCTGGGCCGGCGACTGAGCCCTGGGATGCCCGGGGCCCGCTGGTTCCTGCTGCTGCTGGCAACCGCCCTGCTCCTGGATCACCACGCCCTGCGCCTGCTCATGGGCCTGAGCGTGGGGCAGCGCGGCCTGGGCGCGGCCTGGGCCGACGCCTTCGCCGATTTCACCCTCGACCGCTACCTCTTCTTCACCCTCTTCCGCCTCTTCCCCTACGGCCTGCTCACCCTGGCGGTGCTTCGCATGGCCCGCACGCCCTGGCGCGAGGCCGGGCTGCCGGTGCTGCTGGGCGGCCTGGCCGGCATCGCCCTCTTCCTGGCCTGGGGCATCTGGGCGGCCTTGCTGCCCGTGTACACCGGCCCCCACCCCGAAACCACCCCGGCCTTTGCCCTGCTCTATCTCTCCATCGGCGCCGTGCCGGTGGGCGCCCTCGGAGGGCTGGCCGGCTACTGGGCGATGCTGGGACACAGGGCCTGGCGCCGGAGCCGGAGCTAACCCAACACTGCCCGCACCCGGGCGGCGATCACCGCCTCGTCGCCTTCCCACACTGGCCCCAGATCGAACTGGAGGGCCTCCCCCTGCACCGAAGCCCAGACCGCCGGATGCCCCTGGCGCAGTTCCTCGGCCAGTTGGTCGGCGCTCCGGCCAGCCCGCTGCGGGTCCACCGCCACGCTCAGCCATGCCGCCTCGCCGGCCTCCGGCGCAAAAGAGAGCCCCGGCAAGCCCGCCAGTCCCTCGCGCAGGCGCTGCCCCCGCCGGCCGGCCGCGGCGAAGCGGGCCTGGTGGTCCATGGCGAGCCACTCCCGCAGGGCCGCCACCACCGCCACCACCTCCTGGCGGTCGATCTTGAGGGCACGCCCCGCCCCCGGCAACCCGCGCCGCTCAAAGGCGGCAAAGCCGTGCCGGCGGGCCGCCTCCACCAGGTCGGCCCGGCCGCAGAGGATGCCGGTGGAATTGGGCGCCCCGATGTACTTGGCCCCGTATCCCACCAGGTCCGCCCCCCAGGCGCAGTATTTCTTCAGGCCATCCACCGGGTACACGCGGCTGGCGGCGTCCACGATCACCGGCACCCCGCGCCGGTGGGCGATCCCGATGGCCTCCTGCAGGGGCACCAGCCCCTCGCGCTCGTCGTGGGCCGGGTAGAGCAGGGCCAGGGTCTGGGGCCCCAGGGCCGCCTCCAACTGGGCCGCGCTGGTGCCCGCCGCGTCCCCGGCCGGCACGATCCGGG
>Ga0194132_10009555_pt1 | contig 13276 bp, 10 predicted proteins | sample TA2KigOf80mmetaG_FD_148612 | JGI IMG/M metagenome (GOLD analysis project Ga0194132, IMG submission 148612) | Freshwater microbial communities from Lake Tanganyika, Tanzania - TA2015054 Kigoma Offshore 80m | ecosystem: Environmental > Aquatic > Freshwater > Lake | place: Tanzania: Lake... | reverse complement strand
TGACGACACGATCGCCGCGGGGAGCCGGCGGCCAGACTCGCCGCCCGCTCGGGGAGCCGGCGGCCAGACTCGCCGCCCGCTCGGGGAGCCGGCGGCCAGACTCGCCGCCCGCTCGGGGAGCCGGCGCCCGGACCGCACAGGCGACCCGGAGGCGAATGCGCGGAGCGGCGCCTGCGCCGCTCTCGACCGGGCGACCGTGCCCCTCGCTTCGCTCAATGCCCCCCGTGCACCGGCATCGCCGCCGCCGCCCCGGGGCTGGGCTCGGGGATCGACGCCGCAGCGCGCTCGAGCACGACCTCGTCGATCTGCAGGTTCGCCGCCTGCTTCAGCTGGTCGTAGAACTCCTTGGTCTTCCCCTGTACCGCCTCGTTGCGCAGCGTCGCACGAATCTGCTCCTTGACCTGGTCGAACGGCTTCTGCTCGCCGTCGCGGCGCTCCTCGAGCTGGATGACGTGGTAGCCGTACGGGGTCTTCACGACCTCGCTGATCTCGCCCGGCGTCTCGAGCGCGAACGCCGCGACCTCGAACTCGGGCACCATGCGACCGCGGCCGAAGAAGCCGAGGTCGCCGCCCTTGCGCGCTGACGCCGTGTCGACCGAGTTGCCCTTCGCCACGTCGGCGAACTGGCCAGGCGCCTGCTTCACCTGGGCGTGCAGTTCGCGCGCCTTCGCCTCGTCCTTGACGAGGATGTGCCGCGCCTTGATCGTCGTCGTCGAGTACTTGCCACCGTTGGCGTCGTAGTAGGCCTTGACCTGCTCGTCGGTGACCGGCGGCAGGTCCTGCAGCTTCTTGACGATGCGCTGCACGACGAGACGACGGCGCAGGTCGTTCACCTGGCGCTCGATGTCCGGGTCGCTCGCGAGCCCCTGCGCGACGCCCTCCCGGTAGAGGAGGTCGTTCAGCACGTAGTTCTCGATGAAACGCTTGCGCGCCTCGGCGTCCATCGTGGCGCGCGAGCGGGCCGGCAGGCGCTGCAGCTCGAGGACGATCTCGTCGGACGTCAGCTGCGCCTCGCCGTAGCGCGCGACGACCTCGCCGGTCTTCTTCGCCGCGGCGTCCGCCGGTGCAGCCGGCGCCGGCGCCGGCGCGTCCTGCACGTGTCGGGCCGCTGGCGGAGCCGGCGGCGGCGCGCCCCGGTCACAGCCACCGAGAAGGAACCCGGCAATCAGTCCCAGACAGAGCGAGATGCGAGCGAGCATGTGCTTGCCCTTACTAGAAAGCCGAGGAGGTTCAACGCCTGCGACCGGCCTCCCCACCGCCGCGGGAATTGACGCAGCGCGACCGTGTCGGCTAGACGTCTTCCCGGACTGGCAACCGCGGCCCGTGCGCGCCGATTCGCGATGCGTTTCCCGAGCGAACAACGGTTCCTCAAGTACTGCGTCAGCAAACGACGCACGTACCTGAAGCAGCTGTTCGAACGCCGGCAGGTACGATCCTTCTTCGACCTGTGGCAGGGCGAGCTGCGCCTCGCTCAGAGCCCGTTCGAGATCGACGGCCTGGCGTCCGAGCACGCCGCTCGCCTCGGCGTCCAGATGCGCTGGCTGCTCCTGCAGGACCTTCACCAGGTGGTCCGGATGGTGGTACCGGACTTCCCCCCGGCGCCGCCCAGCGTGCTCGCGGCCCTGCCCGGGGCTCTGCATCAGGTCCGGGTGGCGCGCTCGATGCTGATCGCCGGCGAGCGCGGCGTGGGCAAGGAGCAGCTCGCGATCCTGCTGCACGTGCTCGCGGGGCGCCCCGGTGCGCTGGTGCGGCTCGCCAGCGCCGAGCTCGACGGCCCCGGCGCGCCGCCGACGCGCCAGCTGATGCCGGAGCGCGGCACCGTCTTCATCGGGCAGCTCGAGCAGATCCAGGAGGCGGCCCAGGACGACCTGCTCGCGTTCCTCAACGGCGAGGCCCGGCGGCGCGACCTGTTGTTCATCTTCTCGACGTCCGCGGAGCCGCGCGAGCTGGTCGCGCGGCACGGGCTGCGGCGCGACCTCTTCGTGCGCGTGAGCCAGACGGAGGTGCGCCTGCCGCCCCTGCGCGCGAAGCCCCGCGACGTTCCGCCCTACGTGGGCGACGTGCTCTACGACCTGCTTCGCGTGCCCGCCGACCGTCTCCCGCAGCTCCGGACGGAAGCGCGCGACGTCGCCGAGAGCTGGCGCGACGAGCAGCTCGCTCCCGACCGCGAGGCCTACGACTACTTCTCCGAGGCGCTCTCGTTCGTCATGTGGGGCGAGCGCAAGGATCTCGCGATCCGCAAGGTCGACGAGCCGTGGTGCGCGCGCCTCCTGCAGAAGACGTGGCCGGGGAACTTCGCCGAGCTGCGCGAGCAGGTCGCGCGGACCTTCGATCGCGGCGAGGAGCGGCCGACGCTGCGCTCCGTCGAGGCCTACGAGACGCCGCGCGCGATCGAGCGTCCGCACGTCGAGCCGGCGCGACCGGCTCCGCCCGCAGCACCGCCGCGGGGCGGCGCCCAGACCGTGCCGACCAGCCTCAGCCGCGACCAGCTGCTGCGCGAGTACTACATCGCACTGCTGCGCGAGGAGCGCGGCGACCTGCGTCGCGTCGCGCTGCGCGCCGGACGACGGCTCCGCAGCCTGCACGCCGAGCTCGCCCGTCTCGACGTCCGCGCGACGGGATTCGACCCGTTCGCCCCCCCACCGCCCGACTCCTGAGCCGCGTCCGCTCGCGTTCGAGCCCGGCGGCACGAACGGTTTGCGCGCCGCGTGCGCATCGGCCACGATCCGGGACTCGTGGGCTTGTGGTACCTGCTCGCGTCCCAGGAAGATCCGAGCAATCCGTTTTCCCAGTCGGTGCCGGCTGCCGCAGAGCTGCCGGTCACCGGGCATCAGACTTCGAGGAGTTTCGAGATGGACGATGTGCTGCGTCAGGCAGAGGCCCTGCTGCGCTTTTCCGGCGAGGTGGAGAACCGGATGGTCGAGAGCGGCCTCGGCGGCGTGAACGGCGTCATCGAGCGCTACATCCAGCTTCGTCAGGCACTCGACCGTCTGAGCCAGCGCGAGCTCGACTGGGCGAAGGGTGAGGTCGACCGCCTGATCGCCACCCTCACCGGCGTGGCGGAGCAGCTCGAGCAGCTGCGCGCGATCAAGCTGGCGATCGTCGACCAGCGCTGAGCGGGCGCGCCGGAATACCGAGCCGGATGGCGATTCCGACCGCCGCTCCGAACGTGTCGAGCGCCACGTCGACCGGCGACGCGCCCCGGCTCGGAACGAAGCTCTGGTGGATCTCGTCGAGCACCGCGTATCCGGCGCAGAGGGCGAGCGCGCCGAGCGCGACCCCGCGCGGCGCGCGCGCGGGCCGGTCGAGAGCACGGCCTGCCAGCAGCGCGAGAATCGCGTACTCGGTCACGTGCGCCAGCTTCCGGACGATGGCGTGCGCCGCCTCGACGGTCGCTGGCGCGGCGCCGGGCAGCAGCATCTCGAGGAGCGGGCGGAGCCAGGTCGCGGTGTTCTCGCCCTGGAACGAGTCACCCGAAAGGACGGAGATCACCGTCGCCCAGACCGCGACCGGCAGCCAGCGCGCGACCGCGTCGCATCGGGAGCGTTCCCGCGTCATGCGCGTCCGGGCAGCCGCGCTGCACCCGCCTCAGGGGCGTGGCGCAGCCGGGTTGGTCGCGTCGGCGCGCTGGGCGCGCTCGATGGCGAGCGCGTACTGGAAGTGCTCGGGGCGAAGGCTGCCAGGAACCCGGCGTCCGTTGATGAAGAACGTCGGCGTCGACTCGACGCCCGCCTTCGCACCGGCCGCGACGTCGGCCGCGACCTTGGCCGCGGCGGCCGGCGACGCGAGGCAGCGCTCGAATTCGCCCTGGTCGAGACCGAGGCGCGCGGCGTAGCCGATCAGGCTCGGCGAATCGAGAGCACTCTGATTCTGGAACAGCGTCCGCGAGTACTCGGTCGCCTTGCCCTGCGCGGACGCGCACTCGTAGGCGACCGCCGCCTGACAGGCATGCGCGTGGCCCTGCTGCTTCACCTGCGGGTTGCAGTCCGCGCTGAGCGGGAAGTTCCGGTGCGTCAGCTTCACCGGCACCTGTGCTGCGCTCAGGATGGGCGTGAGGTCCATGAAGGCCCGGGCGCACGCGGGACACTCGAAGTCCGAGAACTCCACCAGCGTGATCTGGTCGGCCGGCGGACGAACCTTCTCGTCGTCGTCGACCTGCAGGTCGACGACCGGCTGCGAGATGTACCAGGCGTAGAAGCGGGGGTCGCGCTCGCGGATCGCATCGACGGTCAGCACCTGCGTGCTGCCGGACCTCGGCATCTGGAGGACGATCAGGACGATGACCAGCCCCGCCATCGTGGCGCCGGTCGGGGCCCAGAACCGCATCGGCGTCCAGCCGGGCGGCGCCGACACGTGCAGCGCGCGAACGATCGCGACCGCGACGGCGACGAGCGCGAGGTTCACCGCGTCGAGGCTGAGGCACATCGGGCAAAGGACCCCGATGACGAAGGTCGAGATGGCGAAGAAGTAGAGCGAGACGACCAGCATCGTGGCGGTGAACGCCGCCAGGGTCGCCGCGGCCCGGGCCCGGGCCTCGCTGCGCGCATGGCGAAGCGAAAATGCGAGGGCGGCCGTCAAGAGGTAGGCCACCAGAGCCCATCCGGCTACGGGGATGCCGAGGACCTTCGCATACGAGCTCGCCAGCACGACGTCACAGGACAGGTTCGACGAGACGTCGCAAAAACTCGTGTAGCCGCCCTGGCCACTGGCGAGCTGATGATGAATATAAAGCAGCACCGCGCTCAGGGCGGCGCCCAGCGCAGCTAGGACGATGGCCAGGGTAGGGAGGAATCCGATGTCGGGCGCCGCTTTCGAGGCTGCCGGGGAGCGACGCGCCGTACTCATGACAACGGGCGACCCTAGCCAGCACCCCCACGCGTTTCAACGCGACCATCTCGCGGTCCGGTGGCTCCTCGCGCTGCTGCTGATCCCCGCGCTGCTGCTGATCCTCAACCTGCCGGCACTCGCTCAGGGGCAGAGCCTGATCCGCAACGGTGGCTTCCTCGAGGGCGACGGAGATCAGCCCGAGGCCTGGAGCACCGAGCAGTGGAGCCCGACCCTCGGGACGACGTTCGGCTGGAAGAAGGGCGAAGCCGGGCTCGGGATGGTCGTCATCCGCAACCCGGTCGGCAACGACGCGCGCTGGATCCAGAACGTTCGCGTACAGCCCGACACCTGGCACCGGCTGTCCGGCACCGTGCGCGCCGTCAAGGTGGTGCAGGGCTTCGGCGCGAGCCTGGGCATCATGGGCGGCTTCGAGCAGGCGCGCGAGATCAAGGGCGAGGACAGCGGCTGGCAGCAGGTCTCGATGTGGTTCAAGACCAAGCCGGGCCAGAATCAGGTGACCATCGCCTGCCGCCTCGGCAACTACGGACAGATCGCCGCGGGCGAGGCGTACTGCACCGGCATCGAGCTCACCGCCGTCGCGTCGCCGCCGCTGAACGCCGACTTCGTCTACGGCCCGCTCGAGGAGACGACCACGCCCGTGGGCGTCCCGGCTGCGCTGGGGATCGTCGCGCTGCTCGCGACCGCGCTGTGGCTCTACGGACGCCTGCCCGCGGAGGTCGGGCTTCCCGAGCGCCTCGCCCTGCACGGAGTCCTGGTCGCCCTGCTCGTCGCGAAGGTCTTCGTCGCGCCCTATTTCTCCTACAAGGTCGACACCGGATCGTACTCCGCCTGGGCGCTGAAGCTCGCGGCGGAAGGGCCGGCGCGCTTCTACGCTCCGGGCTACTTTGCCGACTACCCGCCCGGCTACATGTACGTGCTCTGGGCGGTCGGCCTCGTGAGCCGCGCGCTGCGCGCGGGCTGGCAGTCCGAGTGGTTCATCTCCCTGCTGAAGCTGCCGGCGCTGCTCGCAGACCTCGCGGTGGCGCGGCTGATCTTCGCGCGGCTGCGTCCCGGCCGCAAGCAGGTGGCGTGGCTCGCGGCGATGGCGTTCGCGTTCAACCCGGCGCTCCTGCTGAACTCCACGATCTGGGGCCAGACGGACTCCGTTCTCGCGCTGCTCGCCCTGCTGTCCTTCCTCGCTCTCGGCGACCGCCGCTTCGAGCTCGCGTGGAGCCTCGCGGCGCTGGCGGTGCTCACCAAGCCGCAGGCGCTGCTCGTGGTGCCGCTGTTCGTGCTGTGGCCGTGGGGCTGGTGGAAGAGCGGGCGGCCGCTGTCGGCGCTGCTCGCGATCGCGGCCACGGTCTACGTGGTCGCGGACCCATTCCGCGGCGAGCGCCCGTGGACGTGGCTCGTCGAGCTCTACACCGGCACGACCGGCTACTACGCCGAGACCTCGGTCAACGCGATGAACCTGCCGGCGCTGCTGTTCGGCATGCGGCGCAACGACGCGGACGTGGTTCTCGGCCTCGGCACGCAGACCTGGGGCTTCGCGATCGGCCTGGTGATCGGGCTCCTGTTTCTCGTCCCGTACCTGAAGCGCCGCACGCGCTCGCTGCACGCCGGCCTCATCGCGGCGGCGACGCTGGTCGCCTTCATGTGCTTGACGCGCATGCACGAGCGCTACCTCTACCCGTACTTCGTGTTCGCCGGCCTGATCGGCGTCACCGGGCGCTGGGGCATCCTCTACTGGGTGCTGTCGGCGCTGTTCTTCGCGAACCAGCTGCTCGTCTACCTCTACCAGGCCGACGCGAGCGCGGGGCCGGTGTGGCTGTGGCGCACCCTCTCGGTGCTCGGCGTCGCGTGCGTCCCGGTCGCGCTGTGGCTCCACCGAAGACTCGCCGAGCGGCACGACAGCCCCTCGGGTGCCGCGGCACTCGACGAGGACGACGAGCGCTGGCGCGAGTCAATCGATGCCACGCGCGCCGCGGCCGCGACCCGCGCGTCGGCCCCGCGCACGGCGCCGCCCGGGCTCCCCGACACCGGCACCGGCCCCGCGTGGCGGTGGCAGGAGATCGCCTTCCTGCTCGTCCTGTCCGCGGTGTCCATCGGGCTCCGCGTGCACGAGATCGGACAGCCGACCGATCTCGTGTTCGACGAGGTCTACTTCGTCGAGCAGGGCCGCAACTACCTCGAAGGCAAGGACTTCATGGACCCCCACCCGCCGATCGCGAAGCTGACGATCGGCCTCGGGATCAAGCTGTTCGGCGACACGCCGACGGGCTGGCGGCTCATGAACGCCTTCGTCGGCACGGCGCTCGTACCGCTCGTGTACCTGCTCGGCCGCGTGCTGTTCCGCCGCCGCCTCGCGGCCGCCTTCGCTGCACTCTTCGTCGCGTTCGACGGACTCTGCATGGTGGACTCGCGCATCGCCGTCATCGACATCCACTACGTCACGTGGGGCGTCGCGGGCTACGTGAGCGCGCTCTATCTGGTCCGCAAGCAGGAGTTCGAGAGCACTTGGCGGCTGCTCCTGACCGGCGCGCTGATGGGCCTGTCGGTCGCTGCCAAGCTCTACATTCCGTTCTTCAGCTTCGTGCTCGTGCTCGGGACGATCGGCCTCACGGCCTGGGCCTTCGCCAAGGAGCGCGGCGTGGCACCGCTGCGATTCGCCCTGTGGCCGGTGTTCGTCGTCGGGCTCGTGGCGAGCACCGTGTACGTGCTGTCGTTCACGCCCCACTTCTGGTGGGGCTGGTGGCACTCGCCGCTCGACCTGGTCAAGTACATCGTGATCAAGGTTCCCGAGTACCAGGCCGCCGTGAAGGACGCGTCGCACCCGTACAGCTCCAAGTGGTGGACGTGGCCGCTGCTGCTGCGTCCGGTCTGGTACTACTGGAAGGACCCCGGCCCCTCGCCAGGCATGGTGGTCGGCATCTGGGGCTCGGGCAATCCGCCGGTGTGGTGGGCCGCGCTCCCGGCGCTCGTGCTGTGCGCCTGGCACGCGGTCCGTGAGCGTCGGCTCGCGCTGCTGTTCGTCGTGGCCGGCTGGGTGATTCACCTCGCACCCTGGGTCGGCATCGGGCGGACGCTGTTCCTCTACCACTACCTGCCGTCGCTGCTGTTCGCGTTCCTCGCCCTGTCGTGGGCGCTCGACCGCCTCTGGCGCGGCGAGGGCAGCACGATCGAGCGCGGGCTGATGGGCGCGGTGCTCCTGGCGAGCCTGCTGCCGATCTCGATGACGACTCTCGGCAGCTGGGGGCCGCTGGTGTTCCTCGCCATGCTGCTCGGCTACGAGGGCATGCTCTTCTCCGGCCAGCGCGATCAAGTGCCCGTCGGGCGCGCCGCGGTCGGCGTGTTCTGCGTCGCGATCCTCGCGGTGGCAGTGTATTTCCTGCCGATCTGGCTCGGGACCCCGGTGACCAAGCGCGCCTGGGAGGCGCGCATGTGGATCTCGGGCTCGAAGTTCATGAACTGGATATGAGCGCGCAGCGACCCCGTCCGAGTTCCGTGCTGGCCGCCCTCGCCGCGGTCTTGCTGCTCGCGTCCAGCGCGCGCGCGTCGACCGAGCTCGTCAAGAACGGACTCCTCACCGACGGCAAGGACGGCACGCCGACCGGCTGGCGCAGCGACGGCTACGCCGCCGACGCGAGCCGCTACACCTGGAGCGTCGATCCGAACGGGCTCGGCGTGCTGGCGGTCGACAGCGACAAGCCGAACGACGGGCGCTGGACGCAGATCGTGCCGGTGTCGCCCAACACCTGGTACCAGGTGACCGGGTGGCTCCGCGCCGAGGACGTTGGAGCCCAGTCCATGGGCGTCTACCTGTCGGTGCTCGATACGTTCTACAACTCGCGCGACCTGCGCGGCACCGCCCCCTGGCAGCCGGTCTCGTTCTGGGTGAAGACCGGCTCGATCGACACCTCGGTGCAGATCTCCTGCCGGCTCGGCGGCTACAGCTCGCTCAACACCGGCCGCGGCTGGTGCACCGGGATCTCGGTGCTGGCCGCGGGCACCCCGCGCGCCGGCGATCCGTTCGTCTTTGGCGGCAGCGCTCCCGGCGGCGAGGGCGACGGCGGCGGCGGACTGCCGATCGCCAGGGGCGTCGCGGTGCTGGTGGTCGTGGGAATCCTCCTGCTGCTGTGGCGCTACGTGGCCCCGCCGTCGGTTCGCATTCCGCGGTGAATCGCGCCCGGACCGCCGTCCTGCTGCTACTGACCCTGGTGGGCGGCGTGCTGCGCTTCCCGTCGACCGACTTCGGCTTGCCCGACAAGTACCGGCCCGACGAGGAGTACATGCTGTCGCGCGCGCTCGGCTTCGAGCGCAACTGGAACCCGAACTTCACCGTCTACCCGGCCGCGCACATGTACGTACAGCACGGGGTGCTGCGCGCGTACGCACTGGTGCACGGATACAAGCGGGGCTTCCGCGAGGTGTACGCCAAGGACCGGCAGGCGCTCGCGTACCTCGTCGCGCGCCGCACGTCGGCGGCGTTCGGCACGGCGACGATTCCCGCGACGTACCTCGCGGCGGCGCGGGCCTTCGGACCGCCGGCTGCGCTCGCCGCCGCGACCATCGTGACGTTCTCGACGATCCACGTGCGCGAATCGAAGTACGCGACGACCGACGCCGCGACGACGTTCTGGATTACCATCGCGCTGTGGCTCGTGCTGCGCGTGATCCGCCTCGGGCGCGTGCGCGACTCGCTGCTGGCGGGCCTCGTCGCCGGCTTCGCGGTGGCGAACAAGTACCCCGCGGGTGCGGCCCTGGTGGCGGTCGGGCTCGCACACTTCGAGGCACGCTGGCGCGAGGGGCGCTCGCTCTGGCGCACGGTGCGCGATCTCCGCCCGTACGTCGCGGTGTACGCGGCGGTCGTCGCGTTCCTCTGCGCGACGCCCTACTTCGTCCTCGACTGGGACCAGACGGTCAGGGACTTCGCCTACCAGCGCGGCTTCGTCCAGAACGGCGTCGGCAACATCGCGGCGGGCTGGGGCTGGTCGTGGCTCGCCTTCAAGGTCCTGCCACACGGCTTCGGCACCGCACTGGCGCTGCTGCTGGTCGCCGGGCTGGTCTGGGCGCTGGTCCGTCCGGGGACCGGCACGCTGCCCATCCTGGCCTTCGTGTTGGTCGCCTTCGCCGGCATGGCCGGCAGCCGCTACTCGTTCTACCGCTACGTGATGGTGCCGCTACCGGGGCTCGTGCTGCTCGCCGGGCGACTCGTGGGGGACGTCGCGGCCGGGCTCGCGAGCCGCATGCCGGCGCGGCGTGCGCAGACGCTCGTCGCGGCCGCCCTGGCGGCGCTCCTCGTCCCGTCGGCGATCCGCGACTGGAAGCTGAACCGCATCCTCGCGCGGCACGACACCCGCACCCTGGCGCGCGAGTGGATCGAGCGGAACCAACCCGGCGGCGGCACAATCGCGGCGAGCGACCACGGCACGCCGTACGGCAAGCCGCAGCTCCCGCCGGGCTACACCCTGGCACCGATCGAGGACGTCGCGACGCTCCGCGCGAAGGGGATCCGCCTGGTCGTCGCCGATACCTCCCCGCTGGCCTTCTACTCGCCCGGTCCGACGCCGGAGCAGCTCGCCGACCTCGACCGGAACGCCGCGCTCGAACTCGACCTGAATCCGATCGGCCCGGAAGCGCCGGCGCCGGTGTTCGACCTGGCCGACGCCTTCTACGCGCCGCTCCAGCACGCCTCGAGCATGTCGCGACCGGGGCCGCGCATCCGCATCTGGCGCATCGATCCGTGATCGTTCGCGTCGCCGCCCGCGCCGGTCGTTGCGTCGCACGGCGGACACCGGTAGCCACGATGCCATGGCGACGGCGAAGACGGTGTCGGTGTACCACAACCCGGTCTGCGGCAAGTCGCGCGGCGCGCTCGAGATCCTGTCGGAGCGCGGCATCGATCACGAGGTGATCGAGTACCTGCAGAGGCCGCTCGACCGCGCGACGCTCGAGCGCTTCCTCGATCTCCTGCCCGGCGCGCCCGCGGAGCTGGTGCGCAAGGACAAGCGCTTCCAGGCGCTGGGCTTGAACGAGGCCGACTACCAGACGCGTGAGGACGTCGTGAACGTCCTGCTCGCGCACCCGGAGCTGATGGAGCGTCCCGTGGTGATCCACGGCGACCGGGCGATCATCGCACGCCCGTCCGAGCGGGTGCTCGAGCTGTTCGATTGAAGAACGTCCCGCCGCACCCGGCCTCCGAGCTCGACGAGCCCGCGACGTCGTACGCACCCGCCGAGGACGGCTCGGTGCTGCACGGCGGTTCGCTGGTGTTCTTCGACGGCCCGCTCGAGCGTCTCGACGTCGTGCGCGCGGTCGCGCGTGCGGCGCTCGTCCACCCGGAGCTGCGCAACCGTCCCGTCACGCTGCCGCTGGCGGCCGACCTGCTCGCCTGGACACCGGAGGCGACGTTTCGCGCGAGCCGCCAGGTGCGCGTCGTCGAGCTCGACGACACGCGCGACCCGACCGCCCTGCAGCGCGCGGTCGAGATGGTGTGGTCGGAGCCGTTGCCCGCGCAGAACCCGCCGTGGCAGGTGACCGCGTTCGTCGACGGGCACGGCGGGCCGACGGTGGTGCTGGTGAAGGCGCACGTGACGCTGCTGCGCGCGTTCGGCATCACCGGTCTCGCCGGGATGCTGCTCGGTACGCCGCTCGACGCGAAGCCCGCGCCCGCTCCCCGGACACGGCGCCGTCCCGGTGTCGTGCCCGCACTGCTCGAGGCAGCGGCGACGTTCGCCGAGCAGAGCGCGCGCCGCTCGCGCGCGCTCGCCGGCGAGGTGCGAACGATTCTCCGCCCCGGCGTTGCGCTCGAGCGCACGCGCGATGTCGGGCGCATCCTCGAGTCGGCAGGCACGCTGCTGTCCTCACCCGCGCCGGAGACACCCTGGAACGCAGAGCTCGGACGCGAGCGGCGCGTCGCCTGGCTCGCGCTGTCGCGCGACGTCGTGGCCGGCATCGAGGAGATGCTCGGTGGCGACTGGGAGGATGCCTGGCTGACCATCGTTGCCGACGCGCTCGGGCGCTACCTGCGCGACAGAGGGCGCTCGACGATCGGCCTGACGCTGCTCGCATTCGTACCGGGGGAGGACCACGGCTACGGCGCGGCGGTGCTGTCCTCGGCCGCGAGGCACGCGACCGCCCGCCTCGTTGCACTTCCCGTCGACGAGATGTCGCCCGGCGCGCGGCACGCCGAGGTCCGCCGCAGCCGCCACCACCCGCTCGCGGCCGCACGCGGCTCGGGCGTCGAGCAGCTGGCGCGCATGTCGCATCGCCTGCCCGGTCCGCTGCAGTCGCTGCTCGGCTCGCTGTGCTTCCAGGCGGCGAACACCATCGTGCTCGACGAGCAGGCACCGGAGGGATGCTTGACGCTCGGCCCGCGCGTCGCGACGAGGCTCGTGCCGCTCGCGATGCTGCCGTGGCACGTCGGGCTCGCGATCGCCGCGGGCACGTCCAGCGAGGGCGAGCTGATGGTCGGCGTCACCGCGGACGCGACGCTCGTCCCGTCGATCGGCCCCGTCGTGTGCGCCCTGCACGACGCGTACGTCGACGCCGCTGCCGCGGCCGGCGTGCCGCCCGTCGCGCCGCAGCCGCGCTGAACGGCTGGTCGGGCGTGCGGGCGCCGACTCAGCGGCGCGCCGGGTTCGCGTCGAGCGTGGCGAGCTTTTCCTCCACGCGCCTGCGCCGCCCCTGCAACCACTCGTCATCCGGCGACGTGCGCGCGAGGTAGGTCTCGTACAGGGTGCGGGCGAGCGCACGCGGGCTCCTGCCCGCGCTTCCCTCGAGCCAGCCGCGCGTCGCGGGGCGCTCACCCAGCACCGCGACGACGTCGCGCCAGGTCTCGCGCTGCGGCTCGAGATCGGCGCGCAGCACGGCGAGGGCGTCTGCGAGGTCGATCAGCACGCCGTCGTCCCGCGGTGCAAGCGCCAGCGCCACCGCGAGCGTGCGCGCCGCCCCGGGCTGTCCGGCCTCGAACTCGAGGCGGCCCAGCACGCGCCAGGTCTCGGCGACGCAGCCGTCGATCGCGAGGGCGTCGCGGAGGCGGGCGGTCGCCGTCGCCGTCTCGAGTCCGCCGGCGGCGCGTGTCGCGGACTTCACGAGCGTGCGCACCGTCTCCTGCTGCCACGTCCCGAGCGGCTGGCGGCCCGCCTCCTTCCACGCCTGCCCGAGAGGAATGCCGAGGCAGCGGAAGGCGTCGCTCTCCTGCCACTGCCCGTCGTCGAAGCGCAGCACGCGTCCGCTCACGCGGCGAGTGTCGCCCGTGGCGCGGCCGCCCAGCGCGCCCACCTGCCAGGTCTCGACGAGGCGGCCGTCGCGAGCCTCGAAGCGCGACGTCGGTGTGAGGTGCGGCGCGCACAGGAACATCGCGCGGCGTCGCCGGAGCCACCAGCCGCAGGCGCCGGACAGCTCGTCCCGGGCGCCCTCGGGCGGCAGCAGCTCGCCGAGCACCACG
>Ga0194132_10009554_pt1 | contig 13277 bp, 17 predicted proteins | sample TA2KigOf80mmetaG_FD_148612 | JGI IMG/M metagenome (GOLD analysis project Ga0194132, IMG submission 148612) | Freshwater microbial communities from Lake Tanganyika, Tanzania - TA2015054 Kigoma Offshore 80m | ecosystem: Environmental > Aquatic > Freshwater > Lake | place: Tanzania: Lake... | reverse complement strand
AATGCAGGGAGGCTTCGGTCATTCGCTTGTCATCGCAAACAACTCAGGTTGTGCCAGGTTGCGCCCGCCATGCTCGGCCGCTTGCACGTTCCGCACGGCCTGCCGGTAGTAGGACGGCTTCAGCTCGATACCGATGCCGCGCCGGCCGGCGGTCACCGCGCCGAACACTTCCGAGCCAACGCCCATGAACGGCGTCAACACGACTTCATCGGGATTAGACCACAGCACCAGCACGCGGTCGATCACGTCGAGTTGCAGCGGATGCACGTGTTTCTCGTCGTCCTCGTCGCGGGACTGCTTGAACGGCAGCACGCGCTCGATGCGCACATCGTCCCAGAAGGCCGAAGCGTATTGTCGCCAAATCCAATGACTGAAACGGTTCTCGATCTGGTTGCCGGTCCAGCCGCGATATTTCAGCAACTCGGCCGGCATCTGCCGCGCCCCGGCATATTCCAGCAGGCCGGTCGGGTGCGCGATCGGCACCTTGTTCTGCCCGCCGCGGCGGAACACCAAGAGCCAGTCGGCCGACGCCACGCTGCACCGCGAGCTGTCCTCGACGATGGACTTATGCGCTAGATTTTTCGCCATCGTGCGGTTACGCACGCCAAGCGGTTCCTTCCAGATGGCGTAGCGCGCGATGTAGCGCCAGCCTTCGCGCTCGTGCAGGCGGATGATATCGCCGGGGAAGTCGATCAGGTAATCGGTGCCGGAATTGCCGCTCGGCACGTCCATGCAGTGCACCGCCGTCATGCGGCCAGGATGCGTCAGGCGAGCCAGCTCGCGCACCACGAACGCGTAGTGCTCGAAGAAAACCGCGTAGTCCGGACAGTTCGACAAGTCGCGGTCGTCGGAACTGTAGTGATAGAGGCCGCCGAACGGCGGACTGTAGACGGACAGGTGCACGGATTGCGCCGGCATAGCGGCCATCACCTCGACGCAATCGCCATTGTAGATCGCGAATCGGTCGGCGATCAGTTGCTCGTTCACAGCCATGTGGGCATCGCCTCTTGCTCGTTGAAATGGGATTGGCGCTCGACCGACTGCGCCTGATGCATGTGCGCCAACATCGCGTCGAACATCTTGTCCGCCGCTGCCGCCTTGCGCCGAAGATTGGCGAACACTTCCTCGTCGCCCGGCGTGACGATGGCATTGACCAGCACCGGACGTTGCTGCCCGAAGCGCCAGCAGCGCCGCACGCCCTGGTAATACTGTTCGTAGGAATGCGAGGGGAAGAGCGTCATGTGGGCGCAGTTCTGGAAGTTCAGTCCCCACGCGCCGATCTTGGGTTTAGTGACCAGCACGCGAATGTCGCCCGCCGCGAAGCCGGTGAAGGCGCGTTCCTTGGCGTCGTCGTCATCGCCGCCGCTAACCTGCACCGCATGATCGCGGCCGATCAAGTGCTCCAGTAGATCGCCTTCATCGTTCAGATGGCACCACAACAGCGATTGGCCGTCATGTTCCATGGCGAGCCGCGCGGCGGCTTCGCAGCGCTGGGTGAGCGTGCGCCGGCGCTCCTCGCGCTGCTCGTGCAGGCCATGCGCTGGCAGAGTGAACAGCGAGCCATCCGCCGGCGGGATGTCGGCGACCAGGTGTTGCCGTTCGACGAGCGGCGGGAGGGAGAAGCCGCCATCGTCGCAGCCCATGTCGGAGGGCTTGCGGATGGCGCGCGCCCAGGACGACACCCAACGCCAGAACGGCCGCTTGGCATGGCCCTTGAAGCGCCATTTCACCACGCCGCCCCATTGCCGGCCGGACGCGATGTTGTTCTGATCGTTCTTAAAGAAACGCGTCAGCATGTCGGAATAGCCGAGATAGCCGAGCGCCTCGCTCGACGTGCCGAGTTCGATGTAATCGTTCGGCGCGGCGGTGGCGGTGCACAAAAGGCGATAGGGTAATTTGCGAATGAACTGCGTGATTTCGTTCCGGCGCGCGCCATCGAAGCTCTTGAGGATCGAGCTTTCGTCGCAGACGCAGCCGGCGAAATCATCAGCCGACAACAGGTGCAGCCGTTCGTAATTCGTCACGACGATGCCCTGGTTGCCGGTCGGCGTTGCGCGCCTGGCATCGATGCCGAACTTCTGAGCCTCGGCGAGTGTCTGATACGACACCGCCAGCGGCGTCAGGAGCAGCACCGGACGGTTGGCGTGGCGCACGACGTTCTCCGCCCATGCGAGCTGTATCAGCGTCTTGCCTAGACCACAATCGGCGAAGATCGCGGCGCGGCCCTTGCGCAAGGCCCATTCGGTCAGGCGTTGCTGGAAGGGGAACATGGCGGCGGGCAGCCAGGTGGGCTCAAAGCCGTGCTCGCCGCCCAGATGCGCCTTGTCGGCGAGAAAGTGCGTGTAGTCGCTCATGTCAGCCACCGCGCGGCGGCCCAGCCGATGCCGATGATGATAGCGGCGACGATCAGGGCCGAACGACAGTCGGCGCGCCAATTGGCTTTCGTTTGCTCGAAAAACGTCTCGGGATTGGCTTTGTCGGTCGCCCGGACGATGTGCGCCGCGAGATTGGCGTCGGCGCCGTGGTTGCGCTTCATGTCGATTTCATTGGGGATCATGGCATCACCACTTCCATCGCGCAGCCAACTCGCGTGATTGCGCAGGACCGTCTCAAGCTCGGTCGCGGTCATGGCGTCACCTCCGCGTTAGCATCGGCCGGCGCACGCCGACGCCATGCTTGTAATGCTCGGACGCGTCCAGCCGTTCGACCACCTCGTCCCACTCAGCGAGGGCGGGGGCGAGCGTATCGTGCTCACTGGCCGCGATGTCGGCGTGCAATTCGGCGATCACGTCGGCCACCTCGTCGCCGACCGTCTGTCGGGCGCGCTCGGCGGCTTTGGTCAGCCAGCGCCGCGCTTCGGCCAAATAGTCGCCCACGGCGCGCAGGTGAGCGAGCGCCGTCTCGGCTTCGTCGCGCGTCCACGCGACGGCCTCGAGGCTGGGACGCGGGTTCGGCGGCGCCACCATGGCGAGCGCGCGTTCGATGGGGTCTTCAATCATCGTTGCCTCCGTTGTCGTCAAAAATATGAATGCCTTTATCCTGCGCCGACCGGGCGATACTGTGGGGTCTTCAATCATCGTTGCCTCCGTTGTCGTCGAAAATCTGAATGCCTTTATCCTGCGCCGACCGGGCGATGCTGTCAAACTAAATGTTTGACAACCGCGATTGCGCCCGGCATGATGCGGGCATGAAGCCCGATTGGAAGCTGATCGACACGCTGGCCGTCGCCATCGGCATCGGCGCGCCGGCCATAGCGCAATGGCGCGTGCGCGGCGTTCCGCGCATGTATCACATGCTGCTGCTGGATGAAGCGCGCGCGCGCAACATCCGCGCCACGCGCGAGCAGCTTGGCATTCCGCCTGAAAACGACGGAAAGGATCGACCGAAATGATCGTTTCCTGCTGGCTCGCCTGGACCGTTACAGGCGTTTGCATCTGGGCCGTCGTTGGGCTGCTCGTCGCAATCGGGGTCGGCAAGGCGTGCAGCCTGGGGGGAGGGTGATGTGAGCGACTACCGTCTCACGATCAAGGTCAGCAATGGCCGCATCGCGAAGCTGATGGAAGCGCGCGGACTTAAGCGGCCAATGGACCTTGCGCGGGCGGCCGGTCTTGAGCAGCAATATTCGAGACTTGCGGCGCTGCTAGCATTGAAACTGTCGCCGAAAATCAACGATGGCCAGGACTGGCGCCCGATAGTCCTGAAGCTTGCCGATTTCTTCCAAGTCATGCCAGACGACATGTTTTCGCCGCGCCAAATGCGCGCGATGCCGAAAACTGTTGCAATCATGGATATGAGTGAGGGCCAGATTGTCGCCGCCGTGGGGCGCGACGACCCGACCGTGCTGGAAGACATGGCGGCAAGAGATTTCGTGGCGAAAGCGCTGACGGTATTGACCGAACGCGAGGCGGCCGTGTTGACCGCACGGTTCGGCTTGGGCGACGACAAGGACCACACGTTCAGAGAGTGCAGCACAAAATTTGGCATTCATCAAGAGCGGGTGAGGCAAATCGAACAAAGAGCACTTCACAAAATACGGAAGAAGATGGGCAAGAAATATCCGACATGACGCGCCGCATGCCAACTGAGGGTGAGTGCCGCGATGCCATTGCCGGCAATCTCACCGTCCAGCGCGCGGCGCTCGAATTGAAGGTCGGAACAAAATGGCTATATAAAGCGTGTTCGCGTTTCGGCATCCGGCTGCGGCGCGGGCCGAAACTGCCGCCCGATGACAAGGCCAATCTTGTGCGCTCGCCGCTGCAACAGACCCTCAAATGGACAGAGGCGCTAGACGAGATTATCCGAAATGGCTATGCGCAAAGTATATCGGCTAGGGACATCACCAGGCGACTATCCATCGCGACCGGCACGATCGTCACGCGCAACATGGCAATCGGCCGTGCGAGGCGACTGGGGCTGAAGCACGAGCGGCCCGCGCGCGATCTGCACAAGCGCAGGCATGTCGAAATGCCGCCGCAACCACGACTGAAGCCCACGCCGTCGCCGGTCATCCTGGACGCGCGGCCGATAGTGGAAATCGTGTTGAGCTGGCGCCGCACGCAATGCCGGTGGATAGAAGGCGAGCTGCACGACAGTCCGTGCGCATGCGGCAATCGATGCGACAATGGGCGCTCTTACTGCCCGGCCCACATGCAAAAGGTCGTCGATTGGGAACAAACAAAAGCGGCAATAGCGAAACGCGCGAAAGCGAGGAAGCGGTGATGACGAACTCATTTGAACGCCACAACATCCCCCGCCTTTCGCCAAGCTCGCTGAACCTATGGGCGGCCGAACCGGCGCTTTGGTGCTGCGAGCGGCTGCTCGGACGCAAGCAAGCCGCCAGCGCGATCATGGTGCGCGGCAACGCCGTCGAGGCTGGCATCCATGCCGGCCTGATGGGATCCGACCGCGCGCAAGCGTTGACCGTGGCGGAACGCGAATACGACGACCGCATGGCGTTGTCGCCCGATCCGCGCCGCGACGAGCAGCGCGCCTTCCTGGCGGCTTACGTCGGAGCCGGCCTGGCTGCCATGCGAGAGGAAATGCAAGCCGCTCCTATCGGCTATCAGGAGCGCATCGAAGTGCAACTCGGCGCAATTCCAGTCCCGCTGATCGGCTACATCGACTGGCATTTCGAGGGTTGCATCGTCGATTTGAAAACGACCGAACGTTTCCCATCGCGACTGTCAATCGCCCACCGGCGCCAGGGCGCACTTTACAAAGCCGCACACGGCAACCACGCGATGAAATTTTTATACGTCAAGCCTGCTGCCGGGAAAGACGGCAACGCGACACAATGGCTAGAGGTGACGCAAGAGGACATGCACAACGGCTTGCGCGAGTTGGAATTGATCGCCGCCGCGCTCGGCCGTTTTCTGGCGCTGTCGGCCGATCCGCGCGAGTTGACGGCGTTGACAACGCCGAATTACGACAGCTTCTATTGGGCGTCTCCCGCCATGCGGGCGATGGGAAAAGAGGTTTTCGGGTTCTAGGCCACGCCATCCCGGCGGGCATGACGAAGGAGAGAGAAAATGGCACTCGGATTGAACACGACGACGAGCGGCGGGGACTTCCTGCCGATTATCAAATACGATGCGCGGGCCGGTCGATGGTTCCGCCGTGACAGGGCGCAGGTGGATGGGCAGTGGACGGCGACGGACGTTGACATCAGTGACGGCTTCACCGCCGCGTTCGATTTCGAGTCGTGCGAGATCGGATGGATCAAGTTTGGGAACGGCAACCCCGACTTCAAGCTCGTGCCCATCGGCACGGCGTTGCTGCCGCGCCCGACCGACGAATACAAGCAGGGCTTTCGGCTGCGTGTGTTCGGCAGCAAAACACTGGGCGGCTGGCGCGAGTTCGCTCATACCGCCAAGGTCGTGCTGGGCGTGATCGACCGGCTGCACGATGAATATCTCAAGGCGGCGCCGTCGCATCCGGGGCAAATCCCGGTGATCAAGTCCAGTGGCGTCACACCGATTGTCACCGGCAGCGGCGCGACCAAGAGCACCAACTACCAGCCGGCACTCAGCATCGTCGGCTGGGTGACACGTCCGCCGGCCGACGTGAAGCCGGCGCAACAGGCGGTTGTGCAACCCGTGCAACAGGCGCCGCAAGCGCCGCCCGTGGTGACAGTGATCCAGCCGGCACCCGTCCAGCAGCAGCAGACGTTCTATACCGAGTTCTAGATGAACGAGTGCGGTCGGTTCGCTGCTGCGTGGTTATGCGAGCCGATCGCAACGCTTCGGAGGAAATTCAATGAAAAAAACACGGACTGCCAAGATCGTCCGGACGCCTTCCCGCGTGACCGGCGGATTGACCGACGACGAGCGCCGGCAGCGGGAATACACGCCGGAAGGCTTCCAGCAGGTTGCCGATTGACAGCCCCGCCGAGCGGCCCGGTGATCTATTACAACGACATCGAGCGGTTCGCGGCGCAATGGCTGCGCAACCTGATCGCAGCCGGACATTTACCGGAGGGGCAAGTCGATGAACGATCAATTGTCGATGTTCGGGCAGCCGACCTCGTCGGCTTCGAGCAATGCCACTTCTTCTCCGGCATCGGCGGCTGGCCGCTCGCCCTTGCCCTTGCCGGCTGGCCCGCCGACCGGCCCGTCTGGACCGGCTCCTGTCCCTGTCAGCCGTTTTCGAGCGCTGGACACCGCAAGGGCCATGCCGACGAGCGACACCTCTGGCCCGCTTTTCACCGCCTCATCGCCGAGTGCCGCCCTCCAGTCATCTTTGGAGAGCAGGTTGCAAGCAAGGATGGCCGCGAATGGCTCGCTGGAATACGCGCTGACCTGGAGCACTTGGGATATGCCGTCGGGGCCGCCGATCTGCCGGCTGCGGGTGTCGGCGCGCCGCACATCCGGCAAAGGCTTTTCTGGGTGGCCGACGCCGATAGCGAACGGTGGGAAGAAGAAGGGGCGCAAACGGCGTGTCGGCAGTGGCAAACAACTAAACGAAGTGGCGATGCTGGCCGGCTGGAACACGCTGCATGCGACGGACGGCTCGAACGGCGGCCCGAACCAAGCGGGCGGGGCGTTGGCGGCAGACGCGGCCAAGGCGATCGCCCCGGCTTCTGGGACGCCTTCGACCTCGTCCCCTGCTCCGACGGCACAGCCAAGCGCGTTGAACCCGGCATTCGTCCGCTGGCTCATGGGTTTTCCGGCCGTTTGGGACGCTTGCGTGCCTACGGAAACGCAATTGTCCCGCAAGTCGCGGCGGAGTTCGTCAAAGCGTATTTAGCCGACTGACAGGGGGTGTCCGTGCGGCCGGACGAAGACTCAACACGCGACTTCCTCGTCCGGCTGCACGGCCGCGCGACGGCCGGCAAGATCGAGATGATCCGGCTGGGCACCGGCGGCATCAAGGCCGAGCTTTTCCTGCCGGAAAATATCGACCTTGCCGCCGCCAGGGCGGCGGAATGGAACGCAGTCGAAGGCGCGAACATCTATTTCGGCGCCTCGCTCAAGCGTCCCGGCACCTTCCCGCACAGCCGCACGTCCGATATCGACTTTTTCGAGGCATGGGCGCTGCATATCGACCTGGACGCGCCCGGCGCCGTCAACGCAGCGCTCGGCAAGGCCACCATGCTCGGCATTCCGCCGACGCTCGTCGTCATCACCGGCACCCAGCCGCACCCACGCGCCCATTTCTGGTGGTTGTTGGAAGAGCCGATCCGGGACGCAGGCGAATACCGCGCGGCGCTGAAGCTGCTGGCGGCCGTGTTCGGGGGCGATCCGACCGTGACCAATCCCGGCCGCATCATGCGCCTGCCGGGCATGATCGCCTGGCCGACAAAGGAGGGCCGGCGCCAGGAGCTTGTGACATGGGCGGAAGCGTCCGGCCGGGTCTACCTGCCGGGGGAAATCCAGAAGGCGTGCGGGGCGCCGATAACTCCGCCAGAAACTCCACAGATAAGACCGCAAATAACCCCGGACATAACCCTTATAACCGCGGACATAACCCCGCCAATAACCCCGCCAATAACCCCGCAAACAATTAAACATCGCGGCGTAGTTAATTCCCCCGACTCCAGCCGCATCTACACCACCAATAGCCTCGGTCTACAAGATAAATTGCTGGACGGCCGCGAGGCGTATATGCGCGACACCGTGCTGGCGGTGGCGATTGAGCTGGCTGGTGCCCTCGAACGCTGGCCGACCGGCCCGGAGATCGCCGAGGCAGCCTGGTCGCAATACGAAGCAAACGTCGATTTGTCCCGGCCGGGGCGCGGTCGGGACGAACTGGAGGCGAAGGCCGCTTACCTGGCGCAAAGGCTGCCCACGGGCGCCGTGGAAGGCGCCCCTGGCCTTGCCCAGGCCATAGGGCGCTATCGGGACCAGCAGCAGGCGAAAGCACGTGTGGAGGCGCCACAGGCGCCCAAACATTCCCGACTTTCCCCACATTCCCCCGGCAACGGTGAATGGAAGTGGGACGACGAACCGCCGCTACCCGCGCCGATCGCGGCGCTGCCCGCCATGCCGGGGATCGAACCGAACTTCGACCTCGACTTAGCCAACATCCCGCCCCGGCAATGGATCTACGGCCGGCATCTCGTGGCTGGCTACGTGTCGGCCCTGGTGGCCAGAGGCGGCGCCGGCAAGACCGCATTGTCGCTGGTTGAAGCAGTCGCCATCGCCACTGGCAGGCCACTGTTGGGCGAGCAGGTGCACGAAACAGGCCGGGTGTGGCACTACAACCTGGAAGACCCGCGCGAGGATATTCGCCGCCGTGTGCTGGCAATTCTCAAGCATTATCAGATAGATGAGCGGGAAATAGCGGGCCGGCTCGCCATCAACAGCGCCCGCGACCGCGAATTGATCGTGGCCAGGCGACTGCCGGGGCGGCTCGGCGGATTGATCATGACGCCGGATGTCGATGCCGTCATTGCCAACATGCGCGCCAATGAAATCAAGCTGTTAACGGTCGATCCGTTCGTGCATTCGCACCATTTGTCGGAGAACGACAACGCGGAAGTCGCCTTCGTCATGAAGGCTTACGCCCACATCGCGGCGCAATGCCACGCGGCGATTCTGCTGATCCACCACGACCGCAAGCCGGCCACCGGCTTCAGTCATGACGCGGGCGATATCAACACGGCCCGAGGCGCCAGCGCCTTTGCCGGCGCCGTTCGGGCGGCCAGGACGCTCGCTACCATGTCAGCCGACGATGCCGCCAAGCTCGGCGTGCCAGAGGAACTGCGTCGGTTTTTGGTGCGGGTCGACGACGCAAAAGCCAACCTGTCGCCACCACGCGAGCACGCGGTCTGGCTACGACTGCATTCGGTCGATCTGGAAAACCATGTCGGATTGCGCGAGTCGGATAAGGTCGGCGTCCTGGTGCCCTGGGCGCCGGAAAAGACCGAAGCCATCCTGGCACCCGCCGACCGGGATGCCGTGCTGGCCGAGATCGACAGGGCATATATCGCGGGGAACGGTTATTCGCCACGCAACCAGGCAGGCTATGGTCGGCGCTATTCGCTGGCCTTCGAACGCGCCATGCCGGGTCGGGCGCCGAGCGAGCATATGCAACGAATAATTGTGGAAAAGTGGCTCGAATCCCGCGCGCCGTGGCTCATCGTCGAAAGGTCGAAGGCGAGGACCGAACATTACAAAGCCGGTTCAACCATACTGCGTGTGCAGTGGGAAAACGTCGAAACCACTGCCGAAGATGGTGAATAGGCGGTTCAAAATGGGAATGGAACAATGGGCGGAACTTCTGGCGGAACTTTGGAAAATTGGAAAAGTTCCGCCAGGTTCCGCCAGAAGGCTTGGCGGAACAACTTTTGCGCCTATAGGAAAAAGATGTTCCGCCAACCTGGCGGAACCTCTTGTATGGTTCCGCGAGGTTCCGCCAGACGGAACATCTTTTTCCCCTATAGGCGCTGTGGCGGATGTGTAAATTAGAAAAGAGGAATGTAAGAAATGAGGATGGCGAACAGCATGACATCCCCCTATGCGACCGACGTGCTCACGGCAGCCTTGGCGAAGTTGGATGAGACAGCACGGGGCATGGAGTTGAAATGGGGAGTTGACCGTCTGCAACGATTGGTTGCGGCGGACCTGGCGGCAAAATTCGGTCGGCAACTCGATGCCATGAACCGAGCTATCGAGGAAGGGTCTGCCGACGAAGCCCTGGCGCAAATCCAGGCGTGCGAACGCGGCTGGGTCTATCTGGACAAAGTGGCCACCGAAGCCGGCGCCCAGCCACTCAAGCCCGATGTTTTCGAGGTGCGCCTGTCGGACGGCCGGGTGGCCGCGATCTGCGCCAGCCACTACGACGCCAACCACGTCGCGGGGCGCTATGTCGAGGTCTGGTCCGCCGAAGAACTGGCGCGCATCGTCGAGGCCTACCCCGCCGTCAGCAAAGCCAAGCAGACCTTCATCGGTGCCACGGTGGAAACGGTGCGGACAAGGGGACTGCGGGAACGGATGGACGATGAGATACCGTTCTAGGGAGGTCGATATGAGCGGGTTTAATTTCTGGGCGGAATTGGACCGTCATATGTTCGGCGTGGCGGTCGAACTGGATGACTGCGAGCCGGAATTGGCGCCGAAGGCCGGGCACAACAGGCCGCCAGATGCCAAGGCAGAAGACCTCGCGCACTTCCACTTCCGTGGCAACATCCTCGACCGCTTGGGCGAGCACATGCGGCTGGCCCGCCTCGTTCGCAAGGTAAGCTCCGAGCTATATGCGCATTGCGGCGTGATCGGTGCCGTCCTCGCGCCGCCATTGACCGTCGACGAGGGCGTCACGGCGCGCTGGCGCGCCGCTGCGCCCATGTCGTTCGGCGCAGTTTCATTCACGCCGACGACTGCCTTGCGGTATGAGCGGTCGGATGACGATCTAATCCCGGCGTCGTTCGGCGTGTTCCGGTACATCGAGGAACCGGGGTGCTTTATCGAGCCGACAACCGATAAGGTTTATGAGGTGGCCTGGATATACTACGACACCAAGCGCGACGGCGACGAGGACAAGCGCCCGATTTGCGTCCACTTTATCTGCGGCGTCAGTCCTGGCGGCGATGTGCGCGTCCTGCGCGAGATGTATGAAATCACAAACACCATACGGCATCGCGACGGCACTATGTCGTCTGTTCCGGCCGGACGCAGGATGAAAATATCGGAGAGGTTAATTCACTTGGCTGAAGAAAAAAACCAGACTGTCGATCGGTTGGCGACGACGATGTTTTGGATGCTGACAAACATTATCGAGCAAAGCCACGGCGGTGGCTTTCGTGTATCTGTAACGGATCGGCACGGAACGCGCGCGACATTCATTATCGATATGCTGCGGACGCCGTATTTCTTCGCCGACCGTGATGTCACGATTGGCGAGACAGGTAAGAGAAAGAAAATATTCCACATAGTCCGAACGCATAAACGCCAGTTGCCGGGCGGCGGCGAGACTTTTGTTCGCTCGCATTTTCGCGGCGAGCGCCGGTTCCGCTGGGGCGGGTATAAGGTCGTCGTCGGCCTCGACGGCGCTCACAACCCCGCGCCGCTGGATTACCGGGCGGGCGGCATCATGCACGACGAGGATGAAGTGCCGAAGGGGATGATGACTACTGAGGGCGCCGCCAAACTGATCGCAAGAGCGATGACTTCGACGCGCTACCAAGACAGGCAGCGCCGAAATGTGTGGAGAGGCGCCTGAAAACGCGGTAATCAGATACCATGCTCGATACCCCGCCCCGTAGCCTGGCCGCCGCCTATCTCCAGAGCGTCGAGGCGGGCGAGGGACTGCCCCAGACCTCCAGCGGCAGGGCCGCGTGCCTGATCGCCCGTCTCACAGCTGAGGGCAGGCTCGCCGAGCGCCAGTTCATGGCGGGCGCCCGGTTCCGCGAGGCGCACCACAAGGCCAGCATGGGCTTCAAGCTCACCCATGCCTGGCCGAAGGCCATGGCGGGGCGCCTGCAGCCCGCGTGGCGCACGCCGGACAGCGAAGCGACCATGAGGCACCAGCGGCGCTATGAGGCGTTCCTGGGCGCCCTGCCGCCGCTCCTGGCGGTTGCGGCGATTACGATGGCGATCCACGACCGGCGCCCTATGGATTATGGGGTCGCGGTATTCAAATACCGGGAGCACCACGCGGCGAAAGCCGCCGGCCTGGTGTCGTTGATCCATGCGCTCGACGTGCTGTCGCTGAGCGATTTCGGCGGCAATCACAATTCCGTGATCGGCGAAAATACCTATTGACCAGCGGCGGCCGCCGCCGCATTATGTTGACCACGGCCGCCAAGCCGACCACAGGAGAGACCCCCAATGCGCATTCGGATTGTCTACAACAACAACCCGCCGCGCCTGGCCGAACGGCCGGCGCCGCTGCAGCGCCGCCGGCCCGTGATCGCCTAGAACTGCCCCGTCATGCCGGCCGCCCCGCGCGGCCGGCATAGCCGGACGATCAAGTCCGAACACGGGAGACACATAATGCGCGATATACGCAAAGAACTAACTGAGCGAATCGTCGCCCAACTAGAGGCCGCCAGCCCATGGCAACGGCCCTGGGCGGCACTGGCCTCTACCGGGCTGCCGTATAACGCCACGACCGGCCGTCGGTATCGCGGCGCGAATATATTGAGCCTGTCATGCAGCCCCAGCGCTCACACTCCGGCCTGGGCGACCTTCAAGCAGTGGCAAGCTGCCGGCGCCAGCGTGCGCAAAGGCGAGCATGGCAGCCTCATTGTCTGGTATGGCGAAATAAACAAACGCGGCGCCGACAGCGCCGACGACAGCGACGACGCGCAGAAGGTGCGCGTTCTGCGGTATTCGCACGTGTTCAACCATGCGCAAGTCGATGGCGCCGCGCCGTTGCCGACCGCCGCCGATGAACACGACCAGACCGAACGGCATGCGGCAGCCGACGCGCTCATCGCCGCTTCCGGCGCCAATATCCAGCACGGTGGCGATAGCGCCTGCTACGTGCCCGGATGGGACGAAATCCGGATGCCGCCGCGCGCCGCTTTCCAGCCGACTAAGACCGCCAGCGCCACGGAGCACTACTATTCAACGGTGCTTCACGAGCTTGGCCATTGGACAGGTCACGATACGCGGCTTGACCGTGACCTATCCGGCCGGTTTGGCACCGCCGCCTATGCCGTGGAGGAATTGGTCGCCGAGCTTTCCGCCGCCTTCGCTTGCGCCGAGCTTGGCATCAGCGACAGCCCCCGCCCAGACCATGCGCAATATCTGAAACACTGGCTTGGCGTGCTGAAAGCCGATAGCCGCGCCCTGTTCACCGCCGCCGCCCGCGCAAGCGATATTTTCGAGTATCTC